>Ga0209699_100108_pt1 | contig 99964 bp, 92 predicted proteins | sample SynthPrep_1_END__FD_187204 | JGI IMG/M metagenome (GOLD analysis project Ga0209699, IMG submission 187204) | Synthetic microbial communities from Ohio, USA - SynthPrep_1_END_DS7_MetaG (SPAdes) (version 2) | ecosystem: Engineered > Bioreactor > Aerobic > Activated sludge | place: USA: Ohio...
TGAGGCTGGGCGGCCGCGCCAGCCTCACGCTGCTGGCCGCGCAAGTGGACGAAAGCCCCGCTAAGGTGCACCGCTACCTGGTCAGCCTGATGGAAGAGGGGCTGGTGGCGCAGGATGCCGCCACTCAACAGTACTACCTGGGGCTGGAAGCGATGCTGCTGGGCCTGGCCGCGCTGCGCCAGGCCGATCCCATCCGCCTGGCCGAGCCCAGCCTGGTGCGACTGCGCGAAGGCCTGGAAGTGACCTGCTTCATCGCGGTCATGGGCAACAAGGGGCCGACCATCGTGCGCTTTGAAGAACCGGGACTGCCGGTGACGGTCAACGTGCGCATGGGCTCGGTGCTGTCCATGCTCTGGTCCGCCACCGGACGGGTGTTCCTGGCCTTGCAGGACGACGCGCGGGTGCGGGCGCTTGCCGAAGCGGAATTGGCGCGCGCGCCGGCCGAGCTGCGCGCGCAGCTGGACGCGGCCGATCCCATCGGACAGCTGCGCCGGCAGGTGCTGGCCGCGGGCTGCGCCACGGTTCGAGACACCAATCTGAAGGGCATCAGCGCGGTGTCCGCGCCGCTGCTGGACCATAACGGCCGGCCTTGCGCGGCGCTGACCGCGCTGGGGGCAACGGGTGGGTTCGACGCCTCGGTGGACGGCCCGATCGCGCAGGCAGTGCGGCGCGAGGCCGAGGCGGCCAGTGTGCTGCTGGGTTATCAGGCGACTTAGCGCGGCGGAGCTTCTGCGTCCTGGCTGACTGCGGGCAACTGCCCGAGCAGATCAGGCAACGCTGTTTTAACCGTATCCCACACCACGTCCAGGTTGATGTCAAAGTAGCCGTGGGCGATACGATTACGCATACCGCGCATACCGCGCCAAGGCACTTCGGGGTGTGCCTGTGCGAACGCGGCATGACCCTCCATTATCTTGGTGGCGGCCTCGCCGATAATGATGAGGCTCATGATGACGGCTTGCTGGGTGCGCTTGTCCAGAAGGAAGTCGGCCTTGGTCGTTTCCGCCACAAAACTGCATGCATCGCTCGCCGCTTGCTGCATATGCTCGAGGTAATCGAGGAGCCTGTTTCCGTTCATACGGACTTGGCCTCTGCAAGAACCTTGGCCCGGAATTTCGCAGGCAGGTCTGCGGGCGTCAACAGTTCGACGGGAACGCCAAGCAAGGCTTCCAACTCATCCTGCAGGCCACCCAGGTCGAATAAGGTAGCGCCAGGCAAGGCATCGACCAGCAGATCCAGGTCGCTGTCCTCTTCGTCCGTACCATGCAGCACCGAACCGAACACACGCGGATTTGCCACCCGATAACGGCTTGCGGCCTCGCGCACGGCGTTTCGCTTCATGTTGAACACAATGGACGGTCGCATGGGGCACCCTCTGTTATCAAACTTCCCTGGGATGATAGTACCCAGGAATACTGCTTCAAACCCGATCCTGGAGAATAGGCGGGGCCTGGTCCGCGCCGGCGGGCAAGCCGCACAGCCACTCCATGGCCGCCTGCACCACCGGCATGCCGGCCGTGTTGCGATTGATCACGGCGCCGATGGCGCCGAAGTTGGCGTGCAGCCGTAGCGGCAGCACGGCCACGCTGCCTTGCCGCTCGCAATAGCGCGCAATCGCTTGGGGCAAGGCTGCCAGGCGGTCGTCCTGGGCCAGCAGCGCCAGCGTGGCCAGCAGGGAATTGGACTGGATACTGGAATCGGGCGCGCGCGCTCCGGCATGCACGAAAGCCTCGTCCAGACGCTCGCGCATCATGGTGGCCTCAAGCGGCAGCACCCAGGGCCAGCGCGCCAGTTCGGCGGCCTCGAGCGCTTCGCTTGCGGCCAGCGGATGGCCGGGCCGCGCCACCACCAGGATCGGTTCTTCGTGCAGGCGGATCACTTCGCAGTCCGCGGGCAGCAGGCGGCTGCCCAGGCGGCCCAGCACGATGTCCAGCTCGTCGCGCGCCAGCTTGTCCATGAGTTCGCCGAGCGCGCCTTCCACCAGTTTCACTTCCAGCCGGGGCGATAGCGCCAGCAGATGCGCAATCAGCTGCGGCGCGAGCCTGGGCGCGGCCGAGGGCAGGGTGCCCAGGCGCAGCAGGCTGGCGCCGCGCTCTTCGGCGGCCCGCAGTTCGGCCGCCACGCGCTGGGCCGCGCCCAGGCCGTGGCGGGCGTGGCGGATCATAACCATTCCGGCATTCGTCGGCTGGGTGCCGTGGGTCCCGCGCTCGAACAGCGCGTAGCCCACCTGTTCCTCCAGCTGCGCCAGCGCCTTGGAGGCGGCGGGCTGGGACATGTGCAGGCGCTCGGCCGCGCGCCCAAGGTGGCGCTCGTCGTCGAGCGCGACCAGCAGTTCGGCATGACGCCGCTTGAGGTGGGTGCCGGCGCGCTCGGGCATGACGATTCATATTCAAATGGTTATGAATCGTTCAGTTTATTTCATTTCACGCCGATGCCGGGCGCTAGGCATACTTGCCGCTCTACGAGAGACAGGCGTTCCCCAGGCTGGGCCGGGAAGGACGCCGGGATGGAGACGATTCATGAAGAAGTTCTGGATGGCCCTGGCCGCGAGCTGGGCTTGTGGCATGGCGGGCGCGGTGGCGGCGGCGGATGCGTACCCGGCGCGGCCGGTGCAGATCGTGGTGCCGTTCTCGCCGGGCGGCGCGGTCGACGTGCTGGCGCGCCAGCTGGCGCAGCGCCTGGAGCCCCGCGGCTATACCCTGGTGGTGGAGAACAAGCCCGGCGCGGGCGGCAACATCGCCGCATCCATGGTGGCGCGCGCCGCGCCCGACGGCTACACGCTGCTGATGGGCACCACCAACACGCACGGCATCAACAGCGCGCTGTACGCCAGCCTGCCGTACGACCCGGTGCGCGATTTCGCGCCGGTCGGCCTGGTGGCGGACAACGTGGTGGTGCTGCTGGCCAATGCCGAGTTTCCGGCATCGACACTGGCAGATGCCGTCAAACTGATCAAGGCCAATCCCGGCCAGTACACCTATGGCTCGCCCGGCCTGGGCACGGTGCATCAGCTGGCGATGGAGCAGTTGAAGCATGCGGCAGGCCTGGACGTGGTACACGCGCCGTACAAGGGCGCCGCGCCCGCGATGGCCGATCTGGTCGCCGGCCACGTGCCGCTGATGATAGGCGGCATCGCGCCGGCCATTCCGTTCCTGGCGTCGGGCAAGGTCAAGGTGCTGGGCGTGGCCAATACCGAAAAATACGCCGCGCTGCCCGATGTGCCGCTGTTCTCGGACGTAGCCGCGGGCGTCGCGGTGCGTTCCTGGATCGGCCTGTTCGCGCCCGCCGGCACGCCGCCCGCGGTGGTGCAGAAGCTGAACGCGGACCTGAAGGCCGTGCTTACCGACAGCGCGTTCGCACAGGCCTTGCAACCCCTGGGCATGGTGCCGATCTACATGACGCCCGAAGCATTCGGCGACATGGTCAAGCGCGACATGCCGGCCTGGCGCTCCGCGGTGGAGATGTCCGGAGCGAAGCAATGACGTCCGCCGCGAAACCCGTCAACTTCCTGCTGTTCATCACCGACCAGCACCGCGCCGACCATCTGGGCGCCTATGGCAACCGCGTGGTCCACACGCCCAACCTAGACCGCCTGGCCGCGTCCGGCTGGCGCGCCGACAACATGCACGTGGCCACGCCCATCTGCATGCCGAACCGCGCCAGCCTGATGACCGGACGCTATCCGTCGGCGCACGGCGCGCGCCACAACGGCATCGCGCTGTCGCTGCGCAGCCGCACCTTCGTCGAGGCCATGCGCGAAGCCGGCTACGGCACCGCGCTGGTCGGCAAGGTGCACCTGCAGAATATGACGGACATTGCGCCATCCTGGCCGGTGCGCGCCGAGGACAGGCTGCCGCGCGAGGCGGTCGAACCCGACGCCGGCCGCTACGACCAGGAGCAGCGCAAGCTGTGGCTGGAACGCCCCGACCACGATCTGAGCTATCCCTATTACGGCTTCGAGCAAGTGGACCTGGTCGACGACCACAGCGACGACGTGCATGGCCACTACCGCCGTTGGCTGCGGCGCGAGCATCCGGAGGTCGAGGCGCTGATCGGCCCGGCGCACGCCATGCCCGCACCGGAATACGAACTGACGCGCATCCGCCAGGCCTGGCGCACGCGCGTGCCCGAAGAACTCTATCCCACCGCCTACATCGCCGACCGCGGCATCGAGGCGCTGCGCGGCTATGCGGCATCCGGGCAGCCGTTCTTCCTGCAATGCTCGTTTCCGGATCCGCACCATCCCTTCACGCCACCCGGGCGCTACTGGGACTTGCACCAGCCCGAAGACATGGAGCTGCCCGCGTCCTTCCATGGCGCCGGAACCCCGCCGCCGCACGTGGCCTGGCTGCGCGCCCAACGCGACGCCGGCACGGCAATCAAGCACACGCCCGCGATCTTTTCCTGCAACGAGCGCGAGGCCCGCGAAGCGCTGGCGCTGAATTACGGTTCGATCGCCAATATCGACAACCAGATCGGCCGGGTGCTGGCCGAGCTTGATGCGCTGGGAATGGCCGACAACACCGTGGTGATCTTCACCAGCGACCACGGCGATTACCTGGGCGACCACCAACTGATGCTGAAGGGGCCCATCCATTACCGCGGCCTGACCCGCGTGCCATTCATCTGGCGCGATCCCGCGGCCAAGCCGACGGCGGGCACGGCCAGCGATGCCTTGCTCAGCACCATAGACGTCGCGCCCACCGTGCTGGCGCGCGCCGGCGTGCAGCCCTACAACGGCATCCAGGGGCGCGACATGGCCGGCCTTATCGCCCAACGCGAGCAGGCAGTGCGCGACGCGCTGATGATCGAGGAAGAAGGACAGCGCGTGATACTCGGCTTCAAAAGCCGCATCCGCTGCCGCACGTTGCTGGCCGACAATTTTCGTGTCACGGTCTACGATGGTGCGCGTTGGGGCGAGCTGTATGACCTGAAACAGGACCCGCACGAGCTGCGCAACCTGTGGGACGATCCCGCGCATGCCGGCGACCGGGCGCGCATGCTGGAACGGCTAGCCTACGGCATGCTGGAGCACATCGACACCAGCCCCTATCCCAGCGCGCTGGCGTGATGCGCGGCGGCCGGCCCGGGCGGGCCGCCGCGCGCGGTCTTCAAGCGGCCTTGGCGGCCAGCTTGGTCTTGTAGAGCCAGTCCTTGTAATCGTCCAGGTCGCCATCGAAGGAGCTGACGGCGCCGTCGGCCACGATGATGAATTCATCGGTGGTGGCGCGCAGCAGGTGGCGGTCGTGCGACACCAGCATCAAGGTGCCTTCGAACTGGGCCAGCGCGGTCGTCAGGGCTTCGCGCGTTTCCAGGTCCAGGTGGTTGGTCGGCTCGTCCAGCAGCAGCAGGTTGGGGCGCTGCCAGACGATCAGCGCCAGCGCCAGCCGCGCTTTTTCGCCGCCGGAGAACGGCGCGATCGAACTGGTGGCCATATTGCCGTTGAAGTTGAAGCTGCCCAGGAAGTTGCGCAGTTCCTGCTCGCGCACCGTGGGCGCGATCTTGGTCATGTGCCACAGCGGCGATTCGTCATGCCGCAGCATTTCCACCTGATGCTGGGCAAAGTAGCCGATCGACAGGCCTTTGTTGAATTGCGCTTCGCCGGCCAGCGTCGCCAGTTCACCCGCAATGGTCTTGATGAAGGTGGACTTGCCCGCGCCGTTGATGCCCAGCAGGCCGATACGCTGTCCGGCCTGCAGTGAAAAGTTGATGCCCGAGACGATGATCTTGTCGGACACGGCTTCTGTCACTTCGTCGGCCACGCGGTAACCGGCGCTGACCACGTCCATGGTCAAGAGCGGATTGGGCGCGCGCAAGGGCTCGCGGAATTCGAACGAGAACTCGGCCGCGGCGCGCAGCGGCGCCACTTCCTCCATGCGGGCCAGCGCCTTGATGCGGCTCTGCGCCTGGCGCGCCTTGCTGGCCTGGGCCTTGAAGCGGTCGATGAAGGATTGCAGGTGCGAGCGCTGGCGCATCTGCTTTTCCATCATGCCTTGCGCCAGTTCCAACTGGGCGGCGCGCTGGCGCTCGAAGGACGAATAGTTGCCCGAATAGCGCTTGAGCTTGCGCTCGTCGATGTGGACGATGACGTTGACCACGCCGTCCAGGAAGTCGCGGTCATGCGAGATGACGATGAGCGTGCCGGGATAGCGCTTGAGCCAGTCTTCCAGCCAGATGATCGCGTCCAGATCCAGGTGGTTGGTGGGCTCGTCCAGCAGCAGCAGGTCGGACGGGCACATCAGCGCCTGCGCCAGGTTCAGGCGCATGCGCCAGCCGCCGGAAAAGCTTGTCAGCGGCAGGTGCATCTGCGCCTGCGTGAAGCCCAGGCCGGTCAGCAGCTGTTCGGCGCGCGAATGCACGGTGTAGGCGTCGGCGTCGGCCAGCGCGGCGTAGATGTCGGCCATGCGCAGGCCGTTCTCGGTGCTTTCGGGCTCGGCTTCCAGCTGCGCCAGTTCCGCCTCCAGCTTGCGCAGCGTGACGTCGCCGTCGATGGCGTACTCGATGGCCGGCCGGTCCAGCGCGGGCGTTTCCTGCGCTACATAGGCCATGCGCCAGCTGGACGGATAGTCCAGGTCGCCCTGGTCGGCGTGCAGCGTGCCGCGCAAGAGGCCGAACAGGCTGGACTTGCCGGCGCCGTTGGCGCCGATCAGGCCGATCTTGTCGCCGGGATTGAGCAGCAGGTCGACCTTGTCGAGCAAGGGCTTGACGCCGCGCATGAGTGAAACTTGTTGGAAGCGGATCATGGATGGTGCAACAGGGGACGCGGCAGGATACCCGCCGGCCAGGCGCGCTGAAAAATAATTGGGGAAAGGGGGGCGCACAGGCGGCGCGACAGGCGGACGGAACGGGCGTTCGTTGCACGTCAAGGCCGGTATTGTACCGGGTTCGGCACGCCAGGCGCGCGATGGCGTTGGTTATCGCGCCGCGTAGCGGCTATCCAGCACCCGGCGCAGGCGAACCGCGTCGCCGAAGCGCGAGCCGCTGGTGCCCTGCGCATTGAGCAGCACCATGGCCAGGTTGCGCTTGCCGACCTTGACCGCCATGACCAGGCAGTCGCCGGCTTCGCGGGTGGTGCCGGTCTTGGACACCAGGATGTCCCATTGCGGACGGCCCACCAGGATGTTGGTGTTGCGGAAGGTCTGGCCGGCGGCCTGGTAGCTGGTCTCGCCGGTGTATTGCCGCAGCAGCGGCTGGGCGGCAATCGCCTCGAGCAACTTGACCAGATCCCTGGCCGAAGACTGGTTTTCGTTGGACAGGCCGCTCGGTTCGGCGAAGCTGGAGTCGGTCATGCCCAGCGCCTGGGCCTCGGCGTTCATCGCCGCGACGAAGGCTGCCGTGCCGCCGGTATAGGTGCGCCCCAGGGCCTGCGCGGCGCTGTTTTCGGAGGGGATCAGCGCCAGGCGCAGCAAATCGGCGCGGCTCAGCTTGGTGCCGGCGGTCAGGCGCGAGGGCAACTCACTGGCGGAGCGGGTGTCGCTGGCGTCGATGGTGATGATGTCGCCCATGGGCAGGCCGGCCTTGACCAGCGTCAGCGCCGCCATGAGCTTGGTGATGGAGGCGATGGGCCGCACGGCGTCTTCGTTGCGCGCGAACAGCACTTCAGAGGTGTCCATGTCCTGGACCAGGATGGTGCTGGACTTGAGTTTGCCGATTTCCTTGGCCGGGTCGCGCGTGACCAGCGTGGCGTTGGCGGCCGCGTCCGGGTCCAGCGGGTCAGGCGGCGCGCCCCAACGCTGGACCGCGATGCGCTTGCCGTAGCCATGCAGGCACATCGGCAGGGAGGGCTGGGAATTGCAGGGATGGAAATTGGCAGCCTGGGCCCGCGCCGGCGCCGGCAAGCCCGCCGCCGTGGCGCCCCATAGCGCCGCTACGCAGAATGACATCGATATTTGCCGCAAGATCAGCGTCAAGAGCGCTCCCGGATTCGCCGGCCCCGCGCACGGCGGCGCGTTACCGGCAATATGCATTTGAAAGCCGATATTACTGCGGTTGGCGCTGTTGTCGCGGCCGTGCGTGCCCGCATGCCGGCGCGGGCAAGGCCGGCGGTTTTGCCTGGGCCATGGGCGCGCTAGGCGCGCGCGATGGCCTCGGCCAGCGCCAGCACGCGTTCCGCGTCGCGCGCGTGCAGGTTTTCCACCAGCGTGCCGTCGACCACGGCCACGCCCAGGCCGGCGGCCTGCGCGGCCCGCCAGGCGTCCAGGCGCTTGCGCGCGGTGGCAAGCTCTTCTTGCGTGGGCGCGAAGGCGGCGTTGGCCGCCGCGATCTGTTTTGGATGGATGAGCGTCTTGCCATCGAAACCCTGGTCGCGCCCCTGCCTGCAGGCCGCCTCCAGGCCGGTGTCGTCGTGCAGGTCCAGGTGCACGCCGTCCAGCGCGGCCAGGCCGTGGGCCCGCGCCGCCATCACCGCCATCGAGCGCGCCAACAGCGTTTCCTCGCGCGACGGCGTGTGGCGCGCGTGCAAGTCCTTCACCAGGTCCGAGGTGCCGACGACGATGGCCGCCAGCCTGGGATGGCCGCTGGCGATGGCATCCAGCCGCAGAAAGCCCAGAGGCGTTTCCGCCATGGCCCACAAGGGCAGGCGGGTGGGCGCGCCCGCCGCGTCCAGCGCCCGGGCGAGCGCCTCGAGCTCGGCGGCGGACTGTACCTTGGGCAGCAGCACCGCGTCGGCGCCCGCCTGGGCAATGGCGCGGACATCGTCCAGGCCCCAGGCCGTGTCCAGCGCATTGACGCGCACCACGCATTCGCGTCGGCCGTAGCCGCCGGCGCGCAGGGCCGCGGCGACTTGCTCGCGGGCCTGCGCCTTGGCGTCGGGCGCGACGGCGTCCTCCAGGTCGAGGATCAGGACGTCGGCGTCCAGGCTGCGCGCCTTGTCCAGCGCGCGCGCGTTGGCGCCAGGCATGTAGAGCACGGAGCGGCGGGGTCGGATGGCAGGGGTCATGGTTTCAGTTCTTGGCGTTGCCGACGACCTGTACGGGCGTGGTGCATACGTAGCCCACGCCATACACCGTGCGTATGCCCATGTCGCCATCGGCCTGCGCGCGCAGCTTGCGGCGCAGGCGGTGCATGTGGGCGTCCAGCCGGTGCGTGTCGTAGGCCTCGACGCTGGCGCCCAGCGCCTCGATCAGGCGGCTGCGCGACAAAGGCAGGGGCGCGGCCTGGATCAGGGCGCCGATCAGCCGGCTTTCGGTATCGGTGATGTCCACGCAGACCTGCTGCGGCGATACCAGCGTGCGCCGCGAAGGATCGAAACGCCAGGCGCCGGATTCCGGCGCATCGGCGTTGCCCGCCGGCACCACGCGCAGGCGGCGCGACAGCGACACCAGCGTGGCGCCGAGTTCGGCCAGGTTGACGGGTTTGGTCAGGTAGTGGTCGGCGCCCAGGCTCAGGCCCGAGATCTTGTCTTCGCTCAACAGGCGCCCGGTGAGCATGATGATGCCCATGGACGGGAAGGAGGTCCGCAAGTGCGACACGCGGGTCAGCGCGTCGCCGTCGGGCAGCATGGCATCCAGCACCAGGATGCCCGGCGTCACCGTTAGCAGCAACTGGTCCAGTTCCGCCAGGGAGCCGGCCGTGAGGATGCTGCGGTCCAGGCCCAGGTCCTCGATGTATTCGGCGATGGTGTCGCGCCAGTCTCCGTGGTCGTCGACGATGATGATGGTCACGGCGAGTCCGGCGTCAACGGTTGCGCGCAAGGAGCTTCGAGTGCAAACACGCTATCCGCTCCTTGTATGTGGGTCTTCTTCTATAGGGGGAGTCCGCGAGCGCGATATTTTTCGTATCGCGCGCTTGCGGAGAATATCATCATCGTCCGTGCGGCGCCGCGTCAAGAATCAAGGATGGCAGCCGGGCGGCGGACAATTTCGGGCTGATCAAAAAATGAGCAGTCCGTTGCGCATCCGCCGAACGGCCATCAGCCATGGGTTCGAGGCTTTTTTATCCACAGAAATTGTGGATAAGGCCGGCCCTGTGGATACTGTGCTTTTTATGTAGACAAGTGTTCGACCTTGACGCCCGGCGGCACCTTGCGCATGCGGTCGCGCTCGATGCGCGGCGGGGCGAAGCGGGTCTTGCGGGCGGCGGCGTTCTGCAGCAGCACGGACAGCACCGCGCCCTTGTCCTGTATCCACTGGTTTTTGCCGCGCAGCAATTTCATCGCGTTCTCGGCCGTGCCGAGGCGATAGGTCATGGAGTTGATCTGCACCGAGGTCTTGCCATTGAAGACGGACTCGTCCTGTTCGGTGATGGCCGCGGCGTCGAGATTGCTGCTGTCGTGATCGATGCGGTAGACGAACTTCAAGCCGCTGTGCGGATCCTGCGCGACCACGAGCTTGTCGGACCCCGATATGTCGGACAGCATGCCGATCACCAGCGACTCGACCAGCTGGTTGCCCCGCTGTTCCTCGGTGTAGATATATATCGTGTGGCGCGCTGGCGTGGCGAAAGTCTGTTGCATACCTGGCTTCAATGGTGCGGGGTGGGTCTTGCGGCCCGGACTGGCGTTGAACGGAGCGGGCAGGGCGCGTCCTAGGCCGCACGGCGCATGCGCGCCAGCAGACGCGCTTTGACCGCGGGCCAGTCCTCGTCGAGGATCGCGAAGTAGACCATGTCGCGCGCGCGCCCCGATTGTGCGATCAGGTGCTTGCGGAACACGCCTTCCTCGACGCCGCCGATGCGCAGGATGGCCTGGCGCGATTGCATATTGCTCAGTTCGGTCTTGAATACGACGCGCATGATACCAATTGTTTCAAAGGCGTGCTGCAACAACAGGAATTTGGCCTCGGTATTGGCGCCGGAACGCTGGCTTGCAGGCGTGAGCCAGGTGCCGCCGATCTCCAGGCGCTTGTGCGCCAGCGCGATGTCCATGTAGCGCGTCGCGCCGATGATCTGGCCGTCATCCTGGCGCACGATGACGAACGGCAGGCAGTTGCCGTCGCGCTGGCCGGCCAGCGCGCGATCCACATAGCGCTGCATGTCGTCCTGCGTCTGCACCGGTTCGGGCTGCAGGCGCCACAGCTCGGGATGCAGGCCCGTTTGCGCAAGCGCGTCAGCATGGCTGGCGGCCAGGGGCTCAAGGCGCACGGTCTCGCCGGCGAGCGTGACGGGTTGCAGGCGGAGCGTGGTCATGGCGTGTTCCTGGGCGGCAATGAGGGCGGCGGGGACGTTCGGCGCAGGGAAGGATTCTACGCGCGCGCGCCCTTGCCGAACACCGTACGCAAGCGCAGAATGCGCCGCATGAAAACAGACGCCTTGGTACTGGGTGCGGGCATCGTCGGGGTGAGCACCGCCCTGCATCTGGCGGCGCGCGGCCGTTCAGTGGTGCTGCTGGACCGGCGCGGCCCCGGCGAGGAAACCAGTCATGGCAACGCCGGCCTGATCGAGCGGGCCAGCGTGATTCCCTATGCCTTTCCGCGCGACTGGCGCAGCCTGTGGCGCTACGCCAGGAACGATACGCCGGACGTGAGTTACCACCCGCGCTTTCTGCCGCGCATCGCGCCGTGGTTGCTGCGCTATTGGTGGCATTCGGCGCCAACGCGCCTGGCGCGGGCCGTCGAGGCCATGCTGCCGCTGATCGAACGCAGCGTGGCCGAGCACGACGCGCTCAAGGACCAAGCCGGCATTTCCCATCTGTTCCGGCGCAACGGCTGGATCGACGGCGTGCGCAGCGAGGCCGGGCTGGCCCGGGCCGTGGCCGAGGCGCAGGCGCTCGCGCCGTACGGCCTGAACTACCGCGTGCTGGACCGCCCGGCGCTGGCGGCATTGGAGCCGTCGCTGTCGCGCATGGCCGGCGCGGTGCACTGGCTGGATCCGCTCAACGTCTCGGACCCGGGCGCCGTGACGCGCGGCTACGCGGCCTTGTTCGAGCGGCGCGGCGGCATGCTGGCGCGCGGCGATGCGCGCAGCCTCAAGCCATCGGGCCAAGGTTGGCAGGTGCAGGCAGAACAGGGATTGATCGAGGCCCGCGACGTGGTCGTGGCGCTGGGCCCCTGGTCACCCGACATCCTGCGTCCGTTGGGCTATCGCATCCCCATGGCGGTCAAGCGCGGCTATCACCAGCATTACGCGCTGGAGGGCGGCGCGACCTTGTCGCATCCGGTGGCGGACATCGAAAGCGGTTTCGTGGTGACGCCGATGACCTTGGGCGTGCGTCTGACGACCGGCGCGGAATTCGCGCCGCGCGATGCGCCGCCTTCACCGATCCAGATCCAGCGCACGCGGGCATTGGCGCGGCAGCTGCTGCCGCTGGGCGAGGCGGTGGAGCGCGAACCCTGGATGGGCTGCCGGCCTTGCATGCCGGACATGCGGCCGGTCATCGGACCCGCGCCGCGCCATCCGGGTCTGTGGCTGGCTTTCGGCCATGCGCATCATGGCTTCACGCTGGGGCCGGTGACGGGCAAACTGCTGGCCTGCATGATCACGGGCCAGGCGCCGGACATGGATCCGGCGCCTTACCGCGTCGGCCGCTGAGGCCGGATGCGGCAAGCGCCTGAAGAGGCGCGGTTTTCAGCCCGGCTTTGCGGTCTTTTCGCGGCGCTGGCGCACGGCCAGGGCCAGCGTTTCCAGCACCGGCTCGGTCTGCGACCAGCCCAGGCAGGCATCCGTGATGGACACGCCGCGGCGCAGCGGCTGGCCGGGCTTCAAGTCCTGGCGGCCTTCTTCGAGATGGCTTTCGATCATCACGCCAGTGATGCGGCCGTCGCCCTGGGCGATCTGGGCGGCGATATCCTGGGCCACGTCGGCCTGGCGCAGGTGCGACTTGTTGGAGTTGGCGTGCGAGCAGTCGATCATGACTTGCTCGCGCTGGCCGGCGGCGCGCAGGGCGGCGCAGCAGGCGTCGACGCTGGCGGCGTCGTAGTTCGGGCCTTGCTTGCCGCCGCGCAGGATGACGTGGGTGTCCTGGTTGCCGCGGGTTTCGAAGATGGCGGCCATGCCCATCTTGGTCATGCCCATGAAGGCGTGCTTGGCGCTGGCGGCGACCATGGCGTCGGCGGCGATCTGCACGCCGCCGTCGGTGCCGTTCTTGAAGCCCAGCGGGCAGCTCAGGCCCGAGCTCAGCTGGCGGTGGCTGGGGCTTTCGGTGGTGCGCGCGCCGATGGCGCCCCAGGCGATCAGGTCGGCGATGTACTGCGGGCTGAGCAGGTCCAGGAATTCGGTCGCGGTCGGCAGGCCCAGGCCGCTGATGTCCAGCAGCAGCTCGCGCGCGCGGCGCAGGCCTTCATTGATGCGGAAGCTGCCGTCCAGGCGCGGATCGTTGATATAGCCCTTCCAGCCCACGGTGGTGCGCGGCTTCTCGAAGTACACGCGCATGACGATGAGCAGGTCGTTCTGGTGCTGCTCGGCGGCGGTGCGCAGCAGGCGGGCGTATTCCATGGCCTGGCCATGGTCGTGGATGGAACAGGGGCCGACCACCAGCACCAGGCGGTCATCGCGGCCGTGCAGCACATCGGCGATCTGGACGCGGCTTTGCTCGACCAGCGTCTGGATCTCGGCCGACACCGGCAGCTCGTCCTGCAGCAGCGCGGGCGAAATCAAGGGGCGCACCGCGCTGATGCGGGTATCGTCGGTGCGCGTGTTGTCCTGGGTGGAGTCGGCCGCGCCGACCTCGCGGTCGTGCAGGGGGTCGTCAATGCGGGTCAAGGGTAGCTCCGTGCCGTAGATGCGGGAAAGACTTCTATTATGGCACCGGCCGCGCCGCGGGGCGACGGAAGGCTGCCTCCGCTTGGCTGATGGCCCCGATACTACGACTATCGGCGATGGCCCTGCATTAACCCGTTAGCGATAACGACAGGCCAGACGCGTTTGCCTTAGCATGGTGTACACAGTTTTCCAGCGGCCGCCTGCGGGGGCCCGCCCTATATGAGTAGGACGGTAGAGCATGCCTAAAACGGAACCCGGCGGGACCCGACGGATACTCCTTGTCGAAGACCATCCGGTCGAGCGCGCCTATCTGCAGAACGTGCTGCTGGCGCTGGGGTTCCGCCGGGTTGCCGGCCTGGGCAGCAGCATCGAAGCCGTCAGCGCGCTGTCGCGCCAGTTCTACGACGTGGTCATCAGCGACATCGTCACGGGCGAGGGCGACGGCACGCGCCTGCCCAACGAATTGCGGCGCCTGGTGGACGCCGGCCGCCTGAAGAGCATGCCGCCCATCATCTGGATCAGCAGCCTCAGCGATGAGCTGTTGCAGTCGCACGTGCGGCTGGCGTTGCAGGCGGGCTGTCCGTCCGCGCAGGCGCTGTCCAAGCCGGTGTCGCGCACGGCCATGCAGCAGGCAATCAAGACGGCGCTGCGCAGCCTCGACGAAGACGACGCCGCGTCGGCCCGGCCGCGCTCGCCGCGGCGCGACGTGATCGAGGCGGCGTTGGGCCATGCGCTGATTACGGGACAGGGCATGAGCGTGGTGCTGCAGCCGCAGATGAGCCTTTCCACGGGCCGCGTGCTGGCCGCCGAGGCCTTGTCGCGCTGGGAGCATCCCGAACTGGGTGCGATCCCGGCGGCGGACTTCGTGCCCGCCGCGCACCGGCTGGGCTTGGACCGGACCTTGTTCTGCCGGGTCACGGACCGGGTGCTGGAGATCCAGCAGCGCATGCACGCCGAAGACATCGCCGTGCCCATCGCGGTCAACGCCTCGGCCTCCACGCTGTGTTCACGCGATCTGCCGGGCCTGCTGGAGCAGCGCGTGGCGCAGGCAGGCCTGCCGGCCCGGCTGATCAAGGTCGAACTGACCGAGGACGAGCCGGTGACCGATTGGCTGGCCTTGTCCTCGGCGCTGAATCTGCTGCGGGTGCGCGGTTTTGAATTGGCGATGGACGATTTCGGCGCGGGCATCGCCTCGATGCGCCTGTTCTCGGCCATGCCCTTCACGGAACTGAAGATAGACCGCGACTTCATCGTGCACATGCACCGCGAGCCCGCATCGCGCGCCGTGGTCGCGGCCGCCATCGAGATGGGCCGCGTGCTGGGCCGGCGCGTGGTCGCGGAAGGCGTGGAGCACGAGCGCGACGTCGAGCTGCTGCGCGAGCTGGGCTGCGACGTGGCCCAAGGCTACGGCATTTGCGTGCCGCTGGAGCCCGACGCCTTCATCGAATTCTGCCGCAGCCGCTGAGCCATCGCGCCAGCGCCATGGAGTATCCTGGCGCTGGCCGGATCCGTCCGGACCATCCCGATTTTCGGCGGACTTGACCCCGATCAAGACTGCGGCCGCGCATGGAAAAACGCTCCCACTGGCGGATTTACCATGGCTTCATGCGGACCGCGCACGGTGGCGCGGCCCCCTAGATGGAGCGATGACGCGATGCGACGCATACTGGCCGCTGTTCTGCTGATTTCCCTGCTGGCCTGGGCCGGGGCCTACTGGGCGCAACCTCCGGCCGAACTCAATGTCTGGACCGCGCGCGATCAGCTCATTCTGCTGACGGGTCTGGGCGCCTACGCGCTCATGGCCCTGATCATGCTGCTGGCGGTGCGCCCGATGTGGCTGGAAACGCGCATGGATGGGCTGGACAAAATGTACCGGCTGCACAAATGGAGCGGCATCCTGGCCGCCGTGCTGGCGGCGGCGCATTACCTGATCAAGCTGGGCAAGCCGGTGCTGCTGGCGCTGTTCGATCCCGTGCCCAAGACGCCGCGCGCAGCGACCTTGCTCGACATGTTCCGCGGATCCGCCAAGGACATAGGCGAATGGGCCGTGTGGATCCTGGCGGCGATGGTGCTGCTCACCCTGTGGCGACGCTTTCCGTACCACATCTGGCGCCAGGTCCACCGCATCGCCGCGGTGATCTTCCTGGTGGTGGCCTTCCATGGCGTGGTGCTGACGCCTGCCGCTTGGTGGTGGCAGCCCGCTGGCTGGCTGGTGGCCTTGTGCACGGCGGTGGGGACCGTTTGCGCCTTGATGGCGCTGACCGGCAATATCGGGCGCGGCCGCCGCTACAGGGGGCAGGTGCTGGCCATCGACCATCTTTCCGACGACATCCTGGCGCTGACCTGTAGGGTGGAGGGCAACTGGCATCACCGCGCCGGGCAGTTCGCCTTCCTGACCGCGGACCGGCGCGAAGGCGCGCATCCGTTCACGGTGTCGGGCGCGGACGACGGTACCGGAAGGGTGCAGTTCTCCATCAAGGCGCTGGGAGACTACACGCGGCGCCTGCAACGCAGCCTGCAGGTGGGACAGGATGTGATCATCGAAGGCCCTTATGGCTGCTTCGACTTCCAGCGCGGCGATGGGCGGCCGCAGATCTGGGTGGCCGCGGGCATCGGCGTCACGCCGTTCATCTCATGGATGGAATCCCTGCAGACGGACCCGGATACCGCGCCGGTGGCGACCCTGTACTACTGCGCCCGCAACGCCGACGACGCGCCGTTCGCGGACCACCTGAAAGCGTTATGCGCGCGCGTGCCGAACGTGACCCTGCATGTGCGCTACAGCGATACCCAGCGGCCGCTGACGGCCGCCGAGCTGGCCGCGGACCACAAGCCGGGCGCGGCATGGCCCAGCGTGTGGTTCTGCGGCCCGGCGGGATTCGCCGATGCCTTGAAGGACGGGTTGCACCGGCGCGGCATGCCGGTGAGCGAACTGTTCCACCAGGAGGCGTTCCAGATGCGCTGAGCGCGTCAGATTCCGGAAACCTCGATATCCCCCGGATAGTCGACCGAGAACTTCAGCACTGTCTCGCGCGACTTGCCGGGCTCCATCTCCCAGTCCCAGACCAGCTTGCCGTCTTCCTCGCGCTTGATCTCGCGGTCTGCCGGCGACAACAGCTTGACCACGATCTTCTCGTTGCGCGAGATGGGCAGGCGATCCTTGAACGACACCTGCTCCTTGGTCGCCTTGTTGTTCTTGACCGTGATCTTGTACTCGTAGGTCACGCGCTTGCCGCTGCCGGAAAAGCCTGTGCTTTCGGTATAGCGGTTCACCAGCTGGCGCTTGATCGAGATGCCTTCATCGGCGCCCAGCGCCAGTTCGAGTTTTTCGCCGGGCATTACCGCCTTCATGGAACTGGCCGCGACGAAGGCGTCGTCCAGGAAGGTGTTCAGGGAACCGGCCAGGAAGGGGAAGTCCGTGTTGTTGCTGGCATGCGCGGTCAGGAACATGGCTTCGCGCAGCGCCGGCGTGGACTGGTACTGCAGCGTGGCGGGCAGCTTGGCCGTGGCGATGGCCACGCGTTGCGAGGAGTTGTCGGACAGCAGGGTGGCCGGATTCTTGATCTGGAACGATGCGCTGGTCGCTTCGGCCTGCACCTCGGCGGTGGCTTGTTCCAGAGGTTCCGGCATCACTTCGGCGACCGGCGCCGAGGCTCCGCCGAAGGACTGGATGCGCTCCCGCGACATCTTGGCTTCGGCGTCGGCGCGTTGCATGGCGGCCGGAGCCGGACTCGGGCGCGGACGCGCCTGGGGCGGAGCCGGCGGCGCGGCCACGTCGACGATCCAGGGCTGCAGCGCCGGCGCGCCGCCGCCCAGCGACGGCCGGGCCGTGGACAGGGTGAGTTTGACGTTGTTCCAGTCTTCGCCGGTGTTCTGGCGGATGACGCCGAAGTAGCCCAGGTCCACGCTGCGGTCGGCCGGCCGCAGGCGCGCGTCGTAGGCGGGCGTCCAGCGGGCGCCGGCCACGGCGTAGGAAACGTTCAAGTCCAGCTTGCCCGCGCGCGCCAGGTTCACGCGCAGGGTGACGGTCTTGGTGCGGCGATTGAGCGAACTCTGCAACTGATCCAGCTGATTCTGCAACGCGGTCAGTTCGCGCTCCAGCGCCTCTTTCTGTTCGGCGACCCGGCGCAGCCCGGCCAGCGCGCGGGCCAGCGAGTCGGCGCTCAGCGACTGGATCGCCTTGAGTTCATCCAGCGTCAGGCGCGCGCCATCCTTGGAGGGCTCGGTGGCGCCGCGCTGCATCATCAGCACCAGCTCGCGCTGGTTGTCCAGCACCGCGGCCTCATCGTCCAGCAGCGCCTGCTGGCCTTGCAGCTTGCGCACTTGCTCTTCCAATTGCTTGACGCGCTCATTGGCGGTGTCGGCCTGATAGGCGTCACGCACCTTCACGTCCAGCAGCGTGGCCTGGCCGGTGCTCTTGGCCGATACCTGCAGCGAGTTTTCCTGCAGGCTGGCCGGCAGCTTCTCCAGCACCAGTTCGTGCTCGCCGGCGGCCAGCTCGCTGCTGGCGGCGCGGGTCACGACGGCGCGGTCCTGATAGACGGTCACGGAACCGATGGAAGAAGCCAGCCCGGCGGCTGCGGCCAGGCCGGGGATCGTCGCAATGGCCAAGGCCAGAAGGGTACGTCGCACTATTTCACCTTTAGACAGGTTGGAATCGCGCGGCGCCGTGTCCATGGGCAGGGACGGACCGCCGCGCGCGCCAAATTTACATTGCGGCCCGGGCGTTGGTTTTACAGAAAATGACAAACGCGACAGGGCGATACCGCGGCACGACCTAGGGATGGGCCAGCGCGCGCAGCATGTCCACGGCGTTGCCTGCCGCGGTCGAGCGGTCGTGGCGCCGGTAGGCCATGTCCAGCAACGCATGCGGCGCGTCGCCCTTGATGGGCCGGTACTCGATGCCTTGCGCACCCATGTGCCGCATCGCGGCCGGTACGATGGAAATGCCGACGCCGGCCGCCACCAGGCTGACGATGGACGCCATCTGCGGCGCTTCCTGGATGACGCGCGGCACGAAGCCCGCGCGCTGGCAGGCCGACATGATCGCGTCGTACAGGCCTGCGCCGATGGGACGCGGATACAGCACGAAGTCCTCGTCCGCCAGCGCGGCGATGGGCACGCTGCGCTTGCGGCTTAGCCCATGGTCGGGGGGCAGCGCCACCAGCATGGGTTCGTCCAGCACACGCTCCGACTCGAACTCCGGGTCCAGTACGTAGGGCGGGCGCACGAAGGCCACGTCGACTTCGCCGGCGCGCAGGCCGCGCAGCAGGGTAACCGTGTTGCTTTCCGTGAGCGTGACTCGCACATCGGGATAACGGTCACGGTACGCGCGGATGGCCCGCGGCAGGTAAGGGTGGAACACCGCGGAAGCCGTGAATCCCACGGTGATCGCCCCGCGTTCCCCGCGCCCCAGACGGCGCGCCATGTCGATGGCGCGGTCGGCGCTGGCGAGGATGGCGCGCGCGTCCTCCAGGAACTGGGCGCCGGCCTCCGTCAGCGCGATGCCCCGGGGCAGGCGCAGGAACAGCGGGGTGCCGATCTCGCGTTCGAGCTGCTGGATCTGCTGGCTGAGCGGCGGCTGGCCGATGCCCAGCCTGGCGGCGGCGCGCGTGAAGTGCAGTTCTTCCGCGACGGCGGTGAAATAACGCAGGTGACGCAGTTCCATCGTTATTAAATATGGTGGGGTTGAGTTTCATATATTGGACATATGAAGGGGAAAAGTCTACCTTGAGGGCGTGGGCTGCATGCCCGCTGCTTTCGAGAATCCGATGTCTGTCCCCTCCGCTTGTCCCGCCTCTTCAACCGCCGCGTCCGCGCCGGCGGACCCTGTCTCCACGCCCACCGATCACCTTGCCCGCGGCACCCCCGGATTGCGGCGCGCCCAATGGGCGCTGTTCGCGGCCGGCTTTTCCACGTTTTCGCTGCTGTACTGCGTGCAGCCGCTGATGCCGCTGTTCACCCGCGCATTCGGCGTGTCGCCCGCCCAAAGCAGCCTGGTGTTGTCGCTATGCACCGGCTTTCTGGCGCTGGCCATCTTCTTCGTGGGCCTGTTCTCGCAAGCCGTGCCGCGCAAGCGCGCCATGGCGCTGTCGCTGTTCGCGTCCGCCGTGCTGGGCACCGTCGCCGCCGCGGCGCCGGACTGGCACAGCCTGCTGGCGTTGCGCGCGCTGCAAGGCCTGGCCATGGGCGGGGTGCCCGCGCTCGCCATGGCCTACCTGGCCGAAGAGGTCGAGCCTGGCACCCTGGGCTTCGCCATGGGCCTGTACATCGGCGGCAGCGCTTTCGGCGGCTTGTCGGGCCGGGTCATTACCGGGCTGGTCTCGGATCACTACGGCTGGCGCGCCGCCTTGGGCACGTTGGGCCTGTTGGGGATCGTGGCGGCGGCGCTGTTCGTCTGGCTGTTGCCCGCGTCGCGCCGCCACGCGCCGCAGCGGGGCAGGGGCTGGGCCGGCGTCTGGGGCGATGTGCGCGCAGGCGCCGCCTCGCACCTGACGAACGGACCTCTGTGCGGGCTGTTCGCGCTGGGCGGCCTGTTGATGGGCGCCTTCGTCACGGTCTACAACTACGTGGGCTTTCGCCTGCTGCTGCCGCCGTTCTCGCTGAGCCAGACTTTCATCGGCTTCATCTTCGTGGTCTATCTGGTCGGGATCTTCGCGTCGACCTGGTTCGGCCGCCTGGCCGACCGCCACGGGCGCGGCGCGATGCTGTCGGCCGCCACCGGACTGGCGCTGGCGGGCCTGCTGCTGACCCTGTCCAACTGGCTGCCGCTGCTGATTGCCGGGATCGTCGTGTTCACCTTCGGTTTTTTCGCGGCGCACGCGGTCGCCAGCGGCTGGGTCGGACAGATGGCGCGCGGCTACAAGGCGCTGGCGGCATCGCTCTATCTGCTGGTGTACTACGTGGGGTCCAGCGTGCTCGGCGCCTTGGGCGGACACTTCTGGACCACGGGCCTATGGCCCGGGGTGGCTGCAATGGCGGGCGCGCTGCTGGCCTTGGCGCTGGCCATCAGCGCGAGCCTGTACCGTCGTACTGGCCGCGCGCCGGCGTCTGCGGCCATGAGAGGCAGCGCCTCGTAGAGCTATTTTCTAAAAGAAAGTAATTCTCATTTATAATCTGCGGCACGCTCGGTGAGCGCCATCCCCATCCAGATCCGAGGGCCGCGATGAATCCTCTCTCCCCCGACAGCCAGAACCTGCAGCGCGAGCATGCCGCGCTGCTCGCCGCCTACGGGCAGGCGCAGGCGCATTGCAGCCGGCTGCTGGCCGCCCAGTCGGCGCGCATCCTGTATCTGGAGAGCGAGGCCATGCGCCTGCGCGCGGCCGTCATCCTGCGCGACACCGCGCTGGCCTGGGCGCGCGAAGACCGCAAGGCGCTGGAGACATCCATTCCCGGCCTGCCCAGGCGCGTGGCGCTGGCCCGCAGCGTCGCCCAACTGATGGAACGCGTGCAGACGCTCATGCGGGAGCGCCTGGCCTGGCAAGGGCGGGCTGGCGCCGCGGCGCGCGAACTGGAGACGCTGGCGGAGCCGCCGGCCTGGCGTCCCGCGCCGTCCGCGGTCATGCTGCGCCAGAAAGCGGTGCTGTGCGTGGGCGAGGACGCCGTGGCCCTGGCGTTGACGCGCAAGATGGTCGAACTGGCCGGCGGACGCTATCTCGGCCATGACGGCGGCGCGGATGCCGATGGCGACACGCTGGAAGCCAGCCTGGTGGCCGCGGACCTGGTGATCTGCCAGACCGGTTGCGTCAGCCACGGCGCCTACTGGCGCGTCAAGGACCATTGCTCCCGCACTGGCAAGCAATGCGTGCTGGTCGACAAGCCCGAAGCCTTGCAGGCGCTGCGGCTGGAACGCGAGCCGCTGAAGACGGACGGTTGATCCGCCGGGTTCCCGCGCGGGAACCGTAGCGTCGGGTTACCTAGCGTTTCGGCTGCGCGGCCGTTGCCGCAATACAGTCGAGGGGCAAGGGGGCCGACATGCTGACCAAGCGGGATCGAGTGGCGCTACCCTGGACGGACACGCTTGCCCGCCTGGAGGACGAGCGCATCATGTTGCAGCGCATAGCCGCCGGCATGCCGCTGGCCGAGGTGCTGGAGCACGTGCTGCATGCCATCGAGGCGCAATCCAGCGTGGAACTGCGCACTTCCATCGCGCTGGTGGACGAATCCGGCGGTTTCCTGCTGCATGGCGCCGCGCCCAGCCTGCCGGCGGCTTACAACGCCGCAGTGCATAAGGCCGCCATCGGCCCCGGCAGCGCGTCCTGGGGCGAGGCGGCTTACACCGGCAGTCCGGTCTACGTGGAAGACATCGCCTTGAATCCGGGTTGGGCGCGCTGGCGCGACCTGGCCTTGTCGCACGGCCTGAGGGCTTGCTGGTCCACGCCAATCAAGGCGCCCGACGGCCGCCTGCTGGGCGTGTTCTCCAATTACTACGCCGTGGCGCGCTCGCCCTCGGCCCACGATATCGACGCGATCGCACTGGTGACGCGCAGCGCCGCGCTGGCGATAGAACGCCATCTGACGGAGCTGGCGCTGCGCCAGAGCGGCGAACGCTGGCGCGCCATGTTCGCCGGCATGCAGGAAGCGTTTTTTCTCAGCGAGGCCTTGCGCGACGATGCCGGCCGCATCGTCGATTTCCGCTTCCTGGAAGTGAACCCGGCCTTCGAACGCCAGACCGGCATGAAGGAAGGCGATACCTTGGGCCATACGCTGCGCGAGATGATTCCCGGCGTGCCCGGCCAGATCATGGATACGTTCGCCCAGGTCATCGAGACCGGCGAGCCGACCCAGTTCGAGTTCATGGTGCCCGCGCCCAAGGAGGCCTGGTACGAGGCTCGAGCGCGCAGGGACGGCGTCGACAGGATGATGGCGCTGTTCCTGGACGTGACGGCGCGCAAGACGGCCGAAGCCGAATTATGGGAAGGGCAGCACCGCAAGAATTACCTGGGCGCATTGGGCGACCGCATGCGTGAGCTGCACCGCCAGGAGGACATCGAGCGGGCCGCCTGCGAGGGCCTCTGCCAGCATTTGGCCTTGGGCCAGGTGGCGGTGCTGGATGCGAAAGGCGAAGGCCGGGCCCCCGTCATCTCCTCGCGCTGGCCCGCTGGAAGAGAAAGCCTGGGCCAGCCGCCGCACGCGCTCGATGCCTTGGGCCACGATTACCATGCGGCGCTGCGCCAGGGCCGTACGGCCTACCTGGCGCCGTTGCTTGGAGAAGCTGGTGGCGAGATCCGTCCCTGGGCCATCGTCGTGCCGCTGCGGCGCTGGGGCCGGCACGGTGGCGCCTTGCTGGCATGCCCATCGTCCGGCGGCAAGCCCAAGGCCAGCGACATCGCTTTCATGGAGGAAGTTGCCGAACGCATGTGCGGGGCGGTCGAGCGCTCGCAGTATGCGCGCACGCTGGAGCAGCGCGTCGAGGACGCGATCGCGGAGCGGGACCGGATCTGGCGCCTGTCCCCCGAACTGCTGGCGGCGGTTGACCGGCAAGGGCGCTTCGTCAGCGTCAACCCCGCGGTACGCCCCATTCTGGGCTGGACTCCCGAGCAGTTCATGTCGATGGACCTGTGCGAGCTGATTCATCCGGACGATCTGGCGGCGACGCTGGCGGCCTGGAGCTGGGCCTCCGGTGACATGGGGCCACGCCCCGGCGCAAGGCATCTTGAAAACCGCCTGCTCAAGCGCGATGGCGGCTACTGCTGGATCACCTGGAGCATGTCCTGGGCGCAGGACAGCCTGTACATGACGGGCCGGGACGACACCGACCTGAAACAGCAGGCCGAGGCGCTGCGTGACACCGAGAATGCGTTGCGGCAGTCGCAGAAAATGGAAGCGGTGGGGCGCCTGACAGGCGGCATCGCCCATGATTTCAACAATATGCTGCAGGGGATCTCGGGCGCGCTCTACCTGGTGCAGCGCAAGGTCACGGCGGGCGCGCCGGAACAGGCGCTGCGCTTCGTCGACGTAGCCATGGATTCCGCCAACCGGGCAGCGCACCTGACGCAGCGGCTCCTGACCTTTTCGCGCCGCCAGCCCATCGATCCCAAGCCGTTCTGCGCGGCTTCCGCGCTGCAATCCATGGTGGCCCTGTTCCACCGCTACACTGGCGAACGCGTGGCCTTGCGGCTGGACCTGCAGCCGGAGCTGTGGACGGTCTGTTGCGACAAGAACCAGTTCGAGAACGCCATGCTGAACCTGGTGATCAATGCCTGCGATGCCATGCCGAACGGTGGCGCGCTGACGGTGGGCGCGCGCAACGTGGCGCCGGACGACAGATTGCTGGCGCTATGCGCGGGCACGCATTCCGGACAGTACGTCGAGGTGTCAGTGACGGACGTCGGCTGTGGCATGCCGCCGGATGTGTTGGCCCATGCTTTCGATCCGTTCTTCACGACCAAGCCCATGGGCCAGGGCACCGGCCTGGGCCTGTCCATGATCTATGGTTTCGCCAAGCAGGCTGGCGGCGCGGCCAGCCTGGAGAGCACGGTGGGCGAGGGCACCACGGTCAGACTGTTCCTGCCGCGCCACGATGGCGCGCCAGAAAGCATGCAGAACGGCGAGCGCGCCTTGGCGGCCACGCCCGGGGCGGCGCGCCAGGAAGTCGTACTGGTGGTGGAAGACGATGCGAACGTGCGCGAGATGGTGCGCGAATGCCTGTCCGAACTCGGCCTGGACGTGTTGACCGCGGTGGACGGCGAGGCCGGGCTGGAGCTGTTGCAGTCCGCGCACGGGATCGATCTGCTGGTCACCGATGTCGGATTGCCGGGACTCAACGGCCGGCAACTGGCCGACGCCGCCCGCGTGGCGCGTCCCGGCCTGCCCGTCTTGCTGATGACCGGATACGCCGAAAGCGCGGCGCGCGGCCAGGGCTTTCTGGAACAGGGTCTGGAACTGATCGTCAAACCCTTTCAGCTGGACAAGCTGTCCGAGCGCGTGCAGGGCATGCTGGACAGCGCGCCGGGCAGGCCGGACCAGGACATCCAGCGTTAGTCCGCTTCAAAGCGGGCGCGGCGCGTGGCCTAATGGCGGCGGCGCAATTCCGCGGGCGGCATGCGCAATTGCCCCCGATACTTCGACACCGTGCGCCGCGCCAGCAGTATTCCGTTGGCGGCCAGTTGCTGGGTCAAGGCCACGTCCGATAGCGGCATCGCCGGGTCCTCGGCCTCGACCATTTCCTTGATCAGCGCGCGTACCGCCGTGGCCGAGCAGGAACCGCCGGTATCGGTGGCCAGTTCGCGTGAAAAGAAGTGGCGGAATTCGAACACGCCGCGCGGGGTCACCATGTATTTGCCGACAGTGGCGCGCGAGACCGTGGATTCATGCAAGTCCAGGTCGTCGGCCACCTCGCGCAGCATCAGCGGCCGCAAGGCGACGTCGCCATACTCGAAGAAGGTCTGCTGGCGCTTGACGATGGCTTCGGCCACGCGCTGGATGGTGACATAGCGCTGTTCGACGTTGCGTACCAGCCAGCGGGCTTCCTGAAGCTCCTGGGCCATGGGGCTGCGGTCGTCGAGGTGGGCGCGCCGGAATAGTTCGGCATAGGTCTGGTGCAGCCGCGCCTGGGGCATGGCGTTGCGGTTGGGCAGCACGCGCCAGCGCGATTGCCATTTGTCCACGAACACGTCGGGTACGACGTAGACGGGCGCTTCGGCGCTATAGCGGCCGCCGGGCTTCGGGTCCAGGCTGCGGATCAGCTCGCAGGCCTCGCGCAAGGCGTCCTCGGAGCAGCCTAACTGCTGGCGCAGGCCGGCGCAGTCGTTGCGGGCCAGCCGGTCGAGCTGCTGCTGCACGATGCGCAAGGCCAGCGCGCGCAGGTCGGCGCTGATGCCGGCCGAGGCCGCCAATTGCAGGGACAGGCATTCGCTCAGGTCGCGGGCGGCCAAACCCGGGGCGTCCAGCTGCTGGACCAGGCGCAACGCGGTCATCCATTCGCCTTCATCGGGAACCGGCTGCGCGCCGCGCGGCGCGTCGCCCCATAAACTGGACAGCGGCGCGCGCAGGTACCCGTCGTCGTCCAAGGCGTCGATGATGTACTCGGCGAGCAAGCGGTCGCGCGCCTGCAACGGATAATTGCCCAGCTCCTGCGACAAGCGCTGGCTCATCGACAAGGGCGCAGCTACCCACAGCCCCTGGTCGCCGTCCGCGCCGTCGCCCTGGGCGCGCGTGGGGTAATCGCCTGAGTAGGCCGGCGCGTCAGGCGGCGGCAGTTCGGGTTGAGCCGCGGGTTCCAGCGGCGCAAGCGAGGGCTGGTCCGCGGGAGCAAAGCCGTCCGCGGCAAGCGGCAGGTCGCTTTCCTGCTCATCCGGATCCTCAAGGAACGGATTGCTGGCCAGGGCCTGTTCGACCGCGGTGGTGAATTCCATCGCCGTCATCTGCAGCAGCTTGACGGACTGCTGCAGGCGGGGCGCCAGCGTCATCTGCTGGCGCAGGCGCAATTCTTGCGTGGGGTAGACCAATCGAGTCTCCTGGACACTGGCTGCCGGACGGGCAACCCATCCTGAAACTCAAGCAAAGACCGTGCCAAGTCCCGTGACGGGCCGGGGCGGGGCCATCGCGTGGAACGCGCTGCTTCAGTATTACAAGGAAGCGGTAAGAAATGCTCCCCGACCTCCGCTGCAGGGTCCGGAGATCAGCAGCCGGCGCCGTCCTGCCCATCCTTCTCATAGTCCTCGAGCCGGTTGTAGAGCGTCTTCAAACTCAGGCCCAGGCTGTCGGCGGCGCTGCGCTTGTCGCCCGCGTGATGCGCCAGCGTCGCCAGGATGAATGCACGCTGCGCCTGGCCCAGCGACATGCCGATGGGCAACGTCAGCGCACCGTCGCGCAGCACGGGCTGCGGTGCCGCACGGGAACGTGGCAGCAGCTCGGTTTCGAGTTCCCCGTCGGCCAGGATGAAAGCGCGCTGCACCGCGTTGCGCAGTTCGCGGACATTGCCTGGCCAATCATGCAGCGAGATCGATTCCAGCATATGCGCAGAGAAGGTCTTTTGCGTGCCGTTGTCCGAGTTCAAGGTATCCAGGAACCAGTGCGCCAGCACCAGGGCATCGTCGCCTCGCTCGCGCAATGGGGGGACGCGCAGTGGAATGACTAGGAGCCGGTGCAGGAAGTCCTGGCGCAGGCGGCCTTGCGCGACCGAAGCAAAGGGGTCGCGGTTACTGGCGCAGATGATGCGGACATTCGCGCGCAGCAGGTCGGAGCCCCCCACGCGCTGGTACGTGCCGGCCTCGAGCACGCGCAGGAAGTTGACCTGCAGGTCTGGCGGCATTTCGGTCACTTCGTCCAGGAACAGGGTGCCGCCGCTGGCGTACTCGAAGTAGCCGGCGTTCTGCGCGACGGCGCCGGTGAAGCTGCCTTTTTCATGGCCGAACAGTTCCGCGTGCGCCAGGCTGCCGCTGATGGCGCCGCAATTGACGGCAACAAAGGGCTGTTCGCGGCGTGCGCTGGCATCGTGGATGGCGCGCGCCACGATTTCCTTGCCGGTTCCGCTTTCGCCCACGATAAAGACGCTGGCGTCGGTGGCCGCGGCCAATTGCAATTGGGCCCCGAGCTTTTGCATGACGGGGGACAGGTCGGACGCGTCGATGAGTACGTCCTGGGACGCCGTCGCCGATCCGCGCGCGGGGTTGCTGCTGCGATTGGCCATGCTTATTCCTGGGCCCGCCCCGGGCCATGAGCGTCTGTCCCATGCTAGCGGGCTGACGCAGGGCGGCATGCGACGATTTGCAAGCATTCGAAAATCTTGATGGAAAGTGTCGAACAGTTGCCCCTGGCCCGCGCGCAATCGCTATGCTGAACGACTCACCACAACATCCGCGATAGGGAGCCAGCATGCCCCATCTGCTGATCGTCGATGACGATCCCGCGATACGCGAAACCCTGGCCGAGATCGGCCGTGAGAGCGGCTTCTCGGTGGCCCTGGCGGCCAGCATCAAGGACGCGCTGATCCAGCTGGAACGGCACGCGCCCGACTTGGTGCTGACCGACATCCGTTTGCCCGAAGGCAGCGGCATGGACATCTTCAAGAGCGAGGCTGCCGCCAGCGCGGAGGTCGTGGTGATGACAGGGCATGGCACCGTCGACAATGCGGTGCAGGCCCTGCGTCTCGGGGCCACGGATTACCTGGTCAAGCCGATTTGCATGGAACGCTTGAACGGGATTTTTGCCCGCGTGAACGCGAGTGCGGGTGGCGACCTGCAGGGCGCGCCGTTTGAAGAGCCGGGACGCTATGGAAAGATGTACGGCGCGTCGGCCTGCATGCAGGCCCTGTACCGGCAGATCGGGCGCGTGGCCACGACCAACGTGACAACGCTGTTGATCGGCGAAAGCGGCACGGGCAAGGAGTTGGCCGCGCACGCCATCCATGAACTCAGCGCGCGCCGCCAGCGCCCGTTGATCGCGGTGAATTGCGGCGCGATCTCGCCGAACCTGATCGAAAGCGAGATGTTCGGCCACGAGCGCGGCAGCTTCACCGGCGCGGACCGCCAGCACAAGGGTTACTTCGAGCGCGCCGACGGCGGCACGCTGTTCCTGGACGAAGTGACCGAAATGCCGCTGGATCTGCAGGTCAAGCTTTTGCGGGTCCTGGAGACCGGGCAGTTCATGCGGGTGGGGACCAATCGGGAGATCGCCTGCGATATCCGCATCGTCGCCGCCACCAACCGCGATCCCGAGCAGGCGGTCAGGGAAGGCAAGCTGCGCGAAGACCTGTATTACCGGTTGAGCGTCTTCCCGATCAAGCTCCCGGCGCTGCGCGAACGCGGCGACGACATCCTCTTCCTCGCGAATCGCTTCCTGCAAGGATTGAACCAGGAGTCCGGCAAGAACAAGGAATTCTCGCCGCGCGCGGTGGACGCGCTGCAGCAGTACGAATGGCCGGGCAATGTGCGGGAACTCAAGAATTACGTGCGCCGCGCTTTCATCATGGCGGACGGCGACAGGCTGGAGGCAGACATGCTGACGCCGCGGGTGTCGCCAGCCGGAGAGGGCGCCGGTGGCCATGTGAGCGTGCCGGTGGGAGAAACGCTGGCGGAAGCGGACCGGCGCCTGATCCTGGCGACGCTGGAGCGTTGCAACGGCGTCAAAAAGCAGGCTGCCGCCGTGCTCGGCATCAGCCCCAAGACGCTCTACAACCGGCTCGAGGAATACGCCGCGGCGGATGAGGCTGCGCCAGCCGTGCCGCCTGCCCGGAAACAGGACCGGTCCTGACTTCATTTGCCGTACCGCGTTTTCAGGTCGGCCATGCAGGCGTCCTTGGCGTTGCCGGACATGCCGTCGCATTTCTCCTTCCCGACTTTGTAGTCGGCGTCGTTGCGCACCTTGGCCGCGTCATGCGAGGCCTCGGCTTTTTCCTTGCCTGCCTTGGCGTCCGCCCGGGCCTTGTCGCGGGTGGCCTCGGCCTGCTGTAGGCAGACGTCCTTCTGGTTGCCCTTCATGCCGTCGCAACGCTTCTTGTCCAGCTTGTACTGGTCAGCGATCTGTTCGTTGCTGCGCACGGGGGTGGCGCCTGTCTGCGTGGTTTGCGCCTGCGCCTGGAACGTCAGGGCGGAGAGGCTCAGGGCGACTGCGGGGAGTACGACTCGGGACAGATTCATGGCTGACTCCTAGGATGGGACCCGGCATCGCGCGGGCCTGGCCTGATGCGCAAGCAAGCGGCATTCCCGGGCCGGCCGGGCATGCCGCTTGCTCGCAAGCCTTTGCAGTCGGCGGCGCCGATGCGCACGCCGGAAGCATCCATTGAACGAGTCCAGGGGATATCAACATGGAATCCAAGCGCACAGACAAGGAAAAGGCGGGCATGGAATCGGGCAAGGCCAATGCGCCGCGCACGGAAACCGAGGCCGCGCATCGCAGCGGGCAGTTTGGGACGGACAAGCCGGGCTTTGGCAAACCGCCCACCGCGCCCAAGCGCGAATCGGATCAGAAGCCCAATGACAAGGGCGCCGAGTACGAGGAAGGCGGCCAGTATCCGGGCAAGCGCCCGGGCGCGAAGTAGCTGCGTTGCGGCATGGTCAATCCGGTTCTTCGCTCATACGGAACGGCGGCGCCGCGCCGTATGGCGTACCAGGCTGCGGGAGGCAGAGATGAAGAAGGTGACATGGGTGTGCGGCATCGTGGCGGTTTGTCTGCTGATCGCGCCGGGCGTGCTGGGTGGCGTGCAAGCGCAGGAACTGGCGGCGCCGGAGACGCGATTCCTCCAGGCCGCGGCGGGTTCGGGCATGTTCGAGGTAGAGGCCGCGGAGCTGGCGAAGAAACGCGCTGGCAACGGCGGCGTCAAGGCATACGCCGAGAAGATGATAGGGCAGCACCGCGCGATGAACGCTGAATTGAAGGCCTTGGCCAAGCGCAAGCAGGTGACGCTACCTGCGAAACCGTCGGAGCCCGACCGTGGCACCCTCGAACAATTGGCTGACAGGTCCGGCGCGGACTTCGATGCCCTCTACATCGAAAAGGCGGCCGTGGACGGGCACACAACTGCCAACCGCCTGTTCGAGACTGCGGCGAGGGAGTCCAAGGATCCGCAGGTGCGCGATTTCGCGGTGCGCGCGCTGCCCACGCTGGCCGAACATCTGGCAATGGGCCGCAAGCTGCAAGGCACGTCGCCCGCCGACCCCGACAAAATCCAGCCCGCTGTGAAGGGTGAAGCTCCAGCCGTCTCGCCCGCGTCGCGCGAGGCGCCCGCGTCGATAGCGCCGGCGCGCTGAGGGCAGGCACGGCAGACGCTCAAAGCCCCTGGTTGGGCGTGGAATTGCCTTGCGGCGCTCCACGGCCCGGACTACTGCCGTCCCACCACCACGCCGAACAGGAAAGCCGCGCCGGCCACCAGGCCGATCGCCTGCCATGGCCGCGCGTGGATGTATTCCTCGGTGCAGTCTATGGTCTCCCGCATCAGGTCGCCGGCATGATCGGAAGCGTCGCGCAGGCTGCGCCGCGTGGCGTGCAACTGCTCGGACAGGCGCGCCTTGAGCGCCTCCAGATCGGTCGCCGAGGCGTCTTTGAGCGTAGCTTCCAGATCGTCGATCCAGGCTTCCGGGTGCCGTGTACGCCTGTGCGCGCCGCGGTTGTCCGGGCCGTTCTCCGGAAAGTCGGAGGGCAGGGGGGTGTTGATGGAGGCCATCGGTAGCTCCTGGCTGTCGGGCGGGAATTGCGCCTGCGCGGGCCGGCCCGGGCGGCCGCGCGGCGGATCGGGAGGTTTCAGGCCTCCAGCATGTCGCGGCAGGCCAGCGTGCAACTCAGGCATGCGCCCGCGCAGACCTGGCAATGCTCTGCCTCGTGCGGCGAGCATTCGCGCGCACCCGCGTCGCACATCAGCGCGCACAAGGTGCACAGCGCATGGGCGAACTCGCCGTCGCGTGCCAGCATGGCCGCACACAGCCGGCAGACGGCGGCGCAATCGGTGCATAGCGCGATGCAGCGCCGCATGTGCGCCGGATTTTCGTGCAGGCAGGCGGAGGCGCAGATATCGCAGGCGACCGCGCATTCGTAGCAGGCTTGCACACATTGCTCGAAATTTGGGTCTCGCATTGCATCTCCTTGTGTGTGCCCGGTACGCACCGCAACCGGCGTGCCTGGAGCCAGGCCACATCCGCTTGCAATTTGATGCTGCGCGGCGATGACCCTGCCGGCCGGAAGACACCGCTAAGATACTGCCGCCGCGTTCTTGCGTCGATGTTCCGCGCAGACCGGATAAACCATACGCCTCGACGCCTGAAGAAGCCGCGCGCCGACCCGGGCACGCCGCTTGCTGACGGATGCATGGACTATCCCCCGGAGACCGCCATGCACATCGCGTACCCGTACTACCTGCACGTTCCGCCCAAGCCTGATCCGATACCGCCGGGCTCGCCGCCCGGGGATCTGCCTGTGGATCCGGATACCGACGAGCCGGACGTCGACCTGCCTCCCTTGTCACCGCCCGGCAAGGAAATCACGCCGCCCAGCCCGTGACTTGGGCTGCGCCATTCCACTGACCCTAACAAGAACCGAGGAGTCGCCATGTCGACCATCCTGCTGATTATCCTCATCCTGCTTCTGGTCGGCGCCGTGCCGGCCTGGCCCCACAGCCGTGGCTGGGGTTATTTCCCCAGCGGCATACTGGGCATATTGCTGATCGTCCTGATCGTGATGCTGTTGACTGGGCGGTTGTAGCAGGACCCGCCAGGTCGTGGACGCGCGGGCCGTGTCGGGCGGCTCGCGCGCCGGTTCGGGATCAGGGCGGCCATCTGGCGGACCGGCGGGTGGCGCGCGCTTCCGGCCAGGCGTAAGATCGCCGGGTTTTTGTGCAGCCCCGCGATCCACGGCATTCCCGACATGACCATCCCCTTGCTTGTCTTGATAGAAAGCGTGCAGGACTACCTGCCCGAAATCGAAGCGCGCGGCTTTCGCGCGATTTTTGCGCCCACCGGCGAGTCGCGCGCGCAGGCGATCCGCGACCACGGCGCTGAGATCCGCGTCGTGCTGACGCGCGGCGCCACTGGCCTGTACGCGCAGGAAATGGCGGCGATGCCCACCCTGGAGATCGTCTGCTCCCTGGGCGTGGGGTATGAAAACATCGATCTGGCCGCAGCGGCCGAGCGCGGAATCGTCGTGACCCATGGTCCGGGCGCGAACGCGGTGTCGGTGGCGGACCATGCCATGGCGCTGCTGCTGGGCGCGGCGCGGCGCCTGCCGCAAGCCGATGCCTCGGTACGTCAAGGCCAATGGAGCGGCTTCATGGGCCCGCAGGTCACGGGCAAGCGCCTGGGCATCCTGGGCCTGGGCACCATCGGACTGGAAATCGCGCGGCGCGGCGCCAACGGCTTCGGCATGAGCGTCGGTTATTACAGCCGCAGCGTCCGCCCGGAATCGGGCTATGCCTATTTCGACAGCCCGCGCGCCCTGGCCGTGGCCTCGGATTTCCTGGTGGTGGCGACGCCGGGCGGGGCGGACACGCGCCATCTGGTGGACGAGCAGGTGCTGCAAGCGTTGGGGCCCGAAGGCTATCTGGTGAACATCGCGCGCGGCAGCGTGGTCGACACGCAGGCGCTGATCGCGGCCTTGGCCGAGCGCCGCATTGCGGGCGCGGGCCTGGACGTGGTGGACGGCGAGCCCGAGGTGCCGCAGGCGCTCATCGGACTCGACAATGTGGTGCTGACCCCGCATAGCGCGGGGCGTTCGCCGGAAGCCGTGCATGCCACCGTGGCGCTGTTCCTGGACAACGCCACGGCCCACTTCGCCGGCAAGCCGGTACTGACTCCGGTACGCCGGGCTTAGTGCGAGAACATGACCGGCACGGTCATGCTCTTCAGGAGGGACGCGGTGGCGCCGCCCAGCGCCCACTGGCGCAGCTTGCTGTGGCCATAGGCGCCCATGACGATCAGGTCTGCGCTATGGTCGGCGGCGGCGTTCAGGATGGTGCTGCCCACGCCGACGCCCTTGATTTCACGGCGCACGTGATCCGGCGCCGGCATGCCTTGCGCCACGCAATAGGAGGCCAGGTCTTCGAACGGCGCTTCGTGCTTGGGGCCGGCGGCGCCTTCGTTCATGGTCAGCACGGTCATGTGCGAGGCCAGGCGCAATATTGGCGCGGCATCGGCCAGCGCGCGGGCGGCCTCGCGGCTGCCGTCCCAGCAGCACAGCACGCGGTCGCCGATCACTGGGAATTCGCCGCTGGACGGAATCGCCAGCACCGGCCGGCCCGCCGTCAGCAGGGTCTGCTCGACGAACTCGATCTCGTGCGCGGCTTCGACGTCTTCGCGGTTTTCCTGGCTGACCACGATCAGGTCGGTGGTGCGGCCCAGCAGCGCCACGGTCTCGCTGGGCGAGGATGTGCCCGCGCGCATGAAGGCGGGCACGTCCGCTTCGGCCGCGGCCTCCAGAAAGGCCGTTTCCACCGACTCGCGGCTCTGCGCCTGCAATTCCTTGATGATGCCCAGCGAACGCGACATGAGCACGGACTCGCCGTAGTAATACTGCGGCGGGGCGGCGTTGGCGTAGATGCCGACCAGCTCGGCCTTGTGGCGCTTGGCCAGGGCCAGGGCAGCTTCAATGCGGCGTTTGCAGTCGAATCCGTGGTCCAGGTGGACGGAAATGCGGCGGTACATGGAGGCCTCCTTGTTTGAGCGTGCCATGGGCATATGGTTACGCTTTCCGGCCTTTTTGCCCTTGATGCGCGTCAAGCCCGCGGCAGTTCGCCGGGGCCGGCGCAAACGGCGGGGCTATGGCGCGGCCGGCGCCCGTTCCACGCGCTCGCGCAACTGGCGCAATTGGCGCGCCTGTTGCGCGATGCGGTCCAGCGGTCCGGCCAGCTCCGGATAGCCCGCGGCCACCGCTGCCGGCACGGCCAATTGGCGGTCGCTGGAACCTGGCGCGGGCTGTTGCGGATGCAGCGCGTGCGCCAGCGCCGGACCGTACTCGGAGAGCGCCTGGGCCGCGGGCGATCCGGCAGGCAGGGCCGGCTGTATTTCCAGCACGGTGCCCGCCGCCGTGACGCGGCGCATGGCGTTCAGCAGGGTTTCCGCCGTGCCCACATTGCGGTCGCGATGCACAGGGTTCTGTTGCAGCCGCTGCAAGGAGGCTTGCGCGTTGTCGGCCGACAGGCAGGCCATGCGGCGCAGCGCCACAATGTCCTGTCCGGCGTCGCCGCTTTTGGCGCGCAGCAAGGCGCGCGCATAGGCCGCGTGGCGTTCCAGCGCCAGGCTGAGGGCGCCGGCCAGTTGCCGTGGCTCCTTCTCGGGCCAGACCAGGAAGCCCACCAGCAGCGCCAGGATGCCGCCCAGCACGCTGTTGAAGGCGCGCAGGGCCGCCAGCATCGGCTCCTGGATCTCGGGCTGCTGGATGTGGGTGACCAGCACGAACTGCGAAGTCAGGAAGAACGTGAACAGCGCGTAATGGATCGTGCGCGCGGCGAATGTGCCCAACGCGATGGGCAGCACCGCCAGGGCCACGGACAGGGGCGTGCTCAGGAACAGCCCCAGCAGCGATGCGCCAATGGCGCCTGCCACGCTGCCGCCCACGCGTTCCAGCGTGCGCTGCCAGGTGGTCGCGAAGTAGGGCTGCAGGATGAAGACCAGCGTCAGCGACATCCAGTAGCCGTGGTTGACGGCGAAAGTCTTGGACAGCGCCACCGCGATGGTGGCGCCCACGCCCACGCGCAGCGCGTGGCGGAACGCGTCGGATTCGAAGCTCAGGTTCTGCCGCAACGCGCGCCAGGCGTCCTGCGTGCGGCTGGCCGTGAGGCGGTCGCGCGCGGGCGTCGCGGGCGCGTCGCCTTGGTCAAACAGGGACTGGGTGACGGCTTGCGCCGTGTGCAGCAGGCGGTCCAGCACCGGCACCATGGTGGCCAGTTCCGGCGCGTGAGCCAAGGCGCCGCCACGCAGCTCGTGCAGACCGGCGCTGTAATGGGCCAGGCGTTCGCGCAGGCACTGCGCCTGCTTGGCGTCATTGACGTCCGACGTGCTGGCGATGGCATTGCACAGGCTGGCATAGCGGTGCAGCGCGTGCGACAGATGGGCGCCGGCGCCGCGGCCCAGCCAGCGCGGCGCATTCGATTCCAGCAGGTCGGCCGCGGCCACCAACGCGATGAAGCTGTCCTCGGCATTGTCCAGCAGGTACAGCAACTGGTGCGCGCGGGCGCGGCGCGAGGGCCGCGCGTCCTGCACTTCGCGGATGCGCGTGCGGGCCGCTTCCAGCGCGGCGCGCTGGGCGCTGCGCTGCGGGCGCGTGACGGCGCTCCAGGCCTGGGGGCTGGCCGCCGGCGCCAGCCCGGAATACATGCGGGCCAGCGCGTCGGCGAAGTCCGCCAGCCCGCGGTAGCAGTGCGCGACCGCGTGGGTGGCGTCCTTCCACGGCCGCCTGCGCCACACCAGCGCCGTCATCAGGATGGCCCAGGCCGCGCCGGCCAGGAAGAACAGCGTGTACGACAGGCTTTCGGACCAGGTCGGGGCGGGCAATTCGGCCGCCACCACGAAGCCCGCGGACAGCAGTGTCCCGACGATGGCCGCGGCCGGCCCCAGCACGCGCAGCAGGCCGCCGAAGGTGCAGCACACGAAGGTCAGCGGCAGCAGCAGCCACGGGTGGGCCGCGCTGACGCTGGCCAGGAAGCAGAACAGCGCGCCTATCAGCCCCAGCGCCAGCATCGCGCCCGCGCGCTGGCGCAGCGGACCGCCGGGATCGCCGAAGCAGGCCCAGAACGCCGCGATGGCGCTCCAGCCCAGGCGCGGTTCATGCGCCAGCACGGCCAGGATGACGGGCGCGGCGCTGATGGCCGCGGCTTGGAGGGCGTCCAGCCACAGGACGTTGCGCAGGGAGGCGCGCCAACGGGAGAGCAGGTTCTTCACGCTAGGAATACGGCAGCGGCGGTGGGCCCGGCAGGGCGAAAGACGCAAACCCTACCATGTCGACAAGGCATTTCAGCAAGGGCGGCGGCGGGTTCGGAAGAGCCGGGGCCATTCATGAATCCGAGCAGCTTAATACGTATGGATACATATATGTGACTTTGCCGCCGCAGCGGCGCAGAATTGCCTGGAAGAAAGTCTGGAAATGGCATACAAAAAGCGCTGTAGCTGGGAATACTCAGTCCAATGTGCCTCATTCTGCGCCCGGACAGCGCAGGTTTTCACCCAGGGGCGCGCAAGGAGTGTCGACATGACGTCGAATCACGAGGCTTCCACAGACTCGGTGGCGAGCGACGACGAGATCGCCGCCATGATCACCGGCAAGGATGGCCTGCGCATGCTGTTGCAGCCGCAGGTGGACCTGCTGACAGGCCGGATCGTGTCGGCCGAAGCGCTGGCACGCTGGCGGCATCGCCGCCTGGGTATCATCATGCCCTCCGACTTCATTCCGGCCGTCAACCGCCTGGGGTTGGACAAGGTGCTTTTCGAGCGCGTCTGCCTGCGGGTCATAGACATGCTGCTGACGATGCGGCGCGCCGGCATCGCGATACCCGTGGCCATCAACGCGCCGGCCTCCACCTTGTCGGACGAGGCCGCGGTCGACTTCCTGCTGGACCGCATCTACGCGGCGGAGCTGCCCGCGTCGCTGGTGCGGGTCGAACTGACGGAAGACCAGCCCATCCGCGAACTCGATGTGCTGCGCGCCACGCTGTTGAAACTCGAGAATGCCGGCTGCGAGGTCAGCCTGGACGATTTCGGCACCGGCCACGCCTCGTTGAAGCTGCTGTCGGCGCTGCCGCTGTCCGAGGTCAAGATCGACCAGTATTTCGTCACGCGCATGCGCCGCAGCGCGGTCGCCTTCGAAGTGCTGCGCACCGCCGCGGAACTGGCGAACCGGCTGGGCCGCCGGGTGGTCGCCGAGGGCGTCGAGAACGTGGCGGACATTCCTGCCCTGCGGGCGGCAGGCTGCCGCTACGGCCAGGGCTTCGCGCTGGGCCGTCCCATGCCGCTGGACGAGTTGATGGTGCGGCTGCGCACGCAGCGCGACCAAGGCGAACCGTTGGCCGCGCCCGCCGCCTATGCGTCGTCCTGGCTCGACACCTACGACGCTTCCGCGCAGGAACCGCAGTCGGCGCGCGGCAAGCGGCACGCGACCACGCAATAGGGCCGGGGCGCCCAGCGTATTTTTTACCGACCAGGCCGGACTTTACCGGCAGTCCTTGCGTCCCCCTGTGCGCGAGACTGCGGGCGGTGACGGCTGCGCGGGTTTGGGCACGCGGGTTGCTGTAGTGGGTATGGCGGAGCTTTTTCCGTCTTCCAGGAGACTTGCAATGCCCAATCAGAACCAGCCCGACCAGCAAAAGCAGCAGCAGAAGCAACAGACCCAGGAAAACCCCAGGGACCGCAATCAACCCGGGCAGCAGCCCGACCAATCCGGCCAGCATGCCGATAAAGACCGGCAACAGCCGGGGCAGGCTCCGGGACAGCAAAGCAAGATGCCGCGCTGATCTTGGCGATGGCCCCGCTACGGCTGGCGCCGCCGGCCTGGCCAGGCTGTCGCGAAATGGCCCAGGCCGCTTTGATCAGCGGCCTGGGCCGTTCGTTTTTGTCCGCTTTGCTGCCGACGCTGAGGGATCCACCGCTGCGTATCCGGGCGGGGCAGGCATGCTAGTCCTTTTTGCCCATTGCTGTCGGGCTGCGTATCCCCGAGGATGGGCGGGTCCGACCCCTGAATTCCGGAGCCCACAATGAGCTTGAACGCAACCGCGCCGCGCCGCCGGTCGGTTTGGGGAAGCATTTTCGCCATCACGACGCTGGTGGCTGCGGTGCTTGTCGTGCTGGTATTCGCCGCCACTCGCATCGTCGAGCTGCGCATCGCCGGCATGCTGGGCCCGCGTGGCCAGGTGGGCGAGGTGCGCGCCGGGTTCACCCGGGTCGTGCTGACCGACGTGGCGGTTGCAGGGGTCGCCGGCCAGGCGGACGCGCGGGCTCGGCGCGTGGTGCTCGAACCCGAATGGAGAGCGTTCCTGCGCAAGGAAGCCGCGTTCAAGACGATCACGGTCGAAGGCTTCGACTTCGCGGTGGTGCGCGACGCGGATGGCGAGCTGCATATTGCGCCCGCGCTGCAGGCCGCCTTGCGCGCGGGCGACGGTGGCGAAGGCGGCGCACGCCGCGGCATGCCCGTGCGGGTGGGCGATCTGATATTGCGTGGCGGGCGGCTCGAATTCGAGGACGCCGCGGTGGCGAAGCCGCCGCATCGCATACCCTTCTCGGAGGTCCAGGCGCGCCTGCATCCGGTGGCGATGCCGGACTCCCAGGCGCGCAGCGACATGGAATTCAGCGGCAAGGTCGAGGGCAACCGGAACGGGGAGGCCACGGTACGCGCGCAGGGCTGGCTGGTCGTGGGCGGCACGGACGCGGACATGACGGTGTCGGTGCGCAATATGGATATCCGCCACGCCGCGCCGTATCTGGCGGACAACGGCGCGAGTTCGCTGGCCGGCGGCGCCATGGACCTGGACATGAAGACCGCCATCGCCCGCCGTGAACTGCGCGCCTCGGGCACGGTGGCGTTGCGCGGACTGAAATTCAGCGGCGATGGTTCGCTGTTCTCGCTGCCGCGCAAGGCCGTGCTCGCCGCCATGAAGGACCACAGCGGTGCGCTGCGCTTCCAATTCACCCTGGCGGGCGACCTCGACAATCCCAAGTTCTCGGTGACGCGCGGCTTCGCGGCGCAGGTGGCGCAAGGCTTCGGCCACGCCATCGGCGTGGGCGCGGAAGGCGCGGCCGAAGGCGTGACGGGCGCGGTCAAGGAGTTGGGCAATGCCTTGTCGGACCTGCTCAGTCCCAAGCCGTGACGGGCGCATCCTGGCTCGCCTGGCGCGCGGGCGCCGGCAGCGAATGAGCAAATGAGCAATCGGCATTTCCCCGCTGGAATGTCCCGGCCTAACATCCGCGGATTCCATCCAGGCTGAAAGAATCATGACCGAATTGCTGCGCATCCAGAACCTGACCGTGGACCTGCCGCCCGGCGCCGACCGGCCGCATGCGCTGAAGGACCTGTCACTGGCCATCAGCGCGGGCGAAATCGTATGCGTGGTGGGCGAAAGCGGTTCGGGCAAGTCGCTGACGGCCGGCGCGATCCTGGGGCTGTTGCCTCAAGACGTGCGCGCAAGCGGCGGCCAGGTGCTGTGGGAAGGGCAGGACCTGCTGCGGCTGGCGCCCGAGGCCTTGCGCCGGCTGCGCGGCCAGCGCATCGGCATGATCTTCCAGGAACCGATGACGGCGCTCAATCCGCTGCGCACCATCGGCGACCAGATCGCGGAAGTGTTCCGCGCCCATACCCGGCTGGGGCGGGCCGAGATCCGGCGCCGCACGCTGGATCTACTGGAATCCGTGCGCCTGCCGGACCCCTTGCGGGCGCTGGGCGCGTATCCGCATGAGCTGTCGGGCGGCCAGCGCCAACGCGCCATGATCGCCATGGCCCTGGCCCTGGAGCCGGCCTTGCTGATCGCGGACGAACCGACCACCGCGCTGGACGTGACGACCCAGGCGCAGATCCTGCACCTGATCCACGACCTGCAGCGCCGCAAGGGCACGGCCGTGCTGTTCATCACGCACGACTTCGGCGTGGTCGCCGAGATCGCCGACCGCGTCGCGGTGATGCAACGCGGGGTATTGGTGGAAAGCGGCGCGGCGCAGCAGGTACTGGAACATCCGCGGCATCCCTACACGCGCGCCCTGATCGCGGCGGTGCCGCCGCTGGCGCCGGCCGCGCCCCGGCCTGGCGCGCAGGACGACGCGCCGGTCATCCTGCGTGCGCAAGGCGTGTCCAAGACCTACCGCAAGCGCGGCTGGTTCGGCCGCCCGGGCCGCGAGACGCGGGCGCTGGACGACGTGACGCTGACCCTGAAGGAAGGCGGCACGCTGGGCATCGTGGGCGAAAGCGGGTCTGGCAAATCCACGCTGGCGCGCGCCTTGCTGGGACTGGCGCCGCCGGACGCGGGCGGCATCACGCTGGCCGGCGAGCCGCTGGCGCTCAAGGGCGCGGCGGCGCGGCGCGAGCATGCACGGCGGGTGCAGATGGTGTTCCAGGATCCCTATGGTTCCTTGAATCCACGCCAGCGCGTGGGTGAAATCGTGGCGCGCGGCCCGATCGTGCATGGCACGCCCCGGCGTGTAGCGCTGGCGCGCGCCCAGGAACTGTTTGAACTGGTGGGCTTGTCGCCGGACGCCTTGCGGCGCTATCCCCACGAGTTCTCGGGCGGCCAGCGCCAGCGCGTGGGCTTGGCGCGGGCGCTGGCCATGCGGCCGCGCGTGCTGATCGCGGACGAGCCGGTGTCGGCGCTGGACGTGTCGGTGCAGGCGCAGGTGCTGGCGCTGCTGGCGCGGCTGCGCGAGCAATTGGGCCTGTCCGTCCTCTTCATCACGCACGACCTGCGCGTTGCCGCGCAGGTCTGCGACGACATCGCGGTGATGCAGAACGGACGGGTGGTGGAAGCGGGCGCCTGCGCCCAGGTCTTCGGCCAGCCGGCGCACCCGTACACGCAAGCCTTGCTTGCCGCGGTGCCTGGGCGGCGCTGGGATCCGGCCTCGGTGGCTTTGCGTCAGGCGGCCTGAGCCGGGTGGCGTTATACCGTGCGGGCCGCCCAGAACGCGGTGCGCACGGCGGGTGACGCCGCGATGCTGGCAGTCACCCGGTCCAGGTCCAGTTCGTCGACCGAGGCTTCGCTGAGCGCGGCCTCGATCTCGACTTCGTTCTCGCCGAATTGGTCTATCTTCAGTTCGGACAGCGGCAGCTGTTCGGTTTCGAGCACGTCTTCCAGCACCGTCATGGCGGCCTGCCGCTGCTCCACGTTTGCGATCACGTGTATCACGGTCGTGACCTCGGTCGTTTGCGAGTCCACTGGCTGGCGGTTGACGTAGCTGACGACAGGCCGCAACAAGGTGTTCGCCGCCAGCACGAAGGCCGTGGCGGCCACTGCTTCCAGGATCAACGAGGCGCCCGCGCAGGCGCCGATGGCGGCGGAGCCCCACAGCGTGGCGGCGGTGTTCAGGCCGCGGATGCTGCCGCCTTCGCGCATGATGGCGCCGGCGCCCAGGAACCCCACGCCCGAGACCACGTAGGAAATGACGCGCGAGCCGCCATCGGCGCCGCCCACGCGGAACGCCAGGTCCACGAAGATGGCGGCGCCCACCGCCACCAGCACATTGGTGCGCAGGCCGGCCGTGCGCTGGCGGAACTGGCGTTCAAAGCCGACCACGGAGCCCAGCACGAACGCGGTCAGCAGGCTGACCAGGGTATTGGCCAGCGTGATGAGTTGGATGTTTTCGAAATTCTTCATCTTCTTCTCGATTTTTCAGCATGTTATGGAAGGGCGCGCGGACCGCTCAGGGCAGGCGCCAGACCGAGGCCAGGACCAGCAGCAGTCCCGCCAGCCAGATCAGCGCCAGCAGGACGACGCGCGCAATCATCAGGGTTTTGTACGGATCTTTCATGACAGCCTCCTGGCCGCGCTCATGTCAGGCGGGCAGCACGGCGATGGCCGCGCCGGACTCGCATTCCCAGTGCACCCGGCGCACGTCCGGGCTCTGGCCCAGCCGCAGCGCCACCGCGCCCAGCAGATTGCGCAGGTGGGGCGGGCAATGCAGCGTGACGACGGTGGACGCCAGCTGATCCGATTCGGCGCGCGATATGCGCACCGCCAGCACGCGCAGGTCCAGGTCGCGCAGTTCGTAGTACAGCTGCTTGCGCAGCGCGTTGAGCGTGTCGCCCACGCTCACGATGGTGAATTGGTAGGTGGGCGGGGCCGCCTTAGGTGCGGCCGGCTTAGGCGCAGCCACGGCCGGTTGTGCGGCGCGCGCTGCGCCGCTGCGGTCCAGGAAAGGCAGGAATTGCTTGATGCGCATGATCGTCTCCTTAGCGGGGGAGTACGGTGGAAGATCCACATGCATGCGCCGCCAGGCCGGACGCAGGCGCGCGACAAGTCGCAACGCATCGCGTCGGCAAGCAGTAAGGGAGAGGGCTGACGGTCCCGTATGGATGGGGCCGGAGAGCCGGGTCCTGGCTTTATGCAGGACCGGCGCGGACTAGGGCCGCGGATCCTGCGTCAAGCGGCGCTTGCAGTCGTGTTTCGACTACATCCGTCGTTGTCCACATTGATCTCTGGTAAGTTGAGGGTGCCGGCAGTATATCGCCGGCCTAGGGTAAACACCAGTAAAAATCCCGCAAAAATGTGCGCCAGCAGCCATGTCCTGCGCGCGCCCATCCGGATGCGTCAGAAACTGGATTCAGGTAGTATTCAGTTTCCCGTAAGAAAGAGAGCAAGGCGGGCGCTCTATCCGTTTGCTGCCCCGGCAGCCCGAGCCGTCCGCCACTTATGACTGAAGACCCACCCTCTAGCAGGGCGCCGCAAGCTAGCCGGCGCCCGATGCCCCATCTTCCTGCCACGGCCAGGGCACGCAGCCCGCAAGCCGATTCCACATTCGCCGCCGCGGCCACGCCGCGCCTGGGCGGCCGCGCTCCGCCGGCCGCCTGCGGGGCCGTCCGCGCCCGTTTTGAGCCTCATGCCCGCGTCCGCGGCGCATCTCCCTTGATCCTGTCCGGCGCCGCGTGGCGTCCGGTCCCGATTTGCATGGAATCTCGATGATTTTCGATTGGATGTCCGACCCCACCGCCTGGCTGGGCCTGGCGACCCTGGTCGTGCTTGAAATTGTGCTGGGTATCGACAACCTGGTGTTCATCGCCATCCTGGCCGACAAGCTGCCGCCGGAACAGCGTAACCGCGCCCGCCTGATCGGCCTGACGCTGGCGATGGTCATGCGCCTGGGCCTCCTGGCGAGTATCGCGTGGGTGGTCACCTTGACCGAGCCCATGTTCACGCTGCTGGGCGCGGAGATTTCGGGACGCGACCTGATCTTGATCCTGGGCGGCCTGTTCCTGCTCTTCAAGGGCACCATGGAGCTGCATGAGCGGGTGGAAGGCAGCGCCAGCCACGACCAGGGCCAGAAGCCGCAGCATGCCGTGTTCTGGCAGGTGATCCTGCAGATCGTGGTGCTGGACGCGGTGTTCTCGCTGGATTCGGTGATTACCGCCGTGGGCATGGTGCAGGATCTCAGCATCATGATGATCGCGGTGATCGTGGCCATGGCCGTGATGATGCTGGCCAGCCGCCCGCTGATGGCCTTTGTGGGCCGCCACCCGACAGTGGTGATCCTGTGCCTGGGCTTGTTGCTGATGATCGGCTTCAGCCTGGTGGCCGAAGGCCTGGGCTTCCATGTGCCCAAGGGTTATCTGTACGCCGCCATCGGTTTCTCGATCCTGATCGAACTGTGCAACCAGCTGGCGCGCCGCAATCGCGTCAAGGGCACACACGCCCTGGGCCGCCGCCAGCGCACGGCGCAGGCCGTGCTGCGCCTGCTGCGCGCCGGCCGCGCGGGGCATGCCTCCGGCCAGGCCGACGAGGTGGCCGCGCTGGTCGACGGCGCGGACGGCGAACCGGCTTTTGCGCCCGAGGAAAGCACCATGATCGAACGCGTGCTGTCCATCGGCGGGCGGGACGTCCGCTCCATCATGGTGCCGCGCGGCGACATGATCTGGCTGGACGTGGCCGATACGCCAGAGAGCATCGTGCGCAAGTTCGGCAGCGGCCACTCGCGCCTGCCGCTGTGCGCGGGCGACCCGTCCAATGTGCTGGGCGTGCTGCACTTCAAGGACTTGTTGCCGCTGTTGCAGAATCCTGGTCCGATCGACCTGGTGGAGCTGGCGCGCGAACCGCGCTATGTGATGGAAACCATGCCGGTGCTGAAGGTGCTGGACGAGCTGCGCGCCTCGCGCGACCACATGCTGATCGTGGTCGACGAACACGGCGTGTGCGAGGGCCTGATCACCCCCATGGACGTGCTGACCGCCGTTGCCGGCGACTTGCCGGAGCACCAGGAAGACCAGCCCGAAGCCTTGCAGCTGGCCGATGGCTCCTGGCTGCTGGAAGGGCGCCTGGCGGTCGCGGAAGCGGCGCGCCTGCTGGCAGCGCCGGACCTGGCCGACGAGTATCCGGACGCCACCTTGGCGGGGTGCCTGTTGCGCGCAAGCGGACGGATTCCTGAAGCCGGCGACGCGATCGCGTGGCGCGACTGGCGCTTCGAGGTTACCCGGCGCGATGGCCTGCGCATCGATCAGGTGCACGCCAGTCCGATCAGGCAGGAGTCGCCTCAGGCCGGCTGATGTAGTCCTGAATCGGTGACGCGACGGGGATGCCTTGGGGCATCCCCGTTTTTTTGGCCATACCCCCTGGCCGCGATTCGCGCCAGAATCCCGCGCACTAATCTTTTTGCGACCCGAATGCAAGGGGGATAGGGCCTATGGATAGTATTGGTGAAAGTAAAACTCTGTGCGAAGATTGCGACAGATTTCACGATTTTCAATCACGGCATGGTTTGCCGGAATTTGCATTTCCGTACGGCGCGTCTTTGCATTTTGTTATCTCTTTTCGGGGTACATCGCATGGGCAGTACGCAGTCTGCATTCGAGGAAATCAGTGGGAAATGGATCGCGGCGTGGCTGATGGTGGCTGCGCCGCTATGCTTTGCGCCGCTTGCGCATGCCCAATCTCAATCGGCGGATGACGCCAACAAGAGCAACAACCCGCTCAATCTGGCGGCGTCGCTGAATTTCCAGAATTACTACACGCCGAAGTTGTTCGGCAGCAACGCCCACACCAATGATTTCCTGGTCCGGCCGACCATACCCGTCGCGCCTGGCGATTTCATCGGCGTGCCGCAGATATTCCGCATCACCGCGCCGGTCAGCACCCGGCCGCAGGCCGACGGCAGCTACAACTCGGGCCTGGGCGATCTCAACGTGTTCGACATTTTCCTGTTGCAGCAGGGCGCGCTGGACCTGGGCGTGGGGCCGATGCTGACCGCGCCCACCGCCACCAGCCGCGAACTGGGCGCGGGCAAGTGGTCGGCCGGCCTTGCCGGCGTGGCGGTGCAGGCCAGCAAGGAGGGGCTGCTGGGCGCGCTGGTGCAATGGCAGCATTCCTTTGCCGGCCAGAACACGCGCGACACCGTCCATACCGCTACCTTCCAGCCTTTCCTGATACGCAATCTGCCGCAGGGCTGGTATCTGAGATCCACGGCGACCTGGACCTTCGATCTGCAGAAAAGCGATTACTACATTCCCATCGGGCTGGGCGCGGGCAAGGCCTGGCGCGTGGGGAAGAACATCTTCAACGTGTTCGCGGAGCCGCAATGGACCGTTGCGCACAAGGGGGAAGGGCTGCCCCAGTTCACCTTGTTCGCCGGTTTGAACATCACTTTCGGGAAGTGATCCTGTCAGCGTTTTCCTGATCTTGCGGAGTATGTAGGGATGCAGAGCGCGATCGCGGCAGTTGCGGGGTTGTTGGCCGTTCTGGCTGGGCTGGTCCTGCCGGCCGCGGCATGGGCGACCGAAGGCGCGCTGGGGCGCCAGATCACGGGCACCAACGTGCAGCCCAACGCGGGCATCGTTTCTCCCGAGCCGATCTGGGCCGTCAACCTGTCGCAGATTTACCTGGACGGTACCGTGGGCGGCAGCCGGGAAGTGCCGGTGGGGGGCCGTACCTCGCTGGGCCTGGATGCGAAAGTGGCGTTCACGCTGGCCACCGTGCTCAAGACCTGGGACACCGGACCGGGGCGCTGGAACTTCGCCTCCAGCTTCACCTTGCCCTATGTCTGGAACAAGGTGAATTCCACCGTGACCGGAGCGGGCGGACGCAGCACCGAGCAGAGCGATACGGCCTCGAACCTGTTCGACATCTACTTCTCGCCCATCATCGCGGGCTATCACTTTTCCGAAACCTCGCACATGGCGCTCAGCCTGAACATCTGGGCGCCCACTGGCAAGTACAACGCCGACGACATGGCCAACCCCAGCCTGAACAACTGGACCTTCATTCCGCAGGTGGCCTACACCAAGATATTCCCGGAGTCCGGTTTTCAACTGGACACCGTGGCCGGGGTCCAGTTCTATACCCGCAACAACGCCACGGACTATCGCAACGCGCCGCTGTTCAGCATGGATGTGATGGGCCGCAAGATCTTCAGCAACGGCCTGAGCGCGGGCCTGGTCCTGGGCACCATCCAGCAGTTGGGCAGCGATTCCGGTCCGACCGCCGACCGGCTCAACGGCTTCAAGGGACGCGACTGGGCGCTGGGTCCGATCGTGACCTATGACAGGAAACTCGCGGACAAGCGCTCCTTGTCCCTGAGCCTGCGCTGGGTACCCACGATCAGCAGCACGAAGCGTCTGGACAGCAACGATACGGTCATGGCGACCGCGACGCTGGTGTTCTGATCGTCAGCATGATTTCCAGGGGCTGCCAGCCCCGGGCGCGGCACGGCCGCCCCTGAACCATCAGCTTTCGGGTGATTGAAATGGCAAAGCAAACGCAAGGGAAAACACGCTACGCCGGCGCATTGCTGCTGGCCGGCGTGGTGCTGGGCGCGGGCGCAAGCACCGCTTACGTGGTGATGGGCAAGGACGGTCCGCCCGAGGCGGTGAAGGTGGTGCTGGGCGACGGCAAGAGCGGTCCGGCCGGGATGGCCTGGGTGCCGGGACGCGAGTTCCTGATGGGCAGCAGCCACAAGCTCGCCCAGCCCAACGAAATGCCGGCGCACAAGGTGTCCGTCAGCGGCTTCTGGATGGACGTGAACGACGTGACCAATGCGCAGTTCCGCCGCTTCGTCGACGCCACGGGCTACGTCACGACCGCCGAACAGAAGCCGCGCTGGGAAGACTTGGCGGTCCAGCTGCCGCCCCGCACGCTGCGCCCGGACGACAGCCTGCTGGTGCCGGGCGCCATGGTGTTCGTGGGCACCGAGAGCGAAGTGTCCTTGCGCGACTATTCGCGCTGGTGGCGCTATGTGCCCGGCGCCAACTGGCGCCATCCGCAAGGGCCGGGCAGTTCCATCGCGGGCAAGGACGACCATCCGGTGGTGCAGGTGTCGTACCAGGATGCGACGGCCTATGCCAAATGGGCCGGCAAGCGCCTGCCCACGGAGTCTGAATGGGAAATGGCCGCGCGCGGCGGACTGGAGCAGGCCACCTATGCCTGGGGCGAGGAACTGCTGCCGCAGGGCAAGGCCATGGCCAATATCTGGGACACGCGGCAACAGCAACCCTTTCCGGTCGTGAAGGATGAAAAAGTGCAGGTTGGCACCATGCCGGTGGGCAGCTTCTCGCCCAACGGCTATGGCCTGTACGACATGGCCGGCAACGTATGGCAATGGACCGCCGACTGGTACCGCGCCGACGCCTTCAAGATTCAGGCGCAATACCGCCAGCCGCCCGCGGACCCGGCGGGGCCGGCCGACAGCTACGACCCCGACGACGGCATTGTTCCGCCCGCCGCGCCCAAGCGCGTGACGCGCGGCGGCTCGTTCCTGTGCAGCGACACCTATTGCATCAGCTACCGCACCAGCGCCCGGCGCGGCACGGACCCGATGAACGGCATGTCGCACCTGGGCTTCCGCACCGTCATGACGCCAGAACAATGGAAGTTGGCCCAGACGGCCAGGAACGGCGTCGCCAGCCGCTGACCCAACATGCCATCCGTCACGCAGGAGAGGGAATGCCAATGAGCAACCGCGACAGCATTCTGGAATTGGAGCGCGCCATCGCGCGCTCGGTGCTGGGCCAGGGCGCCGTCATCCGCGAGGTGCTGCTGGGCCTGTTGGCCGACGGCCACCTGCTGCTGGAAAGCCTGCCCGGCCTGGCCAAGACGCGCACGGTCAAGACCCTGGCCCAGCATCTGGCCGCCGCCATGAGCCGCATCCAGTTCACGCCCGACCTGCTGCCTTCGGACATCACCGGCGCCGAGGTGCTGCAACAGGACGCGCAGGGCGCCAGCCGCATCCAGTTCCAGCAGGGGCCGCTGTTCGGCAACCTGATCCTGGCCGACGAGATCAACCGCGCGCCCGCCAAGGTGCAGGCCGCGCTGCTGGAAGCCATGGAGGAGCGCCAGATCACCGTGGCCGGCACCACCCACCGCATGCCGCAATTGTTCATGGTGTTGGCCACCCAGAACCCGATAGAACAGGAGGGCACCTATCCCTTGCCCGAGGCGCAGATGGACCGCTTCATCATGAAGATCGTGCTGGACTATCCTGACCCCGACAGCGAAAGGCAGATGCTGGCCATGCTGCGCGGCGAATCGCGCCAGGATGGCGCCGCCGACAGCGCGCCGCTGACGCAGGAGACCCTGTTCGCCTGCCGCGCCGAAGTCGATCAGGTGCACGTGTCCACGGCGCTGGACCAGTACCTGGTGGACCTGGTCAACGCCACCCGCCGGCCGGCGGCGCAGGACCCCGATCTGGCGCGCTGGCTCCAGGTCGGCGCCAGCCCGCGCGGCGCGATCGCGCTGGACAAGGTGGCGCGCGCCCACGCCTGGCTGGCCGGGCAGGACTACGCCTCGCCCGATGACGTGCGCAGCGTGGCCCGGCCAGTGCTGCGGCATCGCCTGCACCTGTCCTATGACGCGGTCGCCGACGGCGTCACGGCGGACCAGGTGATAGACAAGCTGCTCGATACGGTCGCGGTGCCGGTCTGAGTCCGTCATGCCGTCAGCCGCTCCTTCCCCGGAAGTCCAGGTCCGCATCGCGGACTTGATGGCGCTGGAACCCGCCGCGCGCGGCCTGGGCTTCTTCAGCCGCCAGCCGGTGCGCAGCATACTTGCCGGCCAGCATGGTTCGCGCCTGCGCGGCCGCGGGCTGGACTTCGAGGAATTGCGCCGCTATCTGCCCGGCGACGACCTGCGCCAGCTGGACTGGCGCGCCTCGCAGCGCCTGGGCAAGCCCTATGTGCGCACCTACAGCGAGGAGCGCGACCGTCCGGTGCTGGTGGTGGTGGACCAGCGCATGGGCATGTACTTCGGTTCGGTGCGCAGTTTCAAATCGGTGGTGGCCGCGCGCGTGGCCGCGCTGTCCGCGTGGATGGCCTATCTGGCGGGGGACCGCGTGGGGGGCCTGGTGTTCAGCGACGCGGGCATCGACAGCGTGCGCCCGCTGCGCAGCCGCGAACGCATCCAGGCCTTGTTCGCCGCCGTCGCGCGGCGCAGCCAATCCATGCGCGCCGATCAAGCGGACGTGGATGCGACCGGACGGCTGAACCAGGCGCTGCAAGGGACGCTGGCGCACGCGCCGCACGATTGCCTGGTGTGCCTGATCAGCGATTTCGCCGGCGCCGACGCCATGACCTTGCGCCTGTTGCGCACGCTGGCGGCGCACAACGACGTGATCGCAACGCTGGTGTACGACCCGCTGGCGCTGCGCATTCCCTTGAGCGGCCGGCTGGTGGTGACACAGGGCGAGCTGCAGGTCGAAGTGGCGGCGGACCGCAAGCAGGTGCGCGAGCCGCTGTCGGACTTCTTTTCGGGACGGCTGCACGACGTGGCCGAACTGCTGCGCCGCAGCCGCGTGCCGCTGCTGTCCATCGACACCGCGGACGACACCGTGGCGCAGTTGCGGCGCGAACTGGGCCGCCAGGCCAGCCGTCAGCACAGCCGAGGCAGGACATGAACGCCGACGCCACGCCGTCCATCGAACAGCTGCGGCAGCTGCCACTGCCCGAGCCGGTCAGTTACTGGCCGCAAACCTGGGGCTGGCTGGCGCTGCTGGCCGTGGCGCTGGCCTTGGCCGGATGGGCGGCGTGGCGGATGGCGCGCCGTCACGCTCGAAATCGCTACCGCCGCGCAGGCCTGCGCATGCTGGAGGCGCTGCGCCGGGAAACGCAATCGGACCCGCTGGCCGCGCGCGCCTTGCCGGATCTGCTCAAGCGCGTCGGCCTTTCGTCGGTGGCGCAAGCCGACCGCGCCAGGGTGGGCGCCTTGCAGGGCGCGGAGTGGGTCGCCTTCATGGACCAGGGCGTGGCCGTGTTTCCGCCCGACGCGGGCGTCTTGCTGAGAGCGCTTGCCTATGCGCCGCCCGAGACTTTGCGGGCCATCGATCCCGCCCGCGTGCGGACATTGTTCGCCGCCAGCCGGCAATGGATGGAGCGTCACCATGTGGCGGCTTGAATATCCCTGGCTGTTGGCGCTGCTGCCGCTGGGATGGCTGGCGTACCGCTATCTGCCGCCCTACGTGCAGCGCCGCAGCGCCGTGCGCATTCCGTTCTTCGAATCGGTGGCGCGCAGCACTGGCCAGACGCCGCAGCGTCCCGGCGTGCGCGGCGACCGCTGGCAGCTGGCGCTGAACGCGCTGGTGTGGCTGCTGCTGATCCTGGCGCTGGCGCGGCCCGAGCGGATCGAGCCGCCGATGGAACACCGCCAGCCGGTGCGCGACCTGTTGCTGGCCATCGACATTTCGCAATCCATGGAGACCGAGGACTTCGTGGCACCGGACGGGCGCCGCGAGGACCGGCTAAGCGGCGTCAAGGCGGTGGTGGCCGACTTCATCGACCGCCGCAAGGACGACCGGCTCGGCCTGATCGTGTTCGGCAGCGCGGCCTATCCGCAGGCGCCGCTGACGCAGGACCATGCCACGCTCAAGCTGCTGCTCGCCCAGGTGAGCACGCGCATGGCCGGCCCCAACACGGCCATCGGCGACGCCATCGGCGTGGCGATCAAGCAGTTCGAGCATGCCGGCGAAAAGGATCAGGTCCTGATCCTGCTGACGGACGGCAACGACACTGGCAGCGCCGTGCCGCCCGACCGCGCCTCGGCCATGGCGGCAGCGCGCCATATCGTGGTGCACACCGTGGGCATAGGCGATCCGCAGGCGCAGGGCGAAGAAAAGGTCGATTTCGACGCCCTGCGCGCGATAGCCGCCAAGACCGGGGGCCGCTTCTTTCCGGCCCAGGACCAGGCGTCGCTGCGGCAGGTCTATGCCGAGCTGGACCGCATCACGCCGCACGAAGTCCGCGAACTGCGCCACCAACCCAAGCAGGATTTCTTCTGGGTGCCGCTGGGCCTGGCGCTGTTGCTGCTGGCGGTCTGGCATCTGGCCGCCGCGCTGCGCGGCTGGCATCGCGGCGCCAGGCTGCCGCGCGATGGCCGCGTGGAGGAGGGCGGATGGAAATCGACCTGAGCGCCTTCCATTTCCTGCGCCCATGGTGGCTGCTGACCGTCGCGGCCGCGGCCTTGCTGTTGTGGCGGCGGCGCGACGAGGACGGCCGGGCGGGATGGCGCAGCAACATTGCGCCGGCGCTGCTGCCGTACCTGACCGTGCGCACGCAGGGCAGCCGCGGGCCACGCCCCGCGCAACTGCTGGCCGCCGTGCTGGCGCTGGGCGGCATCGCGGCGGCGGGGCCGACCTGGCAACAGGACCGCCCGGCCTTCCTGGACAATCTTGCACCCCTGATTGCCGCGGTGGATCTGTCGCCGTCGATGGACGCGGCCGATCTGCCGCCCAGCCGGCTGGAGGCCGCCAAGCGCAAGTTGCGCGACTTGCTGAAACGCCGCGCGGGCGCCAAGACCGGGCTGATCGCCTACGCGGGCTCGGCCCACCTGGTGTTGCCGCCCACCGACGATCCGGCGCTGCCGGACATGTTCGTGCAGGCCCTGTCCACTGAACTCATCGCCGCGCCCGGCAAGAACGCCGCGGCCGCCATTTCCCTGGCCGCCAGCCTGCTGCAATCCGGCGAGGCGGGCGGCACGCTGCTGCTGGTGACCGACGGCGCGGATACCGGCCAGCTGGCCGAGGTCGAGCGCCTGGCCCGCGCCAATTCCTTCCAGATACTGGTGTGGGCGGCAGGGACGCGCGACGGCGGCGTGGTGCGCGACGCCCGTGGCCAGCCTCGCATCGATGCCCAGGGCAAGCCGGTGCTGGGCGGCTTCAATGAGGATGCGTTGAAACAGCTGGCGCAGGCGGCGCGCGCGCCGCTGGGCAGCCTGACCTTGAACGACGACGACCTGGACTGGGTGACGCTGCACGCCGAACGCCACTTCCAGGAGGTCCAGGACGCGGACAAGCCGCTGCATTGGAAGGACGCGGGCTATTGGCTGTGCTGGCCGCTGGCGCTATTGGCGCTGCTGGCGCTGCGGCGCGGCTGGAATATCAACTGGGCGGCATGCCTGCTGTTGGCCGCCACCGCCGCGCTGTACACGCCCCGGGTGGACGCCAGCCCGCTGGCCGACGCCTTTTTCACGCCCGATCAGCAGGGCCGCTGGGCCTACGAGCATAAGCGCTATGCGGAGGCCGCGGCCTTGTACGCGGATCCTTACTGGAAGGGCCGCGCCGCCTACGACGCGGGCGAGTACCAGGCCGCGCTGGCCGCCTTCGCCAAGCTGGATACGCCGGAAGGCTATTTCTACCTGGGCAATACCCAGGTTCGGCTGCGCAGCTACGACGCGGCGCTGGCGGCCTATGACCAGGCGTTGCGCCTGCGGCCGGATTTTCCCGAAGCGCGCGACAACCGCGAACTGGTCGCCAGATTGATCGCCGCCGCCGAAAGCGAGCAACAGGATGACGACTCCGAGAAGCCCGACGAGACTCGCGTGGACAGCGACAAGGGCGCGGGCAAGATGATGCGGGTATCGGCGCCCCAGGCCGCCTCGGACGAGGTCTGGCTGCGCAACCTGAGCCTGTCGCCCGCGGGCTTTCTGAAGCAGAAGTTCGCCATCGAGGATGCGCGCACCTCCGCGCCGGCACAGGGACGGGGGAAACAGCCATGACCCGCCGCCATGCCGCCTTGCGCCGCCTGGGCCTGTGGCTGCTCCTGCTGCCACTGAGCCTGTACGCCGGGATGGTGCGGGCCCAGTCCGCGGATGCCGGGCCGCAACTGCGCGCCGAGGCCCGCATGGCAGCGTCGGGCGAGCTGATGGCGGGCGCCACGGCCATCCTGCAGGTGGACGTGTTGACCTCGACCTGGTTCACCCAGCCGCCGCAGCTGCCGGCCCTGGATATTCCGGGCGCCCTGGTGTCGGGACCGTCGGGACAAGCCACCATCATCCGCAGCACGATAGGCGGCATCGCCTACAGCGGACTGCGTTACTCCTACCTGGTCAGCCCGCAGGCAGCGGGCGCCTTGCGCGTCCCCGCCATCCACGTCAGCGCGCAGGTAGGGCAGGCGACGGCGCCGCTCGCCGCGCAGACGCGCCCGCTGGAAGTGCGTGCCGCGGGGCCGCCTGGCGGCGTGGCAGGGCACGCGCTGGCGGCCAGCGCGGTCCAGGCCAGCCAGCAGATCCGCTATTCGGCCCAGCCTCCCGCCGTGGGAGACCACGTCAGCCGCGTCATCACCGTGCAGGCCCAAGGCGCGCAGGCCATGCTGATCCCGCCGCCTGCCGCGGCCTCTGTTCCGGGCCTCAAGCTGTACGCGTCCGAACCCGAACTGACGCAGATCTCCGACGATCGCGGCGGCTTCCTGGGCGGACAGCGCGTGGACCGTCTGGACTACGTGATCGAACATGGCGGCGCTCATGAGCTGCCCGCCGTGGAGATCCGCTGGTGGAACATCGCGGCCAACAAGGAAGAGCGCCTGGTGCTGCCCGCGCAACGCTTCGAGGCGCAGGCGGGCGCCGCCTACCAGGCGCCATTCTCGGTCGAGCAGGACCTGCGCGACATGGGCCGGCAAGTGCAGTTGCGCGTCCCAGGCGGATGGCTGGCGCTGGCGGTCGGGATTGCGTTGGCGGCATTGCTTGGATGGCTGGGTGCGCCCTGGCTGCGGCGGAGTACTGCCCGGGTCCAGACGGCACTGCGGGCCCGGCGCCTGCGGTGGCGCGCGTCCGAGCCCTATGCGGCGATGACGCTGCGGCGTCTGCTGGCCCAACCCCAACCGCGCCTGGACGCGCTTTACCGGTGGCTGCGCCGCGCTTGCGGCGCGGCCACGGTCGCGCAGGCCACGGCTGGCCTGGAGCCTGCGCTGCGGCAATCGGGCGCCGATGCATTGCGCGCGAGCTATGGCCGCGACCCCGATGCGGCGCGGGGCTGGCGCGGCCTGCGCCAGATGTTCCCCCGTTGGCGCCGGGCCTTGCTCGCGCGGACCCGGCCTGCGCAGGCGCACGGCCTGCTTCCCCTGAATCCCGGCACCGCCGAACCGCCACGCGGCCCCGCAGCCGCCGCGTCCGCCGAACTTCAAGGAGATCTCCCATGACGATGCCTTTGCTCGCCCGGCGCTGGTTTGCGCTGCTGTTCCTGCTGCTCCTGGCCGCCGCGGCCCGCGCGCAGACGCCGCTGCCTTCCTGGAACGAGGGGCCCTCGCGCCATGCCATCCTCGGCTTCGTGCAAGCCGTCACGACGGAGGGCGGGCCGGACTATGTGGCGCCGGCCGACCGGATCGCCGTGTTCGACAACGACGGCACCCTATGGAGCGAGCAGCCCCTGTACTTCCAGCTGATCTTCGCGCTGGACCAGGTCAAGGCCATGGCGCCTCAGCATCCCGAATGGGCGCGGGAGCAACCCTACAAGGCCGCGATCGAAGGCGACCGTCAGGCGCTGGCGGCCTCGGGCACCGAGGGGCTGCTGAAGATCGTGGGCGCCACTCACACCAACATGACCACCGAGGCCTTTGGCGCGGAGGTCAGGCAATGGATCAAGACCGCCCGCCATCCGCGCTTCAAGCAGCCGTACACCAGCATGATCTATGCGCCCATGCTGGAGCTGCTGGACTATCTGCGCGGCAACGGGTTCAAGACCTACATCGTGTCCGGCGGCGAAGTGGAGTTCATGCGCGCCTGGGCGCAGAACGTCTACGGCATTCCGCCGGAACAGGTGATAGGCACCACCTTCGTCACCGAGTTCCAGATGCAGGACGGCAAGCCCGTGCTGATGCGCACGCCCAAGCTCGATTTCAACGACGACGGGCCGGGCAAGCCCGTCGCCATCAATAAGTTCATCGGCCGCCAGCCCATCTTCGCCTTCGGCAATTCAGACGGCGACCTGCAGATGCTGCAGTGGACGGCGGCCGGCAGCGGCAAGCGTTTCGCGGGCCTGGTGCATCACACCGACGCCAGGCGCGAGTGGGCTTATGACCGCGATTCCAAGATCGGCCGGCTGGACAAGGCCCTGGACGAAGCGCAGCAAAAGGGTTGGGTAATCGTAGACATGGCAAAGGAGTGGAGAAGGGTATACGCATTTGAAACACAGTGATTCGTTTACGTGACTGGGAACCGCCCGCAAGGGTCAGGAGAAAGCGATGAACGCAAGAAAACTGTTGAGCGCGGCGCTCTTCGCCGCAACAGGCCTTATGACACTGGCAAGCGCGCAGGCGCAGACCCAGGCGCCAGCGGCGAATCAGGGCCAGGCGGCGGCTTCAGGCAAGAAGCCGAACATCCTGGTGATCTTCGGCGACGACATCGGGCAGGCCAACATCAGCGCCTACTCGCACGGGGTGGTGGGCTACACCACGCCCAACATCGACCGGATCGCCAAGGAAGGCGCGCTGTTCACGGACTACTACGCCGAGAACAGCTGCACGGCGGGCCGCTCGTCCTTCATCACCGGGCAGTCGCCGCTGCGCACCGGCCTGTCCAAGGTCGGTATGCCGGGCGCGACCGTCGGGCTGCAGAAAGGCGACATCACCATCGCCGAGGCCTTGAAGGCGCAGGGCTACACCACGGCGCAATTCGGCAAGAACCACCTGGGCGACCGGGATGAGTACCTGCCCACGCGCCATGGCTTCGACGAGTTCTTCGGCAACCTCTACCACCTGAACGCCGAAGAGGAGCCAGAACGCCCCTACTGGCCCAAGGATCCCAACGATCCCTACGTCAAGAACTTCTCGCCGCGCGGCGTGATCAAGGCCACGGCCGACGGCAAGGTGCAGGACACCGGCGCCTTGACCACCAAGCGCATGGAGACCATCGACGATGAAACCGTGGGCGCGGCGATCGACTACATCGACAAGCACGGCAAGGAGGACAAGCCGTTCTTCGTGTGGATGAACACCACGCGCATGCACATCTACACGCATATCCGGCCCGAGCACAAGGGCAAGAGCGGCATGCCAGGCAACGACTATGCCGATGGCATGTGGGAGCACGACCAGGACGTCGGCAAGCTGTTGAAGAAGCTGGACGACATGGGCATCGCCGACAACACCATCGTCATCTACACCACTGACAATGGGCCCAATGCCTTCACCTGGCCGGACGCCGCCACCACGCCGTTCCGCAGCGAGAAGGACTCCAACTGGGAAGGCGCGTTCCGCGTGCCGGCCATGGTGCGCTGGCCGGGCAAGATACCCGCGGGGGAAGTCAAGCGCGGCATCGTGTCCGGCCTGGACTGGTTCCCGACCTTGCTTGCCGCGACGGGCGATCCAAACGTCAAGGAACGGCTGTTGGACGGCTGGGCGCCGCAGGCGGGCGGCACCAAGTTCAAGGTGCACCTGGACGGCTACGACCAGCTTGGTTACCTGACCGGCAAGCAGGACAAGAGCGCGCGTGACGATTTTTATTACTTCAATGACGACGGAGTGCTGGTCAGTGTGCGCTGGGGGGACTGGAAAGCGGTGTTCTGCGAACAGCGGGCGCCAGGGAACCTCAACATCTGGCAGGACCCCTTCGTCTGCCTGCGCCTGCCCAAGATCTACAACCTGCGCATGGATCCCTACGAACGCGCCGACATCACGTCGGACCAGTACAACGACTGGCTGGCCAAGAACGCCTATCTGACGGCGATCGCGACCATGAAGGCTTCCGCGTTCCTGGAAACGTTCCTCAAGTATCCGCCCAGCCAACGGCCCGCGAGCTTCAGCGTGGACCAGGTGCAGGAAAGGGTGAACAAGGCCATGGAGGAACACTTCGACCAGCTTGACAAGCAGAAGCCGAAGTAAAGCCTGCGCCGGCTCGCGCCGGCGCAGGACCGGGCGGCGCCCGTCGCGCCGCCCGGCAACGCAGGAGGAGCAGCATGATGGGCATGGGGGCAAGCGAGGCGGCGATGCAGGGACGCGATGTGGAAAAACAATCCGTGCAAGAACGGGCCCTGACCGCGGCCCGGCCGGCCGCGCTGCTGTTTCTTTCCGGAATGGCGGCGCTGGTGTTCCAGGTGCTGTGGATCAAGCAGTTGTCGCTGGTGGTGGGCGTGGAGGTCAGCGCCATCGCCGGCGCGGTAAGCGCATTTTTTCTGGGCCTGGCGCTAGGCGGCTGGCTGTTGGGCCGCCGGGCGGACCGCTTGCGGCGCCCGGTACGTTTCTACGCCGCGTTGGAAGTGGCCGTGGCGCTGTCCTGCGTCGCGGTGACCTGGCTGCTGGCGCGCAGTGCCGCCGCCTTCGTGGCGGTCGAGGCGCATAGCAGCGTGGCGGCCTGGCTGGCGGTGGGCCTGCTGCTGGCCATGCCCGCATTCCTGATGGGCGGCACCTTGCCGGTGCTGCTGCGCGCCGTGAGCCGGCAGGGCGCGGACATGAGCCGCGCGGGCGGCACGATGTACGCCGCCAACACCTGCGGCGCGATCCTGGGCGCGTTGCTGCCCGCGTTCTTTCTGATTCCGCGCTTCGGCGTGCAGGGCGCGGCGCTGGCCGCCGCCTCTCTGAATCTTCTGGCGGCGGCCGGCGCCTGGATGCTGGACCGCAGGGCGGGCGACAGCGCGACGCCCGCCGCCAGCCCGCAGACCGCGGCGGAGCCCCTGTCTGGCGAGGCCCGCCTGGCCGTGGCGCTGTATGCAGTGGCCGGCGCCGTGGCGCTGGGCTACGAAGTGATCTGGTCGCAGATGATCGTGCCTTTCATGAGCACGCGGGCTTTCGCCTTCGCCATCGTGCTGGCCACCTATCTGGCGGGTCTTGCCATCGGCGCGGCGCTGTACGCGCGCTGGGCCCACCGCGTGCGCAACCCCTGGCCGGTGTTCGGCTTCCTGATCGCGGGCGCTGGCTTGATCGCGGTGCTCGAGGTGGCTTTGCTGGGCCAGTGGCTGATCGTGGCGCAGACCCAGGCGGAAGCGGCGGTCTACCAATGGACGGGCAGCGGCTTTGCCGGCATGTGCGCGCGCTTCGCGGTGGCGGCGGCCAGCCTGGTGCTGGCGCCCACGCTGCTGCTGGGCGCGGCGTTTCCCGCGGTGCTGCGCATCGTGGTGGGAGAGCAGCGCGTGGGCCGGGAAGCCGGCGCCGTGCTCGCCTGCAACACGTTGGGCGGCATCGCGGGCACCTTGCTGACTGGCTTTCTGCTGTTGCCGGCCCTGGGCCTGGTGCGCACCCTGGGCGTGCTGGCGGCCATTGCCGCCGCGGTCGGCGCGGTGGCGGCCTGGCGCGGGCGGTCCGATGGCCGCGCCGCCACCGGCTGGGCCACCGGCATCGCGGGTCTGGCCACGCTGGCCGTGGTTGCCATGCTGCCGGCGGACCAGTTTGCGCGGCTGTTGCCGGGCGCGAGCGGCGCGGGCCTGGTCTTTTATGAAGAAAGCCATGGCGGCACGGTGGCCGTGGTCGAGCGCGCCGGCAACGGCAACCGCTTCCACCGGCTCTACATCCAGGGCGTGTCGAATTCCGGCGACGCCATGCCTTCGCTGCGCTATATGCGGCTGCAGGCGCTGCTGCCCTTGATCGTGCACGCGGGGGAACCCAGATCCGCGCTGGTGGTGGGCTACGGTACCGGCATCACCGCGGGCGCGCTGTCGCAATATCGCGGCCTGGAAAAGCGCGCGGTGGCCGAGCTGCTGCCCGCCGTGCTGCGCGCGGCGCCGCATTTCCAGGGCACGTTCCAGGCCGCCACGGATCCGGGCCTGGACAAGCGCCTGCGCGACGGCCGCCGCGAGCTGCAGGCCAGCGCCGAACGCTGGGACCTGATCACGCTGGAACCGCCGCCGCCTTCGGCCGCGGGCGTGGTCAACCTGTATTCGCGCGATTTCTACCAACTGGCCGCGAACCGGCTGGCGCCGCAAGGCATCGTGGCGCAATGGCTGCCGCTGCCCACGCAGAACGAGGACGACACCCGCGCCCTTATCGCCAGCTTCATCCAGGTGTTTCCGCATGCCCAACTCTGGACCAGCGAACTGCATGAAATGTTGCTGCTGGGCTCGCTGCAGCCGCTGACGTTGGACGCGGCCCGCATCCAGGCGCGCTACGGCCAGCCCGATACCGCCGCCGCGCTGAAAGCCGTGGGCGTGCCTTCGGCCGCCGCCTTGCTCGCTACCTGGGTGACCGACCGCGACGGACTGGCGCGTTTTGCCGGCGATACGCCGCCGGTCACCGACGACCGTCCCGGCATCGAATACGCGACCTGGGTGAGGCCGCGCGAGGTGATGCGGACGCTGCCGGCGCTGCTGGCCCTGCGCAGCGAGCCGCCGCTGGCAGGCGCGTCCGAGGCGCTGCGCGCCGACATGCAGCTGGAACGGGCGCGTCTGGACACGTTCTACCGCGCCTCGCTGGCGGCCTACGTGGGCGACCGTGAAACCTGGGGCCGGGAAATGAACAAGCTGGCCCGCGATGATGGCGATAACGCCTACTACCGCTGGTTCATGCCTAGCGCCAGGCAATAGGGCTCAGCTGCATATGCGGCGCCACGGCGCGACCCCGTGCGGCGAGCAGTAGCCGGCGCAGGGCGTCGCCATCGACATGCCGCTCTGGCATCGCAGATCCGGCGCCCGTTCGCCATAGGGCACCATGCCCTGGCAGTCGCACGATGCAAGGCCGGCGCCGGACGGCAGCTTCTTGAGCAGCTCTGGCACAGCGGCGCGTTCGGCCTTGGGCGTGGGCGGCGGCGCTTCGTCGTCCGCGTCGGCGCGCTCGATGACGCCCCGGACCTTGGCCGCCGGCATGTTGCAGGCTTTGGCGATCGCATTGACCGTGCGGCCGTCGTTGGCCATCGCCAGGATCTTCTTGTCGTTGCAGGCCGCCTCGACGCGCGGCGCGGCAAGGACCCACAACGCAAGCGCGGCGGCAAGGAAAAAGCCGGGTCGGGTGTATGTCATTGCACGCCTCCAGCACCCATGCCCGAATGAGGAGATACGGCGTAGTCTGGTCAGGCGAGAGGGTTTCGCAAAGAGCGTAGTGCCCGCTATTTGGGGGTGTCAACGCAGCCCGATTGCCTAGTGCTTATTGCGGACTTTTGCCGGGCTCAAGCGCTATCCCTAAGCATGACCTGGATTGGTGCGTGCGCCATGATGCGGCGGCACCAGGCCCGGACGAATCAAGCGGCAGCGAACTCGGCACGCAGGCCCTCCGCGAACGGATGGGCGGCGATCTCGCCCTGGGCCCGCGCGCGGGCCTCGTGCAGCGCCTCCGTCCCGCGCGCCGTGCCTTGCACCGAGAAGAACGTCACGCTCTTCAGGCCTATCGTGCCCAGCACGTGCCTGAGATAGGGCGTGAGGAAGTCAGGCTGGCTGTGCTCGCCGCAGCCGAAGTCGCCGCCGGACGAGATGGCCACATATACCGGACGGTCCTCCAGGCTGCCTTCCTTGCCTCGTTCCGTGATCTGGAACGTGCTGCGCACCCGCACCACGTGATCGATCCAGGTCTTGAGCGAAGCCGGCACGGTGAAGTTGTGCATCGGCGTCGCGATGACGACATGGGTGGCGTCCTGCAAGGACTGGATCAATCCGGAGGAACGGCCCAGCGCGCCGCGGTTCTGGCGGCCGTCGGTGGGATCCTGGCGCGCGCTCAGCGTGGCGGCGTAGTCGGTGTCGACCAAAGGGAGGGCAGTTGCATCCAGGTCGACCACGGCCGCGTTCGGCGCGGTTGCGGTGAGCTGGTCGACGATGGCTTGCGATAGCCGATAGCTTTCGGAGGCGCGGCCGCGCGGGCTGCAGATGATGCGCAGGATGTTCATGAGGCGGGAGTTTCCAGGGATTTGCTGAATCGGATGGCGCTGGTCAATAGACCGGCGCGGAAATAGAAGCGTTGGGCCAGGGCATTGCCCAGGCCGGTGTCGAGGACCAGGCGGGCGCAGCCGCTGTCGCGCGCGGCGGCGTCCAGGGCGTGCAGCAGGCGGGCGCCCCAGCGCTCGCCGCGGCGGCCGTCCGCCACCACCAGGTCGTCGACATACAGAAAGCGGCCGTAGACCAGGTTTTCCTGCAGGCGGTAGCCGGCCAGCGCGACGGCCCGGCCCGCGTCCATGGCGGCCAGCAGCCGGTAGCCATCGGCGCGCATGCGGCTCACGCGCTCGATGAAATCGGCTTCTTGGTCCAGTTGGGGCCGCAGCTCGCGCATCAGCGGCAGGCAGGCGCGCAGGTCCTGCGGGCTTTCGATGTGGTGCAAAGTGGCTTCTGTCATGGGTGCGATGGCGGTATCAAGATGGGAGTACGGCCATGTTAGGAGGCGCATGCCATAATTAGAAGGGCCATAAAATGAATTCTGGACTATGCCATGATCAGCCCTCAGCCGCAGGACCTGCCCGCGCTCCCCAGCGGTGCGGATCCGCTGTACCGCCAGGTCTATGAGCGCTTTCGCGGCGCCATCGCCCAAGGCACGCTCAAGCCGGGCGACCGCATTCCCTCGGCGCGCGCGCTGGCCAAGGAGATGGGCGTGGCGCGCGGCACGGTGGAAGTGGCGTATTCGCTGCTGGCATCGGAAGGCTACATCCAGGCGCGCGGGCAAGCCGGCACGGTGGTGGCGCCCGATCTGCAGCCTGCGCACGCGCCGCCGCCCGCCGCGGCCGTCTCTGCCGAGGCGCCTGGCGACGGCCCGGGCTGGCGCGAGCCTTCGGGCCTGCGGCCATTCCAGATGGGCCTGCCGGCGCTGGACGAATTTCCGCGCAAGCTATGGGCCCGCCTGGGCGCCAGGCAGCTGCGCAGCCTGCAATCCGCGGACCTGGCCTATCCACCCAGCGGTGGCCTGCCGGCCCTGCGCAGCGCGACGGCCGCCTATCTGCAAGTGGCGCGCGGCATCCACTGCCAGCCGTCGCAGGTGTTCATCACCTCTGGCTACAACAGCACGATGGGGCTGATCCTGCAGACGCTGTTCGAGGCGGGCGACCAGGTCTGGATGGAAGATCCGGGATATCCGCCGACGCGCGCGCTGCTTGAGCAGGCGCGCTTGGAACCCGTGCCCGTGCCGGTGGATCAGGACGGCATCATGGTCGGCGCCGGCATCGAGCGGGCGGGACGGGCGCGAGGGGCGGTGGTGACGCCGGCCCATCAAAGCCCCTTGAGCATGTCGCTGTCCTTGCCGCGCCGGCAGGCGCTGCTGGACTGGGCCGAACGCTGCGGGGCGTGGATCGTGGAAGACGACTACGACGGCGAATACCGCTACGTCGGCCGTCCGCTGCCGGCCTTGAAAAGCCTGGATACGCAGGGCCGCGTGCTGTACGCGGGCACCTTCAGCAAGGTGCTGTTTCCCGGCTTGCGGCTGGCCTATCTGGTGGTGCCCGAGGCGCAGGCCGGACGCTTCGCGCAATCCGCGCGGCTGCAGGCGGGCGGGGCGCCTGGCTTGACCCAGGCGATATTGAGCGCCTTCATGGCCGAAGGCCATTTCGGCCGCCATATCCAGCGCATGCGCAAGCTTTACGCGGAACGGCGCGCCGCAACCGTGGCGGGCCTGAACGCGGCGTTGGGGCAGCGCCTGCGGATCGAGCCGCAGCCGGGCGGCATGCATCTGGTGGCGCGCCTGGACGACAGGCAGGGCGATGTGGCTTTGGCCGGGCGGATGGAAGAGCAGGGCATGTATGCGGGCGCATTGTCGCGTTGGTGCGCTATGCCGCAACAGCAATCGGCGCTGCTGCTCAGCTTCACCAATATCGCCACGCAGGCGCAGGCCCGTGAATTGGGCCTGCGGATACTGCAGCTGATGCAGGCCTAGTTCAAGCCGGCCTTGTCCAGGCCATAAGCCGCGTCGGCCGAGCCCGGCACGGTGCGGAACGCCACGTTCAGCCGGTTCCAGCCGTTGATTCCGACCACCAGCAGGGTCAGGTCCGATATTTCCTTTTCGGACAACTGCTCACGCGCCTCTTCATAGACCGCGTCCGATACGCCCTGCGCCGACAGGGTGGTGACCGCCTCGGTCCAGGCCAGCGCCGCGCGCTCGCGCGGCGAGAACAGCGTGGACTCGCGCCAGATGGCGATGTGATGCAGGCGCAGTTCGCGCTCGCCGGCGATCCTGGCCTGCTTGACGTGCATGTCCAGGCAGAAGCCGCAGCCGTTGATCTGCGAGGCGCGGACATCCACCAGTTCGCCGACCTCCTGCACGATGGGGGTTTTCTTCAGCGACATGCTGAATTCCAGATACTTCCTGGACTGCTCCTCGGACACCTGGAAATAATTCAAACGCTGGCTCATGTTGCTACCTTATCGATACGTGTTGCCGAGTGGAATCTCGTGCCGACAGGATGACGCAGCTTGGCCCAGGATAGTAGTGCCATAAATGGAGTTTTGGCCTGGGCCATGGCAGGAGCGGCGCAGCCCCGGCAAGACTCAGGCCGGCCAGCGCAGCACGAAGCGGGCGCCGCCCAGGGGGCTGTCGTGGATCTCGATGCCGCCGCCGTGGTTCGCGGCCACGCGCCAGACGATGGCCAGGCCCAAGCCCGCGCCGCCGGTGCCGCGGTCGCGGCTTTCGTCCAGCCGGATGAAGGGTTCGAACACGCGCGCGCGGTCGGCCGGGGCGATACCGCTGCCGTCGTCGTCCACGATCAGCTCGAAGCCGCCCGAAGGGCACTGGCTGAGCTTGATCTCCACATGGCGGCTGGCGTAGCGCACCGCGTTCTGCACCAGGTTCAGCAAGGCCCGGCTCATGTAGCGCGGATGCAGCCGCACGCGCGGCGGGTAGTCGCGGTGCACATGGCACTGGATGGCGCGGGCCTCGGCCTGGTGCGCCACCTGGGCCAGGGCTTCGCCCAGCCAGTCGCAAGTGTCCACGGTTTCCAGCCTGACGGTGTCGTCGGCGGGGCGCTCCAGCCGCGCGTAAACCAGCAGTTCGGCCACCAGCGTTTCCAGTTCGGAGATGTCGGCCTGCATGTCGCGCAATATCTGGTGCCGCCTGGGCAGGTGCTGGTCGTGGCCCAGCAGCGCGACCTCGAAGGACAGGCGCGCCAGCGGCGTGCGCAATTCGTGCGAGACGGCATTGGTCATGCTGCGCTGGTTTTCGATCAACGCCGAAATGCGTTCAGCCATCTGGTTGAAGCTTTCGCCCACGTGCCGCATGCCGGCCAGACGCGATAGCCGCACGCGTACGCCGAGTTCACCCTGGCCCATGCGCAGCGTGGCGTTGCGCAGCCGGTCCAGGTCGCGCCACAAGGGCAGGGCCCAGAGCAACAGCAGGATGATGCCCACGATCAGGCTGAGCGCGGCCCAGGCGGCTGCCGTGATCCATCTTTCAACGGCCAGCGGCGCGCGCGGCAGGCTCACCTCCAGCCACTGGCGGGGCTCGCCGGGCAGGGGAGCGACGTAGACGTTGTAGTCGTCGCGCATGATGAAACCCACGGCGGCGAGTTGCTTCTGTTCCGCTGCCGTGGGATTGGCTTCGGCGTCTGTGAGCAGTTTCAGCCCCAGGCCGTAGTGCGGCTGTATCTCGTTGCGCAGGTAATCCGGCCGTGCACTGGGCGCGAGGCCGTCCAGTTCCTTGCGAAACGCATGCATCTGCCCGCGGACGGACTGGTACGAAAGGTCGGCGCTCAGCGGGTCCAGCAGATACTCGAGGCTGCGCTGCACCAGCTGCGATCCCGCTATGTAACCGATAGCGGCGACCACGAAGATGCGAATCGCGAACTTGAGCATTGGTGGATCTGAACCTGAAATGGCGACCTGGGATGCTATAGGGCCGGAGGCAACGCAGTCCGCCGATATTTGTACGGGATTTGTAAAGTTGTTTGAAGCGGTGCGCGCGGGCGAGGTAAACCGGCCATATGGCCCGGCCCGTTCAGACGGTTGAATCCGCCACGCCGCCCGGCTATAAGCATGGGGCGGGGGCCGGACCCCCATGCCCCGCCTGCCGAAGAAGCCCGAATCCCATGCCGCCGCTGCCTCCCCCGCAAGACGAACACGTCGCCAGCAAGCCCGCCACATCCACGCGCGAGCAGCCCGGCCAGGGCTCCTGTCTGGAGGTTTTCCTGGTATTCCTGCGCCTGGGGCTGACGTCCTTCGGCGGACCGGTGGCGCATCTGGCGTACTTCCGGACGGAATTCGTGGAGCGCCGGCGCTGGCTGGACGACTACGCGTACTCCGACTTGGTCGCGCTGTGCCAGTTCCTGCCGGGGCCGGCCAGCAGCCAGGTCGGCATGGCGATAGGCCTGAAACGCGCCGGCTGGGCCGGCATGGCGGCCGCCTGGGTGGCGTTCACGCTGCCTACCGCCGTCGCGCTGATTCTGTTTGCGTTGGGGCTGGCGCAGTTCGGCTGGCTGTCCGCCTCGGGCGCCGTCCATGGGCTGAAGATCGCGGCGGTTGCCATCATCGCGCAGGCGGTATGGGGCATGGGCCGCTCGCTCTGTCCCGACCGCGAGCGGGCGGGGCTGGCGGTGGCGGCGGCGCTCATCACCATCCTGATGCCGACGACGCTGGGACAACTGAGCGCGATCTTGCTGGGGGCCATCGCCGGCATGGCGGCGCTGCAAGTGCCGCCGCGCTCCGCGCTGGCGGTGCAGCCGCTGAAGGTCTCGCGCCGCGCGGGGTACACCGCGTTGGCGCTCTTCGTGCTGTTGCTGGCGGCCTTGCCGGCCTGGGCCGCCATCAGCGGCATGCCGCTGGCGCAACAGCTCTCCGGCTTCTATCGCGCGGGCGCGCTGGTGTTCGGCGGCGGCCATGTGGTGTTGCCGCTGCTGGAATCCGCGTCGGTGGCGGGCGGCATGGTTTCCAATGCGGATTTCCTCGCGGGCTACGGCGCGGCCCAGGCCATGCCGGGGCCGCTGTTCGCCTTTGCCGCCTTCCTGGGTGCGATGTCGTCCGGCCCCTTGTCGGGCTGGGCCGGCGGATTGGTGCTGCTGGTCGCCATCTTTCTGCCGGGCGCCTTGCTGGTGGCGGCGGCGCTGCCGTTCTGGGAAAGCCTGCGGCGGCGTCCAGGGGTGCGCAATCTGATCGCGGGCGTGAACGCCAGCGTCGTCGGCATACTGCTGTCGGCCCTGTACGACCCGGTCTGGACCAGCGCCATCCGCGATCGCGCGGACTTCGGCCTGGCCTTGCTGCTGTTCGGCCTGCTGGTCTATGCGCGCTGGTCGCCCGTCTGGGTGGTGCTGCTGGCCGCGGCCGGCGGCTGGGCGCTGGCCTAGCGGGGCCGCCCGCGCGGACAACGCTCTTAAGACTGCCAGCGCGGCGGGCGCTTTTGCAGGAAGGCGTCTATGCCTTCGCAGGCGTCGGCTTCCATCATGTTGCGCGCCATTACGTCGCCGGCGTAGTCGTAGGCGTCCGCCAGCGCCATCTGCCGCTGCTTGTAGAACATGCGCTTGCCATAGCGAATGGCCGTGGGGCTCTTGGCCAGGATGTCGTCGACCAATGCGCGCACGCGCTGGTCCAGCCGAGCCTCGGGCACGGCGTCGTTGATCAGGCCCCAGTCCCTGGCCTGATTGGCATCGATGAAGCTTGCGGTCACCAGCATTTCGAAGGCGCGCTTGGCGGACACGTTGCGGCTCAGGGCGACGGCGGGCGTGGAGCAGAACAGGCCGACGTTGATGCCGGAGACCGCGAACTTCGCCGTGTCCGCCGCCACGGCCAGGTCGCAGCTGGCCACCAGCTGGCAGCCCGCCGCGGTGGCGATGCCGTGCACCTTGGCGATCACTGGCACGGGCAGGGCCTGCAGGCCCTGCATCACGGCGCCGCATTTCCGGAACAGGTCGCGGTAATAGTCCAACGAGGGTTGGCTGCGCATTTCACGCAGGTCGTGGCCGGCGCAGAATGCCCGGCCGCTGGATTCCAGCACCACGCAACGCACGCCGGCATCGCGCGACAGGGCGTCGATCTCGGTTTGGAGCGCGGCCAGCAATCCTTCGGAAAGCGCGTTGAACTGGCCGGGCCGGTTCAGGCGCAGCGTCACCACGCCGCCTTCGGCATGGCGCGCCAGGATCGGTTCTTGCGCCGCTTCTTCGATAGTCATGACGTCTCCAGGGTGGGCTATCCCTGGATAGTAGAGGCATACGCCGATCGGCGTCAGCCCGCCGCCAGGCGCCGCGCCATGCCCGGCGACAGGCACAGCAGCGGCCCGACGATGGCGGCGCCGATCAGCGCCATCGCCGCTTGCGGCGCCATGCCGCTGTCCAGCAGCACGGTGGCGATGACGGCCGATCCGCTCATCTGGAACAGGCCATACACCGCGGCCGCGGTGCCGGCGCGCTCGGCGAACGGCTCCAGCGCCAGGCTCAGCCCGGAGCCCAGCGCCAGCGAAAAGCCCACGGTCAGCACCGCCACCGGCAGCATGAAGATCCAGGCCGACAAGGGCAGCCACAGCCACGCGGCCAGATGCATGGCGGCAGCCGCGAGCAGGGCGGCCATGCCCACGCGCACCATGGTGTGGCGGCCATAGCGCGCGATGAAGGCCGGGGCCAGGAAGAAAGCGCCGATGTTGATCGCGGCGTTGCCGCCGAACCAGGCGGAAAAGCCCAGTTCGGAATAGCCCAGCTGCTGCACCAGCACCACGGGCGCGGCGGACACGAACACCAGGATCATCGCCATGCCGGCCATGCCGAACGCCGCGAAGTAAAGAAAGCGTCCGCTGGCCGCGATCGGCGCGTAGCGGCGCAGGCTGTAGAGCGCGCCTTGCGGCTTGGCGGGCGCGGCCCGCGTTTCCTCGAAGCGCAGCGCCAGAAAGCCCGCCAGCGTCAAGGCGAACAGCACCATGAAGACGAAGGTGCTGCGCCAGCCCGCATGCACGGCCAGCGCGCCGCCCACCATGGGCGCCAGCGCGGGCACGGTGCACAGCGCGCCGTTCAAATAGCTGTAGACGCGCGCGCCCACCGCGGGGCTGAAGCAATCGCGCACCGCGGCAAAGGCCACCAGCGAGGCCGAGCACGCGCCCAGCCCCTGGATCACGCGCGCCGCGTAGAACACGTCCAGCGACGTGGCGGCGGCGCCCAGCGCCGAGCCCAGCAGATAGGCCAGCGCGCCGCCCAGCGCCACGGGACGGCGGCCGTAGCGGTCGGCCAGCGGGCCGATCAGCACCTGTCCCACGCCCACGGCGAAGATGAAGAGCGTGATGCTGGCTTGCAGCGCGGTGACGGGCTGGCCGTAGTCCTGCGCCATGACGGGCAGGGACGGCAGGTAGATATCGATGCCCATGGGCGTAAGCGTGACCAGCCCCATCAGGAGACCGATCAGCCAGCGTTGGCCGCGAGGGGATAATGCAGACTTCATGGCAGGACTCGGGGTCCATTGCGGACCCGGGAAAACCCGATATTATCCATGAACCGGCGTAGAATCTTCCAACCATGAACACTCCCGCCCTGCGTCCCCGCATCGTCATCCATTACTGCACCCAGTGCCAGTGGCTGCTGCGCGCCGGTTGGATGGCCCAGGAACTGCTGTCGACGTTCTCGACCGATCTGGGCGAGGTCGTGCTGCAGCCCGGTACCGGCGGGATCTTCCAGGTCACCTACAACGGCGACCTGATCTGGGACCGCAAGGGCGATGGCGGCTTCCCCTCGGCCAAGGAATTGAAGCTGCGCGTGCGCGACCGCCTCGATCCCGGCCGCACGCTGGGCCATATCGACGGCCACAGCGCCGGTCCGCTGCCCGCGCCCGATGCCTGATGCGCACACGGGCCAGCCCCGCCGGGCCGGCCCGCTGCCACGCGGCCGACGCTTCGATCAGACGGAAGACTCCACTTGCGCCAGGCCCGCGCGCTGCTTGCGCTGGCGCATGGCCGACGCCACCAGTAGCGCAATCAGCCCCACGCACGCCACCACGAAGCCCAGGCTGATGGGCCGCGAGACGAAGATCGCCAGGTCGCCGCGCGACAGCAGCAAGGCGCGGCGGAAGTTCTCTTCCACCATGGGGCCGAGCACGAAGCCCAGCAACAGCGGCGCGGGCTCGAAGCGCAGACGGATCAGCGCATAGCCCGCCGCGCCGAACAAGGTCACCATGGCCACGTCGAACAGATTGTTGTTGGTGCTGTAGACGCCCACGCAGACGAAGAACAGCGCCGCCGGGAACAGGTAGCGGAACGGCACCGTCAACAGCCGCACCCACATGCCGATCAGCGGCAGGTTCAACAGCAGCAACAACACATTGCCCACCCAGAAGCTGGCGATCAGCCCCCAGAACATGTCGGCGTGCTCCACCATCATCTGCGGACCCGGCTGGATGCCGTGGATGATCAGCGCGCCCAGCATCAGCGCCATCACCGGATCGCCCGGGATGCCCAGGCTCATGGTGGGAATGAAGCTGGTCTGCGTCGAGGCGCTGGTGGCCGCTTCCGGTCCGGCGATGCCCTCGATGGCGCCGCGGCCGAAGCGGCGCGGGTCGCGCGCCACCTTCTTTTCCGTCGCATAGGAAATGAACGAGGCGATGGTGGGACCGGTGCCCGGCAGGATACCGAAGGCCGCGCCGATGGCCGTGCCGCGCACCAGCGCGCCCCGCGACTGCTTGATGTCGCCGGCTTCGGGCCGCATCGACTTCATGCTGATCTTGGCGGTGGTCACCTTGGCGTCGCCGCCGATGCGGTTGATGTTCTTCAGGAAGTCCGCCACGCCGAACAGGCCCATGGCCAGCGCCACGATCTGCAAGCCGTCGGACAGCTCCAGGATGCCGAAGTGAAAGCGCATCGTGCCGGTGTTGACGTCGGTGCCCACCACGCCCAGCAGCAGGCCCACCACCACCATCGCCACCCCCTTGATTGCCGACCCCTTGGCCAAGGTGGCGCCGGCCAGCAGGCCCAGCATCATCATGGAGAAGTACTCGGCGGGGCCGAACTTGAAGGCCACGTCCACCAGCATGGGCGAGAACAGGATCATCGCCAGGATGCCGACCGACGCGCCGCAGAACGACGAGAACATCAGCATGAACAGCGCCGAGCCAGCGCGGCCGTTGCGCGCCAGCGGATTGCCGTCCAGGCAGGCCACCGCATGCGAGGCCGTGCCGGGCAAGTTCAGCATGATGGAGGTGATGCCCCCGCCATACTGCGAACCGTAGTAGATGCCCGACAGCATCACCAGCGCCGCCGTGGGCGTCATGGTGTAGGTCAGCGGCAGCAGGATGGATATCGCGGCCAGCACGCCCATGCCCGGCAGCACGCCGATCAGGTTGCCCATGAACACGCCGAACATGGCCCACATCAGGTTGTCCAGCGCGAAGGCGACGGAGAACCCATGCATCAGGTTGTTGAAGATTTCCATTGTTCAACCCCAGCGGAACAGCGGGAACTGCAGCTGCAGCGCCCAGGAGAAAACCGCCACGCCCAGCACCGTGACGCCGGCCGCCAGCAGCGCGGCGCTGCGCGGCGTGTGCTGGCGGTCGCCCATGGCAGAGATGAAGACCAGCGCAAAGGTCGCGGGCACCAGGCCGCCGTATTTGCCCACCAGGATGAAGGTCATGAGTCCGCCGATGATGCAGCCCCAGCCGCGCCAGTCGGGCGGCGCTTCGTCTTCGCTGTCTTCCTCCACGGCCGCGGGCGCCGCGGCCATGCGCGCGATCATCAGGCCCAGCAGGACCAGCAGCACGCCCAGGATGGCGGGGAACATCCCCGGCCCCATGCGCGCCAGGCTGCCGATGTTGTAGGTGGATGCCTGCGCGATGGCGCCCAGGCCCAGCACGATCATCGTGCCGGCCGCCCAGGCCTCGCGCCGCGCGGCGCTGCGTTTGGATTGCATCTGTAGTCCTCCCGTTGTTGTGCTTTTGCCTGACTACGTTCTGAACAAAAGCTGACTTTTGGTTGAACGCGGAAGTCTAAAAATTCAAACTTCCGTTCACCTTTCAGGTGCAAGGGCAATGCGCCAAACAGGTGCTTTTTCGGCAAAAACGGGGGAAATCCCTAGGCGCGCTGGCGTGGCGGGCAGGGTCTATGTGCAGCGCGCGCACGCGCTTTGCGTCGACGCAAACAGCGGCTGCGCGGCAGCGTTTTCAGCCTTTTGGCGTCCAGGGCTTGCGCGGGCTGCCGGCCAGTGCGGCGTCCAGGCGCTGCTTCGCGGCCAAGGGCCAGCAGGCGTCCATGTCGTAGAACGCCTCGGCCGCCGGCACGTCGTCCGGTATGCCTACCCACGGGTGCTTGGAGCGCACGAAGCAATGCGCGCCGGGCGGGAAATCGGCGGCGCGGTCCAGCGTGCCTGCGTAGATCAGCGCCACCGTTTCGCCATAGCCGGGATGATGGCTCCACAGCAGGCCGAGGCAGGCCGCGCACCGCACGACCACGACGGTTTCGCCGTCATTGGCGTTCTTGTCGGCGGGATGGCGGCGCACCTCGCCCAGGCTGTGCACGCGGTCGGATTCGATCACCGCGTTCATCGCGAAGGCGGTGCCGGAGTGCCGCTGGCACAGGGTGCAGTGGCAGCAATGCACGAACATGGGCGGGCTGGCGAGGCGATAGCGGACCGCGCCGCAATCGCAGCCGCCTTCGATGGAGCGCTGGATCACGATGTGTCTCCTGGCAGTATGAGCATCCAGTGTATGGAGGCCCATCCAGAAGCGGCAGTGGCGATCGCGTCACAATCCGGGGCGTTTGCGCCAGCGTGACGTGCCCACGGCACGGGCGGTTGCGGCCCGTTGAAGTGCGTCGATTGCTATTTCAGGCAATTAAGTGCTAAAATACGACATCTTTCGGCAAAACTACAATAAAACCAAACGCCGAAGTGTTGTAAGTCGCTGGCGGCTGCGGCCGCCATTTTCGTTTGCGTTGCCTGCGCGCATGCCCCCCGCGCCCGATGGCATCCATTGGACTAGCATCCATGGCACGCACGAATTCCCAGCATTGCGCTTTGGGCGGGGGAAAGCCATGCGCCCTGAACAGGAGAACGTTCATGTCCCATCAACTCGCAGGCAAGAAGTGGCAATTCGAGATTCCGCCCCTGGACTGGAAGGCGCCCGAGACCAATAAGGAAGCGGACATCAAGGCCATTGCCGCGGACGCCGATTCGACCGAAGACAAGGATGCCTGAGGCAGTCCCACGCAGGGCTTGAGTCTGTTGCCCTGCGTGGCAGGGGCGCTAGGCCGCGTGCGTCACGACCTGGTTGCGCCCCTGCTGTTTGGCCGCGTACAGCGCGGCATCGGCGGCCTGGAAGACCATCTCCACGTCCGCGCCGCCCGCCGGCCATTGCGCCACGCCGGCTGACACCGTGATCTCCAGCGTGCCGCTCAGGCGGTGCGCCTCCGTCTTTTTCCGCAGGCGTTCGGCCATGCCCGCCGCCTCTTTCACGCCCACGCCGGGCAGCAGAATCAGGAACTCCTCGCCGCCGTTGCGGCAGAGTATGTCGGTCGGGCGCGAACAGTCCCGCATCAATTGCGCCACGCCCTGGATCACTGCGTCGCCCGCCGTGTGGCCGTAGGTATCGTTGACCCGCTTGAAGTGGTCGATGTCCAGCGCGATCACGGCGAAAGGCGTTTCGGCCGCCTGCAGCGCGTCCACTGCCTGCCGCGTGCCGCGGCGGTTGCGCAGCCCGGTCAGGGGATCGGTGATGCTGGCCTGGCTGAGCTTGCCGATCTTGTCCTGCAGGTTGCTGTAGCTGCGGATCACGGCAAGCTTGAGGCGCTGGGCCTCGAAGTACCAGGCTTTCACCGACCGCACCCGCTGCATCGCCACCGCCATGTCGCGGTGCTCGACGTTGGTCGCCAGTTGCGACAGCGGCTGCGAAATCTTGCGCGCGCACCACCAGATGGCCAGCAGGAATAGCAGAGCGAAGGGCGCCGCGTAGCGGATCAACGCCCAGATGAGATCGTGCAAGGGTTCCAGCGTGGCCAGCGCGGGACGTTGGGCGATCACGCCCCAGCCGCTGCGCGAGACGTGGGCATAGCCGGCCAGCATGTCCACCCCGCGCGTATTGATCAGGCGCTGCGCGCCGTCTTCCCCGCGCATCACCGCGGCCACCACGGGATTGCTGGTGACGTCCTCGCCGACGCGCGCATTCTCGGCGTGATAGATCAGCCGCCCCTCGCTATCCACCACATACAGATAGGAACCGTCCTGGTAGGGATGCTTGCCCAACAGATTGTGCAGGGCGCCCTCGTTGCGCAGGTAGATGGTGCCCGACACGTAGCCCAGGTAGACCCCAGCCTGTGTATGGATGGGGTACGAAACGTTGATCAGCAGGTTGCCGGCGACCGACACATAGGGCTTGCTGATCAGGGGCTTGCGCGTCTGCAGCGCCATGCGGCTGCCGGCGTTGTCGACCCGCGTTCCCTGGAAGCTGCGGATGGCCTGGCTGGCGGCCACCATGACGCCGTCGGCGCGGATGATGGCGACCGAGTTGAAGCTGTCCGTCTGATCGCGCAGGCGCGCGACCTCGGCGCTCAGGAGTTCCGGCGCATCGAAGCGCCAGGCGACGTGGCGGGCGCTGTATTCCAGCTGCTGCAACGCCGAATCCAGGAAAGTGTCGGCGCTTTCGGCCAGCTTGGCGGCGTAGACCCGGTTGGCTTCCAGCGTATTGGCGATGAGCTGTTCGCGCTGCACGCGATAGCTGGCATACAGCGCGTTGGCAGTAGCGGCAAGCGCGCTGAATACGGTGAGCGCAAGCACCAGCCCGCGTAGGTTGATTCGCATGAAGATCGTGTCGGCCAGGGTTCGGGTTGCGGCGAGTGCGCGGGATTTTACCCGCGCGGGGCGTCCGGCTCATCCAGCAGGCGGGCCGCGGGCGATTCGGCGGCCGCTCCCGCGCGGAAGTAGCCCATGACGGTGGCCACGCTGGCATGCCCAGTCATGGCCATGGTGTCGCCCAGCGGCACGTTGCGCCGTCCGGCCTCGGTCACGAAGCCCGAACGCAGGCTGTGCGCCGAAAATTCGCCCTCCAGGCCGGCCAGCCGGCAGCGTTCCATCACGATGTCCCGCAGCGCCGCGGCGGCCAGCGGTTCGCCCAGCACATCACCGCGCCGCACGCGCAGGAACAGCGGGCCTTGGGTGATGCCGCTGGCGCGCAGCCAGGCATCGAGCGCCCGCGCCGCCACGCCGACGATGGGCTTCTGGTCGTTGGCGCGGGCAGCGCCCGCCTGGTTGGTCTTGGAATGCGCCAGTGCAAACAGAAAACCATCCGCCGTGCGGCGCGTGTTTTCCATCGTGGCGCGCACGACTTCGGAGCGCCTGCGCCCGCCGCTGGCCCAGGCGAACAGCAGCAGGGCGCGGTCGCGCAATCCGCGCAGGGACTCGTCGCAGGTGGCCAGCATGGCCTCCAGCGGTTCGCGCGTCAGCGCCACCTTCTTGGCGGGCGCCACGCCGCGCCGTGCGTAGGCGCGGCGGGTCCGGGCAAGCAATTCGCGGACCGCGGCCGCGCGGCAGGGGTTGGGATGGCCGTGCAGCTCGTGCGCCTTGGATAGCACGGAGATGCGCTGCAACAGCGTGTTGAGGCTGGGCGCGCCCAGCCTGCCTTTGGCCTTGAGCCGCACCAGTTCCTGGTCCAGCGCCAGCGGCAATTCCCATTTCAGGCCCTGTTCGGTTGAACGCTGCGCATGGTCGACCACGAACTGGATTACCGCGGCCTCCTGCAAGGGCAGGGCAAAGGGGCGGGCATAGCGCAATTCGTACCAGGCGGTCCAGTAGCGGATGGCGGCGCGGTAGCTGGCGACCGTGTTGGCCGAGCTGCCTTCACGCATCAGGGCGCTGGCCGCGGCATCGGCCTGGGCGTCCAGGGTGAGCGGGTCCAGCGCGGGCAGCGGCGCCTGCAATTTCAGCTGATTCATGGTCGGAGGAGATTGGAAAAGCCTATTTCATACATATTATTATGTATGCTGTATGATATCTAACATAAATATCGAATTAGCCACGATAAGGTTCCATTATCGTGGGTAATTATCCTACAGATGCCGAATCCGGCACGGAGCAAGCGCATGGCCACCGGAATTACCGAAACTGACGTCTGGACCGCCGCCGACGCCTTGCTGCTGGAGGGCGCGCGGCCCACCATCGAACGTGTGCGGCAAAAGATCGGGCGGGGCTCGCCCAATACCGTCAGCCCCTATCTGGAAACCTGGTTCAGGTCGTTGGGCGCGCGCATCAAGGATCCCGGCGCCTTCGCAGCGCCCGCGGCCGTGCCCGACCCGGTAGCGCTGGCGGCCGCCCATTTCTGGGAAGCCGCCTTGTCCGAAGCCCGCGCCCAACAGGAGCAGGCCTACCGCGGCCGCTGGGAAGAGCTGGCGCGGGAAGGGGAGCAATTGGCGTCAGATGCGGAACAGCTGCAACTGCGCGAAGCCCAGCTTGCCCATCGCGAACAGGATCTGCAGGAAACGCTCAGGGTGGCCACTTCCCAATTGGCCGCCGCCGAAGACCGGCTGCAAGCGGCCGAACAGCAGCTGCGGCAGCGCGACGAACAGCTCAAGCGCATCCAGCTGCAACTGGAAGACGCGCGCCACGCCACCCAGGCCGCCCTGGCGGAAGGCGACAGGATCCGCGCCCAGCATGCCCAGGCGCTCGACGCGCTGGAGACCCGCCACACCGCCCACGAGCGCCGCTGGCTGAACGAGCTGGACAGCGAACGCGGCGCAATCAAACGCTTGCAGGCGCGGCTGGATGAAGCGCAGGCCGCCAGCCAGCAGCAGGCGGCGCAGGCGCGCAAGGCGCTGGAGCAGGAACAGGATCAGCGGCGTCAGGCGGAACGGGAGGCGCAGGCCCTGCGCGCCGACGCCCAGGCCCTGCAAGTACGCCAGCAGGCCGAGCAGGCCGCGGCCGACACGGCCCGGGCGGCGGCGCGTGACCGCGAGGGGGCGCTGGCATCCCGGCTCGAAGCCGCCGAACAGCGCTCGTCCGACTCCCTTGCGCAGCTGAAGGCGAAGGACGAGCAATTGGGCGAACTGACCCGGCATCTGATGGCGCAAGTCCAGCGGCAGGACGCGGGGCTCGCGCCGCCCGAACCCGCCCAGCCCTAGGGGCTTTTCGGATCACCGCCAGCCTTGCAGCCCGCATTGCAAGAATGCGTTGCATGAACCCTGGCCGCCCGATATTGTTATAGGCACGGCAAAGCGCGCAGCGCGCCTCGCCGCGCGGCATATATCAGGTGCCGCAGTAACCGGGCCTGCCGGAGGAACTATGTCATTTCGCGTGATTGCCTCGATGCTTTGCGCGCTGTTGCTGTGGTTGCCTCCCTCGCCTGGGTACGCCCAGCCGGCGAAGGGCAAAACCGACCCGCTGGCGCTGGCCTACAACATGAAGCCCTGGATCGGGGATTTCGACGGCATGGTCAAGCGCCGCCAGGTCCGGGTGCTGGTGCCCTATAACAAGACGCTGTACTTCCTGGACAAGGGCGGCACCCAGCGCGGCATCATCACGGACATGATGACCGAGTTCGAGAACGACCTGAACCGGCAGCTCAAGAACAAGAACATCCGCGTCTACGTGGTGTTTCTGCCGACCTCCCGCGAGCGCCTGATTCCGGACCTGCTGGCAGGCAAGGGCGACATCATCGCGGCCAACCTGACGGTCACCGAAGAGCGCAAGAAATTGGTGGACTTTTCCACGCCGCTGGCTTCGGGGGTGCGCGAGATCGTCGTGGCCTCGCCCGGCGCGCCGGAACTGAAATCGCTGGACGACCTGGCCGGGCAGGAGATCTTCATCAACCCGGTCAGCAGCTACTACGGCAGCGTCAAGAAACTCAATGCGGACCTGCAGGCCCGGGGCCTCAAACCCGCCATCATCCGCGACGCGCCCGGCACCTTCGAGACCGACGACATCCTGGAAATGGCCAGCGCCGACCTGGTCAAGTACACCGTCGCCGACCGCTATCTGGCCAACTTCTGGAAGCAGATCTTCCCGCAGATCCGGGTCTATGAAAACCTGGAGGTCGACAGCGGCAACGACATCGCTTTCGCCTTCCGCAAGGATTCGCCCAAGCTCGCGGCGGCGCTCAACCCCTTCATGGAAAAGAACCGCGTCGGCACCTCGTTTGGCAACCAGCAGCTGACCAAGTACCTGAAGTCAGTGAAATGGGTGAAGGCGGCCACCGACCCCGAGGAAATCGAGAAATTCCACCGCCTGGCGGACTTCTTCCGCAAGTACGGGGATCAATACAACATAGACTGGCTGCTGATGATGGCCCAGGGCTACCAGGAGTCCCGGCTGGACCAGGGCGCCAAGAGCTCGGTCGGGGCGATCGGCGTCATGCAGATCATGCCGGCCACCGGCAAGGAACTGCAGGTGGGCGATATCCGGCGCGAGGAATACAACATCCATGCCGGCGTCAAATACATCCGCTTCATGATCGACCAGTACTACGCCAAGGAGCCCATGACGGACCTGAACCGGGGGCTGTTCGCCTTTGCGGCCTACAACGCGGGGCCGGGCCGGATCAATCAGCTGCGCAAGGAGGCCACGGCCAAGGGGCTGGATCCGAATGTCTGGTTCGACAACGTCGAGCGCGTGGCGGCCGAGCGCATCGGGCGCGAAACGGTGCAGTATGTGAGCAACATCTACAAGTACTACATCGCCTATACGCTGATCCGCGCGCAGGGCGCAGGCGACGGCGCGGGCGCCCCGCGCTAGCGGGAGGCGGCGCCGGTTGCGGGCCGCCACGGTATATGTCCGCGGGATTTTCGGATAAATTCGCCACAGGCGCATCCGCATGCACCCATCCGGCAGACGTCCCGCCGGCATCGATGCGCCACACATCAGGGCTGCCGGCCCTATCAGGAGCAGCGGTTGAATCCTCTTCCACGCCAGACGGTCGATCTCGCCCGCATCATTCTCGTCATCGTGATCCTGGCCGGCCTGATGGCAGGCAGCCTCTACATCCTGCGCCCGTTCCTGCCCGGCCTGGTCTGGGCAACCACCATTGTCGTGGCGACGTGGCCGGTCATGCTGGCCATCCAGCGCTACTGCGGCGGGCGGCGCTGGCTGGGCACCCTGACGATGCTGGTCATGCTGCTGTTCGTCATCGTGTTGCCGCTCTATGAGGTGATCTCGACCCTGGCGCTGCACAGCACCGCAATCATGGCCGCGGTCAAGAGCCTGCCCGACTACGCGCTGCTGGCTCCACCCGCCTGGGTCCACGGCATTCCGCTGGTCGGCCCCAAGATCGCGCAGGAATGGCAGACCCTGTCCGACGCGGGCGCCGGCGGCTTGCTGGCCAGGCTGGAACCCTATCTGACCAGCGCGGCGGCCTGGCTGCTGGGACATGCCGCCATCGTCGGCGCCTTCATGATGCACATGCTGATCACGGTGGTCGTGGCCGGCATTCTCTATACCAAGGGTGAAGTGGCGGTCGACTTCGTGCGCCGCTTCTTCAACCGGCTGGCGGGCCAACGCGGCCTGGCGGCGGTCAAGCTTGCCGGGCAGGCGATACGCGCCGTGGCGCTGGGCATCGTCGTCACCGCCGTGGTGCAGTCCGGCCTGGGCGGCCTCGGCCTGTGGATCGCGGGCGTGCCGGCGGCCGGCATCCTCACCGCGCTGATGGTGATGCTGTGCCTGGCGCAGCTTGGGCCTTTCCTGCCCATGCTGGCCGGCGTGGTCTGGCTGTTCCAGAACGACATGAAGCTGGCGGCTGCGGTGCTGCTGGTCTGGGCGGTGCTGGTGGCGATGCTGGACAACCTGTTGCGGCCGCTGCTCATCAAGCGCGGGGTCAACCTGTCCCTGCTGCTGATCCTGGTGGGCGTGCTGGGCGGATTGTTCGCCTTCGGCATCGTGGGCCTGTTCATCGGTCCGGTGATCCTCGCGGTGACCCATACGCTGGTCAAGGCCTGGATCGACGAAGTGCCGCCGCCCGCCGCGCTGGGCGCCGACGCAGAGCCCGGCGAGACGCCCGCTGAACGTGCCGGATTCCCGCCGGTCTGAACAGCCGGCGCCTGGAACGGCCGATCCGGCGTGTGCCGGGCAGCCTGCCAGGGAAGGGCGTAACATCTGCCTCACGCTGCGGGCTCCTGGCCCGCTTTTCCTGGCAACACCCCGGCAATACCTCATGACGATGCACCCTCTGGCACCGCTCCAAAGCGGCTTTCCTGTTCACTCAGATCCCGTAGCTTCCACGCGCAAGGCGGTGGCGCGATGAGCGAAAGCGTACGCCTGGCCAAGCGCTTGGCCGCCGAACTGCCGTGCTCGCGTGGCGATGCGGAACGCTACATAGAAGGCGGCTGGGCCGCCGTGGACGGCAAGCGGGTCGAAGAGCCCGGATTCCGGGTCGCGCCCGGCCAGTCGGTGGGCCTGCTGCCCGGCGCGCGCCTGGAAGAGGCACGTCCCGTGACCATCCTGCTGCACAAGCCCGCCGGCCTTTACGCCAGTGATGAGCCCGGGTCCGCGCGCGATCTGATCCTGCCCGAGAACCTGATGCCTGGCGACCGTTCGGGCCAGCGCTATCTGAATCGCATGTTCAACGGCCTGAAGCTCGTCACGCCGCTGGAGCGCGCGGCCAGCGGCCTGATCGTCTACACGCAGGAATACCCGGTGGCGCGCAAGCTGGTGGAAGAGGGGCGCTATGTGGAGCAGGAATACGTGGCCCAGGTGTCCGGCCAGCTCAGCGCCGCCGACCTGGCGCGCCTGCAGCGCGGCATGGCCTATGACGGCCGCGCCGCCACGCCCATGAAAGTCAGTTGGCAGAACGAGACCCACCTGCGCTTCGCCCTGAAGACGGCCGCGCCCGGATTCATCGAATACGCCTGCGATGCGTTTGGATTGCGCCTGCAGGCCCTGCGCCGCATTCGCATCGGGCGCCTGCCCATGGCGGGCCTAGACCTCGGACAGTGGCGCTACCGCCTGGATTACGAACGCTTCTGACGGCAGCAGGGATGACCATGGAACAAGCGCCGCAAGGCCTGCGGCTGGAGCCCGGCTCCGCACGCAGACGCTTTCTGATCAATGCGGCAGGCCTGGGCCTGTCCGCCGCGCTGGCAGGCTGCGCGGCGCCCAAGCCGCCGCGCCGTACGCCGCAATCGGCCAAGCCCGGACCTGCCGCGCCTCCGCTTGCCAGCGGCGCAGCCGTGCCCGTGCCCGCGCTCAAGCCCGGTGCGCACATCGCCATCGTGGCGCCTGCGTCCGCCGCGCTGGATGCCGCGGACGAGGCCGCCGAATGGCTGCTGGCGCGCGGCTATGTGCCGCAAGTCATGCCGGCTTCGCGCTCGCGGCTGGACGCCCCCTATGACTATCTGGCGGGAGCGGACGCCGACCGCCTGGCCGACCTGCACGCGGCTTTTGCCGCGCCCGACATCGGCGCCGTGTGGTGCCTGCAGGGCGGCTTCGGCTCCTGGCGCCTGCTGGACCAGCTGGACTTCGATCTGCTGCGGCGCCACCCCAAGCCTTTCATCGGCTACAGCGACATCACCGCGCTGCACCTGGCCATGCAGCGCCGCGCCGGCTTCGTCACGTTCCACGGGCCGATGCTGGCGCAAGACCTGCTGGCCGGCAAGCGCGAGCCCACCGAATCGCATTTGCTGTCCATGGTCAGCGGGCAGGTCGGGCAGGGGGCATGGATCATGCCGCCTCCGTATGCCAGCGCCACGGAACTGATTCCTGGCACCGCCACCGGTCGGCTGATCGGCGGCAATCTGGCGCTGATCGGCGCGCTGATCGGGTCCGATAGCGAAATCGACACGAGCGGCGCCATTCTCTTCATCGAGGACGTCAACGAAGCCTTGCCCCGCATCGACCGGCTGTTGAGCCAGCTGGCCGCGGCCGGCAAGTTCGATGACCTCAAGGGCGTGCTGGTCGGCAACTTCACCCGCATCCTGGGGGTGCCGGGCGACGATGCCCAGGCGCAAGGGCTGCTGTACCCGCTGATACTCGACCAGTTCCGCTCGCGCGGCATTCCAGTCCTGGCCGGATGGCCCAGCGGCCATGGCGATCCGAACTTGACCTTGCCTCTGGGTGCGCAGGTGACGCTGGACACCGCTCGCGGCGGACTGCGCCTGGAGCAAGCGGTAGTCGTGTAGATTTGCCTCATTAATGGTGCATAACTATTGTTTATGCACCATTAATATTCTTCGCACCTATTGTAAAAATGACTCATTAATAGTGCAAATTGGCAACTAAAGCACTATTATCAAGTCATGAAAAAGAAGATCGAACCCAGCTTCGATGCCGCCGCAGCGCTCGCCCGTATCGGCGCCAACCTCCGTACGGCCAGGCTGCGCCGCGCCGAAACCGAATCGGCGCTCGCCGCCCGCATGGGCGTGTCGCGCGCCACCGTCACGCGCCTGGAGCGCGGCGACGGCGGCGTGTCCCTGGCGCTGGCCATCGAAGCCTTGCTGCAGTACGGCTATGCGGACCAGGTCTACGCCCTGGGCGATCCCGACCTGGACGGCGTGGGCAAGCGCCTGGACGCGGTGCGCCGGCCCAGTCGGGGCAGCCGCAAGGCGCCGGCCACGCACCGCGCCGATCCCACCCAGCTTTAACGCCGGCCTATCGTGCAAACCAGAAAACACAAGTCCGTGGAAAGCGAGCTGTATGTCTACGTAGACATACGCGGCGAGGCGGTGCTGGCCGGCCTGCTGACGCTGGACGACTCGGACGAAAACCATTTCTACGCCGAGTTCACCTATGTGCAGTCCTATGTGAACGACCCGCGCGCCTTTGCGCTGGATCCGCTCAACCTGCCGCTGGCGGACGCGCGCACCACGTTCCGCACCGAAAGCCGCTACGAAACGCTGGGCGCAATCTTCGACGCCGCGCCCGACGCCTGGGGCCGCAACGTCATGCGGGTGGACAACGCCGGCGCGCGCGTGACCGAGGACGAAGTGCTGCTCAAGGGCCGCGGCATGGGCGTGGGCGCGCTGTTCTTCAGCGCCCGCCAGCTCACCCCGAACATGCGCAAGACCTACCGCCTGCCGGAACTCGGCCAGCTGGAATCGCTTGCCGACCTTCTCACCGACATCGACCAGGGCGTCAAGCCCAAGGGCCTGTACCGCGACATCCTGGGCAGCTCCTGGGACATCGGCGGGGCGCGCCCCAAGACCATCGTGCGCGACGAGCAGGGCGAAATGTGGATCGCCAAGTTTCCGCGCAAGGGGGATTCCTACGACCGCCAGCGGGTCGAGTACGCCAACCTGCAGATGGCGCGGGACATAGGCCTGACAGTGCCCGACATCCGCCTGGTCGAAACGCACCTGGGGGCCGTGCTGCTCACGCACCGCTTCGACCGCGAACAACTGCCGGCCGGGCAAGGCATTGCGGCGGCCGTCGCCCGCCGGCACTTCCTCAGCGGCGCCTCGCTCATCAGCCCATCCGCGCAGATCGGCAAACGCGAACTGGACGGAGCGCGCGGCAAGGCCACGTATTCGTACGCCCGGCTGGCCGACGTAGTCCGCCGCATATCGTCCAATCCGGTGCAGGACCTGAAGGAGCTGTACGCGCGCATGGTCCTGAACGTAGCCGTGCACAACACCGACGACCACCTGAAGAACGTCGGTTTTCTCAAGGACGAGGGCGCGCATACCTACCGCCTGTCGCCCTTGTTCGACGTGGTCACGCAGGAAGGCTCCGCCAGGCACTACCTGCACATCGGCGCAGCCGGCCGCGAAAGCTCTTTCCAGAACTGCCTGAGCGAATACCGGCGTTTCGGCCTGCGTTCCGAAGCCATCGCGCGCGACATCCTGGATCGGGTGCTGGAAGTGGCGGCACAGCGCCGGCGCTACTACGACGCGGCGGGGATGACGGCGGACGAAATCGGGCACGTGGAAGCGTCGTTGACGGCCTGGCGCCACGGTATATTGCCGGTATGAAAAAGCTGGATATCCCCGCACTGGAGATCTTCGTCGCGGCCGTCGAAGAAAAAAGCCTGTCGAAAGCGGCCGAACGCGAGAACCTGGTGACCTCCGCCGCCAGCAAGCGCGTCGCGGAACTGGAGCGGCACCTGGAGCGCACCTTGCTGCACCGGCACGGACGGGGGGTCGAGCCCACGCCGGCCGGCGCATTGCTGTACCAGCGCGCCAAGGCCATCCTGCGCAGCGTGCAATTGACGGAAAGCGCCATCAACGGCTATTCCGCCGACGGCCAGGCGAAGATCCGCCTGGCCTCCAATCCGTCCACCATCCTGCAATTCCTGCCCAGCGTGATGGGCCGCTTCCTGGCCGACCGGCGCGACGTCAGCGTGGACCTGCTCGATGCCCATAGCTACGACATTCCGCGCATGGTGGCGGAATCCTCGGTCGACATCGGCATCTATCACGCCGACCATCCGGTGCCGGGCGTGGCCTCGTTTCCCTTTCGCCGCGACCGCGTCGGGCTGGTGGTGCCGGTGGGGCACCCGTTGGCGGGACGCGGCGAGCTGTTCCTCGAAGAGGCGCTGGATTACGACCTGCTGGGCTATTTCCCGCGCCATTCGCTGGATCAGTTCCTGGCCTACGTGGGCCAGACGCTGACGCGTCCGCCCAACGTCAAATTGCAGGTGTCCAACTTCGAAACCCGCTGCCGCATGATCCGCGAAGGATTGGGCATAGGCATCGTGCCCGAAGGCATCGCCCGCAACTATCTGGCTTCGATGGGGCTGGTGCTGCTGCGCCTGCGCGACGCATGGGCCGAACGCCAGTTCTACGTCTGCGTGCGCGACGCGGCGCAGCTGGCGCGGCCCGTGGAAGAACTGCTGCGCGCCCTGACGGCGTCCGTGGCGGACGCGCCCTAGCGCCGCTGCGCAGGTTGCCGGCGAGCGGCTCGCGGCCGCCCGCCAGCCGCTACTTTCCCGCGCGAGCCGCGGCCGCTTCTGCCAACACCGGCCGCAGATACGACAAGAACCGCTCCGGATCCTCGCTCATGGGGAAATGGCCCATGCCCTCCATGATCTGCCACTTCGAGCCCGCGATGCGGCCCGCCAGGAACTCGGTGTCCTGCGGCGTGCATGAATAGTCATATTCGCCGGTGAGCAGCCACAGCGGACAGCGCTGCGTGTCGATCTGGGCCACGCGTTCCCGGATGTCGCCGTCGGCGGTGTAGAAGTGCAGGTCGCCCTTGAAGACGCCGGGCCCGCTTTGCATGTAATGCCACAGCGTTTCCCAGCGGTGCTGGTCGGGACTGTCCGGGCCCACCAGGCCCGACACGATGCCGGCGCAGACTTCCCCGCCATGCACGTCGGGACGGTTCAGCCATTCCAGGTCATAGTAGGGCTCCACGTGCGCCCCTGATTGCAGGCCGATGGCCCCGCCGAAGCGTTGCGCATGCTCCAGCGCCAGATGCAGCACCATGCGGCCGCCGATGGAGCAGCCCATGACGATGGGGCGCTCCAGCGCCAGCGCGTCGGCCACGCCCAGTACGGCCTCGGCATAGTCCTTCGAGGTCAGGCGGTAGGTCTCTTCGTGCCAGCCTTCGGGCGGCGAGGATTTGCCATGCCAGGGCAGGTCGAAGGCGATGACCCGGAAGTTCCGGAGGATGTCCGGATCGTTCATCACCGCGCGGTACTGGCGGGTATCCGCGCCGGCGGTGTGCAGGCAGAGCAGGGGGGCGCCGCTACCGGCTTCCTCGACGTACACGCGGTGCTCGCGTCCGCCCAACTGCAGGCGCAGGTAGCGGCCGACGACCGGTTCGAACAAGGCTTGTTGCGGGTTCACGAGGAGGCTCCCGGAGCGCGCGGGCAGGCCAGCACCTCCTTGAAATACAGCAGGTTGGACATGAAGGGATAGAGGTCGCCCTCGGCGCGCAGGCGGCGGAACTTGATCATGGCCATCAGGTCATGAAAGCCTGGCGCCGGCCTGGGCGCCCAGTAGCGGGCCCAGTCCCCGGCTTGCGCGCGCAGCGCGAAATCCCAGCGCGGCATGACGAAGGGGCCGCGCCGCACCTGTTCGATGCGCCCACCCGCCACCGTGATCAGGTAGGCGGTATCGCCGGCTTCCAGCAGGAATACCGTATTCAGGTGCCGGCCCCGCCACACCAGCCGTTCGCGCGCGTTCACGGCGCCAGCCAGGCGGTGAAGAATGAAATCGTCGTCTTGCATATCGGGTTCCTAGTCAGACGGCGGCATATGCAGCCGGTAGATCCCGTCTTCCGCGTCCGCGCGCGGATAGCGCGCGGCTACCAGGGGATCATGGCCGGGCACGATGTGCGCATCGGAATCGGCCAGCGACCGGATGCGCGCATAGCCCTCCAGCATGTCGCCGACATGGAAGATGGCAGGGAAAGGGTTGTGGTCAGTGTAGTTGCGGTAGTAGTGCAGCGCGTCGGACGCCAGCACGATCCAGCCCCTTGCGGTATGCACGCGCACCACTTGCAGGCCGGGCGTATGCCCGCCGATCCGGTAGAGTTCCACGCCCGGCGCCAACGGCGTATCGCCGTCGTGAAAGCGCACCCGTCCCGCGTAGAGCCGGCGCACCACCGCCTGCACGTCGTCGGCCGAGAAAAAATGCCGCATCGCCTCGAAGCACATGTAGCGCCCCGTGGCGTAGCGCATCTCGGCATCCTGCAGATGGACTTGCGCCCGGGGGTAGGCCTCCACATTGCCCGCGTGGTCATAGTGCAGGTGGGTCAGGACGATGTCGCCGATGTCCTCCGGCGCCAGCCCCAGCCGCGCCAGCGCGGCTTCGGGCTGCAGGCTGAAGGCGCGGCCGCGGGCCCGCGCCGAGCAGGCGCTGAAGCCCGTGTCGACCAGCACCGCGCGGCCTGCGCCGCGCACCAGCCAGCAATAGAAGTCCAGCGGCATCGGTCCGTCGTGCACGTCGCCGCGCGACAGGAAATTGTCCACGGCCCGGCGCTCCACGCTGGCATAGCGGATCGCATACACCTCATGGACGGGCGGGGCAGCGGTCATTTCTTAACCAGCTTGCACTGGCTTTCGGCCAAGGGCATGAAGGCCTGGTCCCCCGGCACCGTTTTGACGATCTTGTAATAGTCCCAGGCGGCGGTCGATTCCTGCGGGGACTTCACTTCGACCACGTAGGTATCGTGGATCAGCTTGCCGTCTTCGCGCAGGCGCGCATTGCGCGCAAAGGCGTCGCGGATCGGCATGCCGCGCAGCGTCTGCATGACGACGTCCACATTGTCCGAGCCGGATTTCTCGACCGCCCGCAGGTAATTCAGCACCGCCGAGTATTGCCCGGCCTGCAGGGCCGTGGGCATCTTGCCGGCGGCCTTGAAGAAGCGCTGCGAAAACGCCCGGGTCTCATCGTCCATGTTCCAGTAGAAGGTCTCCGCGAAGGTCATCCCCTGGGCCGCCTCCAGGCCCACGCCATGCACGTCGGTGATGCTCATCAGCATGGCGACCAGTTTCTGCCGTTCGGACAGGCCGAACTCGCGCGCCTGCTTGATCTCGTTCTGCAGGTCCGCGCCGGCGCTGGCGAAGGCCACCGCATCCGCCTTGCTGGATTGGGCGGCCAGCAGGAAAGACGCGAAGTCCGTGCCCGGGAAGGGGTAGCGGACCGTCCCCGCGACCGTGCCGCCGCCGTCCTTCACGAAGCGCATGCCGTCGCTTTCCAGCGAATGCCCGAAGGCGTAGTCCGCCGTGACGAAGTACCATTTCTTCGCACCGGCCTCGACCAGGGGCAGGGTGCCCACCTTGGCCAGCGCGTAGGTGTCGTAGACCCATTGCACGTTGTTCGGCGAGCAGTCCTCGCCGGTGATTCGGGTGGCGCCCGCGCCCGTCACCATGGTCATGCGCCCCTTTTCGCGGGCGATGTTCATCACGGCCAGGGCCACGGCGCTGTTGCCCAGCTCCGTCACCACGTCGACCTTCTCGCGGTCCATCCATTCGCGGGCGCGGCCCGCGGCCACGTCCGTCTTGTTCAGGTGGTCGGCGGAGAGCATCTCCACCGGCTTGCCCAGGACCTTGCCGCCGAAGTCCTCGATCGCGAGCTTGGTGGCGAGCACCGACCCCGGCCCGACGTTGCCCGAGTAGGCGCCGGACATGTCCGTCAACACCCCGATGCGCACGACGCCGTCCGAGATGCCATCCGCCGATGGCGTCTGTGCCTGCGCCAGTCCGGCGCCGGCGGCGAGCGCCAGCAGGACGGTGATCTGCTTGTTCATGGTTTGTCTCCCTTGCTTGGCCTATGGATTGGCCTATTGGTGGTTGGCCTATGAGCGGCCTACATCTGGCTTACGTATTTGATCTGCATGAATTCCTGCAGGCCCTCGATGCCGCCTTCCTTGCCCAGGCCGCTGTCTTTGAAACCGCCGAAGGGCGTCTCCGGCAAGGACGCCTGGCAATGGTTCACGCAGACGACGCCGCTTTCGATGCGCTCGGTCGCGGTCCGCGCGCGGGCGGCGTCGCGCGTGTAGACGTAGGCGGCCAGGCCGAAGGGCAGGCGGTTGGCCAGCGCCAGGCCTTCATCCAGGTCGCGGAACGGGCTGACCAGCGCCAAGGGGCCGAAAGGTTCGGTATGGGCGGCCAGGCTGTCGGTTCCCACGTCGCGCAGCACGGTGGGCGCCCAGAACCACCCCGGCAGATCGGGCCGGACGCCGCCGGCCGCCAGTTGCGCGCCGCGCGCCAGCGCGTCGGCCACCATGGATTCCATCGCCGCCAGGCGTCTGGGGTTGGCCAGCGGCCCCATCTGCACGCCGGCGTCCAGGCCGTTGCCGACCCGCCAGCCGCGGGCGCGCTCCGCCAAGCGCGCCACGAAGCGTTCGTAGACGCCTTGCTGCACATACATGCGCGTGGGCGAGGTGCAGATCTGGCCGGAATTGCGCAGCTTGGCCGCCAGCACGGTATCGGCCGCGGCCTCGATGTCGGCGTCGTCGAACACCAGCACCGGCGCGTGGCCGCCCAGTTCCAGCGTGGCGCGCTTCAGGCCGGCCGCCGCCATCACGGCCAGCTCGCGGCCGATGGAGGTGGATCCGGTGAAGGTCACCATGCGGATCAGGGGCGACTCGATCAAGCGCCTCGAGATCTCGCCCGGATCGCCGAACAGCATGTTGAGCGTGCCCGCGGGCAGGCCGGCATCGGCCAGCGCGCGGCCGATCTCCAGCGCGATCGCGGGCGTCTCCTCGGAAGGCTTGATGACGAGGGAGCAGCCCGCGCCCAGAGCGCCCGCGATCTTGCGCGAAGGCGTGATGGCCGGGGCGTTCCAGCCGGCAAAGGCCGCCACCGGTCCCACCGGTTCCGGGATCGCCATCTGGCGGATTCCGGCGACGCGTCCCGGGATCAGGCGGCCATAGGTGCGGCGGGCTTCCTCGGCCGCCCATTCGAACATTTCGGCGGCCGTGGCCACTTCCTTTTCGGATTCGGCCAGCGGCTTGCCCAGTTCACGGGTGATCAGCCATGCCAGGCGCGGCGTGCGTTCGCGCATCAGGGCGGCCGCGCGCCGCAGGACCGCGGCGCGCTCCAGCGCGGGCGTATCGCGCCAGCGCGGAAAGCTGCGGTGCGCCGCGTCCAGCGCCGCGTCGATATCTTCCGCCGTGGCGACCGGCAGGCGGCCCAGCACCGCCTGGGTGGCGGGGTCGACCACGTCCAGCGTGCGGCGGTTTCCCGCCGCCTGGGCCTGGCCGCCGATCAACAGGTTCAGTTCGGGATACTGCAAAGAGTTGTCCATTCATTCCGCCTTGGCGATGTTGCCGTCCTGGATCACTTGCGCCCAGCGCTCGGTCTGGGTACGGATGTGCTGCGCGAAATCATCGGCGCTGCCCGTCATTGGGAACTGGCCCAGTTTCAGCAGCGCATCGCGCGTCTCGGCCGTGCCCATGATCTTGTTGACCGCCGCGTTCAGGCTTAGGGTCACGTCGGGCGGCAGCCCCGCGGGCGCGAGCACGCCGTTCCAGGGTTCGGCCGTGAAACCCGGGATCCCCGCGGCTTGCGCCACGGTGGGCACGCCTGGCGCGACGGGCGAGGGTTCCGCGCTGGCGATCGCCAACGCCCGCAACTTGCCGGCCTGCACCTGCGGCATGGCCGCGATCGCGCTCAGGAATGCCATGTCGACCCGGCCCGCGACCAGGTCGGCGATGGCGGCGGAATCGCCCTTGTACGGCACATGCGTGATGTCGACCTTGGAGGCGCTCTTGAACCATTCGCCCGCCAGATGATTGACCGCGCCGCTGCCCGCCGACGCGAAGGTCAGGGTCCCGGGCTTCTGGCGCGCCCCGGCGATCAGTTCCTGCACGGTATTGAAGGAAGAGCTGGACGGCACGACCAGCAGGTAGGGATAGCTGGCCACCAGCGCCACGGGCTGGAAGTCCTTCAGCACCTGATAGTCGACCTTCTGCTTGTAGACGGGTTCGATGGACAGGGTGCCGCTGCTGCCCAGCATCAGCGTGTAGCCGTCGGCCGCGGCACGCTTGACCGATTGCACCGCGACCACGCCATTGGCGCCCGCGCGGTTTTCGACCACCACGGTCTGGCCCAATTCCGTCTCGAGCTTGCGCGCCAGGTATCGGCCCACCGCGTCGGTCGGGCCGCCCGCGGTAAAGCCGATGACCAGCGTGACGGGCTTGGCGGGATAGCCGGCGGCGGCCGAGTTGAAGCTGATGGCGGCGGCGAGCGCAGGCAGCGCCCACCTGGCAAATAGTGATTTCATCGTTTTCTCAGAGTAGGGAGGAGCGGCGCGGGTTGCGCCGCCCGGCGCAGCGGGCGGGTTTATTCGTAGCCGCGCTCGATCAGCTTGACCATCACCGGGTAGTACTCCTTGACGTAGCCGGCCGCGCGGGTGCGCTCCAGCAGGTCATGCGTCAGCTTGGCCGAACGCGCGTCCACCTCTCCCTGCCTGGCCAGCTCCAGCGCCAGCAGGATGTCCTTGATGGCGTACTCGGTGGGGAAGGTCTTTTCGGGATAGTTTTCGGCCGCCAGCGCCTTCTGGCCGGGATTGCGCAGCACGAAGCTGTCCGCCGACCCCTTGCTCAGCGCGTCCAGCAGCAGCGCGCCGTCCACGCCGGCGCTGCGGCCTATCGTGATGGCCTCGGCCAGCGCATGCACCGTCATGAAAACCACCATGTTGTTCATGATCTTGACCACCTGGCCGTTGCCCACGCCGCCGCAGCGCAGCACGTCCGTGCCCATGCAGGACAGATAGGGCAGCACGGTCTCGTAGTCTTCGGGCGTGGCGCCCACGGTGATCATCAGCGTGCCCAGCCTGGCGGCCTCGCGCATGCGGGCGACGGGCGCATCGATCAGCAGAATGCCGTGAGCCCGCAGCGTCTCGGCCAGCTGGCGCGTGCGGGTGACGTCGCTGGTGCTCATGTCCACCACGATGCGCACGCGTCCAGCCGCTTCCACCAGGCCTCCCGGCCCGGTGCACACCTGTTCCACCTGCACGATGCTGGGCAAGGACAGGAAAACGATCTCCGCGCTTTGGGCCACCTCGATGATGGAGGCGCAGGCGCGGCCGCCGAGCGCCCCGATCCGGGCTACCGGTTCGGCGCTGATATCGGTCACGTAGATGGGATGGCCGGACTTTCGGACCAGGTTGGCGCACATGGGTTCGCCCATCACGCCCAGGCCGATGAAGCCCAGCGGGGTCTTGCTGTCACTCATTACTTCCTCCTTTGTGTCGCGGGTTTTTTAGTTGTTGCATGCAGCTTACGGAGCGCGCCGGGCCGCCGGTATGAAAAATTGGCAACGCAACGTTCTCCAATTCCGTCCCCCCAGGAACAAGAACGCTCGTTTTCCTTTTTATCAACGCAGGCCGCCCACGCACGCCTAGAGTGATCGGCAGACACGAGCGACGCGCCGCCGCGCCGCGACAACAACGGAGACACGCATGTTGCTGGACACGATTGCGGCCTATGGCGCGCACGACACCCGGGCCAGATTGCCCGACGAAGTCATCCACCACGCCAAACGCGCCTTCCTGGACTGGCTGGCAGCGCTGTATCCCGGCACGCGCACCCAGCCATGCCTGCAGTTGCTAGGCGCCCATGGGGCGGAGCTGGGTTCGGGGCGGTCCAGCCTGCCGGGATGCGCCACCACGGCATTTCCGGCCACGGCGGCCTGGATCAACGGCAGCGTGTCCCATGCCGTCGAGTTCGACGACATCTACCGCGACGCGATCTACCATCCGGGCTGCCCGACCATCTCGGCGGCGCTGGCGCTGGCCGAGGACGCCGATGCCAGCGGCCGGGAACTGCTGAACGCCATCGTGGTGGGGTATGAAATCTCGACCCGCATCGGCGCAGCGGTCCAACCCGCCCATTACCGCTACTTCCATACCACCGGCACGGTAGGCTGCTTCGGCGGCGCGGCGGCCGCGGCGGCCCTGTGCGCGCCGGGGGACGCCGGGGTCATGCTGCACGCGCTGGCCACGGCCGGCACGTTCGCCAGCGGCTTGCAGCAGGCCTTCCGCTCGGACGCCATGAGCAAGGCGCTGCATGCGGGCCATGCGGCCGCGGTCGGCGTGCGCGCAGGGCAGGGCGCGGCCCATGGCATTACCGGCGTGCGCGACATCCTGGAAGGCGAAGTCGGCTTCGGCGCCGCGCTGGCGCAGGATCCGGACTGGAGCCTGGCGGTCGATGGACTGGGCGCGCGCTACAACATCCTCAGCATCACCCAGAAGAACCACGGCTGCTGCGGCCACACGTTTGCCGCGATCGACGGCGCATTGGCGCTGCGGCAACGCGGCGTGCGCGCGGACGACATCGCATCCTTGCGCGTGGACGCCTACCAGACAGCCCTGGACGTGACCGGCAACTTCGCCCCGGCCACCGCCTTCGAGGCCAAGTTCAGCCTGCCCTATGTAGTGGCGCACGCCCTGGTCCACGGCTCGGTGCGCCTGGATGCCTTCGAGCCGCAGCGCCTGCGGGATCCGCGGGTGCGCCAGCTGATGCAGAAACTGGAGCTGCGGGCCGATGCCGCGCTGAGCGCCGGTTTTCCGAAGATGCGGGCGGCGCGCGTATCCATCACCACCTGCGGCGGCCAGACCCTGGAACACCATTCCCCTTACCGCAAGGGCGACCCGGAGTCGCCGCTGTCCGACGCCGACCTGAACGACAAGTTCGAGGAACTGGCGGGGCCGGTGCTCGGCGGCGCCCGCGCCCGAGCCCTGCGCGATGCGGTCTGGCGCCTGGACGCCATGCCCGTGCGCGCCCTGCGGCTGGCCGCCGACATGCCGCAGCCTTGACGCATTTCCCCTCAGCCCATCCATGACACCTGCCTCATCCATGTCAGACATTTCTTTTGTAGACGCGCTCCTGTCGCCCCGATCCATCGCCCTGGTGGGCGCTTCCGGCGACGCGCGCAAGAACACCGCCCGGCCGCTCCGCTTCATGCGCAAGCACGGCTATGCCGGCGCGGTCTATCCCATCAACGCGGGGCGCGCGGAAATCCTGGGCGAGCAAGCCTATCCCTCCCTGGCCGGCCTGCCTGGTCCGGTCGACCATGTGTTCGTCATGATCCCGGGCGGCGAGGTCGAGGCCGTTCTGGATCAATGCGCCCAGGCCGGCGCCAAGGTGGTGACCATCTATTCCGACGGTTTCGGCGAGGCCGGCCCCGAAGGCCAGGCGCGCCAGGCGGCGCTGGTGGCGCAAGCCCGCAAGCTGGGTTTGCGCCTGCTGGGCCCCAACAGCATCGGCTGCGCCAACCTGCATACCGGCGGCATTCTTTCGGTCAACGCGGCGTTCGAGGCGGACACCCTGCTGGCGGGCGATATCAGCCTGGTGTCGCAAAGCGGGTCCATGATGGGATCGCTGCTGTCGCGCGCGGCGGCGCGCGGCTTCGGCTTCGCCAAGTCGGTCTCCGTCGGCAACGAAAGCGACATCACGGTGGGCGAAGTGGTCGATGCGCTGGTCGACGATCCGCAAAGCAAGGCCATCCTGCTGTTCCTGGAAACGCTGCGCGACGCCGCCACGCTGGGCCGGGCGCTGACGCGGGCGCGGGCCGCGGGCAAGCCCGTGATCGCCTACAAGCTGGGGCGCTCGGAACAGGGCGACGCGCTGGCTCAGTCCCACACCGGCGCCATGGCGGGCAACGACGTCGCGGTCGATGCCTTCCTCAGAGCCTATGGCGTCATGCGCGTGCGCAACCTGGAGACGCTGTTCGAGCTAGCGCCGCTGGCGTCCCGCCATGCCCGCGATGGCAGTGCGTTGCGCGCGCCGGACCAGCCGGCGCGGGTCGCGGTGATCACCACGACGGGCGGCGGCGCGGCGACGGTGGTGGACAACCTGGGACTGCATGGCATGGTGGCCGTGGCGCCGCCCGCCGACTTCGTGCGCGATATCGCCGAACAGGGGCTGCGCATCCGCGAAACCCCGGTCATCGACCTGACCCTGGCGGCCAGCAGCGCCCAATACAAGATGCTGCTGGAGCATTTGCTGCGCGCCAACTGGTGCGATGCGGTGCTGAGCGTGGTCGGTTCGTCCGCGCAGTTTCATCCCGGGCTGGCGGTCAAGCCGCTGCTGGAAGCCGACAAACCGGCGGACAAGCCCTTGGCGGTGTTTCTGGCGCCCGAGGCGCCCGAGTCGCTGGCGCTGCTGCGCGCGGGCGGCATCGCCGCGTTCCGCACGCCGGAGGCTTGCGCGGACGCGCTGGCGGTGTTCTTCGCCGCGGACGGCAGGCCGCCGGCCAGCGGCGCGCCGCACACCTGGCCGGCCGCGCTGCCGCGTTCGGGCATGTTGAGCGAGCACGAGGCCGGCGCCTTGTTCCGCAGCCTGGGCGTGCCCGTGGCGCAGGGCCAGCTTGCCGATCCGGCGACGCTGGCGCATGCCGTGCCGTATCCCGTCGTCGCCAAGGTCTGCTCGCGCGATCTGGCGCACAAGACGGAACTGGGCGCCGTGCGCGTCGGCATCGCCGACGGCGACGCGCTGCGCGACGCGGCCAGCGAAATGCTGGAGAACGTCCGGCGCCGGGCGCCCGGCGCGCGGGTCGACGGCATCCTGGTGCAGCCCATGGAGACGCGCCTGATCGAAATGATCCTGGGCTACCGCCATGATCCCCTGGTCGGCCCGACCGTGCTGCTGGGCGCGGGCGGCATCGCCGCCGAACTGTCGCCCGACTACACCGTGCGCCTGGCCCCGGTTGACGAGGAAGAAGCCCGCCGGATGATTCTCGAAGTCCGCCAGACCCGGCTGATACGCGGCTTTCGCGGCCTGCCACCAGGCGATTGCGATGCCTTGGCCCGCGCCATCGCGGCGTTCTCGCGCCTGGCCTGCGCGGCCGGCGTGCGCGTCGAGGAAGCCGAGATCAACCCCTTGTTCGTCCGCGCCGATGGCGTGGTCGCCGTCGACGGCCTGGCCCGCCTGGCCTGACGCCCAATCCGATTACCCCTTACCAGGAAGCAAAGATGGATTTCAACCTGACTCCGGAACAACAGGACTTTCAAGCCGCCGTGCGCCGCTTTGCGCAAGCCGAACTGCGCGACGGCGCGGTCGAGCGCGCGCATTCCGACGACTACCCCTGGGACGTCGCCCGCAAGATGGCCCGCCAGGGCCTGCTGGGCATCACCATCGCCGAGGCGGACGGCGGCGTGGGCGGCTCGCTGATGGACGCCGTCATCGCCATCGAAACGGTTGCCTCGGTGTGTCCTCGCAGCGCCGACGTGGTGCAGGCCGGCAACTTCGGCGCCATCCGGGTGCTGGCCGAATATGGCAGCGCGCTGCAAAAGCAGAAATACCTGAGCGCGCTGCTGGCGGGAGAAGGGCTGATCTCGGTGGGCATGACGGAGCCGGACGCCGGCTCGGCGGTGACCGAACTCAAGACCAGCGCCACGCGGGCCGATGGCGGCTGGCGCATCAACGGCACCAAGATCTTCACCACGCACGGCCCGCATGCCAGCGTCATCCTGACCTACGTGCGTTTCGGGCCGGGCACGGGCGGCATCGGTTCGGTGCTGATCGACACCAAGGCTGACGGCGTCAAGCTGGGCAAGCGCTCGGCCTTCATGTCGGGAGAGGAATGGGTGGAGATCTTCTTCGACAACGTCTTCGTCGCCGATGACATGGTGGTGCTGGGAGAGGGCGGCTTCAAGAAACAGATCGCCGGCTTCAACGTGGAACGCATCGGCAACACCGCGCGCTCGCTGGCCCTGGGCCGCTATGCCTATGAAGAAGCGCGCAATTGGGCCATGCAGCGCAAGCAGTTCGGCCGCCTGCTGTGCGAGTTCCAGGGACTGCAATGGAAGTTCGCCGACATGCGCATCAAGCTCGATGCGGCCCAGCTGCTGCTGTACCGCGCCGCCAGCGCGGCCGATACCGGCTTTCCGTCAGCCACGGAGACCGCCATCGCCAAGGCCTATTGCAACCAGATCGGTTTCGACGTCGCCAACGACGCCCTGCAGGTGCTGGGCGGCCTGGGCTACAGCCGCGAATCGCTGGTCGAATACTGCGTGCGGCGCTGCCGCGGCTGGATGATCGCCGGCGGCTCGATCGAGATCCTGAAGAACCGCATCGCCGAGGGCATCTTCGAGCGCAGCTTCCCGCAGCGGCCGCCGCGCTAGGGCCGCTACACCCGCTTGGCCGACCAGCTCCCGCGGCCCGCGGCGCTGCCGCTCATCTGCTTGCCGTTGACCGTTCCGGTGTAGCGCACGCCGTTGGCCACAAAGGAGATCTCGCTGCCGTTCAGGCGCGCTTCCGAGATCGGCGCGCTGCCCAGTTTGCCGGACAGGCGCTGGTAGCGCTGCTCCAACTGCAGGGGCTGGCCGTCCACCTCCCAGTTGCCCGCCACCTTGGCGGGCACGATCCACAGGAGCGCCGTGCAGTAGGTGCTGCAGTCCTGCTTGATGGTCTCTTCCGCGTCCGGCTCCCAATCACCCATGCGGAAGGAGTTCGACACGATCCGGGTGCCGGGCGCCAGTTCCAGCAGCTTGGGCCGCAGCTTTTCGTTGATGGTCGACAGCAGGAACATGGTGATGACGTCCGCTTGCGACAGATCGGTGGCGAACAGGTCGGCGGTCACGAACGTGGCGCGGTCGGCCACGCCGGCGCGCTCCGCGTTGCGGCGCGACAGTTCGACCAGGTCCGGGTTGTATTCGATGCCCTGGGCCGTGAGGCCGCGCTGCGCCGCCGTGATCACGGTGCGGCCGTCGCCCGAACCGAGGTCCATCAGCCGGTCCTTGGGGGTGACCTTGGCCATGTCCAGCATGGTGTCGACCAGAGTCTGCGGGGTGGGCACCCAGATGACGTCCTTGCCCTCCTGGCCGACGTCGGGCACGTATTCCTTCTGTTCCGAGGACTGCGCCGCGGTGGCGCTCAACACCGGTAGCGGGGCGCAGGCCAGGGCCAGCGCCGCCGCCGAGGCGAGCAGGGCGCCGCGCAGCCGCGGCGGGTTTGCCCGGGCGGCGGGCCTGAAGGACGGGATCGCGATTGGCATGATGTGGACTCCTTGCAGGAAGGCATGCGGACGGGCTGGCCTTGCTCGGCCGCCGCCCCGGGGGAAACCAGGCTAGGCCTGCGGCCGCGGCGGACCCAGCAGGCGCAGCAGCGGCAGGCCCGCGGCCAGCACCGCCAACCCGATCAGCGCGCCGGCGCCGGCATACATGGCGCTGGAATACACCAGCCCGGCGCAGGTCAGCGCCAGCAGCAGCGGGGGCAGGGGATAGAGCGGCACGCGGAACGGGCGCGGACGATCGGGATCGATGCGCCGCAGGCGCCACACCGAGGCCGCGACCAGCAGCATGAAGATCCAGAAAACCGGCGCGGTATAGGCGACCAGGGTCTGCACGCTGTTCTGGCTGAACGCGCCCAGCCCAATCAGCGCCAGCGTGATCGCGCCCTGCGCCAGCAGCGCAGACGCGGGCGTCTCGCCCTGCGCGTTCCAGGCCGCCAGCGCGCGCAGGCGCGGCACGTCGCGGCCCAGCGCGCAGTACACGCGCGCGCCGGTGATGATGGTGCCGTTGATGGTGCTGAGCGCCGTGGCGCAGATCGTCAGGCTGAGCAGGGCCGCGGCGTAAGGGCCGGCCGCCAGCTGCATCACGTCCGCGCCCAGCGCCGGCGTGTCGCGCAGCCCCTGCAGGCCGAAGATCTCCAGCAGCGCCAGATTGGTCAGCACGTAGGCGCTGGTCACCAGCAGCGTGCCGATCAGCAGCACCCGGCTCATGTTGCGCCCCGGGTCGCGCAGTTCGCCGCTGAGGTAGGCGGCCTCGTTCCAGCCGCCATAGGTCAGCAGCACGAACACCATGCCCATGCCCAGCAGACCCGCGGTGTTGCCCGTCAGCGGCGCCGGCTCGGCGGCGGAGCGCAGCGGGCTGTCTCCCGCTGCCGCCAGGCTGGCGATCAGCACCGCCGCCAAGGCCGCCACTGTCAGCGCGGTGAACAGCCATTGCAGGCGTTTCGAGTAGCGCGTGCCGGCCACGTTCAAGGCTGTCAACGCCACCACCGCTATCGCCGCATGCAGGGCAGGGCCGTACGCACCCAGCGGCGCGAGACGTTGCGCGTAGTCGCCATAGATGTAGGCCACGACCGCGATGGCGCCGGTCTGGATGACGGAGCAGCGCGCCCACGCGAACATCAGTCCCACCTGCCGGCCCCAGGCGCGTGTCAGGTATAGATACTCGCCGCCGGCGCCAGGATAGGCCGAGCCCAGCTCCGCGTAGCACAGCGCGCCGACCAGCATCACCAGGCCGCCCGCGCACCAGAGCCCGATATAGGCCGCCTCGGAACCCGCGTGCTGCGCGACCAGCGGCGGAAAACCGAAGATGCCGATCCCGATCACCACGCCCACCAGCACCATGGTGGCGTCCATCACCGACAGGCCAACCGGCGCGCGCGGCTGGTGCAGCAGGGCCGGATTCGTGGACGAGCGCAGGGTGGGCTGTGTCATCGGAGGCTCTCGGTTGGGCGCGGGAAGAAGGCGCCATTCGGGGACGGTGCCTGACAATCACCTGAACAATTTGCGACCGGTTTCCGAACAGGAAAGTTTCTCCGGGTTTTCCCTGAAAACGCGTTGATTTCGCGAATTCAGCGATGATTCAGCATCATCTAATTTCTTAGATAAATTGGTTAACTAATTGATATTTAAATATTTATCTCTATTTTTAAAGTATTTTATTTAAAGTGATTTCTTAGCATTGGAGCAAACGCCATATGGACAGCCGCTGGCGCTATGCTGATTGCGCCGGACGCGCGCCACACGAGCCGCCGCCGCGAGGGGCAGGGAGCCAACCACAATTCAGGAGCAGCGACATGAAGCTATCCCTACGCGTGGCCACGGCAGCGCTGGCGCTATGGGCATGGCGCCCATCGCGATGGCGCATCATGGCTGGTCGTGGGCCGAATCCGAACAGATGACGCTGCAAGGCACGGTCCAACAGGTGCAGATCGCGCCCCCGCATCCTTGGCTGGACGTGCGCGCCGACGACGGCGTGTGGCGCGTGGAACTGGGCAACCCCAGCCAGACCAAGGACGCCGGATTCATCGAAGGCTCGGCCAAGCCCGGCGATGCCATCGTGGCCATCGGCAACCGTGATCGCGACGCTGGCGCCAAACGCATGAAGGCCGTCCAGATCAAGGTCGGCGGCAAAACCTACGATATCTATCCCAGCCGCATCAAGCAGCCCTGAACCGGGGCCTGGCACATGCCCGAGCTGCTGCGCCTTGCGCTGGAACAGCTTGAATCCCTGCCGCCGTCGATCTGGCTGCGGCGGTGGGGCACGCTATATCTGTTGGTGAACGCCGCCCATATCGGCGCGATCGGCCTGCTGATCGGCTCGATCGTCCCGCTCGATCTGCGCCTGCTGGGACTTTTGAAGCCGGCGCCGCTGGCTCTGCTGGCGCCGGTACTGGCGCGCACCGCGGCCGCGGGCCTGGCGCTGGCGGTCCTGACCGGAGCCATGCTGTTCAGCGTGCAGCCGCTGGAGTATCTGGCCAATCCCGCCTTCGGGATCAAGATGGGCCTCTTGGCCGCGGGCGCGCTCAACGCGGTGCTCGCGCGCCGCAGCAAAGCCTGGGTCACGGTACTGGACCAGGGCAGGGCCTCGGGTTCCATGCGCTTGCGCGCCGGCGCGTCACTGCTTCTATGGCTGGGCGTGCTGGTGGCGGGGCGCTGGATCGGGTTTCTTTAGGGGCCGGCGCGTAGGCCTAGGCGCATCGGGCTGGCACACAAGCAAGTCCGCGCGCCAGCAGGCCCCTCACAGTCTAGAAGTACCTCAAGCAGGCTGCGCTTCGGCCAGCGCGCGCTGCACGGCCGGCCGGGCCGCGACCCTGGCCAGGAACGCCGTCAGCTTGGGAAACTGCGTCAGATCGACGCCATCGCCTTCCAGCCAGGTACCGATGGTGTAGAGGTAGCCGTCGACCACGCTATAGCGTTCGCCTGCCGCCCAGGGGCCGGCGATCTGCGATTCCAGATACGCGGCGCAGGCCGTCATGGTCTGCGGCACCTTGGCCTGCATGGCGGCATGCGCGGCGGGGTCGTCCGCCCAGCGCGCGCCGCGGCGTTTATGCGCGTGCGCCACGTGCGCGGTGGAAGCCAGATAGCTCGCCAACTCCTGCATGCGCGCGAACGCAAACGGATCGTCCAGCGGCGCCAGCTGCGCGGCCGGAAAGCTCTGCGCCACGAAGGCCAGCAGGGCGGGCGTTTCGGTCAACACGCCGTGCTCGGTCGCCAGCGCGGGCACGCGGCCCTTGGGATTGACGCGCAGGTATTCGGGGCTCTGCTGCTGCGCGGCGCCCATGTCGAGTTTGACCAGATCGAAATCGGCGCCTGCTTCGCGCAACGCGATATGCGTCGCCAGTGCACAGGTGCCAGGGGCGGAATAAAAAGTCCAGCGGGACATCTGCATCCTCTTCTTTCTACGGTTGAAAAGCCATGCCGCCACAAAGGGCTGCGCTACAGGGTAGCCCGATCACGTGGCGATTCCAAGCTGGGCCGAGACGCTCTGGAAGCAGCGGCGATGTCTGATCTATATCAGGCGGCAAGTCGAATTGTCCGCATGGCGCCATGCATCCGCGGCATCTGCTCCGCACCGCGTGATAGCATCTGCGCCGATAAGGAACCCCCGAATGCACGCAACTGCCCATGCCCGTAGACGTTGGGTCGCGCTGGTCGCGATGGCCCTGTTCGTCTTTCAGGCGCTGATCGCGTCCTCCGCGCTGGCGGGCTCGGGCATGGGAACGGGCAAGGCCGGCCTCACCACCATCGTCTGCACGGCCAGCGGCCCGCGCGTGGTCACGCTGGATGCCGATGGGCAAGAGCAGGGCGCGCAGCTGCAGCACAGCGGCGCCTTGCCGCACTGCTGCAGCGCAGGCTGCGCCATGCTGAGCGACGCACTGCCGCCCGAGATCGTCCTGCTTGCCTGGTTCCTGCCGATGGCTGCGCCCGCCGTCCATCCCCGGGCCGCCGTACCGTATTTCGCGAGCGCTTTGGCCCGGCTGCCGCAGCGGTCGCGCGCGCCGCCCCTGTCTGCC
>Ga0209699_100109_pt1 | contig 99724 bp, 85 predicted proteins | sample SynthPrep_1_END__FD_187204 | JGI IMG/M metagenome (GOLD analysis project Ga0209699, IMG submission 187204) | Synthetic microbial communities from Ohio, USA - SynthPrep_1_END_DS7_MetaG (SPAdes) (version 2) | ecosystem: Engineered > Bioreactor > Aerobic > Activated sludge | place: USA: Ohio...
GTGGGGGCGGTGGCGGGCTACGTCTTTCTGTGGGTTATCTTTCATGTATTCCGCTTGTTGACGGGGCGCGAGGGCATGGGCTACGGCGACTTCAAGCTGCTCGCCGCGCTGGGCGCATGGTTCGGCGTGGAAGCCCTGCCGACGCTGCTGCTGAGCGCGTCGCTGCTGGGCGTGCTGATAGGCGGCGCGCTGACCTTGAGCGGCCGCGCCAGCCGCGGGCAGCCGCTGCCCTTCGGCCCTTATCTTGCGCTGGCGGGCGTCGTGACGCTGCTGGTTGGGGGCGAACACGGTTTGGGGCAGTTTTTGCAATAGGGCGGTTCATGCCCTGCATGGGGTGGGCGGTATGTTGAAGATAGGTCTGACGGGCGGCATCGGATCGGGCAAGACCCGGGTAGCGGACCTGCTTGCGGAGTGGGGCGCCACGCTGGTCGATACCGACGAGATCGCGCGCGAGCTGACTGCCGCGGGCGGCGCGGCCATGCCCGCGATCGAACGCGAGTTCGGCCCGCGCGCGCTGACGCCGGACGGCGCGCTGGACCGCGCATGGATGCGCGATCAGGCGTTCTCGGATCCGCAGGTGCGCTTGCGGCTGGAAGCCGTGTTGCATCCTGTCATCGGACAGGAAACCGAGCGGCAGGCCGGTGCCGCAAGCGGCGCGTACCTGGTCTTCGTGGTACCGCTGCTGGTGGAGTCGCTGCCGCGCTGGCGTTCGCGCCTGGATCGCATCTGCGTGGTGGACTGCGACCCCGACACGCAGGTGGCGCGGGTGCGGTTGCGCAGCGGGCTGACGGAGCCAGCCATCCGGCGTATCATGGCGGCACAGGCTGCGCGGGCAAGCCGTCTGGAAGCCGCCGACGACGTCATCGTCAATGACGGGGGCACTACGCCGGACCAATTGCGCGCGCAGGCGAAGACCCTGCATGACCGCTGGCTGACGCTGGCGAGCACGACGGGCCGGCAAGCCTCGGGCTAGGCCGGCACCCCTGAATAATATTGGCCAGCCGGCCAAACACAGATGGGCCTGTAAAGAAGCGTGATCGTTTACGAATACCCCTTCAATGAGCGCATCCGCGCTTATCTGCGGCTGGAATACCTGTTCGACAGGTTGTTCTTCTTCGCCCGCGAGGGGGACTCGCGCCTGCACCAGGTTGCCGTCACCTCCTTGTTCGACCTGCTCGACGCCTGCGAGCGCACCGATGTGAAAGGCGCGGTCCTGCAAGACCTGGAGCGCCAGCGCATGGCGCTGGTCGGATTGCGCGATCATCCCGGCGTGGCGCAGGATGCGCTCGAAGCCATGCTGCGCGAAATGGAAAAAGTGACCACGGCGCTGGCCGCGCCCGGCAAGACCGGCCAGTCCCTGCGTGAAAACGAATGGCTGACCAGCCTGCGTGGGCGCCTGTCGGTGCCGGGCAGCGCCACGCAGGTCGACATGCCTTCGTATTTTGCCTGGCAGAACAAATCCGAGGCCGCCCGCTGCGCGGACCTGCAAGCCTGGGTAGCGCCCTTCATCCCTTTGTATGACGGCCTGACCCTGGCCCTGCGCCTGCTGCGCGAATCCGGCCGCAAGTCGGATACCGTGGGCGAGCAGGGCGCCTACCAGCAGATGCTGGGCGGCAAGCAGTTCCAGCTGCTGCGTGTCTGGCTGGATCCCGCGCAGGGCGTATTTCCCGAGATCAGCGCCAATAAGTACATGATCTGGATACGTTTTTCTATCCAGGACGGCGAATTCAAACCCCAGCAGGTCGCCCGCGACGTACCCTTCCAGATGACCCTCTGCAGCTCGTAGGATGGGTGTGGCGCGAGACTTTCCGCGCAAGAACACCGTCGCCCAATGCGCGTAAGCCAGCGAGCAGCGCTTGGGTGGGGCAGGACCCGCCAAGCACATGGGGTAAGGCGGCCCCGCTTCCCTTCTGTCCAGATTCCTGTTGCTCCCAGTTTCAACTAGGGATCGTGGCGCTGGAAACCGGGACGGTCTGGTACACAATACGGCTTTCCTCCGCCCGTGCCGGAACCGTTCCATGCCTGAAAGCCGTCCCGTCTCTCCCCCCACCCGTTGGACCCGCCGCCGCTTAGTCGGGCTGGCGCTGGTATTGCTAGTCGCGGCGGGCATAGCCTGGCTGGTGCTGCGGCCCGCGGCCAAGCCGGGCGGGGCAGGCGGGCCGGGAGGGCGGCCCGGCGGCCGGCCGGCGGCGGGCGCCATGATGAACCCGGCGGTGCCGGTGCGCATCGCCACCGCCGCCCAGCAGGACATCGACATCTATCTGAAATCGCTGGGCACCGTGACCGCCTACAACACCGTCACCGTGCGCAGCCGGGTCAGCGGCGAACTGGTGGAAGTGGCCTTCCAGGAAGGCCAGCAGGTGAAGGCCGGCGACCTGCTGGCCCAGGTGGATCCGCGGGCGTTCCAGGTGGCCCTGGACCAGGCGCGCGGCACGCAGATGCAGAACCTGGCGCAGCTGGAGAACGCCCGGCGCGACCTGCAGCGCTATCAGGCGCTGTACAAGCAGGACTCGATCGCCAAGCAGCAGGTCGACACGCAGGCGGCGCTGGTGCGCCAGTACGAAGGCACGGTCAAGAGCGATCAGGCCAATGTGGACAATGCCCGCCTGCAACTGGACTACGCCCGGATCACGGCGCCGATCAGCGGCCGCCTGGGCCTGCGCCAGGTGGACCGCGGCAATCTGGTGTCCAGCTCTGACACGAATGGTCTGGTGGTGATCACCCAGACCCAGCCGATCTCCGTGGTGTTCACGCTGCCCGAGACCCAGTTGCCCGAAGTGCGGGCCGAGATCGCCGCCGGCAAGACGCTGGCGGTGGATGCCTATGACCGCGCCGACACCCGCCGCATCGCCACGGGCCAGCTGGAAACAATGGACAACCAGATCGACGTGACCACCGGCACCCTGAAGCTGAAGGCGCGCTTCGAGAACGCCGACGATGCGCTCTTTCCGAACCAGTTCGTCAACGTGCGCCTGCACGTGCTCACGCGCAAGGACGTGACTGCGATTCCCACCGCCGCCATCCAGCAAGGCTCGGCCGGCGCCTTCGTCTTCCTGGTGCAGGAGGACAGCACCGTGCAGGTGCGCCAGGTGAAGCTGGGCGCGGTCAACAACGGCATGGTGGCCGTCAACGAAGGCCTGCAGCCGGGCGACCGGGTGGTGGTCGAAGGCACCGACCGCCTGCGCGCAGGCGCCAAGGTGGACGTGGTGGGGGGCGCGGACGTGATCCCCGCCGCCCGCGACAAGAATCTGGGCGCGGGCGCCCCGGCCGGCACCACGCCGCCGTCGAAATAAGCCGGGAAGCATCGTGAGCCCGTCGCGCCTGTTCATCCTGCGTCCGGTGGCCACCACGCTGTCGATGGTGGCCATCCTGATCGCCGGTTTCATCGCCTACCGGCTGCTGCCCGTTTCGGCCCTGCCGGAAGTGGACTACCCGACGATCCAGGTGGTGACGCTGTACCCCGGCGCCAGTCCCGATGTGATGACTTCGCTGGTCACTTCGCCATTGGAGCGGCAATTCGGGCAGATGCCGGGCCTGAACCAGATGTCGTCGACCAGTTCGGGCGGCGCCTCGGTCATCACGCTGCAGTTCAACCTGACCCTGCCGCTGGACGTGGCTGAACAGCAGGTGCAGGCGGCAATCAATGCGGCCTCGAATCTGCTGCCCAGCGACCTGCCGGTGCCGCCGACCTACAACAAGGTGAACCCGGCGGACGCCGCCGTGCTGACGTTGGCGATCACCTCGCCCACCATGCCCTTGCCCCAGGTGCGCGACCTGGTGGATACGCGGGTGGCGCAGAAACTGTCGCAGATCCCCGGCGTGGGCCTGGTCAGCGTGGCGGGCGGGCAGCGTCCGGCGGTGCGGGTGCAGGTCAATCCGCAGGCGCTGGCGGCCAACGGCTTGTCGATGTCGGACCTGCGCACGGCCATCGTCGGCGCCAACGTCAACCAGCCCAAGGGCAATCTGGACGGGCCGCAGCGGTCCACCACCATCAACGCCAACGATCAGCTCAAGACGCCCACCGACTACAACGACCTGATCATCGCGTACAAGAACAACGCGCCGCTGCGCCTGTCCGACGTGGCGCGCGCCGTCGAAGGCGCCGAGGACACGCGCCAGGCGGCCTGGGCCGGCGACAAGCCCGCCATTCTGCTCAACATCCAGCGCCAGCCGGGCGCCAACGTGATCGATGTGGTCAACCGGATCCAGACGCTGCTGCCGCAACTGCGCGCCGCCTTGCCCGCGACCCTGGACGTGAGCGTGGTGTCCGACCGCACCCAGACCATCCGCGATTCGGTGGCCGACGTGCAGTTCGAGATGATGCTGGCCGTGGCCCTGGTGGTCATGGTGACCTTCGTGTTCCTGCGCAGCCTGACGGCCACGCTGATTCCCAGCGTGGTCGTGCCGCTGTCGCTGGTGGGCACCTTCGGCATCATGTACCTGGCCGGCTTCTCCATCAACAACCTGACCCTGATGGCGCTGACCATCGCCACCGGCTTCGTGGTGGACGACGCCATCGTCATGATCGAGAACATCGCGCGCCATATCGAGGAAGGCGAAACGCCGCTGCAAGCCGCGCTCAAGGGGGCTTCGCAGATCGGCTTCACGCTGATCTCGCTGACCTTTTCGCTGATCGCGGTGCTGATTCCGCTGCTTTTCATGACCGAAGTGGTGGGGCGGCTGTTCCGCGAGTTCGCCATCACGCTGGCCGTGTCGATCCTGATATCGCTGGTGGTGTCGCTGACCCTGACGCCCATGATGTGCGCGCGCCTCTTGCGCGCCGAGTCCGAGCAGAAGCACGGCCGCTTCCATCAGGTCACGGGCGCTTTCATCGACCGCGTGATCGCCGGCTACGACCGTTGGCTGCAAGTCGTGCTGCGGCATCAGCCGCTGACGCTGTTGGTAGCGCTGGCGACCTTCGCGTTGACCGTGCTGCTCTACATGGTGATCCCCAAGGGCTTCTTTCCGCAGCAGGACACCGGTCTGATCCAGGCCATCACCCAGGCGCCGCAATCGATTTCCTTCCCGGCCATGGCGGAGCGCCAGCGCACGGCCGCGCGCCTCGTGCTGGAGGATCCCGACGTGCAGGCCGTGTCATCCTTCATCGGCGTGGACGGCAGCAACGCCACGCTCAGCGCCGGACGCATGCAGATTGCGCTCAAACCGCAATCCGAGCGCAACGGCGACCTGCGCACGGTGATGGGGCGCTTGGAACAGGCCCTGGCCAAGCAGGACGGCCTGACGGTCTACATGCAGCCGGTGCAGGACCTGACCATCGAGGACCGCGTGAGCCGCACGCAGTACCAGATGACGCTGTCCAATCCCGACCTGAAGGTGCTGAGCGAATGGACGCCCAAGCTGGTGAACCGCTTGCGCCAGGTGCCCGGCTTGAAGGACGTGACCGACGACCTGCAGGACGACGGCCTGCAGACCTGGGTCGAGATCGACCGCGACGCCGCATCGCGGCTGGGCATCACGGCCGCGGTGATCGACGAGGCGCTCTATAACGCCTTCGGCCAGCGGCTGATTTCCACCATCTTCACGCAATCCAATCAGTACCGCGTGGTGTTGGAGGTCGAACCACAGTTCCAGGTGACGCCGGCCTCGCTGGGCCAGATCCACGTGCCGACCTCGACCGGCGCGCAGGTGCCGCTGTCATCGGTGGCGCACATCAGCGAGGGCAAGACGGTGCTGGCCGTCAATCGGCTGGATCAGTTTCCGATGGTGACGGTGTCCTTCAACCTGGCGCCGGGCGCTTCGCTGTCCAGTGCGGTGGTGGACATCGCCGCGGCCGAGGCCGAGATCGGCCTGCCCACCGGCGTCGAGACGCGCTTCCAGGGCGCGGCGCTGGCGTTCCAGAATTCGCTGTCCAGCACCTTGTGGCTGATCCTGGCCGCCATCGTGACGATGTACATCGTGCTGGGCGTGCTGTACGAAAGCTATATCCATCCCATCACCATCCTGTCGACGCTGCCTTCGGCCGGCGTGGGGGCGCTGCTGGCGCTCCTGATCAGCGGCACCGAGCTGGACATGATAGGCATCATCGGCATCATTCTGCTGATCGGCATCGTCAAGAAGAACGCCATCATGATGATCGACTTCGCGCTGGACGCGGAGCGCAAGCGCGGCCTGAGCCCGCGCGCGGCCATCCATGAAGCCGCGCTGCTGCGCTTCCGTCCCATCCTGATGACCACGCTGGCCGCGCTGTTCGGCGCGCTGCCGCTGATGCTGTCGACCGGGACGGGCGCGGAGCTGCGCCAGCCGCTGGGCCTGGTGATGGTGGGCGGGCTGCTGCTGTCGCAGGTGCTGACCCTGTTCACCACGCCGGTCATCTACCTGATGTTCGACCGCATGTCGCGCCGCTGGCGCGGCGTGGACCAGGCGCCGGCGGAGGATGCGTCATGATCCTGTCGGCACCCTTCATCGTCCGGCCGGTGGCGACCACGCTGCTGAGCCTGGCGGTTGTGCTGGCAGGCATGCTGTCGTTCTTCCTCTTGCCCGTGGCGCCGTTGCCGCAGGTGGACATTCCCACCATTTCGGTCTCGGCCAGCCTGCCGGGCGCCAGTCCGGAAACCATGGCGTCCAGCGTGGCCACGCCGCTGGAGCGCTCGCTGGGCAGCATCGCCGGCGTGACCGAGATGACCTCCAGCAGCTCGCAGGGCTCTACCCGAATCACGCTGCAATTCGATCTTTCACGCGACATCAATGGCGCGGCCCGCGACGTGCAGGCCGCCATCAACGCGGCGCGCTCGCTCTTGCCGACCAGCCTGCGCAGCAACCCCACGTACCACAAGTCCAATCCGTCCGACGCGCCCATCATGACCCTGGCGCTGACGTCCGACACGCTCAGCCAGGGCCAGCTTTACGACATCGCCTCGACCATCGTGGCGCAGAAGCTGTCGCAGGTGGACGGCGTGGGCGAGGTGACGGTGGGCGGCAGTTCGCTGCCGGCGGTGCGCGTCACCGTGCTGCCGGGCGCGCTGGCCAACCGCGGCGTATCGCTGGACCAGTTGCGCACCACGCTGGCCAATGCCAACGCCAACCGTCCCAAGGGCGTGCTGGAGAATGACCGCTATCACTGGCAGGTCATGGCCAGCGACCAGCTCAGCCGCGCCGAGCAGTACCGGCCGCTGATCGTCGCCTGGAAGGACGGCGCGCCGGTGCGCGTATCCGATGTGGCCCGCGTCGAGGATTCGGTCGAAGACCTGTATCAGACCGGCTTCTTCAACGAGCGCAAGGCCATCCTGATGATCGTGCGGCGCCAGGCCGACGCCAACATCATCGAAACCGTGGACGCGGTGCGCGCGCAGCTGCCCATCCTGCAGGCCCTGATGCCGGCGGACGCGCACATGACGGTGGCGCAGGACCGCACACCCAGCATCCGGGCTTCGCTGCATGAGGCCGAGCTGACCCTGATCATCGCCGTGGGCCTGGTGGTGCTGGTGGTGCTGCTGTTCCTGCGGCGCTGGCGCGCGGCCATCATCCCCAGCGTGGCGGTGCCGGTCTCGCTGATCGGCACGTTCTGCATCATGTACCTCAGCGGCTTCACGCTGAACACGATTTCGCTGATGGCGCTGATCGTGGCGACCGGCTTCGTGGTGGACGACGCCATCGTGGTGCTGGAGAACATCATGCGCCACGTGGAGCGCGGCATGTCGCCCATGCGCGCGGCGCTGCGCGGTTCGCGCGAAGTGGGCTTTACCGTGCTGTCGATGAGCCTGTCGCTGGTGGCGGTGTTCATCCCCATTCTCTTGATGGGCGGCGTGGTCGGGCGCTTGTTCCGCGAGTTTGCGGTGACGCTGTCGGCCGCCATCCTGGTGTCGCTGGTGGTGTCGCTGACCTTGACGCCGATGATGTGCGCGCGCCTCTTGCGTCAGGAAGCCCCCGACGAGAAGCCGCCCGGACGGCTGGCGCGCTGGTCCGAGCGCGGCTTCGACGCCATGCTGGACGGCTACCGCCGCAGCCTGCGCTGGGCGCTGACGCACAGCCGGCTGATGATGCTGATCCTGGCGGTGGCCGTGGGCCTGAACGTCTATCTGTACACCGTGGTGCCCAAGGGCTTTTTCCCGCAGCAGGACACGGGCCAGCTGCTGGGCTTTTTCCGCGTGGACCAGGGCACCTCGTTCCAGGCCACGCTGCCCAAGCTGGAGGCGTTGCGCAAGGTGGTGCTGGCGGATCCGGCGGTGCAGAGCATGACGGGTTATGCGGGCGGACGGGGCGGCAGCAACAGCAGTTTCATGCAGATCCAGCTGAAGCCCCTGGAAGAGCGCAAGGTCTCGGCGGACGCGGTCATCAACCGGCTGCGCGGCAAGCTGCAGAACATGCCGGGCGCGCGCATGTTCCTGGTGTCGCAGCAGGACATACGCATCGGCGGGCGCCAGAGCCAGGGCTCTTACGACTACACGCTGATGGCGGGCGACCTGCAATTGCTGCGCACCTGGATGCCGAAGGTGCAGCAAGCCATGGCCCAGATCCCCGAGATCACCGACGTCGACACCGACGTCGAGGACAAGGGCCGCCAGATCAACCTGGTCATCGACCGCGAGGCCGCGACCCGCCTGGGCGTGAGCATGTCCACCATCTCCACGGTGCTGAACAACTCCTTCAGCCAGCGCCAGGTGTCGGTGATGTATGGGCCGCTGAACCAGTACCACGTGGTGCTGGGCGTGGACCCGAAGTTCGCGCAGGACATCGAGTCGCTCAGGCAGGTCGAGGTCATCACCGCGGCCGGCGCGCGCGTGCCGCTGTCGGCCTTCACCCGCCTGGAAAACGCCAACGCGCCGCTCAGCGTGCAGCATCAGGGGCTGTTCGTGGCCGACACCATCTCGTTCAGCCTGGCGCCGGGCGTGTCGCTGGGTCAGGCCACCAGCGCCATCGATGCGGCCGTGGCGCGCATCGGCCTGCCGTCGGATCAGATCCAGGCCGGCTTCCAGGGCACGGCCGCGGCCTTGCAGCAGACGCTGGCGCAGCAGCCCTGGCTGATCCTGGCGGCGCTGGTCACCATGTACATCGTGCTGGGCATTCTGTACGAAAGCTTCGTGCACCCGCTGACCATTCTGTCGACCCTGCCGTCCGCCGGCCTGGGCGCATTGCTGGCGCTGCTGCTGGTGCGCTACGACTTCACGCTGATCGCGCTGATCGGGGTGTTCCTGCTGATCGGCATCGTCAAGAAGAACGCCATCATGATGGTGGACTTCGCCCTGGATGCCGAGCGCACCCAAGGCATGAACCCGCGCGACGCCATTTTCCAGGCCTGCCTGACGCGCTTTCGCCCCATTATGATGACGACCATGGCCGCCATCTTCGGCGCGCTGCCGCTGGTGCTGGCCACCGGCGCCGGCGTCGAGATGCGCCAGCCGCTGGGCATTACCATCGTCGGCGGCCTGGTCCTGAGCCAGATCCTCACGCTGTACACCACGCCCGTGGTCTATCTTTACCTGGACCGCTTCCGTCTCTGGGCCGCGCGCGGGCGCGCGCCCAAGAACGGGTCCTCCGCTTCCATAGAACCTACATGATGCGCAACGCCAAGCCTGTTCCGAACCTGTTCCTTCCCCGCAGCATCGGCGCGGCCGTGCTGTGCGCGCTGCTGGGCGCTTGCGCGGTCGGCCCCGATTACCAGCGCCCGGCGCTGGACGTGGGCGCGGCCTACAAGGAAGGCCAGGGAGACGTCGAAGGCTGGAAGCTGGCCCAACCTTTGGACCAGGCCGAACGCGGCGACTGGTGGCGGGTCTACGACGACGCCACGCTCAACGGCCTGGTGGCGCGCCTGAACGAGTCGAACCAGACCGTGGCTCAGGCCGAGGCCAATTACCGGCAGGCGCTGGGCCTGGTGCGTGGCGCGCGCGCCGGCTTTTTCCCGACCGTGGGCGCGGGCGCGGGCATGACGCGCTCGGGCAGTGGCGGCGGGCAGAATGGCTCGACCTTGTCGTCCGGCAGCAATGTCTCGAACCAGTATTCGCTGACCGGCAACGTCAGCTGGGAAGTGGACCTGTGGGGCCGTGTGCGGCGCAGCGTGGAATCCTCGGAAGCCAGCGCCGCGGCCAGCCTGGCCGATCTGGGCGCCACGCGTCTGAGCGCGCAGGCCGCGCTGGTGCAGGCCTATCTGCAATTGCGCGTGCTGGACGAACAGAAGCGTCTGCTGGACGCCACCGTGGCGGCCTACGAAAAATCCCTGCAGCTGACGCAGAATCGTTACGCCGTGGGCGTGGCGGGCCAGGCTGACGTAGCCGTGGCGCGCACGCAGGTGGAAAGCACACGGGCGCAGTCCATCGACCTGGATTGGCAGCGCGGCCAGCTTGAACACGCCATTGCCGTGCTGATGGGCCAGGCGCCGTCGCAATTCAGCCTGCCGCCCGCGGTGTTTGCGCTGCAACTGCCGCAGATCCCGGTGGGCCTGCCGTCCGAGCTGCTGGAGCGCCGTCCCGACGTGGCGGCCGCCGAGCGCCGCGCCGCCGCCGCCAATGCGCAGATCGGCGTGGCGCAGGCCGCGTGGTTCCCCAGCCTGACGCTGTCGGCCGATGGGGGTTTCCGCAACGGCCAGTTCGCGGAGTTGCTGACGGCGCCGGCGCGCTTCTGGTCGCTGGGGCCGGCGCTGGCGCTGACGATATTCGATGGCGGCGCGCGCGAGGCGCAGGTGGAACAGGCCCGTGCGTCCTATGACGCGCAAGCGGCCGCTTACCGCCAGACGGCGCTGACCGGGCTGCGCGAGGTCGAGGACTACCTGATCCAGTTGCGCGTCATGGAGAACGAGCAGGTGGTGCAGCGCCGCGCGCTTGAATCCGCGCGCGAATCGCTGCGCCTGACGCAGAATCAATACAAAGCCGGCCTGGTCGATTACCTGAGCGTGGCGGTGGTGGATGCCACCGCGCTCAACAGCGAACGCAATGCGCTGAGCCTGCTGGGCAACCGCTTCGCGGCCAGCGTCAATCTGATCGTGGCCTTGGGCGGCGGCTGGGAAGGCCTGCCTCCCGCAGGGGCGCAAGCGCGCGCGGACAATCAGGCCGCGCCCGCGGCAGCAGCGCCCGCGCAGCCCTGAACTTGCGCCGCGCGGATGCGTGGTGAAACGCTGGCGTCGTCAACGCCCGCGTTTCACCCGCGCGGCAGGAAGGCGATGACCAGCCAGGCCGCCGCCGCGGGCACCGCGAACACCAGCAGCAGGATGGGCAGTTCCTCGCGCACCGTGTAGCCGGCGCGCGTGACGCCGACCCACATGTTGACGATAGCCATCAGCAGCCACGCGGGCAGGAACAGCTTGGCCGCGGCAATCGAGCCGGCGGCGTCGCCGCCCCATTGCTTGCCGAACAGCGCGAACACGGCCAGCAGCAGCAGGCCTCCGACGATGGTCAACAGTACGTGCATGGCGCCGCTCCTATTTGGTGGTGTAGCCGCCGTTGATCAGCACCGTCTGGCCGGTGATCCACCAGCCGTCCGACACCAGGAAGCGGATGAAGGGCACCACGTCCTCGATATCGGTCAGCCCGGTTTTCGAGAACGGCGACAAGGCGGCGGCGGTCTTATGGTACGCCACGGCGTCGGCGCCTTCGGCCGGATAGAAGAATGGCGTGTCCATGGGGCCGGGGCCTACCGCCGTCACCGAGATGCCGCGCGCGCCGAATTCCTTTGAGGCGGCGCGGGTGTAGTGCTCCACGGGCGCCTTGGTGCCGGCGTAGGCCGCGTAGAAGGGCGTGTAGGCCCCCAGCAGCGAGGTCACCAGCGTGCAGATCTTGCCATTGTCGTTGACGTGGCGGCCGGCTTCCTTCAGGAAGAAGAAGGCGGACTTCGAGTTCACCGCGGCCATCTCGTCGTATTCGGCTTCCGTGATTTCGGTGAAGGGCTTCTTCAGCACTTTGCCGACGGTATTGATCGCAATGTCCGGACGGCCGACCGCGGCCACCGCGTCGGCGAACAACTTTTCCATCGCGCCGGCCGAGCTCAGGTCGGCCTGCAAGGCGACGGCCTGCGCACCGGCGGCCTTGACGGCGGCGACCGTCGCGTCGGCGTCGGCCTTGGTGGCCGCGCTGTTGTAATGCACCGCCACCGCGCGCGCGCCTTGCTGCGCCAGGTCCCGCGCGATCAATCCGCCCAGGTTCTTCGCGCCGCCCGCGATGATGACGGTTTTGCCTCTGATTCCGTGGTCTGCCATGGTCCTCTCCGCTATCGGGCCGCCGGATGCGAGCCCTTTGCAGACGATGATATATTCCACAAAATCCGCATAAAACCGCTATTTCTGGTATCTCTATCCAGAAATTACGAACAGTGAGGCCAGCCCTCGCAGGAGCCATTCGCCTCATGGACCGCATAGACCTGTTCCGGGTTTACGCCCGCGTCGTCGAGTGCGCGAACTTCTCGCGCGCGGCGGATACGTTGGGCCTGCCGCGCTCCACGGTGTCCGCCGCCGTGCAGGAGCTGGAGGGCCGGCTGGGCGCGCGGCTGCTGAACCGCACCACCCGGCAAGTGGCGCCCACGCAGGAGGGCGCGGCTTTCTATGAGCGCTGCCTGCGCCTGGTGGCCGACATGGAGGAAGCCGAGAATCTGTTCCGGCACGCCTCGGTGGGGCCCAGCGGCATGTTGCGCGTCGACGTGCCTGGACGCGTGGGCCGCCTCATCGTGGCGCCGGCGCTGCCGGCTTTCCTGGAAGCCTATCCGCAGATCGACGTCACGCTGGGCGTGACGGACCGCGCCGTCAACCTGATCGAGGAAGGGGTGGATTGCGTGTTGCGGGTCGGCGTGCTGCCGGACTCGGGCCTGGTGGCGCGGCCGATCGGCATGCTGCGCCTGATCAACGTCGCCAGCCCGGCGTACCTGGCGCGTCATGGCGTGCCAGCTACACCGGACGATCTGGCGGCGGGGCATGCCTGCGTGAACTACGCCTCGCCATCGACTGGCCGGCTGGCGCCTTGGGAGTGGCTGGACGGCGGTGATACCCGAACCGTGCAGCTGCGCGGGCGGGTCACGGTCAACAGCGCCGAAGCCTACATCGCCAGCTGCGTCGCGGGACTGGGGCTGATCCAGATTCCGGCCTACGACGTGCAGGCGCATATCGCTGCGGGCGAGCTGGTCGAAGTCATGTCCGACTATCAGCCCGCGCCCATGCCGATGACGCTGCTCTATCCGCAGCGCCGCTCGCCGTCACGGCGGGTGCAGGTGTTCGCGGACTGGCTGGAAGCGCTGCTGCGGCCGGCCTGCGGTCTGCGCTGACGTCAGAAAAAGACCGGCCACTGGCGGGCCGGCCTTGCTGGCGGCAGTACAGCTGTCGCCGGGACTACAGCGGGATCGCCGACAGGTCCGGACGCCGCAGATGCCAGTCGGTCGCGGCCTGGAAGGCCATGCCGATGCGGCCCAGCGCGCCTTCGCCATTGGGCCTGCCCAGCAGTTGCACGCCGATGGGCATGCCGTCCGCCGAAAAGCCGGCGGGCAGGGCCAGGCCCGAGGCGTTGACGTAATTGCCGGGGCGCGTGAAGGCCGCCAGCGGCGTGGCGGCCTCGTCCACGTCTTCCAGCGGGCAGGCGGCAAACGGCAGGCAGGGCGCGAGGACGGCGTCGTAGTCGCGCATCCAGTCCTGCCAGGACTCGCAGGCGCGAGCGTGGGCTTGCAGCGCCAGCACGTAGTCGGCGGCGCTGATCTGCTTGCCGCCCAGCACACGGGCGCGCACATAGCGGCCCAGCGGCAGGCTGTCGTCCTCGATGTAGTCGCGGTGCTGGGCGTAGGCTTCGGCGGCGATGATCAGGCCGTTGCGCAGCATCATGTCGTGGAAATCGAAGGGGAAGGGGGCTTCCACGCATTCCGCGCCCAGGTCCGCCAGCGCGCGGCGCGTGTCGTCCAGCGCGCCCTGCACCGCCGCGTCGATGGCAATGGGGTATTGCGCCTGAGGCATGAGCGCAATGCGCACGCCAGCGAGCGGCTTTGCGCCCGCGCGCGGATCGCGGTAGCGGTAGGCGGGCACGCCTCGCGTCACCGGATCGCGCGGGTCGGGGCCGGACATGGCCGCGGTCAGCAGCAGCGAATCGCGCGTGTCGCGGGTCAGCGGGCCGATGGAATCCAGCGTGTGGGACAGCGCCACCGCGCCGTACAGGCTGATGAGTCCGCGCGTGGTCTTCAGGCCGGTGATGCCGTTGAGCGCCGCGGGAATCCGCACCGAGCCGCCGGTGTCCGAACCCAGCGCGGCGGGCGCCAGGCCCGCAGCCACTGCCACGCCGGAGCCGCTGGAAGAGCCGCCGGGAATGCGGGCGCGCACCAGGTCCCAGGGATTGCGCGGCGTGCCCATGACGGGGTTGGTGCCCCAGCCGCCGAAGGCGAACTCCACCATGTGCGTCTTGCCCAGCACCACCATGCCGGCGTCGAGCAGGCGGGTCACGGCCGTGGCGGTGACCTCGCTGCGGCGCTCGCGCCAGGCTTGCGAACCGGCCGTGGTGATCTGGCCCTGGATGTCGCAAAGATCCTTGACCGCCACGGGCAGGCCGTCCAGTGGGCCGAGCAGGCCGTAGCCGGCGCGGCGGCGCGCGTCGGCAGCCTCGGCCAGGCGCAGCGCGCCCTCGCGGTCGACGCTGACGTAGGCGCCCAGCGCCGGGTTGGCGCGGTCGATGCGGTCCAGGTAGTGCCGCGCCAGCTCCACCGAGCTGTAGCGGCCGTCGGCCAGGCCCTGCGCAAGTTCGCCGAGCGTGGCAAATGCAATGTCAGACATGTTTTCCTCGGGTGATGTCAGCGCGGCGCGCGGGCTGCCGCGCGCCGCCTTCCTGCTTGCGCGATCAGCGCTTGTTCCAGTCGGGGGCGGGATACACCGGCTTCTGCGTGGCCACGTCGGCCGGCCAGACCGGAACCATGCCCTTGCCCGGCAGCAGCTGCACCACGGGGAAGGGCATCAAGAGCTGCTTGCCCGTTTCGTCGATGGCGTAGGGGCCGGCCATGACGGTGAGCTTGCCCGACAGGTCCAGCGACGCCTTCTTCAACGCGGCGGCGTCGGTGCTGCCGGCTTGCTTGACGATCTCCTCGGTCAGCGCGCCCGCGCCATAGGCCAGCGCGGTCTGGAAGTCGGGCGGGAACTCGGCCTTGGGGAAGCGCTGGTCATAGGCGGCGGCGAACTGCTCGCGCGTCATGCCGGCGTTGACCTTCCAGTTGATCGCGGGGTGGTAGTTGGTGTGGCTGTAGATGTAGTTCGAATCCGCGCCGATGGCCTGGAATTGCGGGGTCGACGCGTAGACCATGAAGACGTACGGGAAGTTGATGTCCAGCTGCTTCATCTGACGCGTCATGCTGATCAGGTCGCCTTCATACGAAGTCGGCACCAGCGCCTCGGCCCCGGCCGCACGGGCCTTCTGCAGAATGGTGCTGAAGTCCTTCTGGCCCTTGGGGTACTTCTCGAACAGCACCACCTGCATGCCGTTCTTGGCGGCCTGCTCCTTGCCGCCTTCGGCCAGGCCGGCCGGGAACGGCTCGTCCGAATACAGTATGGCGACCTTCTTCACGCCCTGGTTGGCGGCCAGCTCCATGTTGGCGCGCAGCATCGCCGACACCGGCATCTGCGTGCCGGACACCATGTTCTTGAAGCCCTGCTTGTACAGGTCGTCGCTGGCGGCGGACCAGACCATCAGGTACTTGCCCAGGCGCTCGGTGACCGTGGCGGCCGCCGCGGTCAGCGTGGAGCCGAAGGGCGCGAACACCAGATCCACTTTTTCATCGACAATCAGGCGTTCGTAAACGCGAGTCACCATCTGCTTGTCGCTGCGGTCGTCCAGCTTGACCAGTTCGACCGGGTACTTCTTGCCTTTGACTTCGATGCCGCCGCGGCGGTTGACGTCGTCGACCCACAGTTCGACGCCGCGCACGCCCGATTGCGAGGCCAGCGCGAAGCTGCCGGTCGACGATACCGTCATGCCGACACGGATCTTGTCGGAGGTCTGGGCGGCGCCCAGGGCAGGGGTCAGGGCGGCGACGGCAAGGGCCAACGCCGGTAAGCGGGACAGCCAGGGTCTAGCGTGCATGGGAGGTCTCCTATCGTTTTTGGTATGCAGCCCCGCGTTCCGTGGCGGACCATCGGACAGAGGCCTGGTGCTGGGCAATGTTTGCTCAACACGCGAGATAGCGTATAACAAATAGGCATGGAGCGCACGCCTTGAATAAATTGAATTACCGACAGACCGAAATGTTGTGGGCCATCGTCATGGCCGGGTCCATCAGCGGGGCCGCGCGGCTGCTGAATATTTCCCAGCCGGCGGTCAGCCGGATGCTGGCGCACACCGAGAAAGCGATGGGGGTGACGCTCTTCGAGCGGGTCCGCGGCAAGCTCAGGCCGACCTCGCAAGTGCAGAGCCTGTTTGAAGAAATCGAGAAAACGCAGCGCATGATGCAGCGCGTCAACGACCTGGCCGATGCGCTGGCGGAGCACGGCACCGGGGTGTTGCGGTTGGCGTCGATTCCCAGCCTGGCCCAGTTCCTGGTGCCGCGCGCCGTGGCGCGTTTCCAGCGGAGTCATCCGGAGCTGCTGTTGCGGCTGAATACGACGGCGCTGCCTACGCTGATCACCGACGTGCTGCAGGGCGAGGCTGAGCTGGGGTTGGTGGTGATGCAGGCAGACCACCCCTTCCTGACGTCCCAGCCGCTGCATGTGGGGAAGATGGTGGCCGCCATACCCAAGGCGCATCCGCTGGCGGCTCGTGCCGAGGTAAGCCTGGCCGATCTGTCGCCGCATCCGCACATCGTGGTGGGCACGCGCATGCCCTTCGGCATGCTGGTGCTGGGCGCCTTCGAGCAGGCGGGCCTGCCGTGCCGCATGTGCGCCGACGTACCCTGGAGCCAGTTGGCCTGCGCCTTGGTGAATGCCGGGGTGGGCATCGCCATCGTGGATGAATTCACCGTCATGCAGAACACCATGCCGGACGTGGTCATCGTGCCGCTGGCCGAGCGCATTCCCCTGAATATTTCGGCTGTCTATGCCAGCAATCGGGAGCCCTCGGCCATTGCCCTGGAGTTCATCAAAGAGCTGCGCGGGGTGCTTGCCGAGGCCTTTCCTACCGAAAATAAGGGTTAGTCCTTAACTTGCGGTTATGGTTTGAACTGTTCATAATCGCCTCCAAATAGAGCGGCCGTCCAACCCGGAAACGGCCCGGAGGAAGACATATGAGCAGCAGTCCCGTCCTGGCGGCGGGCGCCGCCTCGCATCGCGCGCAGGATCAGCGCGCAGTGCGGTTGCGCACCCGCATCGCCGTCATCGTCTTTGCCGCCCTGGCCGCCGGCCTGGCCCTGATCCCCATGGCCACGTCGAACATCTCGTTCGCGTTCTACCTGATGCTGTGGATCACCATGGCCAGCGCCATGAATATCTGCGTAGGCTTCACCGGCTATCTGCCGTTTGGCTACGTGGTGTTTTACGGCGTGGGCTCCTACGCCACCGGCATCTGCTACAAGATCCTGGGCTGGCCCATCCTGCCGTCGCTGCTGGCGGCAGGCGGCGTGGGCGTGGCGATCGCGCTGCTGCTGGCGCCCACGTTGCGGTTGCGCGGCGTGTACTTCGGCATCGTGAGCCTGGCGCTGGCCACCATCGTCAAGCTGATCATCTCCAATCTGCCGCAGTCCTTCACCGGCGGCAGCATGGGCATCATCCTGTCCAGCGCCAACAACCCCACGCACAGCTACTACGCCATGCTGGCCGTGATGGGCGCCACCCTGGCCACCGTCACCTGGCTTTCAGCGTCCAGCCTGGGCCGCGCCCTCAAGGCCATCCGCGACGACGACGGCGCCGCCGCCTGCGTCGGCATCCATGTGCCCAACACCCGGCTCAAGGCCTGGCTGCTGGCCGCGCTGTTCCCGGCGCTGGCCGGCGGCATCGAGGCCTGGTACACGAACGTGGTGGATCCGGAATATGCGTTCCACGTGCTGATCACCGCCAAGAGCATCATCTACGCGATGGCGGGCGGCTTCGGCACCATTCTCGGGCCGGTCGTCGGCACGCTGGCGCTCCTGGGCATCGACCACATGATCTGGCAGAAATTCCCGGTGGTGAACCTGCTGCTGCTGGGCCTGATCATCGTGCTGCTGATGCTGTTCCTGCCGCGCGGCATCGTCGGCAGCCTGATCAAACGCAAGCCGCAACTGCGCCGCTACATCGCCTGAGGAACCGCCATGACCGGACTGATTATCCAAGGGCTGATCAACGGCCTGATCCTGGGCGCCATCTACGGCCTGATCGGCGTGGGGCTGAACGTGATCTTCGGCGTGCTGCGCGTGGTCAACTTCGCGCACGGGGAATTCCTGGTGCTGGGCGCCTACTTTGCCTTCTATCTGATGGAGTACGCCGGCATCAATCCGCTGGTGGCGCTGCCGCTGGCGTTCGCCGCGTTCTTCCTGGCGGGCTATCTGCTTTATTTCGTGCTGATCCCGCGCCTGTCCAAGGCGGACGATCCCGAGATCAGCTCGCTGCTGCTGATGTTCGGCGTGTCCATCATGCTGGGCGCCATCATGCTGCTGGCGTTCGACGCCGACGCGCGCTCGCTGCCCTATGAAATCGAGCCCGTGTTCCTGAAGTTCGGGCCGGTGCTGATCCCCACCGTGCGGCTGCTGGCGCTGGTCATCGCGCTGGCCATCATCGGCGCGCTGACGGTGTTCCTGTACCGCACCCAATTGGGCAAGGCGCTGCGCGCCATCATCATGAACCGCGACGCGGTGCGCATCGTGGGCATCAACGCCGAACGCCTGTCGGCCGTGGCCTTCGGGCTGGGCATCGGCCTGGCCGCCGCCAGCGGCGTGCTGGTGGCGATGGTGTTCCCGGCGTTCTCGCCGTTCATGGGCAACGACTACACGCTGATCGGCTTCATCGTCATCGTGCTGGGCGGCCTGGGCCATCCGGTGGGCGCCTTGGTCGGCGCGCTGCTGTTCGGCGTCACGGAGCAGGTATCGGTGGTGTTCTTCAATCCTTCCATCGCCACCATCTGCGGCTTCTCGCTCATGGTCGCCACCATCTTCATCCGGCCCAGCGGACTCTTCGGCCGCCAGGCGCTGCGCTAATAGGAGCCTGACACATGTTGAAAGTCAGCAATCTCAAGAAGCGCTTCGGCGGGCTGGTGGCCTTGCAGGGCGTGGACGTGGATGTGCCCCGGGGTTCCATCCTGGGCGTCATCGGCATGAACGGGTCGGGCAAGACCACCATGCTCAACTGCATCAACGGCATCTACACCCCGGACGAAGGCCGCATCGAGCTCGACGGCCAGAACATCGCCGGCAAGCAGATCCACGAGGTCGCCCGGCTGGGCGTGGGCCGCACCTTCCAGGTGCCGCGCATCTTCCGCCAGCTGACCCTGCTGGACAACCTGGAAGTGGCGCAGCAGCAGACCGGCCGCAGCGCCGACGAACGCTATGCCCAATCCGAGTACTGGCTGCACAAGGTGGAACTGCACCGGCTGCGCCATAACTACGCGGAAGAGCTGTCCGGCGGGCAGCAGAAGCTGGTGGAGCTGGCGTGCATCATGGTGGCGCGGCCCAAGGTGGTGCTGCTGGACGAACCCTTCGCGGGCGTCAATCCGGCGCTGGCGCAACTGCTGATCTCGGTCATCCGCGAACTGCCGGGCGAGCACGATTGCTCGGTGGTGTTGGTGTCGCACGATCTGACCTCGATCTACCAGCTGTCCCATCACATCATCGTCATGAACGAAGGCGCCATCCTGAGCCAGGGCAACGCCGAGCAAGTGCGCGCCGACCCCCGCGTGGTCGAAGCCTATCTGGGAGCCTGACATGAGCACGTCGATACTCGCGCTGGAAGACGTGACCGTGGCCTACCACGGCGACATCACCATCCTGAACCACGTCAACATCCAGGCGCAAGCGGGCAAGGTCACGGGCGTCATCGGCCCCAACGGCGCCGGCAAGTCCACGGTGCTCAAGACCATGTTCGGCTTCCTGCCGCCGCGCACCGGCCGCATCACCTTGCGTGGCGCCGACATCAGCGCGCAGCCCTCGCACGAGCGCGCCAGCAACGGGGTGGCTTTCGTGCCGCAGCACCGCAGCCTGTTCGGCGAACTGTCGGTGCACGACAACCTGCTGCTGGGCTGCTGGCCGTTCCGCAAGGATAAGGCGCGGGTGCGCCGGCGCATCGATTCCGTCTACGACCGCTTCCCGATCCTGGCGCAGAAGCGCGACGATCCCGTCTCCAGCATGAGCGGCGGGCAGCAGCGCTTCGTCGAATTCGGGCGGGCCTTGCTGATCGAGCCGTCCGTCATCCTGTTGGACGAGCCCACCGCCATGCTGGCGCCCAAGATCTCCAAGGAGATCTACACGCTGATCCGCGGCTTTGCCGACGAGGGCATGACGGTGGTGCTGGTGGACCAGAACGTGCGCCGCTGCGCGGAAGTGTCCGACTATATGTATATCCTGGAACTGGGCCGCAACAAGGCCGAGGGCGGACGCGAGGCCTTCGACGACGGCGGCGGGCTGCGCGAGATGGTCGCGTCCTGGATGGACTACAAGATCGATTAGGGCCAGTTGGCGCCAAGGGCCCTAACCGCAGCGATAGACGTTGCCCGACAACGTGACGTTGGTCTGTTCCTGGTGGTCCTTGCCGCCTGTCTGTCCGGCGCGCTGCGTCAGCAGATAAACCACGTTGCCGCCCATCGCCGCCGCACGGTTCTTCAGATCATTGCGTGCGCCCGTCTCCAGATCGGCGTTGGAGGTGATGGCCCCCGCCAGGAAGTTGCCCTGACTGCCAGTGACGTCGCCCAGGAATGCGCATTCCTTGCCGGGTTCGTTGTGCGTGATGCGCACGCTCGTGGCGGGGCCGGGCGCCAGCGAGGTGGGGGCGCAGGCCGCCAGCGTGGCGGCGCAGGCCAGAAGGGAAGCGATACGCAGCGTATCGCGGGAAAGGGTGGGCAGGGTTGGCATGACGACAGGTATCCATCGATAGGACGTGGGAATCCTGCGCATGGCGGCAAGCCACGCGCTGGGGGAAAGCCGAAAGGGGGGAGAAATCAGTCGGGGTCTGCGTCGCCGGCGGCCGTGTCTGGCTGATATTCGAGCAGATCGCCAGGTTGGCATTGCAGCACTTCGCAGATGCGTTCGAGCGTGTCGAAGCGCATGCCCTTCACCTTGCCCGACTTGAGCAGCGACAGGTTCGGCTCGGTGATGCCGATCTCCTGGGCCAACTGGCGCGCCTTCATTTTGCGCTGCGCCAGCATCACATCCAGCCGCACGACAATCGCCATCAGATGAACCCCCGGTTCTCTTCCGCGACCTGGGCGGCCTCTTCCATGGCCCAGGCCAGCGAAAACAGCAGGCCGCCGAGCAAGGCCAGCAGGATGTCGCTGACGTCGATATCGATAAGCATGTGAGGCCCCTGGCCTGGCCCGTTGGCCAGCGTCAGGGCCAGCGCCAGTACCGTCTTCAGTACTGGCACCGCGGCGCTGAATACCGTGACCAGCAAGGCGATGCCGCGCAGCCGGCGCGCGGTGGCGACCGTGAGCACATCGCCGCGGCCGAAGTCGCTGAACATGGCGTAGGCATGCGCGATGCCGCGCAGCGCCAGTCCCGCCAGCACGCCGAACAGCGCGAAGCCCAACACCCGGTAGCCCAGCCCCAACTGCAGTTGCGGTGCGCCCGGCGGCCCGGCCAGCCCGATGTAGGCCGAAGAACTTTCGGCAGGTACCGGCGCAGGGGTGATGCCGAGGAACGAATAGATGCCGCGCGCCAGCACTGCCTCGGAGGTGAAGAACCACATGCCAATCAACGCGGCGACCAGCAGCACCGCCGCGGCGATGAGCAAACTGCGCATCCAGCGCGACAGCGCCCGGATGCGTTCGAGCCGATTGCGTCCGCCCGGGGCGGGCGGGGTTTCTTGGGTGGGAGTAGAAGTCAGCGCTGCGGCCACGGGAGCCTCCAGAACACGTTGCTAGGGTCAATAAGTTGTTGTAGTGTAGCAATAAATTATCGCAACACAATAAATTTTTATTCTGAGAGGTAAATCATGCGACTTGCGATCGCGCTGGCCTCGCTGCTCGCTATGGGGCTGCTGTTCCTGGTGCTGGCGTCGGCTTGTGCTCGTGGCGGCGAGGCGCGGGATCCGGCTTGTCGCAGCGGCGATGGTGCGCAGGCTTCGCGTTCGGGCCGCGTCTGGTCATTGAACTATCGCTTTTCGCTGCTGACCTTGCCGCGCTTGACCTTTCCGCCCGTGCGCAACGCGGCGACGTGCGTTTGCCGAGGCTAGCGGGTATGGGTCAGGCCCAGCACGTCCCACGATATGTCGGTGGGCGTTGGGGCTCGCCCTCCGTGGATGGCGATGACATGTCCCGGAGCCGGGCTGACAGGTCGGGCGACGGTGTTGCGCAGGCAGCCGGGCCCGGCAGCTCCGGTCGCGTGGCGCCCCTGCCACGCCCGCCAGGCTTTGCATAATTTGACGGTCTGGCGCGGGCGGCCTTGCGCTAATCTGGCTGCGCCACCATTACCAGGCGGGTTCCATGCCATGACCTTTCTCGCAAGCGCCAACCTGCTGCGTCGCCGCGACGGCCACGAAGCCCGCGTCACCTACGTCGAGCTCTTCTTCGACCTGGTGTACGTCTTCGCGGTCACCCAGATTTCCCACAGCCTGCTGCACGATCTGACCTTGATGGGCGCGCTCCATTCCCTGGTGCTGTGGTTCGCCGTCTGGCTGGGCTGGCAGTACACCTGCTGGGTCACCAACTGGTTCGACCCCGACGCCGTGCCTATGCGGGTCATGCTGTTCGCCGTGATGCTGGCGGGCCTGGTCTCGGGAGCCGCCCTGCCGGGCGCCTTCGGCGCCACCGGGCTGGTGTTCGCCGTCAGCTACGTGCTGATCCAGGTGGGTCGCACGCTGTTCATCGTGCTGCATCTGGGAGCCGCGCATCCGCTGGCGCCCAACTTCCGTCGCATGTTGGCCTGGCTGTGTGTGTCGGCGGTCTTGTGGATCGCTGGCGGACTGTCCCAGGACGGCACGCGGCTGGCGCTGTGGGCGCTGGCGGTGGCCTGCGAATACTTGTCGCCCATGATCGGCTTCCGCTTCCCCGGCCTGGGGCGTTCCGCCACCCGTGAATGGACCATCGAGGGAGGCCACCTGGCCGAGCGCTGCCAGCTGTTCGTCATCGTCGCGCTGGGCGAAACCCTGCTCATCACCGGCGCCACGCTGGCCGACCTGGACCGCTGGAGCGCGCCCGCGCTGATCGCGTTGCTGGCGGCCTTCCTGGGCACGGCCGCCATGTGGTGGGTGTACTTCGACACCAGCAGCCGCGACGGCACCGAGGCCATCGTGCATTCCGACGATCCGGGTCGTATCGGCGCCTGGTTCCACTACGTGCATGTGATCCTGATCGCCGGCGTGATCGTGTCGGCCGTGGCCAACGAGCTGGTCATCCTGCATCCGGACGGGCGCATCGCAATGCCGGCTGCTGCCGCGCTGATCGGCGGCCCGGCGCTTTACTTGATCGGCAACGGTATCTACAAAACGGTGGTCTACCGCCGCTTCCCGCTCTCGCACGTGGTGGGCTTGGTGTTGCTGGCCGTGCTGGCGCCCATTGCCTTCGTCACCGACAACCTCATGGTGGGTGGCTTGACCACGTTGATCATGATTCTGGTGGCGGCCTGGGAAAGCGTGTCGCGGCGCAAGGTGCAGGCCGGCGTCCCGCACTGACTCGGGAAGTGGCATCGATGCCATGACGGCGGAGCCGGGATCGATCAGGGAGCCGCTCGACGTGGCTGGCGAGCGGGCAGGCCGGCGGGCTGCTTGCTTCAGCAAGCCCGCCGCAGCGCTCAGATCAGCCCGCGTATCCCAGCGATGCCATGCGCGCCGTGGCGCAGCGCCTGCGATACGGTCTGGGTGGACTGGCCACCCAGCGCGAACACCGGAATGCCGGCGTCGCGATTGCCTTGCACGAAACCTTCCCAACCCAGCGTCGCCGCGCCGGGATGGCTGGGCGTGTCCAGCACCGGGCCCAGCACCGCGAAATCAGCGCCGAGTTCGCGCGCATGGATGACTTGGGCGTTGTCGTGAGCCGATACGCCCACCAGCGCGCCGGCGGGAAGTTCAGGGCGCGCCGTGAGTTTGGCGGCGTCGGCCGCGCGCAGATGCACGCCATCGGCCTCGCGCCACCAAGCGGCGGGATGGACGCTGTTGACCAGCACCCGGGCGCCCGCGGCGCGGCAGCGCTTCTGCACCTGTTGCAGCACTTCATGCAGCGATGGGGAGGCCACGCCATCTGGCCATTGCGGTTCGCGCAGCTGCACCAGCTTCACGCCGCGCGCCAGCGCCGCTTCCAGCCGGCCCAGGAAAGCGGCCACGCCGGCCCGCGACCCTACGGAACTGATGCCGTAGGAAGTGGGCAGTTGCAGCCAGCGCAACGGCGGCAGGGTGGCGGGCAGCAAATCGCCCACCGATGCGGCCTGCGCGGGGTTGACCCATTCCAGGCGCTGGTTCTCCAGGCTGCGCGGTTCGCCCTCCCAGCCGGTGACGTGGCAGAACGCCAGGCGCACCGTGGTGTGCGGATAGGCGTGCACATAGGTGACCCAGGGGCGCGACTGCGTGACGCGGATGCCGATTTCTTCCTGCAGTTCGCGTGCCAGCGCTTGCAGAACGGTTTCGCCCGGTTCGAGCTTGCCGCCGGGCAGCTCCCACCAGCCCGCCCAGGGTTTGCCTTCGGGGCGCTGGCCCAGCAGCAGCATGCCGTCCGGGCGCAGGATCAGGCCGGCCGCGACGTCGATGATCTTCTCAGACATGCCGGGCCGCCCAGTCGCGCGCGAATTGATACGCCACGCGGCCCGAACGCGAACCGCGTTCGATGGTCCATTGCAGCGCCTCGGTGCGCGAGGGTTCGATCTGCGCTTCCGGGCAACCCAGCTCGCGCAGCCAGTGGTAGACGATGTCCAGATAGTCGTCCTGCTTGAAGGGGTAGAACGACAGCCACAGGCCGAAGCGCTCGGACAGCGAGATCTTTTCCTCGACCGTTTCGCCGGGATGGATTTCACCGTCGGGCTGGTGCTTGGCCGCCAGGTTCTCGCTCATGTACTCCGGCATCAGGTGGCGCCGGTTGGAGGTGGCATAGATCAGCACGTTGTCGCCCGAGGCCGACACCGAGCCGTCCAGCACCGATTTCAGCGCCTTGTAGCCGGCCTCGCCTTCCTCGAACGAAAGGTCGTCGCAGAACACGATGAAGCGTTCAGGGCGGGAGGCGACCAGTTCGACGATGTCGGCCAGATCGCCGAGATCCGACTTGTCCACTTCGATCAGGCGCAGTCCGCGGTCGCCGTAGGCGGCCAGCATGGCCTTGACCAACGAGCTCTTGCCGGTGCCGCGGGCGCCGGTCATGAGCACGTTGTTGGCCGGTTTTTTCTCAAGGAACTGCAGCGTGTTGCGGTCGATGATGCCCTTCTGGCGCTCGATGTGCTGCAGGTCCGCCATGTCGATGCGCGCCACGTGGCGTACGGCGTCCAGCCAGCCGCGGGCGCCGCGCTTGCGCCAGCGGTAGGCGTGGGCGGTCCAGTCGATTTCGGGCGTTGCGGGCGGAAGCCAGGCTTCCAGCTGCGCCAGCACGCGCTCGGCGCGCTGGATAAGGGTGGAGAACTCGGTTGCGGTCACGTCTGAAGTCCCGGGAGTTTCGGATCAGGAGCGGTAGTCGGCGTTGATCGACACGTACTCGTGCGAGAAGTCGCAGGTGTAGACGGTGTCGCTGACCTGGCCACGGCCCAGCGCGATGCGCACCTGGATCTCGGCCTGCTTCATGACGCGCTGGCCGTCGGCTTCCTGGTAGGCGGGGTTGCGGCCGCCGTCCTTGGCCACCAATACATCGTCCAGCCACAGGCGGATATTGGACACGTCCAGGTCGTCTATGCCGGCGTAGCCCACCGCGGCCAGGATGCGGCCCAGGTTGGGGTCCGAGGCGAAGAAGGCGGTCTTGACCAGCGGCGAATGGGCCACGGCGTAAGCCACCTTCAGCGCTTCCTCGGTGGTGCCAGCTTCTTCCACGCGGATGGTCATGAACTTGGTGGCGCCTTCGGCGTCGCGCACGATCTTGGTGGCCAGTTCCAGCGCCGCGGCCGTCAGGGCCGCGCGCACGGCGGCGTAGGCCGGATCGGATTCGGCATTCACTTCGACGCCCGACTTGCCGGTGGCGGCGATGATGAAGGAGTCGTTGGTGGAGGTGTCGCCATCGACCGTGATGCGGTTGAACGAGGCGTCGGCGATCTCGCCGGCCAGCTTGGACAGCAGCGGCTGGGCGATGCCGGCGTCGGTGGCCAGGAAGCTCAGCATGGTGGCCATGTTGGGCCGGATCATGCCTGCGCCCTTGCTGATGCCGGTGAAGGTGACGGTCTTGCCGCCGATCTGCACCTTGGTGGAAGAGATCTTCGGCAGCGTGTCGGTCGTCATGATGCCGTGGGCGGCGCTGAACCAGTGGTCGGGACCCAGGTCGGCGATGGCGGCGGGCAGGCCGGCGACCAGGCGGTCCAGCGGCAGCGGCTCCAGGATGACGCCGGTGGAGAAGGGCAGGACTTCGGCCGCAGGCACGCCCAGCAGCTTGCCCAGCGCGGCGCAGGTGTCCTTGGCCTTCTGCAGGCCTTCCTCGCCGGTGCCGGCGTTGGCGTTGCCGGTGTTGATGACCAGCGCGCTGATCGGGCCGCCGGCGGCCAGGTGGGCCTGGCAGACCTGCACCGGGGCGGCGCAGAAGCGGTTGCGCGTGAACACACCGGCCACGCTGGTGCCCTGCGCGAAGCGGAACACGGTCAGGTCGCGTCGGTTGGCTTTGCGGATGCCGGCCTCGGTAACGCCGATTTCAACGCCGGCAACAGGAAAAATTTCGGACTCGGAGGGGATCTGCAGATTAACGGCCATGACTTCGTCTCATGTATGAGCAGGACGGAATCGCCGCCAGGCGTGGCGGCGCGCGGGGGAAAGCTTTGTATTATCCCACCGGATTGGGACAGCGTCCGGTCAGGGGCCGATCCGCATGGCAGCCACGTCCAGCACGCCGGCCTCGCGGTTGCTCAGCACGCTGCGCACGGCGCCGTCCGGGGCCTGCAGCACCGACTTGCCGGCCGGCACGTCCTCGCCGCCCGCGCGGCGCGCCGAGCGCCCGCGCGATGGCGAAAACAGCAGGTCGCCCGGCTGGACGCCCGGCAGGCGGGCGTTGGCGGCCAGCACCCGGGTGCCGGGCGGGTAGGTCATGTCGCCCAGCACGGTTTCGCGGGCCAGCAGGCCCTCGAAATCCAGCATGCGACGCTGGCTGTCCAGCTGCATGTCCACCTTCAGCATGGGCATGCGGGCCACCTCCAGCGCCTCGCTGCCTTCGGTGCGCAGCAGCCAGCGCGGCGCGTCGGCCGCGGCGCCGTCATTCACGACCTTCAGCCAGGCGCCGGGCGGCACGGGCTGCTGGTTCAAGGTGTTGCCGATGGCCAGATGGCAGCTGGCAAAGCGCGGATGGCCGTCGCGCAGCACGAACTCGAGGCGATGCCCATGCGCGCACAGCCAGCCGTCCTGCGCCTGGTCGCGCGCGATCTCCACCGACAGGGTCTCGGCCTGCTTGCTGTTGGCCGGGTAGCGGAACAGGCGCATGGCCGCGACGCCCTGGATGGAGGCAGGGTGGGTGTCGGGGAAGACGGCGAGGTCGAACGACGCCAGCTCGCCCGGCTTGGCCAGGCTGAGCACGGTGCCCGCTGGCATCTGTACGCCCGCCAACTGGGTGGACTGGGCCAGCACGGTCTTGCGTTCGGCGTCGGCCTGGGCGCTTTGCCGGGCCGAGAACCACAGGCTGAACTGCTGATAGGGAAAGATGGCGCCGACGATGGCCAGGAAGGCCATCAGGATGGCGCCGCCGCGCCGGTGGCCGCCCAGCCATTCCCGGGCGCCGGGGGTGGTGGCCAGCACGGCCAGCCAGGTCAGCAGCGTGGCGAGGCAGGCCAGCGAAGCTGCCATCAGCACGTAGAAATTACCGCCAGGAAGAGAAACCGGAATCATGGCGGCAATTATGCGCCAATCCGCAGGCGGTCACCGGCGTGGACGGGCGCTCAGGTCTTGGCGGATTCGGAGCGAGTCGCCACCACTTGCAGCTTGAGTTCGCCCAGAGCCTGGAACAGCGCGTTGCGGGTGCCTTCGGGCAGATCGCCGAACATGGACTTGACCCAGGATTCATGGGCGCGGGCCATGCGGGCGAAGCTCTTCTTGCCCAGCGGCGTGAGCTTGATGAGCGAGCTGCGGCGGTCGGACTCGACCTTGGTGCGCACCACCAGGCCTTCTTTTTCGAGCTGGTCGGTGATGCCGGTGATGTTGCCGTTGGTGACCATCATGTGGCGCGACAGTTCGCCCATCTTCATGCCCTTGGGCGCGCGCTGCAATTGCGCCATCAGGTCGAAGCGCGGCAGCGTCGTGTCGAATTCATTGCGCAGGCGGCTGCGGATCTCGCTTTCGACGAGATTGGCACAGGTCAGCATGCGCAGCCACAGGCGCAACGCATGATGGTCGTCGGGCGCGGCGCGGGATTCCAGGTCGGGAGTGTCGGTCATGGCTATGGAAATTACCGGGAATGAGGGGCGGGCGCCAGATGCTTCTGATCCAGGATCGCGCGGATCGGCATACGCGCATTGGCGTAGCCATCGGCGCGCTTCTTGAGTATCGGCGGGATGTCGGGTACTGTCGCGCGAACGTTGTGCCGGGTATTGGGCACTGCGCTTTCATCGTTTTGGTGGAGGGTAACCATGGCGGTAGCTTATTAGTAAAAACCCTTTGGTAAAAACCCTAGACTTGTTTTGCCGAATACTTTAAACCTAAACTATGAAGCACGCCAGCCTTGGCTGTGCTGCACGAAGTTTTTCGAATCGCGATTCCAAAAAAGAACACCCTCTGCGCGGGCTCGCGCACGGAGCACACCACCATGCGTTTGATCACTTCCCTTCTGGCCGCCGCCGCCCTGGTGCCGGCATTGGCTAGCGCCGACACCATCAAGGTCGGCATCGCCAACGACATCTCCGGCCCGTTCTCGGCGCTGGGCGCCGAAGCCCGCGACGGCTTCAATCTGGCCATCAAGCAACTGGGCAGCAAGCTGGGCGGACAGCCCGCCGAATTCGTGCAGACCGACATGGGCGGCAACCCCGACCAGGCCCGCCAACTGGTGACGCGCTATATCCAGCGCGACAAGGTCGATTTCTTCACCGGCCCCATCGGCTCGAACGTGGCGCTGGCCGTCGGCCCCGCGTTGTTCGCGGCCAAGGTGCCGTACCTGTCTAACAACCCCGGCCCCAGCCAGTTCGCCGGCGCGCAGTGCAATGCGTACTGGTTCGGCACGTCCTACCAGAACGATGCCTTCCATGAAGCGGCCGGCAAGGTCGCCGCGGACCGCGGCTTCAAGAAGATGTTCATCATGGCCCCGGACTATCCGGCCGGCAAGGATGCCTTGAACGGCTTCAAGCGCGGCTACAAGACCGCCCCGGGCGATGAGGTCTACACCAAGCTCGGCCAGATCGACTACGCGGCGGAAATCGCGCAGATCCGCGCCGCCAAGCCGGACGCCGTCTATATCTTCCTGCCGGGCGGCATGGGCATCAACTTCGTCAAGCAGTTCGTCTCGGCCGGCCTGTCGCAGAGCGTCAAGCTGATCGGCCCGGGCTTCTCGGCCGACGAGGACGTGATCCAGGCCGTGGGCGAGCCCATGCTGGGCATGTACAACACGGCGCAATGGGCGCATGACCTGGACGTGCCGCAGAACAAGACCTTCGTCGAAGCCTTCCGCAAGGAATACAACGGCCGCTACCCCTCGGTGTACGCGGCCCAGGCCTACGACGTGATCATGGCCATGGACGCCGCCGTCAAGCAGGCCGGGGGCAAGGCTTCCGACCGCGCAGCCATCGTGAGCGCGCTGGAAAAAGCCGACTACCCCTCGGTGCGCGGCAGCTTCACCTACGGCAAGAACCACTATCCCATCCAGTCCTACTACCTGCGCGTCGTCGACAAGGACGGCAGCGGCCGCATCACCAACAAGCTGGTGGGCAAGGTGTTCGACAAGTACCAGGACGTCTACGTCGGCGAATGTAAGTTGTAGCCCACCCCCGAAGCGCTGCGCGCTTCCCTCTCAAGGGGGCATGCCTGCGGACCGGCGGAGCCGGCTCCGCGGCATCTGGATCGGGTGGCACCAGTGCATGCGCCGTGCGTGGTGCGCAATCAGATTGATTTTGGTGATTTGACCGCGAGCTAGGCCATCGGCAATTCGCGGCAGGGGGAAGTTTTCATGACGTTTACGCTGATCGTCGAGCAATTGCTGAACGGTCTGCAGTTTGGGTTGATGTTGTTTCTGATCGCGGCCGGGCTGACCCTGGTGTTCGGCATCATGGACATCATGAATCTGGCTCACGGCTCGCTCTACATGGCCGGCGCCTATGTCGCCGCCGAAACCATGCAGCGCACAGGTTCATTCACCGCCGCCGTCCTGGTGGCGGCCGTCGCCACCGGCGTCGTCGGCGTGGTGCTGGAACTGACGCTGATCCGCCGCCTCGCGCTGCGCGACCACCTGGCCCAGGTGCTGGGCACCTACGCCGTCATTCTCATCGCCAACGATCTGGTCAAGATGATCTGGGGCCCGGCTCCCGTCATGCTGAACATGCCGGCCGTGCTGTCCGGCCCGGTTCGGCTGCTGCCCGATCTGCTCTATCCCGCCTACCGCCTCATGATCATCGTGTTCGGCGTGGCCGCCGCCGCGGGCCTGTACTGGTTCGTGACGCGCACCCGCGCAGGCGTGCTGGTGCGTGCGGGCGCCTCCAACCGCCAAATGGCCACCTTGATGGGCGTGCGCGTGCCGCTGCTGTTCCTGGGCGTGTTCGTGCTGGGCGCCATGCTGGCCGCGGTGGCCGGCGCCTTGCTCGGCCCGATCACCTCGGTGCAGGTGGGCATGGGCGAAGAAATCTTGATTTTGGTGCTGGTCTGCATTGTCATCGGCGGCATCGGATCGATCCGCGGCGCCTTTGTCGGGGCGCTGCTGGTGGGCATGGTGGACACGGCGGGGCGGGCCTTTTTGCCCATGCTGCTGCGCCAGGTCTTTTCTCCGGCCGTGGCCTCCAGCGTCGGACCGACGCTGGCCGCCATCGCCATTTACGTATTGATGGCGGCAGTGCTGGTGTTCCGGCCCTCCGGCTTGTTTCCGGCGCGGGGTTGACCATGAAATCCATGATCTGGACCGTGGTCCTGCTGGCCGCGCTGGCGGTGTTCCCCCTAGTGGCGCCGGCGCTGGGCCTGGACTTCTATATTTCCTTCGTGCGGCGGGTGCTGATCTATGCGCTGGCCGCGACCAGCCTGAACCTGATCCTGGGCTACGGCGGCATGGTGGCGCTGGGGCACGCGGCCTTTTTCGGCGCGGGCGCCTACGCGGTCGGCATCCTGGCCATGTCGGGCGTCACGTCGGCCCTGATCGTGTGGCCCGCGGCCATGCTGCTGGCGGCGGTGCTGGCCTGCATCACGGGGGCGATCTCGCTGCGCACCCGCGGCGTGTACTTCATCATGATCACGCTGGCCTTCGCGCAGATGCTGTTCTACATCTTCATCTCGCTGCGCCAGTATGGCGGCGAGGACGGGCTGAACCTGCCGGGTTACTCGACCTTGCCGGGCATCGACCTGGCCAATGACGTCAGCTTCTATTACCTGGTGCTGGCGCTATTCGCGCTGATCATGTGGCTGTTCGGCCGCGTGGTGGCTTCCCGCTTCGGCACCGCCCTGCAAGGCATACGCGAAAACGAGTCGCGCATGGAGTCCATGGGCTATCCGGTCTATCGCACCAAGCTGATGGCGTTCACGCTGAGCGGCGCGGTGGCCGGCCTGGCCGGCGCGCTGCTGGCCAACCACAACCTCTTCATCTCGCCCAGCCTGATGCACTGGACCCAGTCGGCCAATCTGCTGATCATGGTGCTGGTGGGCGGCATCGGCCTGCGCTATGGCGGCGTGGCCGGCGCCGTGGTCATGCTGACCCTGGAAGAAGTGCTGCGCCTGTGGACCGAATATTGGCACCTGCCCCTGGGCGTGCTGTTGCTGTGCGTGGTGTTCGGCGCGCCGCGCGGCCTGGTCGGGCTGTTCGGCCCCTTGTTCAGTGGCCGTGCCGCTGCTCCCCAATCCGGCAAGGTGGGATCATGAACGCTACCGTAACGCCGGCCCTGCAGGCTTCGGGACTGGTGCGCCGTTTCGGCGCGCTGGTCGCCACCGACAATGTGTCGCTGTCCTTGAATCCGGGCGAGATCCACGCCTTGATCGGCCCCAACGGCGCGGGCAAGTCCACGCTGATCCATCTGCTTTCCGGCACGCTGGCGGCGGATTCGGGCACGCTGAAGGTGGGCGGACGCGACGTCACCGGCATGAACGCCCATCAGCGCGTTTCCGCCGGGCTGTCGCGCTCGTACCAGATCACCAATATCTTCAAGCAGTCCACGGTGCTGGATAACCTGGTGCTTGCGGTGCAGGCGCACGCGGGCAGCAGCTTCCGCTTCTGGAAACCGCGCGCCGCCGAATCGGCTCTGTACGAGCAGGCGCGTGAACTGGCGCGGGAATGCGCCATCGACGCCAGCCTGCTGGAGCGTCCGGCCGGCACCCTGCCGCACGGCGAACAGCGCAAAGTCGAGTTCGCGCTGGCGCTGGCCGCGCGGCCTGCCGTGCTGCTGCTGGACGAACCCATGGCGGGCATGGGGCCGGACGAAACCGTGCGCCTGACCGAATTGATCGAATCCATGCGGGGCCGCGCCGCCATGCTGCTGGTCGAACACGACATGCAGGCCGTGTTCCGCCTGGCCGACCGCCTGTCGGTGCTGGTGTACGGCCGCGTCATCGCGACCGGCACCCCCGACGAAATCCGCGCCAACCCGGAAGTGCGGCAAGCCTACCTGGGCGACGAGGAGACCGCGTGATGCTGACCATCGAATCCGCCAAGAGCGGCTACGGCGCCAGCCAGGTACTGTTCGGCGTGGACCTGCAGATCGGCGCGGGCCAGGTCGTGACCCTGTTGGGCCGCAACGGCATGGGCAAGACCACGCTGTTGCGCACCCTGTTCGGCCAGTTGCCGCTGCGCGGCGGCAAGATCCAGTTCGCGGGCCAGGACATCAGCGGCTGGAGCCCGGACCGCATCGCGCGGGTCGGCATGGCCATCGTGCCGGAAGGGCGGCAGTGTTTCCCCAACCTGACGGTGCGCGAACACCTGACGGCCTTCGTCGCCGCCCGCAATCCGGACATCGGCGAACCCTGGACGCCAGAGCGGGTCTTTGAACTCTTTCCGCGTCTGCACGAGCGCGCCCGCAACATGGGCAACCAGCTTTCGGGCGGCGAACAGCAGATGCTGGCCATCGGCCGGGCGCTGGTCACCAATCCGCGGCTCCTGATCCTGGACGAGGCCACCGAAGGCCTGGCGCCCAAGATCCGCGAGGAAATCTGGAATTGCCTGGCGCGCTTGCGCCAGGCCGGCCAGACCATCCTGGTCATCGACAAATATGTCGAAAGGTTGCTGAGCCTGGCCGACCGCCACGTGATCCTCGAGCGCGGCAAGGTGGTGTGGACGGGCGACTCGCAAGCCCTGGACGCCGATCGCGGACTCTGGGAACGCTATCTGGGCGTGTAGCAAGAAAGCTGCAATGGCACCAGGCAAATGTCGGTAGTTGTGACATAAAAAGCAATAAACCGACATTTATATTGCAACAATGAAACTTAGGGCGCGGGAACGTCTTACAAGCGTTTGCGCCTGTTTCAATTGGAACCACTGTTCTCTAAACTTGTCGCGCTGGACGTGCCGCGTGGGTACGCCCGCATCAGGCTCACGGCTCAAAAGGCGGGGCAATCGCGCGGCGACAGGCCGGTCCAAAGGCCGGCGCCCGCCCACGCGTCCCCTTTCACGCACGTTACGTCTTATCTAGTTGTCAGGAAGACTTTGCATGGCGAAATGGGGTTTGCGCAGAAAATCGTTGATGGCGCTGTTGCTGGCGTGCCTGGTCGCCCTGGCGCCGGCCGCCCTGATCGGCTGGCAGGTGCTGGACGGCGTCCGGGAGCACTTCGGGCGCGCTTTTTCCGACAACTTCACGCAATTGAACCGCCAGCGCATCCTGGCGCCGGTGTCGCGCGAACTGGCCCTGTCGCTGCGGTTGGCGGATAGCGAGGTCACGCGCCGCTGGCTGCGCCACGAAGGCGATCCGGCCGCGCGCGAACTGTTCTTCCGCGAAGCCGACGGCTACCGCCGCGATTTGCTGGGCCGCGCCTATTTCATCGCCAGCGCGGCTTCCGGCAATTATTACTTCAACGACGACCAGCCCCTGTCCGAGACGCCGCGCTACACGCTGAGCAAGAGCGCTGCCGACGACGCCTGGTTCTACCTGACGCTGGCCTCGCCCGCCAAGTACAACATCAACGTCAACCCGGACCTGAAGCTCAAGACCACCAAGGTCTGGATCAATGTCCAGGTGCGCGACGGCGACCGGGTCATCGGCCTGACCGGTTCCGGCCTGGACGTGGGCGGGTTCCTGCGCGAATTCGTCAATAGCGGCCAGCCGGGGGTCACGCCCATCATCATCGACGAGGAAGGGGCGATCCAGGCGCACATGGACGCCTCGCTCATCGCCTACAACTCGGGCGCGGGTGGCGCCGGCACCGCCCGCGGCACGGTGTTCAATCTGCTGGATGGCGGTGAAGGCCGCGCCGAGTTGGCCGCGGCCATGAAGGCGGCGCGGACCGACCCGCAGTCGGTGCAATCCGCCTGGGTCAAGATGGACGGCATCCGGCAACTGGTGTCCGTGGCCTACATGCCGGAGCTGCACTGGCACGTGCTGACCGTGGTGGACCTGGGCGCCGCCCGGGTGCTGGACACGGATTGGCTCTGGCCGGCGGCCATCGGCCTGGTGGTGCTGTTCGCGGCCATGCTGCTGTGCTTTGGCTACGCCATCGAACGCCTGATGCTGCGTCCCTTGCGGCGCCTGCAGCAGTCCGCGCGGGCCATCGCCGATGGCAGCTACGACGTGCGCCTGCCGCCGGGCGGCCAGGACGAGATCGGCGACCTCAGCCGCGCCTTCGGCGTGATGGCGGACAAGGTGCGCCAGCACACGGCCGAACTCGAGACCAAGGTGCGCGAGCGCACCTCCGAACTCGAGGACGCCAATCGCGCCATGGCCGCCGCGCACAAGAAGATCGACGATTCCATCGACTACGCCAGCTTGATCCAGCGCGCCATCCTGCCGGACCGCCAACTGACCCAGTCCCTGGGCGCGCATCATTTCGTGCTGTGGAAGCCGCGCGACGTGGTGGGCGGCGACTTCTACGTGTTCCGGTCCGACGGCGCCAACTGCCTGCTGGGCATCATGGATTGCGCCGGCCACGGCGTGCCCGGCGCGCTGATGACCATGCTGGCCCGCGCGGCCATAGACCTGGCGATCACCGAGGCGGGGCCGGCCGATCCGGCCGCCATCCTGACCCGCACCGACAGCGCCATCCGCGCCATGCTTGCGGACGCGCAATTGCCGCGCGCGCTGGCCACGAACACCGATGCGGCCCTGGTATATATTGACCGCCAGGCCGGCAGGCTGCTGTACGCGGGCGCCAAGATCAGCCTGTACGCAAGCAACGGCGACGAATTGCGCGAGGTGCCCGGCGGCAAGCGGGCGCTGGGGGACAAGCGCACCGAGATCTACGAAAACATCGAACTGCGGATGGAGCCGGGCTGGACCTATTACCTGGTCACGGACGGGTTCCTGGACCAGGCGGGAGGCGAACACGGCTTTGGCTTCGGCAATACGCGGTTCGCGGAAATGCTCAAGACACACGCGCGCCGGCCGTTAACCGAACAGGCGGCCGCCTTTACCCAGGCGCTGGCACAGTACCAAGGCGGGCGGCCGCAGCGTGATGACATCACCTTGCTGTCATTCCGTTTCGAATAAACGTTATCAGGGCGCTTACCCCCATGAATGCCTCCGATCTTTACGCATTGGGCGAACGGTTCAATCAGAATCGCACTCTGTTGTGCTTCAACGGACCGACTTCTCGCAGCCTGATCGAGGAAATCGGCAATGCGCTCAAGAACTACCTGAACGCGGAGCACGCGCGGCCGGCCGAGGCCATGGATGTCTTCTCGGTCTACATCGAGATGATCCAGAACATCCGCCAGTACGCCGCGCAGCATGACGACGTGGACGCCTCGGCCACCGTGGTGATCGGCCGCCGCGATGAAAGCCGCTACGTGGTGTCCGCGGGCAATCTGGTCAAGGCGGAGGACGGCCAGTCGCTGGTCGCCCGCATCCAGGAACTGGCGGCGCTGGACAAGGCGGCGCTGAAGGCCGAGTACAAGGCGCAACTGCACAAGCCGCGCGCCCAGGGCGTCGCTTCCGGCGCGGGCCTGGGCCTGATCGATATCGCCCGCCGGGCCGGCGCGCCGCTGGAAGCCAGCCTGACGCCCGCCGCGACGCCCGGGCAGGCGTTCTTCAGCCTGAGCGTCGTGATCTGAAGACGCGCCTGGCCAAGAACATATTTGGAGCAATTGATGAAAGATCTGAACATTCCCGGGACCCAGTCCACGCCCGCCATCACCGCCGACACCGCTGCCGGCGTGTTGGCGATGCGCGGCGACTCCTATCCCGAGAATTCCTTCGAACTCTTCGGTCCCGTGATCGAATGGGTCGAAGCCTACCTGCTGAGCAGCGCCGCGCCCCTGAAGCTGGAACTCGAGCTGCTGTACCTGAACACCAGCAGCATCAAGTCCGTCATGGACATCTTCGATCTGCTGGAGGCCGCCCACGGCAAGGGCCGCGAGGTCAGCGTGACCTGGTTCTATGACATGCGCAATGAGCGCGTCGGCGAGCTGGCCGAGGAATTCAAGGAAGACTGCACCTTTCCATTTTCAGTCATTGGCCGCCAATGAAATCCGACGCCGCCCAGCTGGACAAGCGCATCGCCGAATTGCTGGCGGATCCCGCCTATGAAGGCCATCCGCTGCGCGAAGCGCTGGGCGCGCTATGGCGGCATACCGGCGAGCAGATGGCGCGCATCGAGCGCGTGACCCAGTTGTCGGACGCCTACCAGAGCATGGCGCATGAGCGCGAACTGGGCCTGTGCGACCGGTTCGACCGGCAGTTGCGCCGCCTGACCCGCATCGCGCGCATCTCGGACCACTATCAAAGCATGATGCGGGACCTGAATTCCGCCTTGCTGGAAACCTCCAATCGCGATCCCCTGACGGGTCTCCTGAACCGGCGCGCCTTGATGGAAATGATCAAGCAGGAGGTGCTGCGCGTGTCCCGCGGCGGCTCGACTTTCGTCGTGGCAATGCTGGACGTGGATCACTTCAAGTCGGTCAACGACCGTTATGGCCATGAAACGGGCGACCGCGCGCTGGTCGAGCTGGCTGGCGTGCTGGGCAAGAACCTGCGCGAATACGATCTGTGCGGCCGCTGGGGCGGCGAGGAGTTCCTGGTGCTGTTGCCCAGCACCCAGCCCGAGGACGCCCAGCGCGTGATGGACAGGCTGGTGGGTGCGGTGCGCGCCCTGGCGATCACGGTGGGGGATGGCGTGTTGAGATTGACGGTCAGCATAGGCATGGCATATCACCAGTTGGGAGAAACCTTCTCTGAAACGCTCAGCCGCGCGGACCAGGCCTTGTACCTGGCCAAGCAGGACGGACGCGACCGCGTCGAACTCGGGTTTCCCAAGCGCTGATGAAACCGGACCAGCTGTTATCCGGCATGGAGCCCCATATGCTTGATTCTTATCCAGGCGTCACCGACGAGCGCCCACAAGGCGCCGCATGGCATCCGGGCACTTACCTGGCGTCCATGGATAGGGCGCTGCTGCTGTTCGATTTCAACCCGGCCGGTTCCTTGTTGAACGCCAACGCGAACTTTCTCGCCTTGGTGGGCCATGTCCGCGAAGAGGCCCTGGCGCTGCGCCACGACATGCTGTGCGACAGCATGGACGAGGGCAAGGGCATCGTCGGCGGCGAGCAGGTCTGGGCCAGGCTGCTGGGCGGCAAGCACTTTACCGGCACCTGCCGCTACCGCAAGAAGGACGGCAGCTTCGTCTGGATCGAAGCCACCTACATGCCCATCGCCGACGACGCCGGCGAAGTGGTCCGCATTTCCGTCATCTCCCGCAAATCCATTGCCGACGCCGATCGCCAGGAAGAGGTTCGCCTCTTGCTGCTGGGCATCAACGAAACCGGCAACGCTGTCGCGGTGTCGGGCAAGGACGGCCGCATCGTCTATGTGAACGACGGCTTTCAGCGCATGCTGGGCTTCGCCCGCGGCGACGCCGTGAACCAGGAACTGGGGGAACTGCTGGCGGGCGGCAGGCCGGACGGCGGCACGCGCGAAGAATTGGACCGCCGCATCGCCTGCCGCGAGGGTTACCACAAGGACGTGCTGGTCTACGACCGCGCCGGCCGGCCGCTTTGGGTGTCGGTGATGGCGAACTCCGTGTTCGACGAACGCGGCGCGCTGGTCAACATCGTGGATGTCTTGACCGACATCACGCCTACCGAGGTGCATGAAGTGCTGCAGCGCCGCGTGCTGCAGGCCATGGTGAACGAGGCCTCGGTGGTCGAGGTCATGAACATGGTGTGCCGCGAGGTCGAGCGCTTGGCGCCCGAAGTCGCCGCCAGCGTGCTGCGCGTGGACGACGCGGGTCTGCTGCGGCCCCTGGCCGCGCCCAGCCTGCCGCAAGCCTATGCCGATGCCCTGGACGGCGTGGCCATCGGACCGCAGGCGGGCGCTTGCGGCACCTCCGCCTTCCTGGGCCGGCCGGTGATCGTGCCGGACATCTCCACCGATCCGCTGTGGGACGATTACCGCCACTTGCCTCTGCCGGACGACGTGAAGGCCTGCTGGTCGTCGCCGATCAAGTCGAGCGACGGCCGGGTGATAGGTACCTTCGGTTTCTATTTCCGTGAGCGGCGCCTGCCCGACGATTTCCACCATCGGCTGGTGGACGTGTGCGTCTATCTCTGCGCGCTGGCGCTGGAACGCGAAGAGGCGCGCGCCCGCATCCGGCAACTGGCGTTCTACGACGAACTGACGGGGCTGCCCAACCGCAACCTGCTGCTGGCGCAGGCGGAACAGGCGATCGCGCGCGCGGAGCCCGAGCGCAAGCGGGTCGCGGTGTTGTTCCTGGACCTGGACCGCTTCAAGCAGGTCAACGATACGCTGGGCCATCCCATTGGCGACGCGCTGCTGCGCGACGTGGCGCAGCGTCTGCGCCGTCTGGCGCGCGCGACGGATATCGTGGGCCGCTTGTCCGGCGACGAGTTCGTGATGCTGATGCCGGACTTCGAACACGGCCGCCTGACGGCCGCGGCCGAACATGTGCTGGTGGCGCTGGCGCAGCCGTTCTCGGTGGGCGGCATTACGCTGAATCCGTCGGTCAGCATCGGCATCAGCGTGTTCCCGGAAAACGGGCGCGACATGGATACGCTGCTGCGCCATGCCGACATGGCGATGTACCAGGCCAAGACGGCGGGGCGCAATCGCATTTCCTTCTTCAGCGCCGAGATGAACCGGCAGGCGCAAGAGCGCCTGGCGTTGGAAGCCGCCTTGCGCGATGCGTTGGAGGCCAAGGTGTTGCGGCTGCATTATCAGCCGCAGGTGGGGCTGAAGAACGGCCAACTGTACGGCGTCGAGGCGCTGGCGCGGTGGCGTCATCCGACCTTGGGTGATATTTCGCCGGCGCGTTTTGTGCCGCTGGCCGAGGAATGCGGGCTGATCGGCGATCTGGGCGACTGGGCGGTGCATGAGGCTTGCTCGCAGCTGGCGGTGTGGCGGGCCAAGGGCCTGCGGGTGCCTTCGGTGTCGGTGAACCTGTCGGCGACGAATTTCCACAACCTGAATCTGCCGCGGATGATCGAGGCGACGTTGGCGGAGTTCGGGCTGGCGGCGGCGGATCTGATGCTGGAAATCACGGAAGGCGTGGTGCTGGATGCGACCGCGGGTACGTTGCGGACCATTGCTGAGCTGCACCGCCTGGGCGTGCGGCTGTCGATGGACGATTTCGGCACCGGCTATTCCAGCCTGGGGCATTTGCGGCGGCTGATCGTGGACGAACTGAAGCTGGATCGCAGTTTCGTGCAGGGGCTGGAGAGCGATGACGCGGCTCGGGCGTTGACCAGCGCGGTGATTCGTATCGGAGAGAGCCTGAGTCTGCCTGTGGTGGCTGAAGGCGTTGAGAACGAAGAGCAGCGGCGGTTCTTGATCGAGCAGGGGTGTGCGGCGGGGCAGGGGTTTTTGTTTTCTCCGCCGCTGCCGGCTGAGGATCTTGAGGAGTGGCTGCGGGGGCGGCCGTAGGCTTTCTGGCTGCTGCTGCTGCTGCTGCTGCTGCTGCGTCTGTGGCTTCTGTTGGTTCTTGAGACGCCAGTCGCGTCGGGGGCCTGCGGGGCGCGGGGCAACGATTGCGGTCCGGAGCGTTCGCTCCGGACTTCCCCATCCTCATCCTCGTCACCGCCTTCGGCGGTTCCTTCGGATTCCGTCGGGCTTATCGACGCCCCGCGCCCCGCAGGCCCCCGACGCGACTGGCTCGGCCGGTTGAATCTTTACGGGCGCTGGGGCGGGTGGCGTGCTTGGCCTTCTTGGCGCCGGTGGCGGTTGGCGGAAGATCTGGCGGGGCTCGCTCCAGATCGGCCGCGCGGGCGGCCGATCTGGAGCTTACGCTTGGTCTTGCGGTTGCGGTTGCAGTCGCGGGCGCAGCGAGCCGCTGCCACGGGCCATCATGTGATGCCCGTGGCGTGTCTACCTCTTACTTCGATGCCACCGTTTCCGGCGGCACGGGGTTCTCCCAGCCGCCGCCGATGGCGCGGATCAGGCCTACGGCGGAACGCGCCTGTTCACCGCTGAGTTGCACCGCGACGCGTTGTTGCAGCAGCACGCTGCGGTCGGCTTCGATGACGTCCAGGTAGCTGATGGAGCCTTCGCGGTACTGCGTGTGCGAGAGCTTCGCGGCGCGGGCGGCGGCGTCGACGGCGGCGTCTTGCGCCTTGGTCTGGTCGGCCAGGATGCGCAGGTTGGCCAGGTTGTCTTCCACTTCGCGGAACGCGTTCAGGATGGTCTGACGGTAGACCGCCACGTCTTCCTCGTAGACGGCGCGGGCGCGGTCCAGGCCGGCTTGGCGGCGGCCGCCGTCGAAGATGGGCATGGACAGCGCGGCGCCGACCAGGGGGCCCAGCAGGAAGGTGCGGCTGGACCACTGGAACAGGTTGCCCAGGTCCGAGGACTCGTAGCCGAAGGCGCCGGTGATGTCCAGGCGCGGGAAGAAGGCGGACTTGGCCGCGCCGACGCGGGCGTTGGCGGCGGCCATGGCGCGTTCGGCGGCGGCGATGTCGGGACGGCGTTCCAGCAGGGTGGACGGCAGGCCGGCCGGGATCGACAGCGCTACCTTCTGGATGGGCTGTGCGGGCATGGCGAAATCCGACGGGGCGCGGCCCAGCAGCACGGCCAGGGCGTGTTCGGACGAGGCGCGGCGGCGGTCGATGCCCAGGGCTTCGGACTGCGCGCTGGCGAGTTCGGCCTTGGCGCGCGCCAGGTCGAGTTCGCTGATGTCGCCGGCGTCGTAGCGGCGCTGGATCAGTTGCAGGGTGTCGGTGCGCAGCTTGACCGTCTGGCGGTAGAGCTGCGATTCGGCGTCCTGTTCGCGCACCAGGAAGTAGGTGGTGGCGACGTCGGCCTGCAGGGCCAGCAGCACGGACCGGTACAGCGCCTCGCTTTGCTGGGCGTCGGCGCTGGCCGCGTCGTAGGTGGAGGCGACGCGGCCGAACAGGTCGGCTTCGTAGGACACGGCGCCTTGCGCGCGCCAGGTGGTCACTGGGGTGGTCGCGGTGCCGTCGGGCAGGCCTTGCGAGACGGCCGAGGGGCGCTGGCGGTTGGGGCCGAAGGCGGCGTCCAGGTTGGGGAAGAAGCCGGCGCGGGCTTCGCGTTGCAGCGCGCGCGACTGGGTCAGGCGGGCGGCGGCGGCCTGCAGGTTCTGGTTGGCCTGCTGGGCTTCTTCCTGCAGCTGGTTCAGGCCTTCGTCGCCGAACACTTTCCACCAGGCGCCGCGCAGCGCGTCCTCGGACGGCTCGGCGGTCTTCCAGGTGCCGGCTTCAGACGCGGGCAGGGCGGCTTCCTTGAAGGCCGCGGGCACCGCGGCCGAGGGCCGTTCGTAGGTGGGGCCCACCGCGCAGCCGGCCAGCACGAGCAGGACGGCAAGCAGGGCGGAACCGCGGGTCAGTCTTTTGATCATGATGACTATTCTCTTGTGGGCGCCTCCCGCCGTCGGGGCGGGAGGCGCTGTCTAGGCTTCTCTGGTTTGTCGACTCAGGCCTGGTGTTGCGGGGCGGGGGGCGCGTTCGGGTCCAGGTGCGGCACGCACACCGGAGCCTCGTGCGGCGCGGCGGAGTGCAGCGTCTTGCCGCCCAGCGTGCGCAGCAGCACGTAGAACACGGGGGTCAGGAACAGGCCGAACAGGGTCACGCCCAACATGCCGAAGAACACGGCGATACCCATGGCTTGGCGCATTTCAGAGCCCGCGCCCGAGGACAGCACCAGCGGCACCACGCCCATGATGAACGCGATGGACGTCATCAGGATGGGGCGCAGGCGCAGGCGGCTGGCTTCGATGGCGGCTTCCAATGGGCTGCGGCCGTTCATTTCCAGTTCGCGGGCGAATTCGACGATCAGGATCGCGTTCTTCGCCGACAGGCCCACCAGCACCATCAAGCCGATCTGCGTGAAGATGTTGTTGTCGTTGCCGGTCAGGTAGACGCCCGTCAGCGCGGCCAGGATGCTCATCGGCACGATCAGGATCACGGCCAGCGGCAGGGTCAGGCTTTCGTACAGGGCGGCCAGCACCAGGAACACCAGCAGCACGCTGATCGGGAACACCCACAGGCCGGCGTTGCCCGCCAGGATCTGTTGGTAGGTCAGGTCGGTCCATTCCATCTTCATGCCGCGCGGCAGGGTCTCGGCGGCTACGCGCTCGGCCGCGGCCTGGGCCTGGTCGGACGAGTAGCCGGGCGCCGGGCCGCCGTTGATGTCGGCGGCGGTGTAGCCGTTGTAGCGCACCACCATTTCGGGGCCGAAGGTCTGGTTGACCGTGACCAGCGAGGACAGCGGCACCATCTCGCCGGCGGCGTTGCGGGTCTTCAACTGCAGGATGTCGTCGGCGTGCGCGCGGAACTGGGCGTCAGCCTGCGCCCGCACCTGGAAGACGCGGCCGAAACGGTTGAAGTCGTTGACGTACATCGAGCCCAGGTAGATCTGCATGGTGTCGAACACTTCCGTCACCGGCACGCCCAGCTGTTTGGCCTTGACGCGGTCCAGGTCCACGTCTAGCTGCGGCACGTTGATCTCGTAGCTGGAGAAGGCCGGGCCGAGTTCAGGCGTCTGGCGCGCCTTGGCCAGGAAGGCTTGCTTGGCCTTTTCCAGTTCGGCGTAGCCGGCGGCGCCGCGGTCCTCGATCTGGAACTTGAAACCGCCCAGCGTGCCCAGGCCCATCACGGGCGGGGGCGGGAACACGGCGATGAACGAGTCCTGGATGGCCGAGAACTTCTGGTTGAGCGAGCCCGCGATGGCGTTGCCCGACAGCGCGGCGCCCTTGCGCTCTTCAAAGGGCTTGAGCATGACGAACACGATGCCGGCGCTGGAGCTGTTGGTGAAGCCGTTGATCGACAGGCCGGGGAAGGCGATGGTGCTCTGCACGCCGGGTTCCTTCAGGGCGATGTCGCTCATGCGGCGGATCACCGCGTCGGTGCGGTCCAGCGAGGCGCCGTTGGGCAACTGCGTGAAGGCGATCAGGTATTGCTTGTCCTGCGCGGGCACGAAGCCGCCGGGCACCAGGTAGGAGATGCCGATGGTGGCGGCCACCAGCACCGCGTACACGCCCATGGCGCCGGCCTTGCGGCGGATCACGCGGGTCACGCCCGTGCCGTAGGACTCGGACGCGCGGCCGAACATGTTGTTGAACCAGTTGAAGAAGCGGCCGAAGACGCGGTTCATGCCACGGGTCAGCCAGTCAGGCTTGTCGTGGTGGCTCTTGAGCAGGATGGCCGATAGCGCGGGCGACAGGGTCAGCGAGTTGAAGGCCGAGATCACCGTCGAGATGGCGATGGTCATGGCGAACTGCTTGTAGAACTGGCCGGTCAGGCCCGTCATGAAGGCCAGCGGCACGAACACCGCGCACAAGGTCAGTGCGATGGCGATGATGGGGCCGCTGACTTCCCGCATGGCGCGGTAGGTCGCGTCGCGCGGACTCAGGCCCGCCGCGATGTTGCGCTCCACGTTTTCGACCACCACGATGGCGTCGTCGACCACGATGCCGATGGCCAGCACCATGCCGAACAGCGACAGCGCGTTGATGGAATAGCCGAACATCAGCAGCAGGGCGAAGGTACCGACGATGGACACCGGCACCGCCAGCAGCGGGATGATGGACGCGCGCCAGGTTTGCAGGAACAGGATCACCACCAGCACCACCAGGGCGATCGCTTCCAGCAGCGTGGTCACCACGGCTTTGATGCTGGCGCGCACGAATTGCGTGGGGTCGTATTCGATGCGGTACTCCACGCCCGGCGGGAAGTCCTGCTGCAGGTCGGCCATGGCGGCGCGCACCTGGCTGGACACGTCCAGCGCATTGGCGCCCGGCGACTGCATGATGCCCATGCCCACCGCCTGCTTGTTGTCCAGCAGCGAGCGCAAGCCGTATTCCTGCGCGTCCAGTTCGACTCGGGCCACGTCCGACAGGTAGGTCACCGCGCCGTCGGGCGAGGTCTTCAGGATGATGTCGCGGAATTCCTCTTCGGTTTGCAGGCGGCCGCGGGCATTCACGTTCAGTTGCAGCGGCACGTCGCCCAGTGTGGGGGATGCGCCGATGACGCCGGCGGCGACTTGCACGTTCTGTTCGCGGATGGCGTTGACGACTTCGGTGGCGGTCATGCCGCGCTGGGCGACCTTCTGCGGGTCCAACCAGACGCGCATGGAGTAGTTGCCCGAACCCCATACCGTCACTTCTCCCACACCCGAAATGCGGGCCAGACGGTCCTTGACGTTCAGGATGGCGTAGTTGCGCAGGTAGGTAATGTCGTAGCGGTCATTGGGCGAGAGCAGGTGCACCACCAGCGTCAGCGTGGGCGAGCTCTTGGCCGTGGTCACGCCCAGGCGCTGCACGTCCGGCGGCAGGCGCGGCAGCGCCTGCGACACGCGGTTCTGCACCAGCTGCTGGGCCTTGTCCGGGTCCACGCCCAGCTTGAAGTTCACCGTCAGGGTCAGGTTGCCGTCGCTATTGGCCTGCGACTGCATGTACAGCATGTCCTCGACGCCGTTGATGGATTCCTCCAGCGGCGAGGCCACGGTTTCGGCGATGACCTTGGGGTTGGCGCCCGGATACTGCGCGCGCACGACCACGGACGGCGGTACCACTTCCGGGTATTCGGAGATGGGCAGCTGGAACATGGCCAGCAGGCCCGCCAGCAGCACCAGGACCGACAGCACGCCGGCGAAGATCGGCCGGTCGATGAAGAATTTCGAGATATTCATGGACGTTCTCGTTAGACGCGCCGGCTCAGTTCAGCTTGGCCGAGGCGGTCTTGACCGGGTTGCGTTGGGCCGCAACCATGGGGACGACGGTGGGGGTCACGGCATCGCCGGGACGGACGCGCTGCAGGCCGTTGACGACGATGCGCTCGCCGGCGGCAAGACCGGAATCGACCACGCGCAGGCCTTCCTGGTTGGCGCCCAGCTTGATCTGGCGGTAGACGGCATGGTTCTTGTCGTCCAGCACCAGCACGTAGCGCTTGTCCTGGTCGGTGCCGATGGCTTTTTCGTCGATCAGCACGGCCTGGCGCGGTTCGCTGCCGCCCAGGCGGACGCGGGCGTACAGGCCGGGTAGCAGCAGGCCGTCGGCGTTGTCGAACTCGGCGCGCACGCGGATCGTGCCGGAGGTGGTGTCCAGACGGTTGTCCACGGACTGCACGACCCCGGTGCGCGAATAGCCTTCTTCGTTGGCCAGGCCCAGCTCCACCGGCACGGCGCCGGAACGGCCGCTGCGGGCGGGGTTCACATAGCGCAGGAAGGTTTGTTCGTCCACGTCGAAGGATGCGTACATCTTGGAGACCGACACCAGCCGGGTCAGCGGCACGGAGCTGGCGCCGGCCGCGACCACGTTGCCCACCGTGACCTCGGCGCGCGACACGCGGCCGTCCACGGGGGCTTCGATGCGGGTGTAGCCGAGGTTCAGGCGGGCATAGTCCAGCGCGGCCTGCGCGCCTTGCAGGTTGGCGGCGGCCTCGCGCGCGGCGTTCTGCTTTTCCTCGAAGTCGCGGCGGGCGATGGCGTTGTCGGTCAGGAGGCGCTGGCCCCGGGCCAGTTCGCTGGCGGTGTAGGAGGCGCGGGCTTTGGCGGCGGTCAGGGCGGCGGCGGCGCGGTCGACCTCGGCCGCATAGGGGCGCGGGTCGATGGTGAACAGCACGTCGCCCTTCTTGACGATGCTGCCGTCCTGGAAGTGCACGGCGGTGAGAGTGCCCGACACCAGGGGACGGATGTCGACGCGGTCGATGGCTTCCAGGCGGCCGGAGTAGCGCTGCCAGTCCACGATCGTCTTGTTGAGGACTTCGGCCACCTCGACCGGCGTGGCGGCGGGAGCGGTTTGCGCCTGGGCGGCGTTGGCGCCGGCCGGGGCGCGGAAGAGGGCGTAACCTCCGCCAGCGGCGATGACGGCTGCAAATACGGCGAGCACAGCAATACGATTGCGCGAAACCATGGTGTTTCCTTGAGAGATGATGGGGCGAAAGCGCGCTTGCCTGGGTGAGCCTGGGGGCGGGAGGCGGCTGCGGCGGTCCGGGGCAGGCCTGTCCTGAGGATCCGATGGGGATGCTGCGGTGCAGCATGCAATACTGCTGCGCATCCCAGGCAAAGGCGCCTGATCGGGGCGGGTCTTTGCGGTTGCCGGAATCTGAGGATAGGCATGCCCTTTGATGGCGCCTGGCGGCAAGGGCACTTCAAGATGGTTTGCATTCTGAGCCGTTTAGGGGGTCGGATAAACCCGTATGTTTCGGCAACACTAGTCGCTGAAACCGACTAATCAATGTCGAAATCGGGTTATGCTCCGTCCACACCGACTATTTCCCCTAAAGGACACCGTCGCCATGGACCGTTTTCAGGCTATGCAGGTGTTTGTGCGCGTCGTGGACGCCAATAGCTTCACCCGGGCGGCCGACAGCCTCTCGCTTCCGCGCACCACCGTCACCACCATCATTCAGAACCTCGAACGCCTGCTGGGCGTGCGTCTGCTCAACCGCACCACGCGCCGTATCGGCCTGACGCCCGACGGCGCCGGCTACTACCAGCATTGCGTGCGCATCCTGGCGGACGTCGAGGAAACCGAGGCCTGCTTCCAGGAAGCGGCCCTGCGCCTGAAGGGCAGGCTGCGCATCGACGTGCCTACCTGTATCGGGCGGCTGATCCTGATTCCCTCATTGTGTGATTTCCACGACAAGTACCCCGACGTGGAACTGGTGCTGGGCCTGGGCGACCGTCCCGTCGACATGGTGCAGGAGGCCGTGGACTGCGTGATCCGCGCGGGCGACCTGGAGGATTCCAGCCTGGTCGCGCGCCGCATCGGCACCCTGCAGAGCGTGACCTGCGCCTCGCCCACCTATGTGGCGCGCCACGGCCTGCCGCAGAGCATCGACGAACTGCGCGACCACCACGCCGTGCATTATTTCTCCAGCCGCAGCGGGCGCAATTGCGGCTGGGACTTCAGGGTGGACGGCAAGCACCAGGAAGTGGAAATGAAGGGCGTGGTGTCGGTGAACGAGGCCGGCGCCTATCTGGACTGCGGGCTGAAGGGCTTCGGTCTGATCCAGACCCCCCGCTACATGGCGTTGCCGCACCTGCAATCGGGCGAGCTCATCGAAGTGTTGCCGCAATGGAAGCCCAGCCCCACGGCGATCTCGGTGCTGTATCCGCAAAGCCGCCAGTTGTCGCCCAAGGTGCGCGCCTTCGCCGACTGGGTGGCGGAATTGTTCGCCAGCTGCCCGCTGCTGAGCGGCCGCGACGAGACCGATCCGGCCGCCGCCAGCTGCAGCGTCTATGCGCGCCAGGTCAGTCAGGCGAACACCCTGGCGTCCACCGCGCCCCGGCCGGCGCTGGAGGAATACCTGCCGCCGCGCCGCCGGACCGCGCGCGAAGAGGCCGCGGAATACGCTTTGTAAAGCGTTTGGCGTGGAGGGCGGATCCGCCCTCCACCCGCGGAGCCACGGGAAACCCCGTAGTAAATACAGGCCTTGTGTCCCTCGAATTGCACGAAACGTCTGTATAGTCCGACAGTCAAAGCCTACAACGCCCTTACTGTCGATCCGCTCCATGCAGCCTGTACTACCCGCTTATCTGATCGCCCGTTGGCTTTTGTTGCTCGTGCTGTTGGCAGGGGTGTACTTCCTCAGCGGATTCCTGGTCCCCGCGCTCGCCGCCCTCATCATCGGCCTGGCCAGCTGGCCCCTGTACCAACGCCTGGTCGCGCGCTGCGGCGGCCGCACCGCGCTGGCCGCCTCGTTGGCGCTGCTGGTGGTGATCGTGGTGCTGATCGTGCCGATGTCGTTCGCGCTGTCCTACGCCATCAAGGAAGCCAGCACCTTCTTCGCCTGGGCCATCGCGGCCAACCGCCACGGCGTGGACGTGCCCAACTGGATCACCTCCATGCCCGTGGTGGGCGAACGCCTGGGCCAGTACTGGGAATCCTATATCGGCCAGCCTCATGCGCTGGGCGCGCTGGTCGAGGCCGTCAGCGGCGAACATCTGGGCAATATCTACCGCATGGTGCTGGCGGCCACGGGCAACCTGTTCCAGCTGCTGCTGACCGTGCTGTTCATGTTGATCACGCTGTTCTTCGTCTACAAGGACGGCATCCGCATGGTGGCCCAGCTGGACGTGCTGGGCGAACGCATCCTGCCGGCGCGCTGGCTGCGCTTTTCGCGCGTGGTGCCGGCCACCATCAATTCCACCGTCACCGGCATGGGCCTGATCGCGCTGGGCGAAGGCGTGGTGCTCGGCATCGCCTACTGGGTGGCGGGCGTGCCGTCGCCGGTGCTGCTGGGCGTGGTCACGGGTTTCATGGCGCTGATCCCCGGCGGCGCGCCGCTGTCGTTCACGCTGGTGTCGCTCTATCTGGTCGGTTCGGGCCATCTGGTGGCGGGCATCGCCCTGATGGTCTGGGGCAGCGTGGAACTCTTCATCGTCGACAAGACCCTGCGCCCGCGCCTGGTGGGCGGGCCGGTCAAGCTGCCTTTCCTGCCGACCTTCTTCGGCCTGGTCGGGGGCGTGAAGACCATGGGCATCGTCGGGCTGTTCGTGGGCCCGGTGCTGATGGCCCTGCTGGTGGCGGTGTGGCGCGAATGGGTGCACCATGAAGTCCAGGAGCGCGACGCCGCCCGCATCAATCCGCCTACCCATCCCCCCGCCGCCTGAATGCCATGTTGTTGCCCGATGATCAGATAGCCGTCCTGCGCGAGCAGGGCTTCGTGGTGGCGCGCCAGTTCGCCAGCCCGGAACAGGTGGCGGCGCTGCGCGCCCTGGCCGAACGCCATTTGCGGGAGCACGTCGCGCCCATCGAATACGAAGCCGACCTGCGCTATCCCGGCGCGCCCGAGTCGCGCGCAGCCGTTGGCGGGCTGACCGTGCGCCGCCTGCTGAACGCCTACGCCCGCGATCCCTTGTTCGCGCAATGGGCCGCCGATGCGCGCATCGGCCAGTGGCTGGGGCGCTATTTTGGCGAAACGCCGGTGCTGTCCACCGTGCACCACAACTGCGTGATGACCAAGCATCCCGCCTACGGCAGTCTGACAGGCTGGCACCAGGACATCCGCTACTGGTCATTCTCCGACACGGACCTGGTGTCCACCTGGCTCGCGCTGGGGCCGGAAACGCGCGCCAACGGCGGCCTGTCCTTCATTCCGGGTTCGCATGCGGCCGCCTTCGCGCCGGAACAGTTCGACCCGCAGAAATTCTTCCGCGACGACGCGCCCCAGAACGCCGAGTGGATCGCCCGCGCGGTCTGTCCCGAATTGCAGGCCGGCGACGTGGTGTTTTTCCATTGCCGCACCTTGCACGCGGCCCAGGGCAACAGCAGCGACCGGGTGAAGCTGTCGGTGGTGCATACCTACCATCCGCAGTCCTGTCATCCCATGCCGGGCACGCGCTCGGCCAGCCAGCCCGGCGTGTCTCTGTCGGCCCAGGCAGCCTGACGAGCCGAAACAGGCGCCGCGGTCTGCGGCGCCAGTCGGCCATTCGATAGCCGCGAGCCCGGCCAAGCCTTTCCGCCCGGCGTTTCCCCGGGCGCGACCTCCCAAGCATTGTTCCCAGTTCAGGCCAGCAATTGCGCCTGCACACGGGGTGCCGTCCCCTGTTTCCGCCCGTCACGCCGGCTTCAAGGCGGGCATGGTCCTGGGCGTCGTTTCCGCAACCTAAGCGGGCGCTTCAACAGAATGGGCCCAGTCCTATGCCTTGAGCGGATAGGAGCGGACTAGCCCGATGTCCCGCCAACGCCACGAAAACTAGCATTCAGTTGTTGAGTACGCGAACTGAAAAGGCTAGTCCCCAACGGCCCTGAATTCACAAGCGCGCACAGCAAAGACCGCCCGCAACGGCGATTTTCCTCACCTCAAAACCCCAACTCAAAAGACTCGTCATGAAAAAGAACCTCCTGACCGCCGCTCTCGCCATCGCCGGCCTCGCCACCTTCGCCAGCGCCCACGCCGCTGACGGCACCATCGAATTCACCGGCAACATCACCGCCAACACCTGCGCCATCAACGGCGGCAACGGCGGCGAGAACTTCACCGTGGCGCTGCCCTCCGTGTCGGCCAAGACGCTGGAAACCGCGGGCGCCACCGCCGGCCGCACGCCGTTCAAGATCGCGCTGACCGGCTGCACCACCGACCAGCCGGTTTCGGTTCACTTCGAAGGCGGCCCCACGGTTTCGCAGACCACCGGTCGTTTGACCGTTGACGTCGGCGGCGCCAGCAACGTCGAACTCGGCCTGCTGAACAATTCGTTCGGTGAAATCAAGGCCGGCGCTGCCTTCGGCCAGCAGAACTCGCAAACGGTGAACCTGGCTAGCGGCAAGGCCGATCTGGACTACTTCGTCGAATACCACTCGCTGGGCGGCGCCACCGCTGGCGCAGCCAACTCGCGCGTGCAGTACTCGATCTCCTACCAGTAATACGCAGATCTCGGCGGCCGCCTCCCGGTGCCGCCGAGGCGCGTGTTTCCCTGCAAGCCGTTTCACCCCGCTCCCCGAGACGGCTTGGAAGGAAACCGACCATCCACGCAGCATTCACCACCAAGGGCCACATCATGAAATCTCTACGCCGCACCCTGATGGCCGCCGCAGCGCTTGCCGCGGGCTGTATTGCACTCCAGGCGCAGGCCAGCGTCGTCATAGCCAGCACGCGCGTGATCTATCCGGCGCAAGAGCGCGAAGTCACCATCAAACTGAGCAATGACGGCCGCACGCCGGCCCTGGTCCAGTCCTGGCTGGACGACGGCAACATCACCGATGCGCCGGAAACGCTGAAGGTCCCCTTCGTGCTGACGCCGGCCATCTTCCGCGTGGATCCCGGCAAGGGACAGACGCTGCGGCTGATCCACACCAAGGAAGCGATGGCGCAGGACAAGGAAAGCCTGTTCTGGCTCAACGTGCTGGAAGTGCCGCCCAAGCCCCAGGCCGGCGAGGATGCCAACCGCCTGCAGATCGCATTCCGCACGCGCATCAAGGTGATGTACCGGCCGCAAGGCCTGCCGGGCCAGGCGGATGAGGCTCCTGCCCTGCTGCGCTGGGAGATCGCCCCTGCCCAGAGCGGCAAGGGCTACGCGCTGAAGGCCAGCAATCCCACGCCGTATGTCGTGAACCTGGGCAAGGTGAGTTTGCAGTCCGGCAGCCAGTCCTTCGATGCCGGCGCCGGCTACGTCAAGCCCGGCGAGTCAGCGCTCTTTCCCGTTGCGGGACTGGCATCCACGCCTGCTGCCGGCGCACAGGTCAAGTTCAACAGCATCAACGACTGGGGCGCGAATGTCGCAGGCTCGCAGTCTTTGACGTCGGGACCCGCGTCCACAGCGCGCTAAAGCCGCCAGGCCGCGCAAGCGCGCGGCGCCTACCTCCTGAAAACCTCTTTGTGATGGATGCCGGCAACGGCATCCCCAGGGAGGGTTTTGCCCAGCGATTCCACCGAGCCCACTTCTCAACGCAGTCACCATGAAAAGCTCCCTGTTCCAGCTTCCGCAAACCCGAGATCGCGCCTGTCTGCGCCTTACGCCCCTGTGCACGGCGCTGCTGGTGGCCCTGGCCTCGCACGACCTGGACGCGCTGGCCGCCGAGGCCACCGCGCCCGGAAAAATGGTGGCCTCGGTGGAATTCGAGGATGCTTTCCTGATGGGAGGCTCGGGCCAGCGCACCGACTTGTCGCGTTTCGCCAAGGGAAATGCGGCCGCGCCCGGCAACTATTCGGTGGACTTGTTCATCAACCAGGGCTACGTCGGCCGTGTGGATGTGCCGTTCGCGCCGGTCGCCGGCGAGGTGGCGGCGCAGCCCGTTTTCGACCGCCAGCTGCTGCAGCGCATAGGCGTCGATCTGGGCAAGCTGCCTGCCGGGGCGGTGGAAAAGCTGGCGCAGGGCGCCAGTTTGCGCCTGGATGAGATCGCGGCCGACGCCGGCAGCGATTTCGACTTTGGCGACCAGCGCCTGGACCTCAGCATTCCCCAGGCTGCGATGAGCCGCCACGCCCGCGGTTATGTCAGTCCGGAACTGTGGGACTCGGGCGTCAACGCGGCCATGGTCGACTACGACTTCAACCTGTACAACTACCGCAACAAGGCGTTCGGCGGCACACAGCGGCAGGGTTATCTGGGCCTGCGGGCCGGCGCCAACATCGGCGACTGGCGCCTGCGCCACAACGGCTCCTACTCCTTCGATTCCCAGGGCCGGCGTCAGTATCAGAACATCGCGACGTACGCACAGCGCGAGATCATGGGGCTGTCGTCGCAGCTGACCCTGGGCGAAGCCTACACCAGCGGCGAATTGTTCGACTCGACGCCCTTCAAGGGCGTGCGCCTGGCCAGCGACGACCGCATGCTGCCCGATTCGCTGCGCGGCTACGCGCCGGTGGTGCGCGGCGTGGCCAACAGCAACGCGCGGGTCACCATCCGCCAGAACTCGGTCATCATCTACGAAACCACGGTGGCGCCGGGCGCCTTTGAAATCACCGACCTTTATGCCACCGGCTACGGCGGCGACCTGGATGTGTCCGTGCAGGAGGCCGACGGCAGCGTGCGCAAGTTCTCGGTGCCTTATGCGGCCGTGCCGATGTCGCTGCGCCCCGGCGTGAGCCGCTACAGCGTGGTCGGCGGCGCCGTGCGCAACAAGCAGTTGTCGAAAAGCCCGCAGTTCCTGCAAGCCACCTACCAACGTGGTTTGTCCAACCTGGTGACGGGCTATGCCGGCGCCACGGTGGCGCAGAACTACACCTCGGCCCTGCTGGGCGGCACGCTCAATACATCGGTCGGCGCGGTCGGCCTGGACGCGACCCAGTCGCGCCTGTCGCGCGACGGCGCCACGCATACCGGCACCAGCTTGCGCGCCAGCTATGCCAAGAGCCTGCCCGATACCGGCACCAACGTTTCCATCGCGGCGTACCGCTACTCCACCGGCGGCTTCTATGGCCTGAACGAAGCCATGAATTCGCTCTACGGCTACGGCCAGTACCGCTATACCGGCAGCATGGTGCGCGAGCGCAACCGCGCCTCGCTCGTCATCAGCCAGCAGTTGGGCGGACAGCGCGGCAGCCTCAACTTCACCGGCTCGACCGTGGACCACTGGAACCGCGATGGCCGCGACGTGAACTACAGCATCGCCTATGCCAACACCTACAAGACCGTAGGCTACAACCTGACGGTCCAGCGCCAGCGCGACAGCCGCCAGCAGATGGGCACCGCGGTTTACGCCACCTTCAGCATTCCGCTGGGCAAGACCAATCCGCTCAGCCTGTCCACCAATGTAGGACGCGATGCCACCGGCCGCATGCAGGTGCAAAGCACGCTGTCCGGCTCCACGGGCGAGGACAATCAGCTGTCCTACGGTCTTAGCGCCGACCATGCTTCCGGCGGCTCGGGCAGCAGCAGGAATGGCGGCAGTGCCAATTTGCTTTACCGTGCGCCGGTGGCGGAATTCATGGGCAGCGCAGGCGTCGGCACGGGCTACTCGCAAAGCTCGGTCGGCATGCGCGGCGCGGTCGTGGTCCATCCGGGCGGCGTCACGCTGTCGCAACCTCTGTCGGAAACCTTCGGCATCGTCGAAGCGCCTGACGCGGAAGGCGCGCGCCTGCTCAATGCTTCAGGCGTGCGCGTCAACAGCCGCGGCTATGCGGTGGTGCCGCATCTGACGCCGTATCGTATGAACGCGGTGGAGATCGATCCCAAGGGCCTGTCCACCGACGTGGAATTGCAGGTCACCAGCCAGCAGGTGGCGCCGCGCGCCGGCGCGGTCTCGATGCTGCGGTACGCCACGGTCTCGGGCAGCTCGGCCATGCTGGTGGCTCTGCGGGCTGATGGCAAGCCGCTGCCGTTCGGCGCCAGCGTGGTTGACGAGCACGGCGTGGAAGTCGGCCTGGTTGGGCAGGCCAGCCGCGTGCTGGCCCGCGGGCTCCAGGACAGCGGTCAACTGATGGTCAAGTGGGGCGAGCAGCCTGGTGAATCTTGCCGCCTGGACTACGAGCTCCCCGCACTCGAAAAAGGGACCCGTGCCGACACCTATCGGCAGATTGAGACCCGTTGCCAATAATCAACTCTCTTCTAATAGCTACCGATCGGAACTGCAACATGAAAACGCTTCGAAACTTGTATTTAACGGGCGCTGCGCTGCTTTTGCTGTCGCTGTCGCCAAGTGCTTCCGCGACGCTCTGTCAAAACGCCAATTGGATGCCCGATGGAATGACGATTCCAGAGATCGTCGTAGATCCGAGTGCCCAGGTTGGGGCTGTGCTGCACGTTCTTCACTTGTACCGTTCGGCTGGTAGCAACAATGGTCCCTGTCTCAGCTCCACGGTCACGATGACGTTCACTGGGGCAGACGCCCTTGTCGCGCCTAACACCTACAACTCGCGGATTCCGGGAGTTGGCTACCGCTTGCGGATAACGAGCGGCGGGTGTACGTCGGCCTACTTTCCCACGAGTTGCTCCGGAAAGTTTGGGCCTGGCGTCCCCACGCACACGATGGAAATGGAACTGGTTAAGACAGGGCCTATTACCTCCGGAAACCGCCCCGCAGGCGCGCAGATAGCCACCTGGCGCGACAACTACAATCACCCTACCTACACTGACGACTTCGCGCGTTTCACCCTTTTCCAAGCCATTTCGGTAAGAGTGCGGCAGCCGCCCACTTGTTCAATTTCGTCGGCGGGACCGATCAAGGCCTCATTGGGAAGTTTCCCCGCAAAGAGCTTCAAGGGCGTTGGCTCCACCTCACCCGCGCGGCCTGTCAACATCGATTTGAAATGTAATGGCGGAGATCCAGGCATGTCCGCCGAGGCCCATGTCACGCTGACGGATGCCACCAACACCGGCAACCGCTCCAACGTATTGACCTTGTCGCCGGACTCCCAAGCCAAGGGCGTCGGCATCGAGGTTTTGAAGGGCGACACCGTGCTGGCTTATGGCCCGGATTCGAACGCAACCGGGAACCTGAACCAGTGGCACGCCGGCACCATTTCCACGGGCATGAGCACGTTCTCCATCCCGCTGACGGCGCGCTATGTGCAGACCGACCCTGTCGTGACGCCAGGATCCGCCAACGGCCGCGCCACCTTCACGATGAGCTATCAGTAGGAAGCCGAGCCGCCGCGGCCTGGATCGCCGCGACGTTGAAAGCGCGTGCCGTATGGATTGCGAATGACCGGCAATGAAGAAAGGCGTGCGTACCGACAGCTATCGGCAGCTTGAAACCCGCTGCAAATAGCCACGCTTTTCCTAATTGCCATGGACTGGAAACCATACGATGACTAAATTTCCGAACTTGTTTTCGCTTGCCGCAGGCTTGCTGCTCATGCTGGGGCTCTCCGCGCAGGCGGCCGGGCAGGCGATGTGCCAAGTCCCCAACTCAATGACCTTGAGTCTTCCCTCCGAACTGACATTCGATCCCAACGCGGCGGTAGGGGATGTGCTGTACTCGATTTCCTCTCCCGTCACCATTACCGGTTCGGGCATAGGCTGCGTCTCAAAATCGACCACCATGAACTTTTATGGCGATGCGGGCTATGGCGGCGCCATCGGCAATCTCTATCCCACCGGCATCCAAGGGGTGGCTTTCCGCCTGAGAATGCCGACGCATACTTGCGCGGCAGGTCGTTACTGGCCCATAAGTTGCAAGGGTACATTTGGACCGAACGTCCCGCCGCATACGCTCGAGTACCAACTGGTCAAGACAGGCCCCACAGGCTCGGGCACGCTCTCGAGGAACGTCGGCTACTGGTGGGGGGATGCCAATATCCTTACGAAGTTCGCGATGATCTATCTGGCGTCCTCCGTTGCCGTGAAGCCCCAATCCTTACCCACCTGTTCCTTTACGGCCGGATCGGTCCAGGCATCGCTGGATAATGTCTCCGCGAAGAGTTTCACCGGCGTCGGCTCTACCTCGCCCGCTCGGCCTTTCAGCATCGATCTGGCCTGCAAGGGGGGAGACGAAGGCATGTCAGCGCAGGTCTACGCTACGCTGACGGACGCCACGGACGCCAGCAACCGGTCCAAGGTGTTGAGCTTGTCGCCAGGCTCCCAGGCCAAGGGCGTCGGGATTCAGGTCCTGCATGAAGGCGCCGTGCTGGGATATGGTCCGGATTCCAGCGAGCCCACCAACGTAAACCGCTGGCACGCAGGTACCGTGGCCACAGGCATGACTGCCTTTTCCATTCCGCTGGCGGCGCGCTACGTGCAGACCGACCCTGTCGTGACCCCCGGTACTGCCAACGGCCGCGCCACCTTCACGATGAGCTATCAGTAGCGGCCTGTTCCGGGTTCGCCGCGCGCCCCAGCCACCACAACACAGCCGTCGCGGCCAGGATCGCTGCCACATTGAATTGCAGGGCGCTGGCGAAAGCGCGGGCGTGACGTTCGGCCGCGCCGGCATCGGCATAGGCGTCCAGCGTGCCTGCATACAGCATCCCCGCCGCCGACACGCCCAGCGCCGCGCCCACCTGCTGCAAGGTCGACACCACGCCCGCCGCCATGCCGGCCTGGCGGTCCTCCACCAACCCCAGCGCCAGGTTCACCAGCGGCGTATTGACGGCGCCTTGCGCGGCGCCCAGCCACACCAGCGCCGGTAGCAGCGACCACGGCGCGAGGCTGGCGCCGGCCGCGCCGACCTGCAGCATCAAGGCGGCCGTGGCGCCGCCATACAGCAGCGCGGCCAGCGCAATGGCGCGCGTGCCGTAGCTTGCGACCAGCCGCGGCGCCGCCATCGATCCGGCCACGAAGCCCACGCTGGCGGGCGCGAAGATCAGGCCCGCCGTCAGCGCGTCCAGTCCGAAACCGGTCTGCACCAGCAGCGCATAGCAGAGGAACATGGCGCTGGCGGTGGAGAACACCAGCATCACCAACAGGCAGCCGGCCGCTAAGCGCGGCTGCGCCAGCAAGGCCATGTCGACCAGGGGCGCGCCGCCACGGGCCGCGATGCGGCGCTGCATGCGCACGAACAGCGCCAGCACGGCCAGCGCCGCCACGCCGCACGCCACCGTCCATGCAGGCCAATGCCGCTGCGGGCCTTCGATCAGCGCCAGCAGCAACAAGGTCAGGCCCGCGCCCACCAGCGCCGCGCCGGGCCAGTCCATGCGCGCGCCCGAAGGCTCCCGCGATTCCGGGATGTGACGGGCCAGCCGCAACGCCAGCAGGCCCAGCGGCACGTTAAGCAGGAAGATGCTGCGCCATGCCAGCCCGAACAGGTCGGCATGCACGATCCAGCCGCCCAGCACTTGTCCGGCAATGGCCGCCAGCCCCAGCGTCATGCCTAGCAGGCCAAACGCCCGCCGCCGCTCGTGGTCGTCGTAGCTGACGCGGATCAGCGCATACACCTGCGGAAACAGCATGGCCGCCGCCATGCCTTGCAGGACGCGCGCGGCGATCAGCGTGTCGGCCGTGGGCGCCAGGCCGCACAGCGCCGAGGCCAGCGCAAACCCCGCCATGCCCAGCATGAACAGGCGCCGTCTGCCGTGGCGGTCGCCGAGCCGGCTGCCCGCGATCAGCAGCACGCCGTAGGCCAGCTCGTAGGCGGCGATGATGAAGCTGATCTGCGCGAAGCTGGCGGACAGGGTGGACTGCATGCTGGGGATCGCGACGTTCACCACGAATAGATCGAAGATCGTGATGAAGCCGCCCGACAGCAGCACGGCCAGGCCCAGGCGGCCCAGGGCGGGCGGCGGCGCGGCGTGCAGTGCGGGGCAGGGAAGCGCGGAGGAAGTCATGGAAAGCGCCATCGGAGTGTCGATGGGCGCTATTCTGGAGGGGCTTTTAGCCTTATACAATTTAGCTGTTTATGCTATTACTGCCTGCAATAGACACATGACCGCAACTGTAGCTTCCAAGCGCCTGGATCGCACCCGCGCCGATTTGTCCGAGTTCCTGCGCCTGCGCCGCGAACGGCTCAGCCCCGCCGACGTGGGGCTGCCGGCGGGCGCCCGTCGGCGCACGCCAGGATTGCGGCGCGAGGAAGTGGCCGCGCTGGCAGGGGTGGGGCTGGCCTGGTACACCTGGTTTGAACAAGGCCGCAACATCAGCGTGTCGGCTGGGCTCCTGGAAAACCTGGCGCGCGTGCTGAAGCTGGACGCCGCCGAACGCCGCCACCTGTACCTGCTGGCGCATCAGCGGCCGCCGTCGGAACCGGGCCGCACCTGGTGCACGGTGCCGGCGCAAGTGCGCCGCCTGATGGACGATCTGCCGGCGCGCCCCGCCTACATCCTCAATCTGCGCTGGGACGTGGTGGTGTGGAACGCGGCCGCGGACCGGGTATTCAATTTTTCGGCGCAGGCAGAGGGCCGCAGGAACTTGCTGTGGATGCTGTTCGCGGACCCGGCGATGCGGGAACTGTTCGTGGACTGGCCGGCGCAAGCGCCCGCCATGCTGTCCACGTTCCGGCGCGATTTCGCCAGCGCGGGCCAGGCGCCGGATGTAGGCGAACTGGTGGACGAGCTGGAGCGCGTGTCGCCGGACTTCAAGATCTGGTGGCGCGAACACGATGTGCATGGAGCCTGCATGGGCCTGCGCAGCCTGCGGCTGGCGCCCCTGGGCGAGTTGGCGTTCGAGCATTCCACCTTGTCGGTGGACGAGAGCCGGCACTTGAGGCTGGTGGTCTACGCGCCCGCGCCGGACGAACCGAAGGCCGCGGCCTTCGAGCGCTGGCTAGGAGGCCGCGCAACCGCCGGATCGCAGCCCGCCCGTGGCACCAGGGAATAGGCACGCCGTGGGTCTACGGAGCCGCGGCGGGCGGCTCCTATAGTCGGGGCTTCTTCATACCGCCGCGTCCCTGCGGACGCATACGCCGCCCATGTCCACCGCCACGCTGTCCCGCCGCCAGGCCTTGCTGCTTTTGGGCGTGGTGGTGCTGGCCTGGGGCTTTACCTGGATCGTCAACAAGCTGCTGCTGCAGTACATGACGCCCATTTGGGCGGCGGCCGCGCGCAGCATCGCGGGCACGGCCGCATTGCTGTCGCTGGGACTCGCGCTGCGCCGAGTGGCGCGGCCGGTCAAGGCCGACATCCCCGTGATCCTCAGCGTGGGGCTGCTGCACATGGGCGCCTTCGCCGCGCTGGTCAGTCTGGGCATGTTGTATGTGCCGGCGGGCCGCTCGGCGGTGCTGGCGTACACCACCCCGCTGTGGGTGATCCCCGGAGCGTGGCTGTTCCTGGGAGAGTCCGTAGGCCGCGCCCGGCGGTTGGGACTGGCCCTGGGCCTGCTGGGCCTGGTGGTCGTCTTCAATCCGCTGGATTTCGACTGGAGCAGCCGCGATGCGCTGTTCGGCAATGGCCTGATCCTGCTGGCTGCGCTGTGTTGGGCAGCCAACATCGTCTACGTGCGTGCGCACCGCTGGGTGACCCCGCCTTTCGAACTGGCGCTTTGGCAGGCGCTGTTGGCCTCTATCGTGCTGTCCGCCGTGGCTTATGCGGTGGAAGGCGCGCCGCAAGTGGCGTGGAGTGCGGACCTGGCATGGCTGCTGGGCTATGCCGGCGTCTTCGGCATCGCGGTGGCGTATTGGGCCGCCGTGAACGTGAACCGCTCGCTGCCTGCGGGCGTCACGTCCATCGGGCTCCTGGGCGTGCCCGTGGTGGGCCTGCTGTGCTCGGCCGTGGTTCTGCATGAGCCCGTCAGCGCCTCGCTGATGGCGGGCATGGCGCTGATCGTGGGCGGTATCGCGGCAGGGGTGTTCGAACGCCGCGCTTGACTCCTGGACTATCGTAGGTATATCGTAAGATATATATCGTAAGATACATATCTGGAGATAGACCATGCGCGACTCCCAATTCATCACCGCATTCGTACGCCGTGCCCGCCATAAGCCGCAGGGCGGCCACGATCATCCGCATCCGCACCAACACCACCATGGCGAGGCGCATGCGCATCACCGCCATCACGCAGGCCATGGCCACCATCAGCGCCACGCCGGCGCGGGCGGCGACTGGTTCTCCGGCCCGGCCGACGAGCGCGGCGAGGGCGGCGGCTTCGGCGGCGGCTTTGGCGACGACGGGCGCGGCTGGACCCGCAGCCGCAAAGTCAGCGCCGACGACCTGCAGCTCATGCTGCTGGGCCTGCTGGAAAAGAACCCCAGCCACGGCTACGAGCTAATCAAGGCGCTGGGCGCGCTCAGCAACGGCTTCTATACGCCCAGCCCCGGCATGGTCTATCCCGCGCTGACCTACCTGGAAGAGCTGGGCTACGCCACCGTCGAGCAAGAAGGCGCGAAGAAGCGCTACCACCTGGCCGAGCCGGGCCGCGCGCACCTGGACGGCAACCGCGAACGCCTGGCGCTGATGTTCAACAAGCTCAAGCATGTGGCGCGCAAGATGGACTGGATGCGCCAGGCCTGGAGCGGCCAGCCGCGCAGCGTCGGTCCGGAAGGCGAGGACACCGCCACGGGTTGGCTGCCGGAATTCGTGGCCGCGCGCCAGGCGCTCAAGCGCGCGCTGTTGGACCGCACGGACGCTACGCCCGCGGAGCAGCGGCGCATCGCCGCCATCCTGGCCCGCGCCACCGACGAAATCAATGGCCAGGCCTGTTCCTGAAGACCCTATTCCTGGAGTATCCATGACCCGCAACGACCTGAATGTCGAACGCGTCCGCCACAACCTGAAGATGCGCATGCTGACCGTGGCCAGCGTCGAGCGCATCGCCGGCCTGATGGCCCGCGTTACCTTTACCGGCGACGAGTTGCAGGACTTCGTGTCCGCCTCGTTCGACGACCACGTGAAGCTGTTTTTCGCCGCCGATCCGTCCTTGCCGCCGGCCCTGCCGGTCGCCAGCGCGGATGGCATCAAGTTTCCCGAAGACGCGCCCAAGCCCGCCGCGCGCGACTACACGCCGCGCCGCTTCGATGCGGCGCGCAAGGAGCTCGTGATCGATTTCGTGCTGCACGGCGATGGCCCCGCATCCACCTGGGCTGAACAGGCCAAGGCTGGCCAGCAGCTGGGCATAGGCGGGCCGCGCGGCTCCTTCGTCGTGCCCACGGGCTTCGACTGGCATGTGCTGATCGGCGATGAAACCGCCTTGCCCGCCATTGCGCGCCGCCTGGAAGAACTGCCGGCTGCTGCGCAGGCGCTGGTGCTGATCGAAGTGCCGGATGCCTCCAACGAAATCCCGCTGGCTAGCGAAGCGCAGGTTTCAGTGCGCTGGCTGCATCGCAACGGCACCGCGGCGGGTTACAGCACCCTGCTGCTGGAAGCCGCGCGAGAGCTGGCCTTGCCGCCGGGTGAAGGCTATGCCTGGGTCGCCGCGGAGTCCGCCGCCGCCAAGGCCGTGCGGGAAATCATGGTGACGCAGCACGGCATCGACAAGAGCCGCATCCGCGCCGCCAGCTACTGGAAGCGTGGCGCCGTGGCCGTGCACGAGTCCCACGAAGGCTGAGCCAATGGCGAGCCGGCTGGCGAGGCGATAAAGACCTTCAGCCGCCGGCCAACGCCAGCAGATTGCGCACGCGCCCGCCCGCGCCTTGCTCGCGCACCGCCAGGCCCAGCACCGCGCGCGGCCAGTCCAGCGCGAAGGGGCGGTACACCACGCCGTCGGGACGCAGATGGCGCAGCGACTCCGGCACGATGGCCACGCCCATGCCGGCGGCGACCAGATTCACCGCCGACGACAGCTGCGGCGCGCGCTGGCCGATCTGCGGATTGAGCCCATGCTGGCGGCAGGCAGCCATGATGTCGGCGCTGAGCCCATAACCGGACTTGCGCGAATACAGGATGAAGCGCTCCTGCTCCAGGTCCGCCGGCGCCAGCCGCTTGCGCCGCGCCAGCGCGTGGCCCAGCGGCAGCGCCACCACCAGCGGTTCTTCCGCCAATTGGGTGAACGCCAGGCCGCCGTCCAGCGCGAAGGGCGGACGCACGAAGGCCGCGTCGATGGCGCCGCTGCGCAGCTGCGCCACCAGCGTTTCGCTATCGCCTTGCGACAGCGTCATTTCCACGTCGGGGTACTGCTGTCGGTACTGCCGGATCAATTCGGTCACCACGCCGCTGAAGGACGCGGATTCCGTGAACCCCAACGTCAACTCGCCGACTTCGCCGCGCGCGGCGCGTTGCGCCGTTTGCACGGCAGCCTGGGCGCGCTGCAGGATGTCCTGCGCGCAGGACAGAAAGGCGCGGCCGGCGTCGTTCAGGGCGACGCCGCGGCCGGTGCGGTCAAACAGCGGCGTGCCGACTTCCTGTTCCAGCTGACGGATCTGCTGCGACAGCGGCGGCTGCGCCATCCCTAGCTGTTCCGCTGCGCGCGTGAAGTGCTCGGCCTCGGCGGTGGCGACGAAGTAACGCAGGTGGCGCAATTCCATATCGGTACTCAAAAAGTATTGATTATGAATTTTCCATATATTGGACATTCTATTGCGGCGCGCGGATCATGGACACATCGACGACACCTGCAAGGAATCCGCATGACTGCCCCCATCAAATCCAGCACCCTGTTGCGCCAGCACCTGGCCCGCGACATCGTCGTGGCGCCCGGCGCCTATGACGGCATGTCGGCCCGGCTGGTGGCCGCGGCCGGCTTTTCCGCCGTCTACGCCAGCGGCGGTGCCATCGCGCGCGCCGCCGGCTATCCGGACATCGGCCTGCTCAGCTTCACCGAGGTCATGGACCGCGTGGAAAAGATCGTGGACGCCAGCGGCCTGCCGGTGGTGGCCGATGCCGACACCGGCTTTGGCGGTTCGGCCAATGTGGAGCGCACCGTGCGCATCATGGAACGCGCCGGCGTGGCGGCCTTTCACATCGAAGACCAGTCCTTTCCCAAGCGCTGCGGCCACCTGGACGACAAGAGCCTGGTGGACGTCGAGGAAATGTGCCGCAAGGTGCACATCGCGCGCCAGACCCTGAGCGACGCCGACGCGTTGGTGATCGCCCGCACCGACGCCATCGCGGTCGAAGGCTTCGAGGCCGCGCTGTCGCGCGCCGAGCGCTACCTGAAGGCAGGGGCGGACATGATCTTCGTGGAAGCGCCCGAGACGCTTGAGCAGATCCGCGCCATCGCCGAACGCCTGCCGGGCCTGAAGCTCATCAACATGTTCTACGGCGGCAAGACGCCGCTGACGCCGCTGGCCGATTTGGCGGCCATGGGCTACCGCCTGGCGATCATTCCGTCGGATCTGCAGCGCGCCGCCATCCACGCCATGCAGGCCACGCTGGCGGCGATCAAGCAGACGGGCGACAGCAGCGCGCTGGCCGATCAGCTCACCAGCTTCAAGGAGCGTGAGGAGATCGTGCAGACGCGCCGCTATCTGGCGCTGGACGCGCAGTAGACGCGCGGCGCTAGTGGGGGCAGCGGCTGGGCAGGCTCAGCGGCCATAGCCGCTGGTTGTGCGAACCGTACAGCGTACGTACGCCGCATTCCATTTCCACGCGCGCCACCTGCTTGCCGGAGGGATCGATGATCATCGACTGCTCCAGCGTGGACACCACCGCGCGGCCATCGCCGAACGGCGCGACCACTCGGTAGTCGGCGGCGATCGCGAGCTTGCCCTGGGCGTCCACATAGCCGTAGCCGCTATCCATGCCGACCGGCGCCAGGCCTTCGCGCAGCGGGCCCAGCGCGTCGAACGCGGGGCCGGCCAGCGCGCCCTTGCCATCCAGCGCGCGCATGCCCCGGTTGGACACGCGCGTTACTGCGCGTCCTTCGGAATAGGCCGATGCGTGGCCTTCGACGGAGAGCCGCTTCTTGCCGTCCAGGCCGGTGTAGTCGGTCATCTCCCGGTTGCCGGCGTAGTGATGCCGCAGCAGCATGTCGGAGCCCTGCGGCCAGCGCCATTCACCGGCGGGCAGCGTGGTCACGGTCTTGCCCTGGTCGTCGATCAAGCGCGAACCGTCTTCGCCCGTCAGCAGGGCGCGGGCGGGTTGGCCGCGGAAGGTACCGGCAGTGGCGGAGAAAGGCGCGATCTGCCATTGCCCCTGGTTGTCCAGATAACCGTTGCGGGGCGCGCGGCGCAGCACCGTCCAGTCGCCCATGCGCAGGTAGTCCGCATCCTCCATGTCCACCGCTTCCGAGCCGTCCGGCGTGATGGTCCAGCGCTGCTTGCCGTCGCCTGCCGCGATCTCGCCGTTGCCGTCCACGCCGACCGAGAGCTTGGGCCGGAAGGCGGTCAGCGCACGCCCTTCGGCATTGAAGACGGCGGCGGGACGTTCGTACTCTTCCTGCTGGGGGCCGGCCTGGCGCAGCGTCCATATCTTGGCGGTGATGCGTTCGGCGCTGTGATGGCTGGGCGGCACGATCCACTTGCCCTGCAGGTCGACGATCCCGACGCGGTCCTGGCCCAGCGAGGCGACCGCCTGGCCGTCCTGGAAGAGACCGATATCCTGGAACGCGGGCGCGGCGATTTCCTTGCCGGCGACGAAGTCGTACAGGCCCCAGGGCGAGCCCTCGGCCGCGGTCTTCAGGAAACGGACCACGCCGGGGGCGACGATCTGCGTTTCGAAGAAGTCTCGGGGCAGGTCATAGGTCTTGCCGTCGCGGTCCAGCATGCGGCTCACGCCATCGGCGTAGGCCGGCGCATAACCATGGCGGAACGGCCCGATATGCTGTTGCGCGGGCAGGTCCATGGGCTTGCCCATGGCATCCAGCAGCAGCAGGCCTGCGGCGGTCTGCGCGGCGTAGCGCAGTTGTTCGGCCTTGAGTCCGGCGGCCTCGGCATCGGCCTGCGCGCCGTAATCCTCGTCGGATCCGTCCAGCGGGATGATGTTGCTCCAGGCCGGGTCGGAGGCGATGCCGCCGTCGGCCAGCAGCAGGCCGGCGCCGTCTTCGGCGCATTGGCAGTGATCCTGGGCCAGCAGGCCCAGCGCGCTGCCGGGTATGTCCAGCGGCAGCTCCTTGAGCGAGCGGCTCTTGGCGGCCTCCACCGTTTCGGGCTTGAGCAGCGCGCGGCCTGCGTCGTCCAGCACGTTGAGCAGTTCGCCTTCCTGTTTGAAGATCCACAGCTTGCCCTGGCGGAGCACCATCCGGCCGGTGTCTTCCAGCCAGGCGGGCGCGCTCTCGCCATGCAGCCAGTTGCCCATGGGCGTCAAGAGACCCACGGGTACGCGTTCCTCGTTCGAGAACAGCACGTAGCCGTTCTGGTTCTCGGCCACGAACAGGCCCGCGCCCAGCGTCAGCGGTTCAGCGCGTCCCGGAACCAGCGCCATCTGCTTGCCGTCCGAGGGGTAGACGATGGCGTCGCCGTAGCGTTGGGATTCCTGCGCCTCGGCGGACTTGAGCGTGATGACGGGTTTGCCGCCGCTATCCAGCACCGCATAGGAACCGCGGCCGAGCTCGGCGCTCCAGAATGCCTTGGTCACGGGCATCATGCTGCGATAGCCCTGGTCCGCGCCCACGGCCTTACCGTCTGGGTCCAGCAGCAGCGCATTGCCGTCGCTATGGGCGACGGCCATCGAGCCGTCGTCGCCCGGCACCGAAATATCCTGATAATTGGGCTCCAGCACCCACTTCCAATCCCGGTCCACCAGGCCGTACCGGCCTTCCGCATTGATGGCGATGTACAGGCCGTTGCCGTAGGACTTGATGATGCCGACGCCGGGGTCGCTATAGCGGCGTTCGCCGGTGCTGGAGCGATACTCCGGCTTGTACTCCACCGTCGCCAGCGCCGGCACGCCCGCGCCCACGTGCAAGGACTGGACACCCTCGTCCAGCGGTTCGCCCACCCGCTGGCCCTTGCGGTCGATCAATTGATAGCGGCCGTCCAGTATGGCCACGGTCAGGCCGATCTCGGCGTAGTCCTGCACGCCGTCGTAGCGCGGCGGCACCGCCATCCGGCCCTTGGTATCGATGAAGCCCCACTTGCCTTTCCATTTCACCGCGGCCAGGCCGTGATGGAAGTCGCCCACCGCTTCAAATATGGGCGAAATCGCCAGCCGGCCGTTCTGGTCCAGGAAGCCCCAGGCATGGCGGCGCAGCGACTGGTCGGGCGGCACGCGGTCGATGTTCACCAGCGCGGAGGGCAGCAGCACCGCGGCGCGCTGATCCGCCAGCGTGCGGATGCAGCCGTTGGCGTAGGGACTGATATCGTCATCGGCCGCGACGCTGTAGGGCTTTTCCTCGATGCAGTACGAAAACTGCGCATGCGCCGACAGGGACGCGCCCAGCGCGGCCAGGGCGCAGGCAAGGCGGGTGGTGCGTATCGCGCGTGACTTCATGGTTGTTTCGCTTTGGCGTTGTCGGGGGCGAGTTCGAACTTGTCGGCCACGGGGCAATCCATCTTCTGTTGCGGCCAGGTGATCCTGCCCTGGTCGTCCAGGATCGTCACGGTGTCGCACACCACGGTAAACGTGGCGATGGGCACGCCCTTGGTGTCGATGTACTGCGTGTTCCGGTCCTGGTAGTTGCCGCGGACCAGCGCGCGTTCCTCGCTGAAGTTGCCGGCCCAGGTGAAGACGGGCGGAATTGCATAACGTCCCGTCAGGTCGATGTAGCCGTACAGCTTGCCGGAATATTGCAGGCGGCGGGCCACGGCCAGGCCGTTGTTCAGCGGACCCAGCGAGTCGAAATGCGGTCCCACGATGCGCTTGCCGCTGGCATCGATGAAGCCGTGCCGGCCGTTGCCCGAGCCGCTGCGGTAGGGGGCCACGCCCTCATTGGCGCCGTTGTCTTCCACGCTGTACGTGCCATCGATGCGCGTGATCTCGCGGCCCTGCAGGTCCGTCATGATGCTGACGGAATTTTCCGAATCGTGGAACACGATGCGCCGCATGGAAGCCAGCGGCGAGCCGTCGCCCAGTTTGGGCAGCACGGTCTTGCCGTCCTGGTCGATCAGGCGGTAGCCGGATCCGGTGTAGGCGCGCGCCAGCCCCTCGGGCTGCGCGAAGAACGGATTGAACTCGCCGTAGATGGCCGGGACCTTCATGTTGCCGCGCGCGTCGATGGCGCCCTCGCGGTCCTCATGCTCGATGTAGATCCAGTGCTGGTACAGCTCCTTGCGCTTGGCCTGGCCGTCGGAGACCCGCGTGGCGCCGCCCTTTGCGTCGAACACCACGGTTCCGCCGCCCGCCAGCGCGCCCAGGTAGCGTCCGTCCTTCAAGCGCTCCGGCTTGCCGGTCACAAGCTCGCTGGACTTGCCGGTACGCAGGTCCACCAGGCGGTAGGTGGTGTCGAAAGAGCTGCGGGCGCGCTGTCCGGGAGCGTTGTCCTCGACCAGCATGAGGCCGTTGCCCAGGTAGTCCAGCTTGTAGGAACTCTCCTGCGTGGCGGGCACCACCCATTTCCCCTGGCGGTTCATCACGCCCCAACGCTCCTGGTGCTGGACCTTGGCCCAGTCGTCCTCGAACTTCTCCATGCTTTCGTGCACGGGCTTGACGGCGGGCGCGCCCCGGGCGACGTTCCAGATGCCCCAGCGGTTCTCGCGGTTCTCGTCTGGCGCACGGTATTGGATCAGTTCGCCGTCGAAGTTCATGGCGCCGTCCAGCACCTCGGCCGGGACCGCGACGGCCTTGCCGCGGGCGTCAATCACCAGCTTGTCGTCGCCACGGCTGCGGCTGCCTGCGCCTGCCAGCGCGTAGGCGCCGTGGAACGGGCGGATGACGCTGTAGCGGGGGGGCACCGACCAGTTGCCGTCGGCATCGATGGCGCCATGCTTGCCGTTGGTGGCGCGCACCGGCAAGGGCATGGACGCGCCGTAGCTGGACATGTCCTCCCAGTCCGGGTTGGTCACGATCTTGCCCTTGGGCGTCAGGATGCCGAGCGGCTGCTTGTAGTCCAGCGGCCGCAGCAGGGCCAGCGGCAAGCTGTCCGCGGCGGCGCGGCCGCGGGTCGACTCGCTGGCCGAAAAGGCTCTGATGTCGTAATCCTGCAGGCGCGCGACCGTGTCGGCGTCCAGCAGCGGCTTGCCTTCGCGCGTGTAGATCTGCAGCAGGCCGCCGGCATCGGGAGCCGCATCCGCGCTTGCCGCTTCCGCGGCGGCGGCGGCGTCTACCGCGGCGGCGGCTGCGTCCATCGCGGCAGGCGTTGCGACGTCGACGGCCACGGTCTCGGCTTCCGATGCGGCCGCCACCGCGGCCGCTGCCGCATCGGCTGCGCCGGCGTTCTGCATGGAGCTTGCGGCGTCGGCCGAGGCCTCCACCGCTTCACCGGGGCCATCGTTGTCGGCGGCTGCGGTGGTGCCGGCAGCCGCCGCATCGGCGGCCATTGCCGCAGCATCGGCCGTAGCCGCCGCATCGACCGCCATATCCACGGCTTGCGGCGGCAGGGATGCCGTCACCCAGGCTTGCCCGTTACTCACCTGCACGCGGCCATGGCGCGCGTCTATCTTGTGGAACTTGCCGGCGGGATCGATCAGCAGCACGGCCTCGTCATCAATCATGACGCGCCAGCCGTCGCGTTCATCCAGGCCGATGTAATTACCCTTGAAGGCGTGTTGGACGCCGAGCTTGGCGTTGAGCAGCAGCGCCTTGCCCGCACCTTTCTGCTTGACCAGCCACAGTCCGGGCCCCGCCAACTGCACGTGTTCGTAGCGCTGCGCCTGGAGGGTCTTGCCGCGCGGATCCACGAACTCCCAGCCGTCCTTGCGGCTCACGGCGAGCACGTCGCCGTCGCGCAGAGCAGGCTCGCGGGCGCGCAGCACGTCTGGCGCGATCGCCCAGCGGGCCTGGTCATCCAGCAGGCCCCACCAGCCGCCGTAGCGCGAATCGCGCAACTGGGCCGGCAGGTAGCCGCCGCTGGGCGCGGCCAGCGCCATCACGCCGGCGGGCAGCGCCGCCGCCTTGCCGGTTGCGGTGTTGAACAGGCGTGGCGGCATGGGCATTTCCATCGATGCCAGCTTCTGCCCCCGCATGAAGCCCCATGAGCGCGTGCCCAGCTCGAAGGTCTTGACGACCTTGCCCGAGCGGTCGATCAGCACATCGTGTCCTTCTTCCTCGGCCAGTGCGGTGCCCTCGGCGTTAAAGCCCGTCGCCTCGGCAAAACGCGGCTTGATCGCCCATTGTCCTTGCGTGTCGATATAGCCCCAGAGCCCGTCCTGGCTCACGGCGGCCAGGCCGTTCTGAAATGACTTGGCCTCTTGGAAGGACGGCGCGATGGCCATGCGGCCTTGCTTGTCGAGGTAGCCCCAGCGTCCGGCGTCATCGTCGGCCGATCCGGTCAGCACGGCGGCCAGGCCTTCGTGGAAGGCCTGCTGGCATTCCAGGTTGGCGCCGTTGTATTCGTTGTAGCCGGGGGCGCACTGGTTGATCCAGCCGGACCGCGCCTGCGCCGCGCCGGGCACGGCGGGCAGCAGGGTGGCGAGCGCCACGGCCAGCGCCAGCGGTTTGAGGGCGAGCGGGGTCTTCATCGTGCAGCGGCGCGGGCTGCAACCGCGCAAGCGTAAAGGCCGAGCCGGGCGTGCCACATGGTCGTATGCCTGCCAAGAAAGATGCGAAGGCAGCACTGTAACCAGCGACAGCGGGCAATTACGCGGTAAATGTAACCGTAACAAACAAACCGTTAACAACACCCGTCCGCGTGCCTGCGCAGCGTCGATTTCCGGCTTGCGCTGACATTCCCGCAAAGCATGCAGCGGACAAAAAATAATCGGTTGATGCGCGGCCGCCGCAGTCCTGTAATGGACGCCGGTGCCTGCCTGCATGGAGGCGATGTTCCACTGCCGAGGTTCGCCATGCCTGTTTCGCGCAAGTCTTCCCTGGATGCTTCTCAGCTGTTGCTGCTGGTGCTGGCCGGCGGCGTCATCATGGGCCTGGCGCTGGGCGTGCGCCACGTGCAGGGCCTGTTCCTCTTGCCCGTCACGATGGACAGGGGGTGGAGCCGCGAGACCTTCGCCATGGCGCTGGCGGTGCAGAACCTGACCTGGGGCGTGGTCCAGCCCTTCACCGGCATGATTGCCGACCGCTACGGCTCGGCCAGGGTGATCGCGGGCGGACTGGTGTTCTATGCGCTGGGGCTGGCGGGCATGGCGTATGCCACTACGCCCGCCGGATTCCTGTGGACGGCGGGCGTGTGCATCGGCATCGCACTGTCCGGCACCGCATTCGCGGCGATCTACGGCGCGCTCAGCCGGCTGGTGGCGCCAGAGCGCCGCAGCTGGGCGCTAGGCGTGGCGGGCGCGGTGGGCGGACTGGGCCAGTTCACCATGGTGCCGGCCGCGCAATGGCTGATCGGCGGCTGGGGCTGGGTTGCGGCCCTGCTGTCGTTCGCGGTGGTCCTGGCCATGTTGCTGCCCCTGGCGTTGCCCTTGAGGGAGCCGGCCAGCCGGGAACAGGGCGTCTCCGCGGGGGAGGCCGGATTATCCATGCCGGCGGCCATCCGCGAAGCGTTCGCCCAACCCGGCTTCTGGCTGCTGAACCTGGGCTTCCTGGCCTGCGGCTTCCAGCTCGCCTTCATCGGCACGCACTTGCCCGCCTACCTGATGGACAAGGGCCTGCGCGCGTCCGATGCGGTGGCGGCGCTGGCCATCATCGCGCTGACCAATGTCATGGGCACTTATATCTGCGGCGTCCTGGGCGGGCGCCACCGCCGCAAGTACCTGCTGGCCGGCATCTATCTGCTGCGCACGGCCGCCATCGCGCTGTTCGTGCTGCTGCCGCTGTCGTCATGGACCGTGTACGTGTTCGCGGCGGTCATGGGCTTTGTCTGGCTGGGCACGGTGCCGCTGACCAACGGCCTGATCTCGCAGGTGTTCGGCGTGCGCTACATCACGACCTTGTTCGGCTTCGTGTTCTTCGGCCACCAGCTGGGTTCCTTCCTGGGCGTGTGGCTGGGCGGCGTGGTGTTCGAGGCCACCGGGTCCTATGACTTGATCTGGCTGGGCGCGATGGCGCTGGGCGTGCTGTCGGCGGCGCTGCACTGGCCCATCGACGACCGCGAGATCCAGCGTGCGCGCGCCGTCGGCGCGCCGGGCTAGCGGCGGCTTACAGCGGCCGGTGCTGCGTGCCCGCGCCCATGGTGATGTGCAGCATGCGGCAGGGCCCGGCCACCTTGAGCGTGTGCCAGATGCCCTTGGGGATCACGTAGGCGTCACCTGCCTGCATCCGCACGGCCTGCTCGCCCGTCGGCCATTCCAGCCGCAGTTCCGCGCTGCCTTCAATCAGGCGCACGACCTCGTCGGCCTGCGGGTGCATTTCCCATTGCGGCCAGTCTGTCTCGAAAGCGTACTCGGACACCAGCCAGCCGCGGCCGAACCGTTCCAGTTCCTCTGCGGGCTGCGACCAGAAGGCCTTGCCGCCCGCGACGGTGGAGCAGGTACCCGAGGCGTCCAGCAGGAGATAGTGCGACGACAGATGGGTGGTCATGTTGCGCGTCCTGGCGTGAGAGGTGTCGGGCCAGTGTAAAGCGATATCATGTGCATCTTCATCGGCTATAACAGGAGAGGGCGATGCGCCAGGGATTCGATGGGGTCAGGCCCGCGTCCGAGTCTTCCATCGAGATCGGCTTCTTCTATGAAGGCCGGCATTGCGTCGAACGCATCCGCGCCAAGCCCACCGCCGCCAACCTCAAGCGCGCCGCCGACAGGCGGGCCGCCATACTCGAGGCCATCGCGCGCGGCGAGTTCGACTACAGCGCCGAGTTTCCCAAGCGCGGCGGCGCGACCAAGCCATCACAGGGTTCCGCATGACGAGCGAAAAACAGCTGGACATCAACGATTTGACGCCGGACGCCTTCAGGGTCTACGGCTGGATGCTGGGCAAGCCCATGCCGGATGGCAACGGCGTGCCGCTGTTCTCCAATCCTGCCACCGACTTCTGGCAGGAGCATCTGTTCAACACCGGCGCCGGCGGCGACGCCGAGTTGCTGTGGGTCAACTACCGCAGCCAGTCCTTTGAAATCGCCAGCCTGGAAAAGCACCTGCTGACGCAGCAGGCCATCGTGCCCTTGACGGGCGAGATCATCCAGGTCGTGGCGCGCAGCGGGGCCGACGGCAGCCCCGACCTGGCCACGCTCGCGGCGTTCCGCGTGCCGCAGGGGCAGGGCGTCTGCATGCGCCCCGGCTGCTGGCATGCCACGCGCGTCACGGACGAGGAAGTCACCTGCCTGATGCTGACCCGCCGGTCCACCACCGTGGATCTGATCCAGCACCTGACCACGGACGCCAATGCCAGCGAAAGCGCCATCGCGGCGATTCCCGTCCAACGCCTTGAAGGCCAGGTAGAGGTCGCCGAAACGCAGATCTCCGCTGCTTAGCGCGGCGTATTCCCGGATGAAGCCGTCCGCCCGCTGGCGGCGCTTGCGGCAGCGTTTCCTGACGCGCAATCCGAAGGTTCGCGGCCTGCGCGTGCGGCCGCTGGCCGGTCTTCGTCTTCAGTCCGCCTCGCTGTACTCGTAGCCCATGCGGGCGAACAGCGGCCATTTGTTGCGGTAGCTGGCCGTCCAGCACATGCCGTAGTAGGCCTCGAACGGCGCCTCTACCTTGCGTACCTGGATTCGGTCGGCGGCCTGGGCGTTCGCGGGGCTGAACGCCTGGCTCCGCTTCGGGTACAGATCACCTTCCCCGATCGCGCTGTCGCAGTGTGCGCAAAAGTTGGTCCATTGCCCCTGGTTGTCGGGATTCCGCCGGTAATGGGGCGATAGCGCCTGCATGGCCTGCGCCACGGACGGCGACAGCAGCCAGGTCTGCGAAATCAGCGCGGGGTCGGCAATCTCCAACCATTGCGGCGGGCTGAACAGCCAGTCGTGGAATGCGGCAGGGCTCAGTCCGGGGCTGCCGGCATCGGCCTCGTCCAGCTCGATATCGGCTTCGGTGCATTGGTGGCCGGGCGGTACGGCCAGGGCGTGCACGGGCGTTTCCTGGCCGCAATGCGCGCATGCATGCGCGGCCTGCAGCACGAAGTAAGAGGACGCCCGGATGTTCATCTGCGGATATTCCGTGGCCGGGTCTTGCGTATGCATGGGCTGCTGTTGTTCCTGTGTGGGTACGCCGTTTCTTCTACATCGCCGGGAAATATGCCAGAATTCCCCGGAATTTACGCTTTGAATGCGACGCCGCCGCATGGGCGTCGCCAACCTCACGCAGTGTTGTGTTGGAGCACCGGATGCGCGATTGCCAGAGTAGCACTGGATTTTTCTCCAAGGCCCGCCACGGCCGCCCCGCGATGATGGCGGCGCGGCTGGCCGTCGCGGCGGCGCTGGCAGGAGGGTTGGCAGGGTGCGCCCTCAACGCCCACGATTCGAGCGGATCGCAATCGGTCGGCATCGACGGCGTCACGGCGCAGCAGGCGCGCGGCATCGCCCGCGAAGCCTATCTGTACGGCACGCCCATGGTCGCAAGCTACCAGACCATGCATGCCTTCAGCATCGACAAGAACAACCCCCAGTACAAGGGCCCGTTCAACAGCGTCAACAACGTCGCGCGCGTGTTCACGCCCGAAGATACCGCCTTCGTCACGCCTAATGCCGACACGCCATACACCTTCGCGGTCCTGGACTTGCGCGCCGAACCCGTGGTCATCACCGTGCCCGCCATGGAGCCGCGCCGCTACTTCGTGCTGCAACTGATGGACCTGTACACCTATAACTTTGCCTACATCGGCAGCCGCAGCACGGGCAATGGCGGTGGCCGGTTCCTTGTCGCAGGTCCGAACTGGAAGGGCAAGCCGCCGGCCGGCATCACCAAGGTGATCAGGTCGGAAACCGATCTGGTCAATCTGGTCGGACGCACCCAGCTCTTTAACGCGGGTGACCTGCCGAACGTCAAGCGCATCCAGTCGCGCTACAAGGTCCAGACCCTGTCGGCCTTTCGCAAGCAGCGCGCGCCCGAGCCGGCGCCGGCCGTCGATTGGATCGCGCCCGAGCCGCCTGCGCAGATGCGCAGTTCGCTGGAGTTCTACAACCAGCTCGCCTTCCTGCTGCGGTTCGCGCCGGCCCATCCCTCGGAACAATCATTGCGCGCACGCTTTGCCAGCATCGGCCTGGAACCGGGCCGGCAGTTCGATTTCAACAGCATGAACCCCGCATTGCGCCGCGCCTTGCAGGAAGGCATGCATGACGGCCAGAACGACATCGACAAGAACCGCGAGGCCCTGAACGGCAAGACCGATGGGCTGTTCGGCGACCGCAACACGTTGAAGAACGACTATCTGGCGCGCGCCACGGGCACGCAGGTCGGCATCGGCGGCAACAGCCGTGTGGAAGCGCTGTATCCCGTGCTGGAAAACGACAGCACCGGCCAGCCGCTGGATGGCCGCAACAAGTACACCCTGCGCTTCGCGCCGCGCAGCCTGCCGCCCGTCAACGCCTTCTGGTCCATGACCCTGTACCGCCTGCCCGAGCAGCAGCTGGCGTCCAATCCGCTCAAGCGCTATCTGATCAACTCGTCCATGCTGCCATCGCTCAAACGCGACCGCGACGGCGCCATCACGATCTACATCCAGTCAGAGTCGCCGGGCAAGGGCAAGGAGTCCAACTGGCTGCCCGCGCCGGCCGGGCCTTTCATGGTCACGTTGCGGTACTACTGGCCCAAGCCTGCGTTGCTGGACGGCAAGTGGGCGTCGCCGCAGATAGAGCGGGCTAGGCAGGCGCCGGCGGCTCGTCCGGCGCCTTTCCCGCCGCAGGTTCGACACTAGCGGCGGTCTGGGCTACAAGAAGGCCTTGCGCGGGCCAGTCGTCGCAGTCTTCGGCCGGGCGCAGTCGGGCAGCCGCCCATACACGGAGCCTCGCGCCGCATGAAGCGCAACTTCAATATTCACGACCTGCGCATTTTCTACGCCGTCGTCATGACCGGGTCGACCCGGCAGGCGGCGCAGTCCATGCATCTGACGCAACCAGCGGTCAGCCACGCGATTTCCCGTCTGGAAAGCGCCACCGGCGTGCAGCTGTTCGACCGGTCTCACAAGACACTGCGCCCCACCGAGGCTGGCCAGTACCTCTACAGCGAAGCGAAGTTCGTGCTGGACGAACTGGTCCGCATCGACGAGGCCCTGCACAGCATTGAACAGTTCGGCGGACGCGGCCTGCGGATCGCGTCCTCGCCCGCGCTGGCGCTGGGCTATGCGCCCGACGCCGTGCGGCGCTACCTGGATGCCAACGGCACCCGGCCTTTTTCCATCGACATCGAATCGTCGGTGCAGGCCATCAGCGCCGTCGAGACCATGCGCGCGGACTTCGGCCTGGGCGCGGTGGAACGCGACAGCGCGCGCCTGGCGTTCACGCCATTCCTGCGCGCCGACGTCATGGCCATCGCGCATCGCGATCATCCCCTGGCGGCGCGCGACACCATCGCGGCGGGCGAGATCCCGCCAGACACCTACGTGAAGCCCTTGTGGTCCGACTATGTGGTCGCCCAGGGCGACATCGCGGATTCGCTGCTGCTGAGCTCCGGCATGCGGGCGCATATGTCCTTGCTGCCTGGCACTGTCCGGGCCGTCAAGGGCATCAGCCTGGTCAACGCCCTGTCCGCGTGGGACATCGTGACGGCCTATCCCGATCTGGTCGCCCGGCCCCTGGCGTCGCGGCAGTGGTTCGACTTCTTTCTCATCACCCGCAAGGAGCCGCGCAACCGGGACCTGGCCGAGCGGCTGCTCGACGCCCTGCGCGCCACGGCGCAGGACCGCCGCCAGGGCGTCTATGCGCAGACGGTCCAATTGCTGGAGTAGACCGCAGCCTCAATCCGCCGGCGGCTGCCAGGGCAGCGATTGCAGGTCGCCGTCTATGCTGATTGCCTGCCCGCTGATCATCGCCCCGAACGGACTTGCCAGGAACAGCGCCATGTTGGCGATGTCCGCCGCGCGCACGAACTGCCGCAGGCTGACGCCGGCCAACTCCAACCGGGTTTCTTCCTCCACGGTCAGGCCCATGTTCCTGGCGCGCGCTTCGATCACCCGGTCGATCCGCGGCCCGGCCACCAATCCCGGCAGCAGCGCGTTGACGCGGATGCCATGGCCGCCCAGCTCGACCGCGAGCGAACGGGTCAGGCCCACCACGCCCCATTTGGTCGCGGCATAGGGCGTACGCATGGGGATGCCCATGCGGCCAGCCACCGAGCTGATGTTGATGATGCTGCCGCCGCCTGAAGCGCGCAGCGCCGGCAACGCATGGCGCACCGTGTGGAACTGCGATGCCAGATTGATGTCCAGCGTCGCGTCCAGCTCCTGCGGCTGGATGTCCGCGATGCCTGCGGTCGGCCCGGCGATGCCCGCGTTGTTCACCAGTACGTCCAGGCCGCCCAGCTGCGCCAGCGCTTCCCGCATGTAGCGGTCGATCTCGTCGCGCCGGCTCACGTCGGCGCGCGACCAGGGATGGGGGCAGGCCGCCAGGGCCTGCTCGTCCACGTCGCAGACGTGGACCCGCGCGCCGCGTTCGGCGAACGCGGCGGCGATCGCCGCGCCGATGCCGGCCGCACCCGCGGTCACGATGACGCGCTTGCCGGACAGGTCCACGGGCAGCGCGGAAATATCCCCCGGGACAGCGTTCTTCACAGTCATGCCAGATCCTTTGTATTGCGGCTCAAGGCTTCATCAAACGGCAGGTCGATTCCGCCGGCGAGGTATAGACCTGGTCGCCCGGCACGCGGGCCACCAGCTTGTAGTAGTCCCATGGGGCCTTCGACTCGGCCGGCGTCTTCACCTGCATCAGGAACATGTCGTGCACCATGAGGCCGTCGGCGCGGATCTTGCCGTCCTTGACGAAGAAGTCGTTGACCGGATTTGCCTTCAGCCATTTCATGATGGTCTCGCCATCGGTGCTCTTGGTGGCTGCCACCGCCTTCAGATAGGTCGTGGCGGCGGAGTAGTCGCCAGCCTGCAGCATCGACGGTTTTTTCTTCATGGTGGCCTCGAAGCGCGACGCCCATTTGCGCGAGGCATCGTCCTGGTCCCAGTACCAGGCCGTGGTCAGATACATGTTCTGCGCCGCTTGCAGGCCCAGTGCATGCACGTCCGTGATCAACACCAGCAGGCCCGCGATCTTCATCTTCGGCGTCAGGCCGAATTCATTGGCGGCCTTGACGGCATTGCTGGTGTCGCTGGCCGAGTTCGCCAGCCCCAGCACTGACGCGCCGGATGCTTGCGCCTGCAAGATGAACGACGAGAAGTCCGCCGCGTTCAGGGGATGCCGGACCCGTCCCTTGGTGGCGCCGCCATCGGCCTGCACCACAGCCGCCGCGTCGCGTTCCAGCGCGTGTCCGAAGGCGTGATCGACCGTCAGGAAGAACCAGTCCTTGTTGCCTTCCTTCATCATTGCCCGCGCCGTTCCGCGTGCCAGCGAAACTGTGTCGTACACGTAGTGCACGGTGTAGGGCGTGCATTGGGAATTCGTCAGCTCTGAGGCGCCCGCGCTCACCACGAAGAAGGGCGTCTTTTTCTCTTCCGCTACTTTCGCCATCGCCAGCGCTGCCGCCGAATTCGCGCCCGCGATCAGCATGTTCACGCCTTTCTGGTCCAGCCATTCGCGCGCCCTGGAAGAGGCGATGTCGGCGCGGTTCTGGTGGTCCGCCACCAGGATCTCCACCTTCTTGCCCGCCACCACGCCGCCCAGGTCCGCCACGGCCATCTTGATCGCCTCGGCGCCGCCCGGGCCGTCGGCGTCCGCCGACAGGCCGGACATGTCGGTAATGAAACCGATGCGGATCACGCCATCGTCGGCTTGCGCCGCGCTTGCCATCCCCAACAGCGCGGCCACGGCCGTCGCGCACAATGTCTTTTTCATGTCTGATCTCCCCACGGGATTGGATTCTTGTTCAGAACGCGACGTTGTCGCGGCCCTTCAGTTGCAGCGTCTCGCGAGCATCGTCGGGCGTGGCGATCTGCAAGGACAGGTCTTCCAGGATGCGGCGTATCCGCCGCACCTGGTCAGCATTGGATTGCGCCAGTTCCCCCGGCCCGTCCCACAGCGAATCCTCTAGCCCCACGCGGACATTGCCGCCCATGGTCGCCGCCATCGTCGCCAGCGGCGTCTGCTTGCGCCCGGCGGCCAACACCGACCAGATGTAGTCGTCGCCGAATAGGCGGTCCGCCGTGCGCTTCATCATCATCACGTCTTCGGGATGCGTGCCGATGCCGCCGCGTATGCCGAATACGGACTGGATCAGGAAGGGCGGCTTGAGCAGCTTGCGGTCCACGAAATGCGCCGCCGTGTATAGGTGCCCGATGTCATAGCACTCGATCTCGAAGCGCGTGCCGTTGTCGCTGCACGCGGTCAGGATGTGCTCGATGTCCTTGAAGGTGTTCTTGAAGATCAGGTCGTTGCTGCCTTCCAGATAGGGACGTTCCCAGGCGTGCTTGAATTCCTTGAAACGCTCCAGCAGCTCATACATGCCGAAGTTCATCGAGCCCATGTTCAATGACGCGACCTCGGGCTTGAATTGCAGCGCCGGCGCCATGCGGTCGGCGATGGGCAGCACAGGCGACCCGCCGGTGGTGATGTTGATCACCACGTCCGAGGCTTGCTTGATGCGCGGCAGGAACTGCGCGTACAGCGTCGGATCCTGGGTGGGCTGCCCGGTATCGGGTTTGCGCGCGTGCAAGTGCACGATGGCCGCGCCCGCTTGGGCAGCATCCAGCGCGGACTGCGCGATCTCGTCGGGCGTGACGGGCAGATGCGGCGACATCGACGGCGTGTGGACCGAACCGGTGATCGCGCAGGTGATGATGACCTTGTTCCTGGACTTTTTCATGGGCCTCGGGCTGCGCGCTTGCGCATGCATTTTTTGATGGTTTTCATGGCCCCGGCTGTCTCCTCCGGGTGTGGGCCATTCTGTCCCACGCCCGTGGCCCATGTCACCTGAACAGAAATAATCAATTGATAGGATTTTCGGTGCTGCGGTGCAGCGAAAATGGCGTGCCGCGCCTGCGGGGGAATCCCGGCTGGACTACAATTTCCGTAATCCGGAACGCCCGTTCCGATGGCTGTCCGATCACGCAGAAATCGCCTTCCCATGCTTGATATTCAGACCTCCCGCCCGCTGCGGGCCATGCAGCCTGGGCGCGGCCAGATCCGCCTGACGCAGGTGCCGACATGAGCTACGTATTGGCAGTGGACTTGGGCGGCACGCGCTTTCGCGCCGCGTTGGTGGACGCGCACGGCGCCATCGCGCATTCGTGCTTCATCGAAAGCCCCGCGCGCGCCGGCCCTGACCATCATCCCGGCTGGGACGAGATCGACGCCGATGCCTGGTGGCGCGGCTTGCAAGCCCTGGCCGATGCCCTGGCCGCGCAGGCGGACGCCGCTTTCAACGCGGTGGAGGCCGTCGCGATCTGCGGCGTCACGCGCACGCAGGTCTTCATTGATGCGCAAGGCGCCGCCATCCGGCCCGCGATCACCTGGCGCGATACGCGCGCGGCGGCGGACGTGGGCGCGTGGCTTGCGTCCATGCCGTCGTCCCATCCGGAACATGCGCAGATCAACGCTTTCCATCCCTGGGCGCGCGTGGCCTGGCTGCTGCGCGCCGAACCCGAGCACGCGGCCCGGGTGCGGCTGGTGCTGGAACCCAAGGACTACCTGAATTTCCGCCTGACCGGACGTACTGCCAGCGACACGGTATCGATGGCGCGGCTGGCGGCGGCCGCAAGCGCCGCGCCCGGGTGTCCGGATTTGCTGACGGCGGCGGGAGCCGACCCGGCCTGGGTGCCGCGCCTGCTCGATCCGCTGGATATCGTCGGGCCGGTGCAAGCGAGACTGCCGGGCGCGCTGGCGCGCCTGGCGGGACGCCCCGTGGTGGCCTGCGCCAACGACACCTGGGCGGCCGTGGCTGGCCTGGGCGCCTTGCGGCCGGGCTACGCCTACAACATCTCCGGCACCACTGAAGTCTTCGGCGCCGTGGGCGCCGAGCCGGTGCAGGCGCAGGGCCTGATGACGGTGGACTGGGGGGGCGGCCATCATCAGATCGGCGGGCCGGGCCAGAACGGCGCGGACACGGTGGCGTGGCTGTTGCCGTTGCTGGGCCGTCTGGGCGACGAGGGGATGGCGGGCGTGGGCGAAGCCATGGATGCCTTGCTGGACGCGCCGCGCGACCCGCAGCCGGCGCTGTTCCTGCCCTATCTGCAGGGTGAACGGGTGCCTTATTGGGACCCGCACCTGCGAGGCGCCTTCCTGGGCCTGAACCGCCGCCACGGCCCCGGCGATCTGGCTTGGGCCGTGCTGGAAGGCGTGGCCTTTCTTAACCGCATCGTGCTGGAGCGCGCCGAAAGCGCGCTGGGTAATCCTGTGGCGGAAATCCGCTTCGGCGGCGGCGCCGCGTCCAATGCCCAGTGGTGCCAAGTCAAGGCGGACATCTGCGAACGCCCGCTGGTGGTCGGGCAGGCCGAGCAGCCCGGCGTGCTGGGCGCGGCGGTGGCGGCGTGGACGGGCTTGGGGCGCTACAGCAACTTCGCGGCCGCGCAGGATTCCCTGGTGCGCGTGGCGCAACGCTACGAGCCCCAAGCCGAGCGGGCCCATGCCTATCGCCGCATGTACCACCAGTTCCGCGCCGCGGAAGCCGCGCTGGCGCCCGTGTCGCGCGCGCTGGCCGGCATCGACATGGGCTGATGACCCGGGTATAAACTACGTCGCCATCAGCAGGGCGCAGCGACGCGCCCACATAACAAGCAAAACGCAGCAAGGGTTGAGTCGATGCGCGGCATCCTGGAAAAGTACGGCACGGCAATCGCGGGATTGGTCTTGGTGCTCTTCTTCGCATTGGCCGCCCCGAATTTCGCCGCGCCCAACAATCTTCTGAACATCGCCAAGGAAACCAGCTTCCTGGCCATCATCGCCATCGGCTTCACGCTGGCGCTGGTCACGGCAGAACTGGACTTGTCCGTGGCCGACGTCGCCAGCCTGGCGGCTGTCGTGACCGGCGCCCTGGTGCATACCGGCCAGCCCGTGCTCCTGGCCATAGGCGCAGGCCTGGGCGTGGGCCTGCTGTGTGGCCTGGTGAACGGCATCGCCGTCACGCGGCTGCGCGTGCCTTCGTTGATTGCGACGTTGGGCATGGCCGCCATGGCGCGGGGCTTCGCCTTCATGCTGACCGATGGCGTTTCCTATGTAGGACGCTGGCCTGCCGCATTCACCGACCTGGCACGCGGCAAGCCCTTCGGCATTCCCGCCCTGGTGTTGTGGATGCTGGGCGCCGTGCTGCTGGCATTCTTTCTGGTCAAGTGGACCCGCACCGGCGCCCGCATGACCGCCACCGGCGAAGCCGGCGAATCCGCGCGGCTGGCCGGCATCAACATCCGCGCCATGAAAAGCATAGGCTTGGCCTTGTCCGGCCTGTGCGCGGGCCTGGCGGCCGTGCTGCTGACGTCCAGCCTGTCGTCCGCCGCGCCCAACATGGCCGGCGACTACTTCCTGTACGCGATCGCCGCGGTCCTGCTGGGCATGACCATGTTCAACCCCGGCCACGCCAACATACCCGGCACGCTGGTCGCTGCGCTGATCCTCAAAGTGCTGGGTAACGGCCTGGTTCTCATGGGCGCGCCGTATTACGTGCAGGACATCGTGCTGGGCTTCATCATCATCGCGTCCGTCGCGGTGTCATCGGCCGTGCTGAAGAAAGCGGCCTTCAAATTCTGATCGGAAGGGGAAGAGAACCATGCGTAAATCCTTGATGCGAAATCTGCTGCTGGCTGCGTTTTCCGTGCAGGCCCTGGCCATGGGCGCAGCCGCCCACGCCTTCGATGTCGGTGTCGTCGCGTTCCAGATGTCCTCGGAAACCCATGCGCGTGTTGCCAACGCCGCCGCCGAAGCCGCCCGCGCCAAGGGCTGGACCGTGACCCAGCTGAACGCCGAAGGCTCGCTGCCCAAGCTGGCCGAACAGCTCGACACCCTGGTCAACAAGAAAGTCGACGCCATCGTCATCGCCATGGGCAAGCCCGTCGAAACCGATGCACAGTTGCAGGCCGCCAAGGAGAAAGGCATCCCCGTCGTCGGCGTGATGTCCGGCGCCAGCCCCCACATGCTGTTCGACGTCGAGGTCAACGAATACGCCACCGGCGCCCAGTCCGTGCTCTATATGCTGGGCAAGATGGGCTATCAGGGCAATATCCTGTCCGCCCGCTTCGACGGCAACTCCGGCACCCGTATCCGCGGCAAGATGCTGGACGCCGTTCTGACCGAGAACACCGCCGTCAAGGACCTGGCCAAGTTCAGCATGGCCCGCACCCAAAGCTGGCGCGACGACGTGCGCAATGGCATGCAGGCTCTGTTGCTGCGCCATCAAGGCCAGTTCAAGGGCATCTGGGCCTCGTTCGACGGCCAGGCCTATGTCATCGACGACTTGCTCCAGGCGCAGGGCATGAAGAAGGGTGACATCACCCTGGTGTCGGTCGACGGCAGCCCGGAAACCTACCGCCGCATCGCCGATCCCAACAGTCTCATCACCGCCACCATGATGATTCCCTTCGAGCAGATGGGCACCAAGGCCATCTACGCCATCGACCGCATCGTCGTGAAGAAGGAACCCCGGGAAACCATCGCCGCCGGCCCCTACCTGTTCATGGACTCCGTTCTGGTCGACGCCAGCAACGTCCAGAAATTCCTGCAACATACCAAGTAAGAGCCAGCAGCCATGACCGCCGCGTTGTCGCTACGCCAGATCAAGAAATCCTATGGCGCCGTCGAAGCCCTGAAGGGCGTGGACCTGGACGTGCCCCAGGGCAAGGTCATGGCCATCTGCGGCGACAACGGCGCGGGCAAGTCCACGCTCATCCGCATCATCTCCGGCGCGCAGGAACCCAGCGGCGGCGCACTCAGCCTCAACGGCCAGCAGGTCGTGTTCGGCTCACCCCATGACGCCCTGGTGCAAGGCATCGCTACCATCTACCAGGACCTGGCCCTGGCCCCGCGCTTGTCCATTTGGGAAAACATCTTCATGGGCGCCGAGCTGGTGCGCCGTGTGGGTCCGTTCAGCGTCCTGGACAAGCGCCGCATGGCCCAGGACGCACGCGGCTACCTGCAGCGCTTGTCCGTGCCCATCGACGACATGGACCGGCCGGTGGAGCGCATGTCTGGCGGCCAACGCCAGGCCGTCGCCATCGCCCGCGCCCTGCGTTGGGATGCCCGCGTCGTCATCATGGACGAGCCCACCGCCGCCCTGGGGGTTAAGGAAACCGCATTGGTGCTGAACCTGGTGCGCAAGCTGCGTGAAGAGGGGCGCACCGTGATTCTCATCAGCCACAACATGGCCGATGTGGTGGCGCTGGCGGACCGGGTCGCGATCCTGAAGAGCGGCGCCAAGGTCATCGAACGCGATGTCGCCGGGCTGGACGCGGATGCGCTGGCGCATATGGTGATGACGGGCAGGGAATAGGTTCCTCGCGCGTCGTCCGAGCGGACAAAAAAAGGCCGCCGCCAGACTCTTCTGGCGGCGGCCTTTTTGCGTATCGCTGCGGGACTTAGTCCTTGCGGCTGGTCACTTCAACCAGGTGATAGCCGAACTGCGTCTTCACCGGACCCTGGACCACGCCAACCGGGGCGCTGAACACCACGGTGTCGAATTCCTTGACCATCTGGCCCGGGCCGAACGAACCCAGATTGCCACCGTCGCGCGAGGACGGGCAGCTCGAGTTTTCCTTGGCCAGCTGAGCGAAGTCGCCGCCGTTTTCGATGGCGGTCTTCAGTTCGTTAGCCTTGGCTTCGGTGGAGACGAGGATGTGACGGGCGGAGGCTTGTGCCATTTGGGGGCTCCTTGCGGACTTGAATTGGGGAGGGGGAGAGTAACGCATTCAGCGGACTGGCGCTGGATTGGCTAGGGTAACTCGTGGATCATGAACCGCTGACGACTGTTGTGTATCCCTTCAATACAAGACGCCCGGGCGCAAGTGACAGGAATTTTTGTCACATTTCGATGGGCCATTTGGGCCTGTCGATATGGTTATACGGCAACCCCTTTATATCCAGCGTTGCTGACCCCGGCGCATCCGCAAACACCACATGCCGCGCCACCTTGGCGAACGACGCCTGGAAGTGCTGTGCAGACTTCACCACGATCAGCGCCTTCTCCCCCAGCCGGCAGCCCAGCTGCGTGAAAACATCGGTATCCATGGCCTGGGCCCGTACCGTGATCAGCACGATCTCGATGCCATTAGCCTCAACCAAGACGGAATTTCCCACGACGGCCGGCGATCCGGATAATCCGGTCATGACCATGTCCGGGACCAGCGCCTTGACCGTGCACATAAGGTCCAGCGGCTCGCCGGACAGGGGGCTGATCTTGCCCCCTATGCGCAAGGGCAGCCGCGCGCCCACGCCAGCGCTGAACGCAATGCGGACGGCAATAGGGTCCCACATGGGGCCGATCGCCACATTGCGCACGCCCCTTTCCAGCAGACGCCGCAGCAAAAAGGTAGAGTCGCCCGCACCACCGCCGCCTGGATTGTCGGCCGCGTCGGCGATGACGACCGGCGTTGCGCCGTATGCCAAAGCCTGATCGATGGCTTCGTCCGGTTTGGGATAGGCAGGCGTTAACACTTCGCGCATGCCTATCAGCTCGTCAGCCAGGCGCCGCGCTAGCTGCTGGGCGGCCCGGGCGTCGCCATCGGCATAGACCAGCAGCTTGGTTCCCATGTCGGGCACATCGCCCCAGGCGAAGCTGTGCACCACGGAAATGGAGAGAATGCCGTCCCGGCCCTCCAGCGCGCTGAGGCGGTCGATGTAGCTGCGCGCTGGCTCTTGCGGCGTGCGTATGGTGACCACCATTTCGCAGTCCACGACGGCGGCCACTGGAGTGATGCGGCGTTCGACTATTCCCGCGCAGAAGTCCACCAGTTCCAACGCGCGTTCGCGAATGTCGGTGTGGGGATATTCCTTGTAGGCGACCAGCATATCGGTATTGGCGACCATGGCATCCGACAGATGGCAGTGCGGATCCAGCTCCGCACCCACGATGACGTCCGGACCGACGATGCCGCGCACGCGGGCCAGCAGGTCGCCTTCGCAGTCCTCGTAGCCATCGGCCACCATGGCGCCATGCAGGCCCAGCACCACCATGTCGACGGGCAGGGCCTGCCGCAGGTCGCGCAGCAGTTCGTCGCGTAGTGTTTCGTAGGCGTGGCGGGTGGTGATGCCGCCGGGCTGCGCGCCGGCGGCCATGCCTTCGATCACGGTCCAGCCGTGTTGCGCGCCGCGCTGGCGCGCTGCCCACAGCGGTCCGCTGAAGATCGTCATCTCGGCGGGATGGGTGCCGGCGGGGTAGTAGCCCCGGTCGGCGAAGTCATCCAGCGAGGTGGGCAGCGGAGCGAACGTATTGGTTTCCGTGGACAGCGAGCCGGTGAAAACGCGCATGATGCGAGCGCTTAGTCCGCGGTGGCGCCGGAGGCCTTGACCACGTCGGCGTACTTGGCGATTTCGGAAGCGACGTGCTGGCGCAGTTCCTCGGGCGTGCCGCCGCCGGGCGTGGCGACCATGCCGGCGAGCTTTTCCTGGATGTCCTTCTCTGCCAGGATCGCGTTGACTTCCTTGTTCAGCTTTTCCACGATGCCGGCGGGCGTGCCGGTGGGCGCGAACAGTGCGTACCAGGACGTCATTTCGTAGCCCTTGACTGTGGCGTCGATGGTGGGGATCTCGGGCGCGAAGGGCTGGACGGCCGCACTGGTGACGCCGAGCGCGCGCAGCTTGTCGCCCTTGATCAGCGGCATGACGGACGGGGCGGTATCGAACATCACCTGGATCCGGCCGGCCATCAGGTCGGTGAGGGCGGGCGCGCTGCCCTTGTACTGCACGTGTTCCATCTGCACGCCGGTCATCATCTTGAATAGTTCAGCCGACAGGCGGGTCGACGAGCCGGCGCCAGACGAGGCGAAGAAGATGTTCTTGGGGTTGGCCCGGGCGTAGTCGATGAACTCCTGCACGGTCTTGGCCGGCACGGTGTTGTTCACCACCATGATGTTGGGGAAGCGCGTCAGCAGCGCCACCGGCGCGAAGTCCTTCTGGAAATCGAAGGACAGTTCCTTGTAGAGCGAGACGTTGATGGTGCTGGCGTTCGAGCCCAGCAGGATGGTGTAGCCGTCGTTGGGCGAGCGGGCCACGGTGGCGGCGGCGATATTGCTGGCGGCGCCGGGGCGGTTCTCGACCACGAAGGTCTGGCCCAGCTTGTCCGTCAGACGGCCGGCGATCAGCCGGGCCACGGCGTCGGACGAGCCGCCCGGTGCATAGCCGACCACGACCTTGACGGGCTTGCTCGGGTAGGCGGCTTCTGGCGAGGCGAACGCGGCCTGTTGACTGAATACGCTCAAAGTTGCTGCAGCGAGGATCGAAGCGAAGAGTTTCATGCTTTAAGGCTCGAAATGGGCGTTACCTCGCATTGCCGCCGCCGCTGGCTTGCAGCGTACGGCTCGCAACCGAGCGGATTTGAAAGTACGCGCATTATTCGCAATCGCCACCCTGTAAATCAATGTAAGCTGAGAGGAAAATTGTTGCCTAAAAGGCAACGATTTTCAGAAATTGTAGAAATCGAAAATAGGGGATGGGCATGGACGGCGGCTTGAGCGCGCGGCGCTTGCAGTATTTCTTCGAGGCGGTCACCACTGGATCGGTGCGCGGCGCGGCCGAACGCCTGGGCGTGGAGCCGTCCATCGTCAGCCGCCAGATCCAGCTGCTGGAGACGGAATTGGGCGTGGCGCTGCTGGAGCGCAAGGGCCGCGGCATCGTGCCCACCGACATGGCCGCGATTGTGATGGATCACTGCCGCGACCGGCAGGCCAGCGAGCAGGCCTTGCGCGCCCGGCTGGACGAGGTCAACGGTTTGCAACGCGGCGATATCCAGATCGTCACCAGCGAGGGCTTCGTCGATATCCTGATGAGCGGCGTGGTGGACGAATTCTGCCGGCAGCATCCCGGCGTGCGGGTGTCGCTGAAGGTGGCGGGCGCTTCCGACGCGGTGCGTGCGGTGGTGCACGACGACGCCCATATCGGCGTGGTGTTCGGCGCGCCGGCGGACCCCGGCATACGCGTGGTCCACACGCGCAACCATCCGCTGTGCGTGATCGCGTGGCCGGATCATCCGCTGGCGCGGCAGCGCAAGCGGCCGACGCTGAAGGACGTGGCGCGCTATCCGATTGCGCTGATGGGGCCGGGCTTTGGCTTGCGCCAGCTGATCGAGATGGCCGAGCTATCGGAGAACATCGTGCTGTCACCCAGCTTCATCGCCAACTCGGTGGTGACGCTCAAGCGCTATGTGGAGAGCCGCCTGGGGCTGACCTTCACATCGGCGAATTCCGTGGTGAAGGAAGTCGCAAGAGGCGAACTGGTGGCGCTGCGAACCACCAATCCCATCTTCGAGGCGGCGCAGACGCGGCTGATCGTGCGGGCCAACCGGCCGTTGACGAGCGCCGCGCGCGGCATGCTGGAACGGATCCAGGCATCGCCGCTGTTCCACGGCGCGAAGCCGTAGCGGGCGATGCCTGGAGAAGTCCTGCTGCGTCCTTAACGCACCGGCCAGCCGTACATCAGCCCGCCGTCGCGGTAAGACGCGTTCAGGCCGCGCGGCAGTTTCAGCGGGCTGCTGGGGCCGAGATTCTTTTCAAAGCTCTCGCCGTAGTTGCCGATGTTCTTGATGATGTTGTAGGCCCACTTGTCGTCCACGCCCAGGTTCTTGCCCATGCCCGGCGTCACGCCCAAGAGGCGCTGCACGTTGGGATTGGTGCTCTTGAGCATTTCATCGACGTTCTTGGACGTGATGCCGTATTCCTCGGCTTCCAGCATGGCGAACAGGGTCCAGCGCACGACGTTGAACCATTGCTCGTCGCCCTGGCGAACCATCGGGCCGAGCGGCTCCTTGGAGAAGTTCTCCGGCAGGATGTCGTACTTTTCCGGGTTCTCCAGGTTGCTGCGCGCCGCGGCCAGCTGCGACTTGTCGCCGGTGAAGGCATCGCAGCGGCCCACCGCGAAGGCGCGGATGATCTCGTCCAGGCGTTCGACGACCACGGGTTTGAAGACGATATTCTGCGAGCGGAACCAGTCGGCCAGGTTCAATTCGGTGGTGGTGCCGGGCTGCACGCAGACCGTGGCGCCGTCCAGTTCCTTGGCGCTTTTGACGTTCAGGGACTTGTTCACCATGATGCCCTGGCTGTCGTAGTAGTTCACGGCCACGCCGATCAGGCCCAGTGTGGTGTCGCGGGTCAGCGACAGGGTGGTATTGCGGGGCAGGACGTCGACTTCGCCGGACTGCAGCGCGGTGAAGCGCTGCAATGCGCTGACCGCCATGATCTTGGCCTTGGAGACGTCGCCGAACATGGTGATGGCCAGCGCGCGGCACAGGTCCACGTCCAGGCCGATCCAGCCGCCCTTGCTGTCGTTCACCGAGAAGCCGGCAACGCCGGTGGACACGCCGCATTGGACGAAGCCCTTGCTCTTGACCGCCTCGAAAGTCGCGCCGGCGTGGGCGGTCAAGGACGAAATGAGTAAGGCGGTGCCTGCCGCGGCCAGTTTTAGTGCTTTCATGGATGTCTCCGCGCCGTATGGCGCATTTGTAGCGATCAGCCGAAGGCTGAGGTGCGGCGAATGGTAGCCAGCGGCATTAGGGGGGAGAATCAGGGAATTCCCGTTAAATCCGTCGGGCGGAATTTTCGACAGGCCTATCCATGAACAAGAACGAAGAACCCTCGGCGCACGGCCCGGCTGCATGGCGTGGGTACGCTTGGACCAGGGCACGTCTGTTGGGCGTGTGGCGCGAACTGATCCGGGTCAACGCCAGCGACCGGCCCTGGGAAATGCCTCTGGCCGCGGCCCTGTCGTCGGGGCTGCCCTTGCTGGTCGGCGCCTATTTCGGGCGCATGGACTACGGCCTGATGTCCAGCCTGGGCGGCATGGTGTTCCTGAGCCTGCCCAATTCCTCGCTGCAGCACCGCATGATGATGCTGCTGGCGGCGTCCTTCGGCATGGTGGCCTGCTATGCGGTGGGCGCGCTGACGCAGTTCTGGCCGGCGGTCATGCTGGCGGCGCTGACTTTCATCGCCATGGTGGTGAACATGGTCTGCCGCTGCTACCGGCTGGGGCCGCCGGGCAGCCTGTTCTACATCATGGCGACCGCGATCGCGGCCTATACGCCGGGGAGCGTGGAAGAAATCCCCACACGCGTCGGCATGGTGGCCCTGGGCAGCCTGGTCGCGTGCCTGGTGGCGTTTGTGTACTCCCTGCACATGACGCGGGTCGCGCCGCCGCCGCCCGAAGCGGCGCTGCCCAGGCCCACGTTCGACTTCGTGGTCTACGACTCCGTGATCATCGGCCTCTTCGTGGGCGTGTCCCTGCTGGTGGCCGAGCTGCTGCAATTGCCGCGCCCGTACTGGGTGCCCGTCAGCTGCCTGGCCATCATCCAGGGCGCGACCTTGATGGCGGCCTGGAACCGCCAGCTGCATCGCATCCTGGGCACCGCCGTGGGCCTGTGCGTGGCATGGGCCTTGTTGAGCCTGCCGCTGAACGTATGGACCCTGAGCCTGGTGATGATGGCGCTGTCGTTCGGCATAGAAACGCTGGTGGTGCGCCATTACGCCAGCGCCGTGGTGCTGATCACGCCGCTGACGATCTTCCTGGCCGAGGCGCCACACCTGGGCCAGGGCTATCCCGCGGCCGTCATCGAGGCGCGCTTCCTGGACACGGTGGTCGGCGCGTTCATCGGCGCCGTGGGCGCCGTGCTGCTGCACAACCAGCGCATCCGGCCACGCCTGTCGCGCTGGATGCGGGCGGTGCTGCCCAAGCGGGTGAATTGACGGCACTGGCTCGCGGCGTCGTCTGCGCGTTTTTTTCGTCTCGCATTCCTGTTGACACCCTTTGGACCAGTCCCTATAGTTCGTTTTACACAGTTGTGTAAAAAATGAGGAGACAACATGGCATACGTGGACAGCAGGTTCCTGGGTGAAACCGTGCCCGTCGTACCGGTGGAAGCGATGGAACGCGATTGCGTATTCCGCGCCGAAAACGAGGAGGGTTCCGATCTCTGTTTTCTCGATCAGCGCATCCCGCGGTATCGACGGGAGATCATCAACGTGATCGGAATGGGCGTGACCGAGAACGTCAAGGAGTCCGCCCTGACGCCGAAACTCGCGGGCGGCGCGTATGGCTTTGCAATCGCCTACGTGCGCGGCGTGCGCCGCGGCGATGGGGCCGCACTGCACCGTCATCCCACGGAAGAGATATTCGTGGCGATCAGCGGCGCATGGCGCGTGGTGTGGCTGGAAGGGGATGAGGAGCGGTCGATCCTCCTGAACCAGGGGGATCTCGTGGCCGTTCCGCCTGGCGTCTTCCGGGGCTTCCGCAGCGCCAACGACGACGAGAATTCGCTGCTGATGGCGATCGTCGGCGGCCCGGACGCCGGCCGCGTGGATTGGCATCCGTCCGTGATCGTCGAGGCGCGGGAAACCGGGCTCTCGGTGGATGACCGCGGCAACCTGCTGATCAACTGAACCGTAGTTTTTTTGCCGTCTCGATGCCGCACGACAGAGAGCATCGAGAGGGCCATGAAACGGCGGTAATCAATATCGAGGAAACCATGGCGCGTTGGCCTGAGCTGGATAGTTTTATTGAAGATGCTGTCTCCAAGGGAGTGCCGCAACTCGCGGCAGCGGTGATCGGGCCCGATCGCCTCCTCTACCGAGGCTCCCGGCAACGAGGGGGAGACGGTTCCCAAACCCGGCCATCCCTGGCGCCAGCGGTTTACTGGCTGGCATCCATGAGCAAGCTGGTGACTGCCATCGCCGTGCTCCAGCTATGGGAACGGGACTTGTTGCAATGGGACGCGCCGGTTGCCACGTGGCTGCCGGAGCTTGCGTCGCCGAGCGTGCTTGAAGGGTTTCGCGGGCAGAATCCGGTGCTTCGGCCCGCTGCAAGTCCGATCACGCTGCGTCAATTGATGACGCATCAATCCGGCTTGGCATATCCCATCTGGCAAAGCGATATTGCGCGCTACATAAGCCAGCGTGGCATTCCCATGCCGGGCAGCGGCAAGATCGAATCATTGGCCTTGCCGTTGGTATTCGATCCTGGAACCAGCTGGATGTATGGGATAGGTCTGGATTGGGCTGGCCAGATCGTGGAGCGCGTTTCGGGGAAAACGCTGGAGGCGTATTTTCAAGAGGAGATATTCCAGCCGCTGGGAATGCGCGACACGAGTTTCCTCGTGAACGCCTCTATGCGTGAAAGGCTGGTGGATCTCATGTCCATGGATGACGCGGGCGCCATGGGCCCGATAGAGCGATCGTTCACCGCGCCCGAGACGTTCATGGGCGGGTCCGGGCTGTATGGAACCGAAGAGGATTTCTCCAAGCTGCTGACGGCGCTGTTGCGAGGCGGCGAGCTGGCAGGGCAGAGGATACTGCGTGCCGAAACGGTCGCCCTGCTGTTGCAGCCCCAGGTCCGCGGCACGCACATCGGCGTTCTGCACACCGCCATGCCTCGCGTCGCCGCCGACGTCGACCTGCATGCCGGCGCGGAAAGCGGTTGGGCATTGGGCGGACTGGTCAATTTGCAGGCCGGCGCGTCAGGCCGGTCTCCAGGCAGCGTGGGCTGGGCCGGCGCGGCCAATACGTTCTTCTGGATCGATCGTACGCGGGGCGTGGCCGTGCAGGTGATGATGCAGATGTTGCCGTTTGCCAATCCCCTGGCCCTGAAGACCCTGGCGGGCGTGGAGGAATTGATCTGCAGGATGCTCGACGACAGGCCTGTCTGAGCGCTGTCAGCGGGACCCTGATAGCGACTCGAACACGCCCGCCGCAACGAAGTCGACGATATAGGCGACGCGTTGCTCCAGGCTCTTGGCCGCGTCGCCGTCGGACAGCCTTATGGCCTGCCGCGCGCTCACGCCCAGCGTGAGCAGCAAGGTAATCATCGATTGGTAGGCGTAAGCGATGTCCGAATTCGACGCCTGCGGGAACACCTGGCGCAGCTTGCCGATGAAGACGCGGGCGGAGGGATCGAAGTACTCCTTGATGATGCCGCGCTGTTCGCTTTCAGGGTCATAGTATTCGCGGGCGAGCAAGCGGATGAAGCGCGCGCCGCCGCGCTTTTTTGTCAGCAGCAGCGAGGGCGCCACCCAGACCTGCACCAGGGCATGAGTCCAGGCCCGCTTGTCTTTATCGGGGGAGATCAGTTCGATTCTGGACAGCCGCTCATCGGTCACCGAGCGATAGCGTTGCTCAAAAATACTTCTGTAAAGAGATTCTTTGGTTCCGAAGTAATACTGGACTAGCGCCGAATTCACGTCAGCCGACTTCGAGATGTCCCGTATGGACACGCCGTTGTACCCGTGGAGGGCAAATAGCGACTCTGCGGCAAGGAATATCCTGTCCCGGCGCCGCGTTTCCTTTGTCAATTGAAGCTCCTCTTTGAGGCTTCAAATTGTAGAGGATTTCCCCCAAGGGAACCGTACCGCGCGGACAAGGACGACGGGATCCGGATTAAACGATCAGGAGAAAACATGTACTTCCCGATGGCCGAACTCAGCGGCGATCAACGCAGCAAAATCATGCATTCGACCGTGCTTCCGCGGCCGATCGCATGGATCACGTCCATGGATCCCGAAGGAAGCGTCAATGCCGCGCCGTTTTCCTTCTTCAACGTGATCTCGGGCAACCCGCCGCTGCTTTGCGTCTGCATCGGAAACAAGAACGGCCGCCCGAAGGACACGGCGCACAACATCGCCACGACCGGGGAGTTCGTGGTGAACCTTGTTTCTGGAGCGCAGGTGCATCGCATGGTGGCCACCTCCATCGAATTCGAGCCGCAAGTGGACGAATCGGCCGAGGCCGGGCTGCGCCTGTCCGCGTCGCGGCTGGTGCAGCCGCCGCGCATCGAGGACAGCCCCGCGTCTTTCGAATGCCGGGTGCGCGAGCTGTTCGACATCGATGGCGTGCGCAGCCTGGTGCTTGCAGACGTGCTGGCCGTGCACGTGATGGATGCGGCCGTGCTCAATGCCGAGCGCATGCATTTCGATCCTGCGCCCATGGACTTGATTGCGCGGATGCAGAACCCGGGCTGGTACGGCCGTATCGGATCGGCGTTTCAGGTGGGCACGCCCAGCGTGGAACAGTGGAATGCGATGAAGCGCGATGGGGATGCCGCCGCCTACCTGGAACGGCGGGCGGGCGATTAGCGAGGCGCCGCGCCGTCAAGCGGGCCGCTTGACCAGCACCACCAACGCGATGCCAAGCAGGATCAGCACCGAAGCCGTCACCAGGATGGAGGTCACGGGCTCATTCAGGAACAGGGCTCCACCAAACGCGGTCAGCACCGGTACGCTGAGCTGCACGGTGGCGGCGTGGGTCACTTTCAACCCTTTGAGCGCCGCGTACCAGAAGACATAGCCCAGGCCCGAAGTCACCGCGCCGGACGCCACGGCATACGTCGCGCCCGCCGCGTCGTAACCCACGCGCGCGGTCAGGGCATGGACGAGGAACAGCAGCAGCGCGACCGGCGTGGCGCGGATGAAGTTGCCCGCCGTCGCCGACACCGCATCCCTGGCACTGCGGCCCAGCAAGGAATAAACGCCCCAAGCGATGCCGGCCGCGATCATCAGCAAGGCGTGGCACAAGGGCGGCGCGCTGACGCTGGGCAGCATCAGGATCACCAAGCCGGCCACCGCCAGGCCTATGCCCAGCCCCTGCGTGATGCTCAGCCTCTCGCCGATGAAGAATCCATACAGAATCATGCTGATCTGGATCGACGCGAACAGCAGCAAGGCGCCCGTGCCTGCCGGAATCCGCGTGTAGGCATAGGCGAAGGCCAGGGCATAGGCCAGCAGCGCCAACGCCCCATGCCAATTGCCTTCCAGCGGCTTCGCCGGCTTGCGCAGGCGCAACACCAGCCACAGCACTAATGCGCCGGAAGCGATGCGGATGGCGACAAAGGTGGCCGGATCGATGGCGGTCTGCTTGAGCGCAAGGCGGCACAGCAGCGAGTTGCCAGCGAAGGCCAGCATGGAGAGGAGGGTGAGCGCGTACAGGCGGGGTGTCATGGCGCGGGCGTTCCGTTCGATGTCGCGGAGCAATGGGTCACCGATCCGGGGATCGTGAGCAGGCAATGCCGAACCCTGAGTCAATGCGGTAACTCGTTCAAGTTTCCGCTTCAGCGGCCGTTAATGCCGATACAGCTTCCAAAATCTATCGGAAAAGCAGCAATGTTCAATTTCATCTCGTTCGCCGTAACCATCATCGCGCTAATCGCTTGGGTAATCCACCGTCAAAAAAAGCGGCACAACGCGCTGTTGGCGAAGTTCCGCGAACACAATCAAAGGCTGGGTACCGCTTTTCCGGAGACCAGCGTCGACAGCGAATTGATTCTCGGCGACACGAACAAGAAGGTTGTCATCGCGTTCGACCCCACCACGCAAAAAATCTGCATGGTAGGCGGACCGAAGGACCCGGGAGAAGTCCTCGACTTCTCGTACATCAGGCAATGGCAGTTGAAATGGACCGAGGTTTCCGGCAACGGCAGTCATTCCTTCAAGAATGTTCATTTCGATTTTTCCACCAGCGATCTCAAAAGGCCATTGATCCGGATCGCTGTCGCCGGCAAAGGCTATGGCGATCAGTGGAACAGCCGTCTTGGAATCCTGCTGGGCGGCTGAGCGGCTTCAGCCTTTGGCTCAAGTGTTGAAAAGCAATGCAACCGGCTTCCGCTTTGCATTGCTTTTCCGAATGCCTGCTATTTACGCTTGCTGGCGCGTCGCCGCCAGAACGATTTCACGCACGCACACCCCGTCCGGCTGCGCATAGGCGTAGTGGATAGCGTTGGCCACGTCCTCGGCGGCCAGCACCTTGCCGCCCATCTCGGCCTTCCAGGCTTCGTAGCCCGTCTTGATGTCCGCGTCGGTGGTGTGGCCCAGCAGCTCGGTCTCCACGGCGCCTGGCGCGATCGTGGTTACGCGCACGTTGTGCGCCGACAACTCCTCGCGCAGGTTTTCCGACAAGCCGTGCACGGCGAACTTGGTGCCCACGTAGGCCACGTGATTGGGGAAGGTCTTGCGGCCGGCCACTGAGCTGATGTTGATGATGCTGCCGCGCTTGCGCTGGACCATGCCGGCCGCGACTGCGTGCACGCCGTTCAGTACGCCTTTGACATTCACGTCCAGCATCCGGTCCCATTGGTCAGGGTCTTGCCGCGTGATGTCGCCCAGCAGCATGACGCCCGCGTTGTTGACGAGCGCATCGGCCGGGCCGAAGCGCGCTTCGCCTTCCTGCACGGCGGCGGCTAGCGCGGCGCGGTCGGTCACGTCCACGGACAGCGCCAGGGTATCGGGCAGGTTCAGCGCCTGCATTTTTTCCAGCCGGCGGGCCAGCAGCAGTAGTGGGTGGCCGTGAGCCGAGAACAGTCGGGCAGTGGCCAGGCCGATGCCGGAACTGGCGCCCGTGATGACGGCGAGGGGTTTTTTCAAGGTGGACATGGCGGACTCCTGGTATCGGTTTTATGTATGCTTGAGTGTCGGGAATCATTCTATTCCTGGGAATTCCCCCTGAGAAATGGTTTATTCCTTTGGAGGAAATCGGAAAATCTTATGGATAGCCGTCAGCTCAAGGCCTTCGTCGCCGTGTTCGAAGAGCGCAACATCACGCTTGCCGCCCGCCGCCTGCATCTGAGCCAGCCCGCGCTGTCGGGCACGATCAAAAGCCTGGAGGACATGCTGGGCACGCAATTGTTCACGCGGCAGGCGCGGGGCGTGGCCGTGACGGAGGACGCCCGCGTCCTGTATCCGCAGGCGCGGCGCATCCTGTCGCAAACGGACTCGATGACGCACCAGTTCCGCCACGGCTCGCCTGCGTCGCGCGTCGAGATCGGCGTGGAGGCAGATATTGCCGGGCAGGACATCGTCGCGTTCATGCACGCGGCGCGGGAAGTCGTGCCGGCGCTTTTCGTGAGCGTGCTTGAGGGCTGCCATGGCGATGCGCGGCTGGCGACCGAAGACGAGCGCTGCGAGGACGAGCTGTTCCTGCCGCTGTCCGTCGATCCTTATGTGCTGGCCATGCCCGCAGGCAGCGGCGCGGACGCCGCACTGCCGTGGATCGTGTGCCCGAACCATCCCACGCATCAGCGGCTGCTGCCTTTCTACGGCGCGGCGGCAAACACGCCGGCCGCGCACGCGGGGTCGCTGCGCCTGGCATTGGCCTTGACCGCCGCCGGCGCAGGCCTATGCGTGGCGCCGGAGTCCCTGGCGCGGAGCCAGGCCGGCGTGGAGATCAGGCCGCTCGACGGGCTGGAGATGTCGCGTCGCGTGGGGCTTTGCTACGCGGTGCAATCGCTGGACAAGTCCGCGGTGGCAACGCTGGTGGAGCGGCTTGGGGAGCATGCGTTTCCAGGCACGCATACAGCATAAGGAAGCCGCTCAACGCCATCGAGAGGTCCGGCAAACAAGGCGCAAGACTGCAACTTCACTCGTTAAGTTGTAGTCTTGCGCCTTTCGCCACATAACATGGCCGCGCAGCGGCCGATCAAAGAGGAGAGAAGTATGACGAGGCTATCCGGCGCCAAGCTGGGCAGGGCGGTATGGGGGATGACACTGGCTGCCGTGGCGTTTGCCGCATCGGTTTCCAATGCGCACGCGGATGACTATCCTTCGCAGCCGATCAAGCTGATCGTGCCCTTTGCCGCCGGAGGCGGCAATGACGGGATCGCGCGTCTCCTGGGGCAGTTGCTGTCCGATGGCCTGAAGCAGCCCGTGGTGGTGGAGAACCGCCCCGGCGCGGGCGGCAAGCTGGGTGTGGAACAGGGCCTGAGGTCGGCGCCCGATGGCTACACCCTGACCTTGATTTCCAATAGCTACTCAGTCAACCCCAGCCTGTACAAGCTGCCGTTCGATCCGGTGGAAGACATGACGCCGATCGGCATGATCGCGCGCGCGCCCTTCTTCGTGTCGGTCAATCCCAGCGTGCCGGTCGACAGCCTGGGCGATCTGGTGGCCCTGGCCAAGAAGAAGCCGGGCGGGTTGACCTATGCCTCGTCCGGCACGGGCGGCATATCGCATCTGGCGATGGAGGCCTTCTTGAAAACGGCCGGTATCACCATGGTCCACATCCCCTACAAGGGTTCCGCGCCGGCCTTGACGGACACCGTCTCAGGCCAGGTCAACGCGATGCTGACCACGGCGGGCTCGACCCTGCCTTACCGCGAGGACAAGCGCCTGAAGGTGCTGGCCGTGACCTTGCCGCAGCGCGTGTCCTCGGCGCCGGATATCCCGACGGTGCGCGAGGCAGGTGTGCCCTACGACGTGACGGTGTGGTACGGCATCATCGCACCCAAGGGCGTGCCGCCGCAGGTACAGGCCAAGCTCAACGCCGCGATCAATGCGGCCGTCGTGATGCCCGAGATGGCTGATCGTCTCAAGGCGACCGGGGAAGCGGCCGCGCCGGGCAGTCCGCAGGCTTTTCGCGATCAGATCGTGAAGGAGATTTCTTTGTGGGGCGATGTGGTGCGCGAGGCGGGTGTGACCGTGAATTGATCGACTCGCGCGGAACTGGGCACGGGACTGGCAACATTCGAAAGCCGTCTACAGCGGTCTGTGCCTAGGTCTGACAAGAAAAAAAGCCGTTGACGGCAAACGTCAACGGCTTTCTTGAATTCTGGTGCCCGGGGCCGGAATCGAACCGGCACGCCTTGCGGCGGGGGATTTTGAGTCCCCTGCGTCTACCAATTTCACCACCCGGGCAAGGAGGTCGCGGACACGTCCAAATGACGGTCGCGGGAGAAGCGAAGACGGCGATTATATGCGGTCTTGGAAAAATTGTCAGGCGGCCCTGGAGCCACCCATCTGACAGGCGCCAGTCCCTCCGCGCACAGGCACGGGCCGGGACCGGCTTCCCGAGGAACCGCAGCCTTACTTCTTCTCAGGCAGGAACCAGTTCATCACCAGCGCGCAGATGCCGCCGGTGGCCACGCCCGACTCCAGCACGCTCTTCACGGCATGGGGCAGGTGCGACAGGATTTCCGGCACTTGCGACACGCCCAGGCCCAGGGCCAGGGACACGGCGATGATGAGCAGCGCGCGGCGGTCCAGGTGGATGCCTGCCAGGATGTTGATGCCGGACGCGGCGACCGCGCCGAACATGACCATGGCGGCGCCGCCCAGCACGGGCTCGGGCACGGCCTGCAGGATGCCTGCCACGGCCGGGAACAGGCCCAGCAGGACCAGCATGCCGGCGATCCATACGCCGACGTGGCGGCTGGCGATGCCGGTCAGCTGGATCACGCCGTTGTTCTGCGCGAAGACCGAGCTGGGGAAGGTGTTGAAGACGCCGGCCAAGAGCGAGTTGGCGCCGTTGACCAAGACGCCGCCCTTGATGCGCTGCATCCAAAGCGGGCCTTCGACGGGCTGCTTGGAGACCTTGCTGGTGGCGGTGACGTCGCCGATGGCTTCCAGGGACGTGACCAGGTAGATGATCAGCATGGGGACGAACAGCGCCCACGAGAAGCCCAGGCCGAAGTGCAGCGGCGTGGGGATCTGGAACAGGGCGGCTTCGCGGGCGCCGGTGAAGTCCAGGCGGCCCATATAGGCGGCGGCGATGTAGCCGACGGCCAGCGCCAGCACCAGGGCGGTGCTGCGCACCCACACGACCGGCACGCGGTTCAGCAGGATGATGGTGCCCAGGACCAGGCCCGACAGGGTCAGGTTCTCGGCGCTGGCGAAGGTGCCGTTGCCCATGGCGCTGTAGCCGCCGCCCATGCTGATGAGGCCGACCTTGATCAGGGTCAGGCCAATGAGCAGCACGACGATGCCGGTGACCAGCGGGGTGATCAGGCGCTTGACGAAGGGCAGGATGCGGCTGATGCCCATTTCGACGAAGGAGCCGGCGATGACTACGCCGAAGATCGCGGCCATGACGGCTTCGACCGGGGTGCCTTGCTTGACCATGACCGAGCCGCCCGCGATCAGCGGGCCGACGAAGTTGAAGCTGGTGCCCTGCACGATGAGCAGGCCGGCGCCCAGGGGGCCGAAGCGCTTGCACTGGACGTAGGTGGCGATGCCGGAGATGACCAGCGACATGGACACGATCAGGGTGGTGTCGCGGGTGCTTACGCCCAGGGCCTGGCAGATCAGCAGGCCGGGGGTGACGATGGGAACCAGGATGGCCAGCAGGTGCTGTAAGGCGGCGACGAAGGCCACGGGAGGCGCGGGGCGGTCGTCGGGGCCGTAGACCAGGTCGTGGCTGGGGTCGGCGTCGGAGGCGCCGTGGGGGACAGGTTGGGTCAGGGAGGCGGGTTGCATGGCGGATGGGCCGGCCAGGGGCGGGGT
>Ga0209699_100110_pt1 | contig 99645 bp, 89 predicted proteins | sample SynthPrep_1_END__FD_187204 | JGI IMG/M metagenome (GOLD analysis project Ga0209699, IMG submission 187204) | Synthetic microbial communities from Ohio, USA - SynthPrep_1_END_DS7_MetaG (SPAdes) (version 2) | ecosystem: Engineered > Bioreactor > Aerobic > Activated sludge | place: USA: Ohio...
CAGCTTAGCAGAGAGTGCTTCAACATCCTGCTTGGACGGAATGCCGATACGGTTCAGAGCGGAAGCCACACGAGTATCGAAAGCCTTCTCGATCTTGTCGAGTTGAACTTCGACCTTGCCTTTGACACTGGTGACATTGCTGTTGACCGACTGCTTGACCGATTCGATCTGGCTGTTGGCGGCTTCTACCTGCTCGTCGACCAGCTTCCTGCCTTTGCTTTCGACGCCCTCACCGGCCTTGACCAGTTCCTTGAAGTACTCCACCCCCTCGGCACCTGCCTTGGCATAAGCGCCCAGACCGGCGAGGTAGATCTTGCGGGCATAGCCCTTCACGTCGTCGAACAGACCGGCGTTGTCTTCGACCACGGTTTCGACTTTTTTCTTCACGGCAACTTTCGACATGGTGCACCTCACGCGTTTGACAGTTAGCGGAAACGCCCACGGAATGCAGGCTTGGGTACACCCTAGGGAGAAAAATTAGAAATCGCATACTAGGAGCAGGCAACAGCACGCCTGCTCAAGCGAACCCGCGTCGGTGCGCACAGCGCACCCTACCGGCTTGCAACCATTCTCAGGCCAGTGACTTGTCCAGCACCTGCTCGATCTCGCGCTGGATCATGCCGCCCATGGGCGATAGCAGCAGGCCCAGCTTGAGCTCGACCCGCACCGTATCCTCACCCACGGCAATGCTGCCGTCGGCACCACTGCGCTTGAACTCAAGCGTGTCGCCGTTCCACCGATAGCGTACGTCGTACTCGCTGGCCAGGCGCTCGGCCAGGCGTTCGGCCTTTTCACGAGCGGCCTCGCGACCGAGGGAATGGGATCGTTCGACACGAATGCGGGACATGACAACTCCTTGAACTGGCGGCGCGCCGCAAGGCTGCGGCATGAGGTCACATCACTCTACCAGCCCATCGGGCGAGCGGGCACCCAGGCAAGACAAAGGCGCCAGGCGCCTTTAGAATGGACGGCGATCTTCAGCCGGTAGAGCGATATGAGCGACCCACGCAAGGCCCAGGAGCAGGAACCCACCACCCACTTCGGTTTCCAGGACGTACCGGAAAGCCAGAAGGCGGACAAGGTGGCCGAGGTCTTCCACTCTGTGGCGGCCAAGTACGACCTGATGAACGACGTGCTGTCCGGCGGCCTGCATCGCCTGTGGAAGCGCTTCACCATCGAACTGTCCGGCGTGCGCCCCGGCAACCGCGTGCTGGATATCGCTGGCGGCACGGGTGACCTGACCCGCAAGTTCTCGAGCATCGTCGGGCCGACCGGTGAAGTGGTGCTGGCCGACATCAACGACTCCATGCTCAAGGTCGGTCGTGACCGCCTGCTGGACAAGGGCGTGGCCGGCAATGTCGTGTTCGTCCAGGCCGACGCCGAGAAACTGCCCTTCCCCGACAACCACTTCGACGTGGTTACCATCGCCTTCGGACTGCGCAACGTCACCCACAAGGAAGACGCCCTGCGTTCGATGCTGCGCGTGCTCAAGCCGGGCGGCCGCCTGCTGGTGCTGGAATTTTCCAAGCCCGGCAACCCACTGCTGGCCAAGGTCTACGATACCTACTCGTTCAGCTTCATGCCGCTGGCCGGCAAGCTGATCACCAACGACGCCGACAGCTACCGCTACCTCGCCGAGTCGATCCGCATGCACCCGGATCAGGAAACCCTCAAGGCGATGATGGTCGATGCCGGCTTCGAACGCGTCACCTACCACAACATGACCGGCGGCATCGTCGCCCTGCACCGCGGCATCAAGCCGTAATGCTGATCACGGGCCTGCTGGCGGGCGTCGAGACGGGCCTCAACCGGGTGCTCGGCCTCGATGGCACGGCCCTGCCACGCCTGCAGGCCCTGAGTGGCAAGGTCATCGCCGTGCACTGCCAGAGCCCGGCCCTGGAACTGTTCATCCTGCCCAGCGGCGAAGGCCTGCAACTGGCGGCACAGTGGCACGCGCCAGCCAACTGCACCCTGACCGCCCCCGCAGCCAGCCTCGTACGCCTGGCCCTGAGCCGCGACAAGACCGCCGTGCTGCACCGCCCGGAGGTATCGCTCGATGGCGACAGCGCCGTACTGCTGCAACTGGCTGGCATCCTCCAGGATCTGGAGCTGGACTGGGAGTACGAGCTCTCGCGCTGGCTCGGCCCGGTGGCCACGACCCTGCTCGCCGGCCACCTGCGCAGCCGAGTGAACCTGGCCGGCAATGGCGCCGCCAGCCTCAGGCAGAACCTCGCCGACTACCTTGCCGAAGAGTCGCGCAGCCTGGTGGGCCAGCGCGAAGCCGACGTGCGCTTCGACGAACTCGATCAACTCAAACTCGCCCTCGACCGCCTCGAAGCACGCATTGAGCGCCTGAGCCAAAGAACCAAGCCCGACGCATGAAACTACTCGCCGTTCGCCGTCTGCTGCGCATCCAGCGCGTGATCGTCCGCTATCAGCTGGATGACCTGCTGCTGGAACTCCCGTTGCCAGTGTGGCTGCGCGCCCTGTCCTGGCTGCTGCCGTGGCGCTGGTTGCCGCGCAAACCTTCGCAGTTGTCACGCGGTGCGCGCCTGCGCCTGGCGCTGGAAGACCTGGGGCCGATCTTCATCAAGTTCGGCCAACTGCTTTCCACACGCCGCGACCTGCTGCCACCGGACATCGCCGATGAGCTGGCGCGCCTGCAGGATCAGGTGCCACCCTTCCCCGGAGATCAGGCCATCGCCCTGATCGAACGCCAGCTCGGCGCCCCGGTCAGCGAGTTGTTCGCCCGTTTCGACAGCCAGCCACTGGCCTCTGCCTCGGTCGCCCAGGTGCATGCGGCCCAGCTCAAGAGCGGCGAGGAAGTGGTGGTCAAGGTAGTGAGGCCTGGCCTCAAGCCGGTGATCCGCCAGGATCTGGCCTGGCTGTTCCTGATCGCCCGCGTCGCCGAAAAAGCCTCGGCCGACGCCCGTCGTCTGCGCCCGGTGGAAGTGGTCGGCGATTACGAAAAGACCATCTTCGACGAACTCGATCTGCTGCGTGAGGCGGCCAATGCCAGTCAGTTGCGGCGCAATTTCGAAGGTTCGCCGTTGCTCTACGTACCACAGGTCTACTGGGATCTGTGCCGCCCGCAGGTACTGGTCATGGAGCGCATCTACGGCATTGCGGTGACCGACCTGGCCACCCTGGCCGACCAGCGCACCGACATGAAGTTGCTGGCCGAGCGCGGCGTGGAGATCTTCTTCACCCAGGTGTTCCGCGACAGCTTCTTCCATGCCGACATGCACCCCGGCAACATCTTCGTCAGCACCCGCACGCCCTGGAGCCCGCAGTACATTGCCATCGACTGCGGTATCGTCGGCAGCCTTACCGACGAAGACCAGGACTACCTGGCGCGCAACCTGCTGGCCTTTTTCAAGCGCGACTACCGCAAGGTCGCGCAGTTGCACATCGACTCGGGCTGGGTGCCAGCCGACACCAAGGTCAACGAGTTCGAAGCGGCGATTCGCACCGTGTGCGAACCGATCTTCGAGCGCCCACTGAAAGACATCTCCTTCGGCCAGCTGCTACTGCGCCTGTTCCAGACCGCCCGACGCTTCAACATGGAAGTGCAGCCGCAACTCGTGCTGTTGCAGAAGACCCTGCTCAACATCGAAGGCCTCGGTCGCCAGCTGTATCCGGATCTGGATCTGTGGAGCACCGCACAACCCTTCCTCGAACGCTGGATGCGTGAACGGATCAGCCCGCTGCACCTGCTGCGCAATCTGCAACAGCAGGCCGAACAGGTGCCGCACCTGTCGCAGATCGCCCGCGAAACCCTCGAACGCCTGCAGCAGCCCGAACAGCGCGAGCAATCGACCAGCGGCCAGTGGCCGTTGCGCCTGCTCGGTGCCGCCCTGATCGCTGGCGGCGCAGTGCATGGGCTGGCACCTCTGCTGGCCGCCTGGCCGGCCTGGCTGATGCTTGCAGGCGGCCTCTATCTGGTCTTGCGCCGATAGCCAGTGGCGACCTGCACTGGCACACTTGGCAGAGAAACTGATACGGAATCCCGATGAACGATTGGCTCGACGAAATTCGCTGGAACGAAGATGGCCTGGTGCCAGCGATTGCCCAGGATCACAAGACCGGCCGCATCCTCATGATGGCCTGGATGAATCGCGAGTCCCTCGCGCTCACCGCAGCCGAAAGCCGCGCCATCTACTGGTCGCGCTCACGCGGCAAGCTGTGGCGCAAGGGCGAAGAGTCCGGCCATGTACAGAAACTGCATGAGCTGCGGCTGGACTGCGACGCGGACGTCATCGTGCTGATGGTCGAGCAACTGGGCGGCATCGCCTGCCACACCGGGCGCGAAAGCTGCTTCTACCGGGTGCTGGAAGATGGCGCCTGGAAAACCGTCGAAGCCGTACTGAAAGATCCGGCAGCAATCTATTCCGCGGAGCAGCGTCATGACTGATACCCTGAACCGGCTGGCCGAAGTGCTGGAGGCCCGCAAAGGCGCGGCGCCCGATAGTTCCTACGTCGCCAGCCTCTACCACAAGGGGCTGAACAAGATTCTGGAAAAGGTCGGCGAGGAATCGGTGGAAACCATCCTCGCGGCGAAGGATGCCGCCGTCAGTGGCGACTGCGACGACCTCATTTACGAAACTGCCGATCTATGGTTCCACAGCCTGGTCATGCTCGCCGCCCTCGGACAACACCCGCAGGCCGTGCTGGACGAGCTGGATCGCCGCTTCGGCCTTTCCGGACATACGGAAAAAGCCGCGCGCCAAGACAACAACTGAATCATCGCGAGGATTTCGCTTCATGGGTATTTTCGATTGGAAACACTGGGTAGTCATCCTGATCGTCGTGGTGCTTGTGTTCGGCACCAAGAAGCTGAAGAACCTCGGCTCCGATCTGGGTGAAACCATCAAGGGCTTCCGCAAGGCGATGAACGAGGAGGAAGGCAAACCGGCCGAGCCGCAGGCGCAACAGCCGCAGCAGCCTCAAGCGCAACAGCCGCAGGCACCGCTGCAACAGCCCTACACCGTCGACGTGCAACCGACCAAGGTCGAAGAATCGACCCGCAAGGACTAAGACGCCAACATGTTCGGTATCAGTTTCAGCGAACTGCTGCTGGTGGCCCTGATCGCCCTGCTGGTGCTCGGCCCCGAGCGCCTGCCGGGCGCCGCTCGCACCGCCGGCCTGTGGATAGGCCGGCTCAAGCGCAGCTTCAACGCCATCAAGTCGGAAGTGGAACGGGAAATCGGTGCCGACGAAATTCGTCGTCAGTTGCACAACGAGCAGATCCTGCAACTGGAGCGGGAAATGCAGGCCACGCGTAACGACCTCATGGGGCAGAAAGCGCACGACGAGCAGCCTGCCGACCCGCAGCCGCAGCCGCAGCCAGGTCCATCTCAGCAGCCGCCGACCACTCCGTCCAGCCAGGACACGACGCCGAAACCATGAGCCGCCTGCCCGAAAACGATCAGGAAATGCCCCTGGTCTCGCACCTGACCGAACTGCGTACCCGCCTGCTGCGCTGTGTAGGCGCGGTGTTCCTGATCTTCTTCTGCCTGTTCTACTTCGCCCAGACCATCTACACCCTGGTCTCCGCGCCGCTGCGCAAGTACCTGCCGGAAGGCGCGACGATGATCGCCACCGACGTGGCCTCGCCGTTCCTCACACCGTTCAAGCTGACCATGATCGTGGCGCTGTTCCTGGCCATGCCGGTGATCCTGCATCAGATCTGGGGCTTCATCGCACCGGGCTTGTACAAGCATGAAAAACGCATCGCCGTGCCCTTGCTGGTGTCGAGCATCATCCTGTTCTACGCCGGCATGGCATTCGCCTACTTCCTGGTATTCCCGATCATTTTCCACTTCTTCGCCAGCGTGACGCCCGAAGGCGTGTCGATGATGACCGACATCGCCAGTTACCTCGACTTCGTCATGACGCTGTTCTTCGCCTTCGGCCTGGCATTCGAGATTCCGGTGGCGGTGGTGCTGCTGATCTGGATCGGCGTGGTCGACGTGCAGTACCTGCGCAATATCCGCCCCTACGTGATCATCGGTTGCTTCGTGGTCGGCATGATCCTCACCCCGCCGGACATCTTCTCGCAGACCCTGCTCGCCGTGCCCATGTGGCTGCTGTTCGAGCTCGGTATCCTGGCCGGCAGCCTGGTGCGCAAGCGCAGCGAGGAAGAAGCCCGGGACGACAGCGAAGGCGACGGCCCCTCGGATCAGCCACCCGCCACACAACCGTGAACCTGCTGCTCCTTGAAGAGGGTGACTTCGTCGACATCGATCGGGTACGCCTGAGCGGTCGCCGCCTGAAGCATCTGCAAGAGGTACACCGCGCCGAAACCGGCGACCGCCTGCGCGTCGGGCGTGTCGGTGGTCTGATGGGCGAAGGCCGGCTGCTGACGCTGGATGCCGATCACGCCGAACTGCAGGTGAACCTGACCCAGGCACCGCCGGCCAAATTGCCGCTGACGCTGATCCTCGCCCTGCCCCGCCCGAAGATGCTCAAGCGCACGCTACAAACCATCAGCGCCATGGGCGTGCCACGCCTGGTGCTGGTCAACAGCTACCGCGTGGAAAAGAGCTTCTGGCAGACGCCATTTCTCGACCCCGAGGCCATCCGCGAACAACTGATTCTCGGTCTGGAGCAGGCTCGCGACACGGCACTTCCCGAGGTGAGCATCGAGAAACGCTTCAAACCCTTCGTCGAAGATCGGCTGCCGGCACTGGCGGCCGGTACGCTCGGCCTGGTCGGCCACCCTGGCGACTACCCGGCCTGCCCTCGTGCGGTCGAAGAGCAGGTCACCCTGGCCATCGGCCCGGAGGGCGGCTGGATTCCCTACGAAGTGGAGTTGCTGAAACAGGCGGCAGGATTGCAGCCCGTACAGCTTGGCGAACGCATCTTGCGAGTGGAAACCGCCGTGCCGGCGTTGCTGGCGCGACTGTTCTAGTTTCCACGGGTGCCGTGAGACCGGGGCCGCACAGCGCCACCCTAAACTTCCAGCAGGAAGGTCACCGGCCCATCGTTGACCAGGTGCACCTGCATGTCGGCGCCGAAACGACCGGTGGCGACCTGCGGGTGCTGGGCCCTGGCCAGCGCGACCAGGTCGTCGAACAGTGCAGCGCCCTGCGCCGGTGGCGCGGCACTTGAGAAACTCGGGCGCATGCCGCTCCTGGTATCGGCGGCCAGGGTGAACTGCGAGACCAGCAGCAGACCGCCGCCAACCTCTTTCAGCGAAAGATTCATCTTGCCCGCGTCGTCGCTGAATACGCGGTAGTTGAGCAGCTTGTGCAGGGCGCGGCTCAGACTGGCCTGATCATCCTGCGGCTCGATGCCCACCAGCGCCAGCAGGCCCTGGTCGATGCTGCCAGCCACCTCGCCCGCGATCTCCACCCTGGCTGCGCTGACACGCTGGATCAGCAGTTTCATGCATCCTCCGGAGGCAGATCGAGCAGGCGGCGTACCAGCTCGTTGGCCGCGCGTACCAGGGCATCGGTAATGCCCGGCTCGGCTGCCGAGTGACCGGCATCGCGGATGATCTGCAACTCGCTGTTCGGCCAGGCGTGGTGCAGCGCCCAGGCGTTGTCCAGCGGACAGATCGCGTCATAGCGGCCATGCACGATGATGCCCGGCAGATGGGCGATCTTCGGCATGTCACGCAACAGCTGATTGGGTTCGAGGAAGGCGTCGTTGACGAAGTAGTGGCATTCGATACGGGCAATCGACAGGGCGCGATGGGAGTCGCTGAAGCGTTCGACCACCTGGGTATTGGGTCGCAGGGTGGCGGTACGCCCCTCCCAGGTCGACCAGGCCTTGGCCGCATGCATCTGGGCAATCTGATCGGCGCCAGTCAGGCGCTTGTAGAACGCCTGCATCAGGTTGCCACGCTCCTCCGGGGGGATCGGCGCGAGATAGTCTTCCCAGTAATCGGGGAACAGGCGGCTGGCGCCCTCCTGATAGAACCACTCGAACTCCTGTGGCCGGCACAGGAAGATACCGCGAAGAATCAGCCCGAGTACCCGCTGTGGGTGCGCCTGGGCGTAGGCCAGTGCCAGCGTCGAGCCCCAGGAACCACCGAACAGCACGAACCTGTCGACACCCAGATGCTCGCGAATGCGCTCGATATCGGCGATCAGCGCCTGGGTGGTGTTGTTCTCCAGGCTGGCATGCGGCGTTGAACGGCCGCAGCCGCGCTGGTCGAAAGTGACGATGCGGTATAACGCCGGATCGAAGTAACGCCGACTGGCCGCGTCGCACCCGGCGCCGGGCCCGCCATGAATGAACAGTACCGGTACCCCGTCCGCCGACCCGCTCTCGTCGACATAGAGCACGTGTGGCGACTCGACCGCCAACTCGTGTCGGGCGTAAGGTTTGATCTCCGGATACAAAGTCTGCATGGCTGGCTCCTGATAGGTGGGCTACAACTGCCGTGTTCCGCTCTGCCCGGCATCATAACCATGAAAAGGAAGTTCGGCATGTCAACGCGTCATCTGTTCTGCTCGTTGTTCCTGTGCGTCAGCCTGCTGCTGACTGGCTGCGGCGGCCGCGACGATCCGCAGGCGGCATTGGAAGCCGCCGTGCAGGCTCTGCAGGACAATATCGAGGCAAAGAACACGGGCGCCGTGATGGAGCAACTGGATCCCCAGTTCCTCGCCCGGCAGGAGCTGGATCGGGACTGGGCGCAACGCACCATGGCCCTGCTGTTCCTGCGCCACAAGAACATCAAGGTCATCGCCCTGAGCAAGAACAGCTGGATCGACCCTGCCATCGACAGCAAGGGCTACAGCGAAGCACAGGTCGGCCTGACCGGCGCCGAAGGCCTGATCCCCGACAGCGCGAGGCATTACGCGGTGAAGCTGGAGTGGTGGCGAGACGGCGACGACTGGAAGCTGGCGCGCCTGGACTGGGAATAAGCCATGGCCCGGAGGCAATCCGGGCCATGGCGGGTCGTCATCGTTCGGCCGTGCGCCAGATCAGATCGTCAGTGGCATAGCCCTGCTCACGTGCGACCGACAGCAGTTTGTCACGGGTTTGCTGATCGACTTCGGGGGTGCGTGACAGCAGCCAGAGGTATTTGCGCTCCGGGTGCCCGACCAGCGCCACACGATAATCCTCGTCATGGTAGAGCACCCAGTAGTTGCCCTTGACCGGCAGCAGTTTGCTGGCCCAGTTGTCGAAGCGCACCCAGAGCTTGTCGGTACGCCCCTCGACCTGAGGCTCGGCGGTGCCCTGAACCTCCTGCCATTCACCGTCCTCGTCGCGGCAACGGTTGGTCACATCGATACGGCCATCGTCACGCAGGCCGTAATGCGCCTCTGACTGCACGCAGTTGCGCTGGAAGAACATCGGCAGACGCGCCAGCTCATACCAGGTGCCCTGATAACGCTGCAGATCGACCTGCATGGTTTGCGGCGGCTCCATCGGGATCCGCCCGGTACCGGAATTGGCACAGCCGACAAGGGCGAGAAAGGCACCGGCGATAAGGATCGAACGCATGGAATCTCCCGTTTACTTGAGTCCCTTGCCGGAGAACAGCATCACCTTGTCTCCGGCGTACTGGACGCTGATATAGGCCTTGTCGTCGCCCCAGGTACAGCTGGTCATGCCCAACGCGCCGGCACACTCTCCCGGCGCACCGAGCAGGCTCTCCACTTCGGCCTTGCTCATGCCGGCCTTGAGCCTGGAATAGTTTTCCTGGTTGATCTTGCTGCAAGCGGCCAGCAGACAGCAGGCAAGCAACGCGAAGATACGCATCGACATGAAGTGAAACTCCTGAGGGGAAGGTACCAGCAAGCTTGGCATAGCCGGCGACGACTTGCCCGCTTGGAGTTCAGAAACGCGAGCCGGGTTCCCGCAGGAATGCCTGTTCTTCGACAGTGGAAGCACGCCCGAGAATGGCGTTGCGATGGGGAAAACGACCGAAACGGACGATCACCCGCCGATGCCGCTCGGCGAAGTCGAGATAGTCGGCGAACAGCGCTTCGTCCCCCGTATCGGCCTCTGCCAGCAAACCACGAAACCGTTCGACTGCGCGCTCCTGGAGCGTCGGGTCTTCGGCATGCTCGAGGATCAGGTAGGCGAAGACCCGCTGGATCGGCGTCAGGGCGCGATCCAGATCGCGCGCCAACCCCTCCAGCAGCAGCGGTTGGGCCAGCGTATCGCCAGCGAAGGCACGCGGTGTATCGCGAAAGATCATGCGCGGCAGCTGATCGAGCAGGATCAGTTGCGCCAGCCAGCCCTGTGGATCGTCACACCAGCCCTGCAACTCAGCGGCCAGCACCTGTTCGACCTGCACGCCAAAACGCTCGAACGCCTCGCGATCCTGACTCTCGCGCTTGCCGAACCACAGTGTCTGACGCGCCGCCGCGACTGCGCTGGCGGTGCCTTGATCGGCACCGAACCACCAGTCGAGCAGCGGCTGCCAGGGTTGCATCAGTTGCGGTGGTACGCGGTGATGCGCAGCACTTCTTCCTTCGAACCGAGGAACACCGCAACACGCTGGTGCAGCGACTCCGGCTGGATATCGAGAATGCGCTGGGAACCATTGGTGGCCGCGCCACCGGCCTGTTCGATGATCATCGACATCGGGTTGGCCTCGTACATCAGGCGCAGCTTGCCGGGTTTTTCCGGCTCACGGGCATCACGCGGGTACATGAAGATGCCGCCGCGGGTGAGAATGCGGTGCACGTCGGCCACCATCGAGGCGATCCAGCGCATGTTGTAGTTGCGCCCCAGCGGCCCGGTCTCGCCGGCCAGCAGTTCGGATACGTAGCGCTGTACCGGTGCCTCCCAGTGGCGCTGGTTGGACATGTTGATGGCGAATTCCTTGGTCGACTCCGGCACCTTGATGTTGTCGTGGGTGAGCACGAAGCTGCCCAGTTCGCGATCCAGGGTGAAACCCTTGACGCCGTCGCCCAGGGTCAGCATCAACATGGTCTGCGGGCCATAGATGGCATAACCGGCCGCGACCTGCTGGGTACCTGGCTGGAGGAAGGCGTCCTCACCCAGGTCACCGGTTTCGCCATTGCGCTCGGGGCAGCGCAGTACGGAGAAGATGGTGCCGACCGAGACGTTCACGTCGATGTTGCTGGAGCCGTCCAGCGGGTCGAATACCAGCAGATAGGCACCCTTGGGGTACTTGCCGGGAATCTGGTAGGCGTTGTCCATTTCCTCGGAGGCCATGCCGGCCAGGTGGCCGCCCCACTCGTTGGCCTCCAGCAGGATTTCGTTGGAGATCACGTCGAGCTTCTTCTGCACTTCGCCCTGCACGTTCTCGCTGTCCAGGCTACCCAGCACACCGCCGAGGGCGCCCTTGGAAACCTGATGGCTGATCGCCTTGCAGGCCCGCGCCACGACTTCGATGAGGAAGCGCAGGTCGGCCGGGGTGTTGTGACTGCGGGTCTGCTCGATCAGGTAGCGACTCAGGGTGACGCGTGACATGGACGGCTCCGGAAAGGGAAAAAAACGTACGCAGTTTAACCCGAGTCGCCGTCGAATGCTGCCAGGGAGCCTGTCGGACTTGTTCGTTCGCAACGAGAGGAAACCCGATTTGAGGCAGTTCTATCGGTTTTTCGAGGAGAATAGCCCGCTATTTGACGAGGAAAAGCGGAAAAAATGTCCAAACTCGGCTTTCTCGCAATAGAACAGCATCAAGTCCGACAGGCTCCTAGTGGGATGGATGGCCTGCCTCGGTGTCCGGATACAGACTGCATACCCGGTTGCGTCCGCCGCGCTTGGCCTGGTACAGGGCGGCATCGGCGGCATGGAGCAGGCCATCCAGCGTCTGTCCCTGCTGGGGCCAATGGGCCAGCCCGGCCGACAAGGTCACACGCTGGTGCCCTCCCCGGGTTGCGATCTCCTGTCTGGCCAGTTGCGAGCAGATACTCTGCAAACGCGCCTGAGCTTCAACCGGGTCAGCGCCTGGCAGAATCAGCAGAAACTCCTCGCCGCCGATGCGAAACACCGCGTCCGTGCTGCGCAGGTTGTCCAGCAGGTGCTGGGCGACGGCCTTGAGCACGTCATCCCCCACCAGGTGACCGCACTCGTCGTTGAGCCGCTTGAAGTGGTCGAGATCGATCAACGCCAGGGCCAGCGGAAGTTTCTCGCGCTGTGCCCGGGCCAGCTCACGGGCAAAGAATTCGTCCAGGTAGCGGCGGTTGTACAGGCCGGTGAGCGGATCACACAGTGCCTGCTCGCGCAGTTGCTCATGCAGACTGGAAATCGTGCGCAGGCGCTCCTCGCTGAGTGCCAGCGCCTCGGCGAGCTTGAGCTCGGCCAGATGGCGCAGCGTGACATCGCGCACGTAGAGCATGCGCCCCAGCAATATCGGGCCGTTGCGCGTGGCACGCTCGATCCCGCGGACTCGCACTTCGTAATAGCGTGCGGCGCTGGTCAGGGTAAGCATCTGCTCGCTCGCGTCGTCCTCGTGCCGTTCGAGCAGACGCTGCAGATCCGTGCCGAATACCGGCCAGTCCGCCAGTGCTCGTCCCTGCCAACCTGACTGCAGGCCCGCCAGCTTGAGCGCAGCCGGGTTGGCCTCGATCACCCGGCCACGGGGATCGACCACCAGCACCGGGTCGATCAGCGCTTCCAGCAGCAGATGGCGGGCGACCGGCAGCAGGTCGAACAGGCGCACGCCGAGGATCAGCCAGGCGAAGGCGACCAGGGTGAAGGCGAAACAGAAGGGTGTGGGATCGACGCCAAAGACGGTCCAGCCGAACACGACATAGGCGATGTTGGCCGTCCATGGCGCCGCCGTGACGAGCACGAAGCCCAGGTAATGGCGTCGATGCAGGCCCTGGCTGAGAACCGCAGCACGCACCACCACGCCCATGCAGAAAGCCATCAGCAGATAGACATAGACGGCAGTGGCATAGAACAGCGGGCCATGCCGGTAACGCACCGGCGCGCCAGGGCTGTCGTCGATCGGCCCGCTGCTGGCCAGGTAGAACAGGCCATGCCATGGATTGCTCAGCGCAATGAACCACACCAGCAGCGGCATCAGACTCAGCGCCAGAACGCCTGCGCGCGGTACCGGCGTGCGTACGCTGTTGACGTACTGCCAGAGAAACACTGCCCAGAACGTCGGCGTGAACAGGATGCCCAGCCAGGCCAGGGCCGACAGGAACATCTTGCACTCGGCCGACATCACGCTCAGTTCCAGAGAAGCGCAGGCCATCCACCAGAGGCTGGAGAGATGCAGCAGGATAAAGCTGTCGCGCCCGGGAAAATCGCGCTGACGGGTCATCCAGTGCGCCAGCAGGATGACCCCGAAGCACACCAGCAGGGTGACGAGAACGGGGGGCGACGGCGACCAGCCCGGTGCCATGCAGGCCTGCATCAACGGAGCCTCCATTGGCAGGCGCCCTTGGCGGAGGGAGCGACGAAGCGAGTCGGGGTACGCAAGCGGGCCTTCCTGACCAGAGTAGAGGGCGCAGACGCCCGAAACTGCTCACGACTCACAACGCGGCGATGCTTCCCGACCGACTAAACCGTGAACGCTGCCTACGATACTGCAAAAGACCACCTTGGACAGTAATGACGTGCATTCTCGACTACCGCGCTCAGTCTTTCTCGGGGCGCCGCAGCAGGCTGGCCGCCATCGCCGCCAACAGCGCCACGCCCAGCAACAGCACGGCCCATAGCCCCCAGCGCTTCCAGTCGCGATCGGCCACAGTCGGTGCAGACTCCACAACGGTTCGAGCCGAGCCGACATCGACCCTGGCAAGGGGCAAGGCGGCCAGACGCCGTGCCGAGTAATCGGGAATCAGCGTACTGATGGGCAGCGCTGCCGAGGTGGCCTCACTGCGCCCTGCCGCCAGGCTGTACGGCGGTTCGCCACGGGCGAGGAACACCAGTTGCGCGGCCCGCACCGCGAATGCCGCGCTCGGCGCCTGCTGACCGAGGCCACCGCCCCGCGAGTCGACCTTGAGCCTCAACTGCCGCACCGGCCAGGACGGCAGGGCCAGTTCGTCCTGGACGACTTCGCGCCCGTCCTGTGGCAGCCGGTAAAGAACACCGCTGGCCAACGCCCTCCAGGCATCCTTGTCACCCACACGCGCCTCGATCCACACCGGCGCCAGGGTGTTGGGCTCGTCCAGGGTGATGCGCAGACGCTCCAGCGGCAGCGCCTGCGGCAAGTGCCATGCATAGCGCCCCTCCCCGTCGGTGTGCGCCTGCACGGGCTCGGACCAGACCAGGGGAGCCGGGCTGCTGGCCTGGCTGCGACTGCGCAGCGTCACCACGTCCAGCTCCGGTGCCTGCTGCGGACTGTGCCAGAGCAGGCGCAGGTAACGCGCGCGCTGACCCGGCAGCTCCACCTGACGCTGATCGATACGCTCGTCGGCAAAACTCAGGCGGGCAACCTGCCCCTCGCCCCAACTGCGCCAGTGCTGCAGGTCGTCACTGGCTTCGATGGCGAAGCGCTGAAAGCCCTCCTCGGCACCGCTCCAGCTCAGATTGAGGCGCACCAGCGGCGCCTCGATGGCACTGGCGTCGAGCAGCCAGCCACGCAACTGGCGCTGCGCCGGGCCGGGCTCGTCGTCGGTCAGTTCGATCAGCGTGCCATCGGTGCTGCGCTGCACGCGCAGGCGGGGCACGCCACTCTGCTGCGCATCGGCATACAGCGGAAACCAGCGCACGCCGTGCTCCTGCTCCTCGTCGCGCGACTCGCTCCGGCCCGGCAGCAGTGCATAGGCCTGCGCCTGCCCCTGCGCATTGAAGATGCGCACGTCTCGCAGATCGCCATGCCGTGCGGCGTGATGCACCGCCATGGGCAGTTCTACCCGGTACCAGGGCCCGACGCCCTCGACGGTCAGCGGCATGTGCTGCCGGTAGTCCTGCTCACGCTCCTCGGCCTGCACGCCGTGGATCAGCGACAGGCTCAAAGCCAGCAGGGTAACGATGATCCTCACGATAACGACTCCTTGTTCGGGACGGCCTCATCAGCCTGGCGTGGCGGCAGCGGGGCGAAATAGCCCACCACCAGCAGCAGCACGCCCACACCGATGAACGACACGATACGCTCCAGGCCACCGCGATTGCCCAGTTCGACGAAGAACAGCTTGGCCACCACCAGAGCGATCAGCGCGGCACCGACCAGCCAGAGCTCGCGACGTACGCGCAGGTGGCCGAACAGCATAAGCGCCAGCGCGATCAGGGTCCAGACGATGGACAGGCCGGCCTGCACCAGCATCGACTGGAACAGTGCCGCGCTGTGCCAGGGCACACCGCCCCAGTGATGGGCGGTACGCATCACCATCACCGTCAGCAAGGCAAACAGCGAGAGTCCTACCATACCCTGCACCACCTGCTGGGCACGCGCCGGCTCCAGCCCCACACCGGGAAGGGCGAAACGACCCCAGGCGAACAGCGCGCCCAGGCACAGCAGCAGACCCAGCTCCAGCGGGTTGAGCAACGGCAGATACGGCAACGGATCGCTGTCGCCGGCACTGTTGGCGTTGGCCAGCCAGAACCAGGCGAGCATCAGTAGCGCCAGCGGCGCGGCCGCCCACAGGCGATATTCATGCTCGAAGTTCGCCACCGGCCAGGGCCAGCGACGTGCCTGCGCCATTCCCCAGAGATAGGCGGTAGGCAGCAGCGCCCAGCCCAGCCAGCGCCAGGCGTTGTAGTGATCGGCCAGGCTCATCAGCAGATAACGCAGCTCCAGTGCCAGCACGCCAATCAACAGCCAGCAGCCGAGCACATGGGCGACACTGGCCACCGTGTTCGGTAGCAGGTCGGCGAGCCGCTTCAGCGCCAGCAGGTGCACGCCCACCACGGCAGCCCAGCCCAGCCAGCCGAAGTGCGCCGCCGGGTGATACAAGGGGTGCCAGGCATATGCCAGGATCAGCCCCGCCACCGCCGCCAGCAGGCTGCACAGCACGGCCATCTCGCGCCAGCCGGTGCGCAGCGCCAGCAGCATCCAGATCAGGGTCGACACGGCGGCCAGTACCAGCAATGCGCCGGCCTGCAGATCGACAGGGACGAAACGCATCACCTCGCTGGCCAGGGCCAACGCCCACCAGGCTGCCCCCCAGGCCAGCAACAGCTGCCCCAGGCGTTGCAGGCCGATGCCATCGATGCCGGTCTCGCGGCCACTGCGCGCCAGACCATGCAGGCGCCAGGCGCCGATCTGAGCGGCCAGGGCGAGCACCGCTGGCGTCCAGAAGCCGGTGTGCGCCAGCGGCGCAATGCCTTCGCCACTGATTCCCGACAGCAGCAGCGGACCGGCGGCGAGAAAGGCCAGGCCGGCGAACAGCTGCAGCACCAGGCTGAACAGGAAGGCCGTGCGTTGTTGCAGATGGAGCGCCAGCCAGAGAATCAGCAGGCCCGTACCCCCCCATACCGCGGCTGCCGCCACCCAGGGCAGCACGAACAGCACCGCCAGGTTGATGAACACCAGGCCCACCAGCATCACCATCGACAGGGCGCCGAGCAGGCGTCGGTTGTCACGCACATGCGGATCACGCGCCGCCAGCAATATCCCGGCGATCAGCCCAAGACCGATCATCGACGCCGCCAGCAGGCCGAGCCAGCCGGCACTGAAACCACCGCGCCCGAACAGCGAATCCAGCGCCATCTGGCCGAGGAACAGCACGCCACCGAGCAACTGAATGGCGAAAGCGCAGTAAACGAAGCTCGGCGCGGCGATACGCAGGCCGATGAACAGCGTCGTCAGCCCGGCCAGTGCCCAGGCGATGGCGGTGCCGGGCGCCTCGAAAAGCAGTGGCGCGATCAGGTAGAGGAACGCCAACCCGGCCAGCCCAAGCCAGGGTAGCAGGCGACTCTCCCAGGCGCTGGCGGCCTGCGGTGCCTGACGCAGTTGCCAGTAGCTGAACAGCAGCGCGACACCGAGCATCGAGGCACCCAGGGGCGAGCCCGTGAGCAGGCTGGCATGGCCCTGATCCAGGTCGGTGATGAATGCCAGGGCCGCGCCAACCTGCAACAGCAGGGCGAAAGCGCGTGCCAGCGGGCGCCCCTGACGCAGGCCCAGCCAATAGATACCGGCGCCCTCAACGGCCCAGGCCGCTGCCGTCCAGCGAGCGTCGAGTCCCAACGCAATGGCCAGGCTGGCGAACACCACGCCGAGCGCCAGGCAGGTCTCGACCAGCAGCAGGGTGCGCTCACCCGCACGCGCCTTGAGCACGCGCGCCAGCACCAGGTAGAACAGACCGAGCCCCAGGGCGCTGAAGGCGGCGGCGAACTCGATGTGGCGCACCAGAGCCACCTGCAAGCCGAAACCGACCAGGGGCGGGCCGAACAGCGTGGTGGCATCGACATAGTCGCCACGCCGCAACGACCAGCGCAGCAACTCGTCACGCGCCTGGGGTGCATCCGCCGCGTCGCGCAGGGTGCGACGGGCGAACAGCAGGCCGATGGCCACGTACATCAGGAAGAACAGGATCAGGAACGGCTCGGTGCTCCATAGCAGCTCCGGCGTGTAGGCGCGCAGCCCCCAGGCGAAACCGATACCGAAGGTGCCGACGAAGCCGATCAGGTTGAGCAGGCGCCAGGCCTTGAACCAGGCGATGGCGAAGATACCGGCGTTGAGCAGGGCGAAATAGGAGAACAGCGCGACATGGTTGCCGCTGCCGGTGGAGGTGAGAATCGGTGCGGCAAAGCCGCCCAGCGCCGCAGCAGCGGCCAGACCCAGGGCGTTCTGCTGCACGGCGAGAATGGCCGAGAACAGCGTCACCGCCACCAGCAGGCCGAGGGCCATCCCGGGATCCAGCAAGGGATGCAGGCGCATCGCGGCGAATACCGTCAGGTACAGCACGGCGATGCCGGTGCCCTGTAGCACCAGGGCGTAATTGCGATTGCGCCGCCGCAGCCACCAACCCAGGCCCAGCAGCGCCACCGCGCTGGCGGCAACGCCCATGTAGCGCAGCTCCAGCGGAACCTCGACGCCTTCGGTGGCGTAACGCAGAAGAAAGGCAAGGCCGAGGAACAACAGCACCACGCCGACCCGCAGCACGGTATTGCCCCCGAACAGCCAGGCCTTGGCGGCAGCGAAGCCGCGCTCGATCAGATTGGGTTCGCGCGGCGCCTGCTCGCGCCAGGGGCTTGGCTGCGGGGCCGGTTGCGGCGGATGGGCGACCTGGGCAGCCAGTGGCTCAGGCGCTTCGACAGGTTGCGGCGCTTCGACTTCCGGCAGGGGGTCGAGCGTCCAGTCCAGCTCAGGCGCAGGCGCTTCGGCCACTGCCGGCGCGGGCTGCGGTTCGACGACGGGTTCTTCGATGGCAGAAGCCGGCGCCGGCTCGCTGCGCCCCGCCTGCTCGACCTTGACCAGGCGCTCGTGCATGGCACGCGTGCCGCGCTCGAAGCGCTCGGCGAAGTCCTTCAGTTGCGCCGTCAGTTGCGCGTTGCGTGCTTCCAGTCCCTGTAGACGCAATGCCTGACCCAGACTGAGGCCGATCAATCCGCCGAGCAGCGCACCCGTGACCGACTCACTGACACCGGCACCGAGCACCAGACCGACCAGCATGAAAATCCATTGCATGCGTTGTGTCCCAATCCTGAGGAAGACGTCGCCTTGCATCCCGCGGGGCGCCGAGGCAGGCACCAGTATAGGGGGCAAGACGATCAACACCCAGAGAGACGACTGCTGCACGGTTCACAGGCACAACGGAAAAGATGCCGCCGACCGGTGCTTCACAAACGCCGTGCGCCCGCTATCATCGCCGCCCCGTGACAGCAGCGGCGCAGACCGCACGATAGCCAAACCATGATGAAACCTCGCCTGATAGCCGCTGCAGAGATCGACCGCCTGGAAACCTGGGCCAAATACAGCGCCGACATGTGCCACAGCTGCATGTCCAGCTGCTGCACCCTGCCGGTGGAAGTACGCCTGAACGACCTGATCCGCCTGGAGCTGGTCGACGAGTTCGAGCGCAGCGAACCACCGAAGAACATCGCCAAGCGCCTGCAGAAGGACGGTGTGGTCGAGCGCTTCAACCAGAAGTCGGGCATCTTCACCCTGACCCGCATGTCCAACAACGACTGCCTGTTCCTCGACCGCAAGACGCGCCTGTGCACCGTCTACGAGAAACGCCCTGACACCTGCCGCCATCACCCCAGGGTCGGGCCTCGGCCGGGGTATTGCGCTTACAAGCCGAAGTAGGACCTGCCACGCGGCCACTGGCCCTGGTGCGCACAGCGCATCCTACGAAGCCCGACGCAGGCCGATGACACGCCCGACGCAGGCTGGGCGTTGCAGGTTCTGCTGTTCGACAGCCAGGTGCGCCACCCGCTCTGCCACCTGCTCGTCAAAGGGCGCGGCGCGGCCTGCGGCGCTGTCGATGTTCATCAGCATCTGTTCGCTTTCCGCCAGGCTGGCCTCTTCGCCCGGCCGATAAAGGCCATGATGGATATGCAGGCGCTTGGCGTCGTGGGCCAGCAGTCGAGTGCGCACCTCCACCCGCTCACCTTCCTTGACCTCCGCCAGGAAGTTCAGGTGGCACTCCAGGGTGTACAGAGTGTGGCCGGTGCGGGCGCGCCCGGCCTCATCCAGCCCCAGCACGTCCATCAACGCATCGGTGGCATGGCTGAAGATCAACAGGTAGAAGGCATCACGCAGATGGCCGTTGTAGTCGACCCAATCGGTGGAGATGGTGGTTTGGTAGGTTGGCAGACTCATGCTCGTTATCCGATAAGGCCCTCTCCCCCAGCCCCCACTCTGTGCCTCTGCCCTTCACAGAGCTCAGGGCGTAGGCGGGAGAGGGGTGCTCGACAGGAGTCGGTCTGCAGGGTGCGCCGTGCGCACCGGGAATGACTCGATTACTCGGCGAACTCAAGGCCATGCCTGGCCTTGGTCTGGCGAATCGCCTCCAGCACTGCCAAGAGGCAATCGTCGCGGTAGCGTTCGAGGGCGTCCAGGCTGCGTTCGCCCTGCTGCTCGGCGGTACCTTCGACCACGGCATCGATCAGTTGCTCGGTCAGTTCCGGCGCCTCGAGGTACGTCCAGGGCAGTTTCAGCGCCGGACCGAACTGGGCCATGAAGTGACGCATGCCAGCCGGGCCGCCAGCCAGGGTGTAGGTCAGGAATGTGCCCATGAACGACCAGCGCAATCCGGCGCCAAAGCGGATCGCATCGTCGATCTCGCCGGTGGTCGCCACGCCATCGTTGACCAGGTGCAGGGCCTCGCGCCACAGCGCTTCGAGCAGGCGGTCGGCGATGAAGCCCGGCACTTCCTTGCGCACGTGCAGCGGGCGCATGCCCAATGACTCATAGACCGTGATCGCTGCCTGCACCGCCTCGGGCGCAGTCTTCACTCCGCCCACCACCTCCACCAGCGGCAGCAGGTACACCGGATTGAACGGATGGCCGACCACGCAGCGCTCGGGGTGCGCGGCACCCTCGTAGAACTCGCTGGGCAGCAGACCGGAGGTGCTGGAGCCGATCAGCACCTGCGCACGCGCGCAGGCACTGATCTTCGCGTGCAGCTCGCACTTGAGATCGAGACGCTCGGGCGCGCTTTCCTGGATGAAATCGGCATCGCGCACGCAGTCCTCGATGGTACTGACGAAGCGCAGGCGATCGAGCGAAGCGCCGGGCGCCAGCCCCTGTCTTTCCAGTGCCGGCCAGGCATTGGCCAGTCGGGTACGCAGCGCCTGCTCGGCGCCTGGCGCCGGATCCCAGGCGATCACGTCGAGGCCGTGGGCCAGGGCGCGGGCAATCCAGCCGGCGCCGATCACGCCGGTGCCGAGGGCGGCGAAAGTATTGATATCGGTGACGAACTTCATGGTGGACTCCAGTATCCCGGATGCAATGCGGGGAATGGCGTAGAGAAATGATCGGGCAGAAGACGCGCTGAACCAGCGCCCTCTCCCGCAGGCGGGAGAGGGGAGCACGCAGCCTCAGCGTCTGGGCTTGAGCTTCATCTTTTCCCGCCCCTCGGCGGGGGTCAGGGCGCGGCCGCCGAGGCGTTCGATGATCTCGATGGCGCGCTCGACCAATTGGCCATTGCTCGCGTGCACGCCGCGATCCAGCCAGATGTTGTCTTCCAGCCCCACTCGCACGTGGCCGCCGAGCAACATGGCCTGGGCGACCATGGGCATCTGCATGCGGCCGATGCCGAAGCCGGCCCAGGTGATGCCTGGCGGCAGGTTGTCGGCCATGGCCTTCATGGTCGTGGTGTCGGCCGGCGCGCCCCAGGGAATGCCCAGACACAGCTGGATCAGCGGGTCGTCCAGCAGCCCTTCCCTGATCATCTGCTTGGCAAACCACAGGTGGCCGGTGTCGAAGATTTCCAGTTCGGCCTTCACCCCCAGTTCGGTGATGCGCCTGGCACCGGCGCGCAGTTGTGCCGGAGTGGAAACGTAGATGAAATCGCCATCACCGAAATTCAGCGTGCCGCAGTCCAGGGTGCAGATTTCCGGCAGCAGTTCTTCGACGTGCGCCAGCCGGGTGATCGGCCCGACCAGATCGGTGCCAGTGCCGAACTCCAGCGGCTGCTCGCCCTGGCCGATCTCCAGGTCGCCGCCCATGCCGGCGGTGAGGTTGATGATCACGTCGGTGTCGCTTTCGCGGATACGCTCGACCACCTCGCGGTACAACGCCACATCGCGGCTCGGCTTGCCGGTCTGCGGATCGCGTACATGGCAGTGGGCAACGGTGGCACCAGCCCTGGCCGCCTCGATCGCGGCGGCAGCGATTTCCCTGGGAGTAACCGGGATCGCCGGGTGTTTGCCAACAGTGTCGCCGGCGCCGGTCACCGCGCAGGTGACGATAACTTCGTAATTCATCTTCGACTGTCCTTTCCAGAGGCGAACGGGGGCCGACGGCGTAGCCGCAGACCTTGAACAGGGGGGAATTGGCGCCGGGCAGCCCGGCGCCGTGCTGTCAGTTGCCGGCGACCAGTGCGGTATTGGCCGGCTTGCCGTCGAGAGTGGTGACGCCGTCGAGCCAGGCCTCGACCACCTGCGGATTGGCCTTGATCCAGTCACGCGCGACCTGCGCTGGCGCCTTGCGATCCATGATCGGCTGCATCAGTTCGGCCTCCTGCTCGCTGGTAAAGCGCAGGCTGGTGAGCAGGCGATTGGCGTTGGGGCAACGCTCGGCGTAGTCCGGCGCAGTGACGGTGGAAACCGTGGCGGCACCATCGTTGGGGCCGAACACGTCCTCGGTGCCGGTGAGATAGGTGATCTGCATCGACAGGTTCATCGGGTGCGGTTTCCAGCCAAAGAACACGACCGGTTTCTCGTTACGAGCGGCGCGACCGACGGCGGCGAGCATGCCAGCCTCGCTGGACTCCACCAGCTTGAAGCCACCAAGACCGAACTGATTGGAGTCGATCATCTTCTGGATCGCCGTATTGGCGCCGGAGCCGGCTTCGATACCGTAGATCTTGCCATCCAGCTCGTCCTTGAATCTGGCGATGTCGGCCAGGGTCCTGAGGCCCTTGTCGGCGGTGTAGCTGGGTACCGCGAGCACGGCCACAGCGTCATCCAGCGACGGCTCGGCCGCGACCTTGACAGCGCCAGCGTCGAGAAAGGGCTTGATGTTGTCGTCCATGATCGGTTTCCAGTAGCCCAGGAAGGCGTCGATCTGCCCCTTCTGGATACCGGCGAAGATGATCTGTTGCGAGGCCTGGGTCTGTTTGGTTTCGTATCCGAGGCCTTGCAGCAGTTCGCTGGCGACGGCGGTGGTAGCGACCACATCGGTCCAGCCGACGGCGCCGATTCGAACGGTTTTGCAACTGGCGTCATCGGCCAGCAGGGAGGTACTGAACAGGCTCAGGGTGCAGCACGCGACCAGCGCGGTAAGACCTTTCATCTGGGTGCTCCTCATCGTGTCACAGCGGTTCTATTTCGTTCTTCTAGAGGCCTGCCAATGGACAGAACCCTCACCGTGCTCGGGAATCTTGTCTCCCGATGAAATCACCTTACGCTTCGACTCCACGAATCAATCGCACCCTGACGACCATTTGTTGACCTATACCGACTTTCTACTTGCATGAAAGCCATGCTGGCCGGTTAATCTCTCGGCATGCCAATAGCCCGGATGCAATCCGGGCTACCAGCCATCCTGCACCGGCGTCGTGACCTGCATGCCCCAGACCTTCTGCTTCCTGCTGCTGCCCGGCTTCTCGATGATGGGCCTGATGTCAGCCATCGAACCGCTGCGCGTGGCCAATCGCTTTCGCGGCGAGCTGTATCGCTGGCGCCTGCTCAGCCGGGATGGTCACGCCGTGCAGGCCAGCAACGGCATGTCGCTCAACGTCGACGCTGGCCTGGAACTGCCGGACGACACCCGAGCACTGTTCGTCGTGGCCGGCTTCGAACCGCTGGCCCATTACGACCATCACCTGGCGCACTGGCTGCACAGACGCGAAGCCGAGTTGGCGATACTCGGCGGCATCGATACCGGCAGTTTCGTGCTGGCCGAGGCCGGGCTCTTCCAGCATCAGCGCCTGACCCTGCATTGGGAGGCCATCGATGCCTTTCGTGAGCGCTACCCGACTCTGCTGGTCACCCAGGAGCTGTTCGAAATCGATGGCCGACGCATCACCAGCGCCGGTGGCACCAGCAGCCTCGACCTGATGCTGGGCCTAGTCGGTCAGGAGCATGGCGAACCACTGGCGGTACAGGTGTCCGAGCAGTTCGTGGTCACCCGCATTCGCACCCGCCTGGATCACCAGCGCATGCAGGTGGCCAGCCGCTATGACCTGCACAACAAGAAGCTGGTACGGGTGATCGGGGAGATGGAGCGCCAGTGCGAGCAACCCCTGGCCTGCGAGGAGCTGGCCGACCAGGTGGGCATCACCGTGCGCCAGCTGGAGCGTCTGTTCCGCCACCATCTGGATACCACACCATCGACCTTCTACCTCGGTCTGCGCCTGGACAAGGCACGCCAGTTGCTGCGCCAGAGCGATCTCAGTGTGCTGGAGGTGAGCCTGGCCTGCGGCTTCGATTCGGCCTCGTATTTCTCGCGCTGCTACCGCAGGCGCTTCGCCACCAGCCCCAGCCAGGATCGCCACGAGCGGCTGGATTGAAAACATACCCTCCGCAGCAGCGGCTTGAGTCGCGAAGCTTGCCGGATTTCCTCCCATCGGAACGGATCGCGGCTGAAGCGCAAGGCCGCCCAGCCGCTCCTGGCGTAATGCGGTAGCGAGCCACATATCCGTTCACGACCTTGGCTTGACGCTTTCGGCAATCCCCCGGTCGTTTTTGCACCGGGTCGCCCTGCCCCCCGGGGATAAGCTCTCCCCAAAGCACCGACAACCGACTCGGTGCATCCTTCCAGGGGACAAGCCTGATGAGCCCAGCGCAATTGCACGCCGACAGCATCGTCATAGACGGTCTGATCATCGCCAAGTGGAACCGCGAACTGTTCGAGGACATGCGCAAGGGCGGCCTGACCGCAGCCAACTGCACCGTGTCCGTGTGGGAAGGGTTCCAGGCGACCGTGAACAACATCGTCACCAGCAACAACCTGATCCGCGAGAACAGCGACCTGGTCATCCCGGTGCGCACCACCGCCGATATCCGCAAGGCCAAGGCACAGGGCAAGACCGGCATCCTCTACGGTTTCCAGAACGCCCATGCGTTCGAGGATCAGATCGGTTACGTCGAGGTGTTCAAGCAGCTCGGCGTGGGTATCGTGCAGATGTGCTACAACACCCAGAACCTGGTGGGCACCGGCTGCTACGAACGCGACGGCGGCCTCTCCGGCTTCGGGCGCGAGATCGTCGCCGAGATGAACCGCGTCGGCATCATGTGCGACCTGTCCCACGTCGGCTCCAAGACCAGCGAAGAGGTGATCCTCGAATCGTCGAGGCCGGTCTGCTACTCGCACTGCCTGCCGTCCGGCCTGAAGGAACACCCACGCAACAAGTCCGACGAAGAGCTGAAATTCATCGCCGACCACGGCGGTTTCGTCGGCGTGACCATGTTCGCGCCGTTCCTGGCCAAGGGCATCGACTCGACCATCGACGACTACGCCGAGGCCATCGAGTACGTGATGAACATCGTCGGCGAAGACGCCATCGGCATCGGCACCGACTTCACCCAGGGGCACGGCAAGGACTTCTTCGAGTGGCTGACCCACGACAAGGGTTACGCCCGTCGCCTGACCAACTTCGGCAAGATCGTCAACCCGCTGGGCATCCGCACCGTGGGCGAGTTCCCCAACCTCACCGAGACCCTGCTCAAACGCGGCATGCCCGAGCGCGTGGTGCGCAAGGTCATGGGCGAGAACTGGGTAAGGGTACTGAAAGACGTCTGGGGCGAGTGATGAATACCTCCGGAGCCTACTGCGCACACCGATAGCTGCGTCGCGTCCTCGCGACAAGCTCGCCGTACATGCGTACTGCTCTCGCTTGTCGCTGCGGGCCTCCTTGCTCTCGGCGTGCTCGCTACGGCTCCACAGGCATTCACCCGCACCTTTAAAAATGCAAGACAAGCGAATTCTGGAGCTGAAAACACATGTCTACCCACGCCCCCGAAATGCCCATTCAGGTCGACGACGAAACCGGCGTCTGGACGACCGACGCGCTGCCGATGCTCTACGTGCCGCGTCATTTCTTCGTCAACAACCACATGGGCATCGAGGAAGTGCTCGGCGCCGACAGGTACGCCGAGATTCTCTACAAGGCCGGCTACAAGTCCGCCTGGCACTGGTGCGAGAAGGAAGCCGAGTGCCACGGCATCGAAGGTGCGGCGGTGTTCGAGCACTACATGAAGCGCCTGTCGCAACGTGGCTGGGGCCTGTTCGAAACGCAGAAGCTCGACCTGGAAACCGGCCACGCCGAGGTCAGGCTCAGGCACTCGGCCTTCGTTTACGTGTACGGCAAGGTAAACCGCAAGGTCGACTACATGTTCACCGGCTGGTTCTCCGGCGCCATCGACCAGATCCTGGCAGCCAAGGGCAGCCCGATCCGCACGATCACCGTGCAGGAGTACAGCGGTGCCGAGGACGGCCACGACGACGGGCTGTTCGTCACCCGTCCGCTTTGAAGCCGAACACCACGGTGGGTGGCGAAAGCCATCCACCCCACGAAAGAACAACGCGCACCGTGAGCGCCTAGCAGCCGAATCGAGGAGAAGGTCATGGCCTTCGAAGCAATGTTCCAGCCGATCCAGATCGGCAAGCTGACCATCCGCAACCGCGTGCTCTCCACTGCGCACGCCGAGGTCTACGCCACCGATGGCGGCATGACCACCGAGCGCTACGTGAAGTACTACGAGGAGAAGGCCAAGGGCGGTATAGGTCTGGCCATCTGCGGTGGTTCCTCGGTGGTCGCCATCGACAGCCCGCAGCAGTGGTGGAGTTCGGTGAACCTGTCCACCGACCGCATCATCCCGCACTTCCAGAATCTCGCCGACGCCATGCACAAGCACGGCGCCAAGATCATGATCCAGATTACCCACATGGGTCGCCGCTCGCGCTGGGACGGCTTCCACTGGCCGACCCTGATGTCGCCGTCCGGTATTCGCGAGCCGGTGCACCGCGCCACCTGCAAGACCATCGAGGTCGAGGAAATCTGGCGCGTGATAGGCAACTACGCGCAGGCCGCACGCCGCGCCAAGGAAGGCGGTCTGGACGGCGTCGAGCTGTCCGCCGTGCACCAGCACATGATCGACCAGTTCTGGTCGCCACGCGTCAACAAGCGTACCGACGAATGGGGCGGCACGTTCGAGGGCCGCATGAAGTTCGGCCTGGAAGTACTCAAGGCCGTGCGCAAGGAAGTCGGCGACGACTTCTGCGTGGGCATGCGCATCTGTGGCGACGAGTTCCACCCGGACGGGCTGTCTCACGATGACATGAAGCAGATCGCCGCCTACTACGACGCCACCGGCATGATCGACTTCATCGGTGTGGTGGGTTCGGGCTGCGACACCCACAACACCCTGGCCAACGTCATCCCCAACATGAGCTTCCCGCCGGAACCCTTCCTGCACCTGGCAGCCGGCATCAAGGAAGTGGTCAAGGTACCGGTGCTGCACGCGCAGAACATCAAGGATCCGAACCAGGCCACACGCATCCTCGAAGGCGGCTACGTGGACATGGTCGGCATGACCCGCGCGCACATCGCCGACCCGCACCTGATCGCCAAGATCAAGATGGGCCAGATCGACCAGATCAAGCAGTGCGTCGGCGCCAACTATTGCATCGACCGTCAGTACCAGGGCCTGGACGTGCTGTGCATCCAGAACGCCGCGACCAGTCGCGAGTACATGGGTGTGCCGCACATCATCGAGAAAACCACCGGCGTGAAACGCAAGGTGGTAGTCGTCGGTGGTGGCCCGGCCGGCATGGAGGCGGCACGTGTCGCGGCCGAGCGTGGCCACGACGTGACCCTGTTCGAGAAGCAGGATCAGCTCGGCGGGCAGATCACCATCGCCGCCCGCGCTCCGCAGCGCGACCAGATCGCCGGCATCACCCGCTGGTACCAGCTGGAGCTGGCACGCCTGGGCATCGACCTGCGTCTGGGCACCGCGGCCGACGAGGCGACCCTCCTCGACCTGCGCCCCGACATCATCGTGCTGGCCAACGGCGGTCATCCGTTCCTCGAGCAGAACGAGCACTGGGGCGCGGCTGACGGCCTGGTGGTGAGCAGTTGGGACGTGCTCTCCGGCAAGGTGGCGCCGGGCAGGAACGTGCTGGTGTACGACACCATCTGCGAATTCACCGGCATGTCGGTGGCCGATTACCTGGCCGACAAGGGCGCGCAGGTGGAGATCGTCACCGACGACATCAAGCCGGGCGTGGCCATCGGCGGCACCAGCTTCCCGACCTACTACCGCAGCCTGTATCCCAAGGAAGTGATCATGACCGGCGACCTGATGCTGGAGAAGGTCTACCGCGAGGGCGACAAGCTGGTGGCCGTGCTGGAGAACGAATACACCGGCGCCCGGGAGGAACGCGTGGTCGACCAGGTGGTAGTGGAGAACGGCGTGCGTCCTGACGAATCGCTCTACTACGCCCTCAAGCAGGGCTCGCGCAACAAGGGCCAGATCGACGTCGAGGCGCTGTTCGCGATCAAACCGCAGCCGTGCCTGAGCGAGTCGGGCGATGGTTACCTGCTGTTCCGCATCGGCGACTGCGTGGCCCAGCGCAACACCCACGCGGCGATCTATGACGCCTTGCGCCTGTGCAAGGATTTCTGAGCCGCCGCCTCCATGGGTGGGATGGCTTCGGCCATCCACCTACGGACGCAACGGCTGACGCGATGCGACCCTTGCAGGGTGGATAACGCTCTGCTTATCCATCGCAGGTCAACGCGGAATTGAATACGGTGGATGGTTTCGGCCATCCACCCTACGGATCATCTGAAGGGTGCGGCCATGCTCAATACCATCCTGCCCATTCTGTTGTTCGCCGCACTGGCGTTGGCGCTGATGGGTGCTGTAAAGCGCTTCCTGATGTGGCGTCGCGGTCGACCGTCGAAAGTCGACTGGCTTGGCGGCCTGCTGCAGATGCCACGCCGCTACCTGGTGGATCTGCACCATGTGGTCGAACGCGACAAATACATGTCCAGGACTCACGTGGCCACCGCCGGCGGCTTCGTCCTGGCGGCCGTGCTGGCCATCCTGGTGCATGGCTTCGGCCTGCACGACCGCATCCTCGGCTTCGCCCTGCTGGCGGCCACGGTGCTGATGTTCGTCGGTGCACTGTTCGTCGCCAGACGTCGCCTCGACCCACCATCCCGGCTGTCGAAAGGCCCCTGGATGCGCCTGCCGAAAAGCCTGCTGATGTTCGCCGCCAGCTTCTTCATCGCCACCCTGCCGGTGGCCGGCATCCTGCCGCAAGGCTTCGGCGGCTGGATGCTCGCGGCCATCCTGGCAGTGGGTGTGGCCTGGGGCGTGTCCGAGCTGTTCTTCGGCATGACCTGGGGCGGGCCGATGAAGCACGCCTTCGCCGGCGCCCTGCACCTGGCCTGGCACCGCCGCGTCGAGCGCTTCGGCGGCGGTCGCTCCAGCGGCCTGAAAGCCCTTGACCTGGACGACCCGAAAGCGCCGCTGGGTGTGGAAAAACCCAGCGACTTCACCTGGAACCAGTTGCTCGGCTTCGACGCCTGCGTGCAGTGCGGCAAGTGCGAAGCCATGTGCCCGGCCTTCGCCGCCGGTCAGCCGCTGAATCCGAAGAAACTCATCCAGGACATGGTCATCGGCCTGGCCGGTGGCAGTGACGCGACATTCGCCGGCAGCCCCTACCCTGGCAAGCCGCTGGGCGAACACAGCGGCGGCCCGCATCAACCGATCGTCGCCCTGCAAGGCAAGGCGCTGGTGGATGCCGACACCCTGTGGTCATGCACCACCTGTCGCGCCTGCGTCGAGGAGTGCCCGATGATGATCGAGCACGTCGATGCCATCGTCGACATGCGCCGCCACCTGACCCTGGAAAAAGGCGCCACGCCGAACAAGGGCGCCGAGGTGCTGGACAACCTGATCGCCACCGACAACCCGGGCGGCTTCAATCCCGGCGGACGCCTGAACTGGGCCGCCGACCTGAACCTGCCGCTGCTCGCCGACAAGGGCGAAACCGATGTGCTGTTCTGGGTCGGCGATGGCGCCTTCGACATGCGTAACCAGCGCACCCTGCGCGCCTTCGTGAAGATTCTCGAGGCGGCCGACGTGGACTTCGCCGTACTGGGTCTGGAAGAACGCGACAGTGGCGACGTGGCACGCCGCCTGGGCGACGAGGCGACCTTCCAGCACCTGGCCCGGCGCAATATCGCCACCATGGCCAGGTACCGCTTCAAGCGTATCGTCAGTTGCGACCCGCACAGCTTCCACGTGCTGAAGAACGAATACGGTGCCCTTGGCGGCAATTACCAGGTGCTGCACCACAGCACCTTCATCGACGAACTGCTGCGCAAGGGCTCGCTGAACCTCGGCCAGAGCAAGGCGACCAGCGTGACCTACCACGACCCCTGCTACCTGGGCCGCTACAACGGCGAGTACGAAGCGCCCCGCGCGGTACTCAAGGCCATCGGCATCGAGGTGAAGGAGATGGAGCGTTCGGGCTTTCGCTCACGCTGCTGCGGTGGCGGTGGCGGCGCACCGATCACCGACATCCCCGGCAAGCAGCGTATCCCCGACATGCGCATGGCCGATATCAGGCAGACCGGTGCCGAACTGGTGGCCGTCGGCTGCCCGCAGTGCACCGCGATGCTCGAAGGCGTGGTCGCACCGCGCCCGGAGATCAAGGACATCGCCGAACTGGTGGCCGATGTGCTGATCGAAGCCCGCGAAGTGCCAGCCAAGCGCCAGAGCACTCAGCGCGAAGCAGCGGAGGTGCACTGATGAACGCCACCGACGTAGGGCGGGTACAACCCGCCAGCATCCGTCCGGCGGGTTGCACCCGCCCCACGCACAGCCTGGAGGCCCTGCAATGAGCGACATCATCCGCCGCGACCCTCGCGCCGAGTGGATTGCCCGCAACCGCCTGCACCCTTTGCACGCGGCGATGCAGAGCCAGCACCAGACCACCTGGATGGGCCCGACCGGCGTCGTGCGCAAGAACCCGCACGCCATGGCCGCCGGCTTCATCGGCCCGGCCGGTCTCAAGCGCATCGACCGCAGCGGCGCTCAGCAAGGCACCGCTGGCAAGCGCAGCAGCGCCAGCATCGAGGTGCAGCTGCCGCTGCATGTCGTCGATCAACCGCTGTTCCACGTCTGCGTGGTACCGGACATGGTCGGCGGACGCCTGTCCAGCCATGACAGGGATCTGCTCGGTCTGGCCCGCAAGCTGGCTGGCGAAGACGGCGCCGTGGTGGTCGTGGTGTTCGGCGAAGACAAGGAAAACGCCTTCGACACGGCCGGTGTCGACCGTCTGCTGCGCATCGCAGGCGAAGCCGCGAACGGCTACGCCCCGGAAGCCCGCGTGCTGGCCCTGAGTGCCGTGGAGAGCCAACTGGCGCCGCGCCACTGGCTGCTACCCGACAGTCGCAGCGGGGGCGGCGAGCTGGGCCGCCGCCTGGCGGCCAAGCTGGGCGAACGCCCGGCCACGCGCGTCTGGCAGATCACCGGCGAGCAGGCCATCGGCCGTGCCGGCAGTGGCCAGCAGGACATTCAGCGTGCACTGCCACGGCTGATCCTGGCCGCCGCCGAGTGTGCCGATCCGGTCAGTGAAACCCGTCATGAAGCGCGCCCGCTGGAACTGCGCGAGAAGATCGCCCACAGCCTGCCGCGCATCGAGGATCTCGGCCCGGTGGCCGTGGATCCGGCGCAGATCCCCATGGCCGAGGCCGAATTCATCCTCTCCGGCGGCAACGGCGTGAAGGACTGGAACCTGTTCCACCAGGCCGCCGTCACGCTCGGCGCCACCGAAGGCGCATCACGGGTGGCGGTGGACGACGGCTTCATGCCGCGTAATCGCCAGGTCGGCGCCACCGGCACCTGGGTCACCGCCCGTGTCTACCTGGCCGTCGGCATTTCCGGCGCCATCCAGCACCTGCAGGGCATCGGCGCCTGCGACAAGGTGGTGGCGGTGAACATGGATCCCGGCTGCGACATGATCAAGCGGGCCGACCTGTCGGTGATCGGCGACTCGGCGGCGATCCTCGCTGCGCTGATCGAACGCGTCGCCGCCTGGCGTCAGGAAGGAAAACGTGATGCGGCGTAGCCCGGATGAAATCCGGGTTCACCACCATCTTTCCCGGATTGCATCCGGGCTACGGGGACACCATGACTGATCTGAATATCGTCGCCCTGGTCTCGATCGGCGCCCACCCGACCTCGGGCCGTGCGCGCCGCGCCGAACAGGATGCCCGCGCGGTGGAACTCGGCCTGCGTCTGGCCGGACAGAACCTGCAAGTGCTGCACGCTGGCGACCCGCAGGCCGAAGCCCTGCGCGGTTATCTGGGCATGGGCCTGGAGCAGCTCGACGTGCTGGAGCAACCCGAAGGGGCCGATGCCCTGCCGCTGCTGGTCGACTACCTGCACGGCAGCCGCGCGCAGTTGGTGCTCACAGGTAGCCAGGCGGAAACCGGCGAAGGTTCCGGCATGCTGCCGTTCCTGCTGGCCGAGCGCCTGGGCTGGCCGATGGTCGTCGGCCTGGCCGAAGTGGAGAAAGTCGAAAACGGCGTGGCCCAGGTGCTGCAAGCGCTGCCACGCGGCCAGCGGCGCCGCCTCAAGGTGCGCCTGCCGTGCGTCGCCAGCGTCGACAATGCCGCCCCGGTCGCCCGCCAGAGCGCCTTCGGCCCGGCGCGGCGTGGGCAGATCGAAGCGCACGAAATGACCGTGGTGGACGACCCGCTGCTGGCTGAAGCCAGCCTGCAACCCGCCAAACAGCGCCCCAGGCGTCTCAAGGTGATCAAGGCCAAGACCGGCGCGCAACGGATGAAGGCGGCCACGGCCAAAGCCAGTGGAGGTGGTGGTCAGGTGCTCAAGGACGTCTCGCCACAGGACGGCGCTGAAGCTATCTTCAAACTACTTATCGAGGAAGGCGTCCTGCGCTAGCAGGCAGTTGAAAAACTGCCTGCGTTGCCATTACTGCGTTAAAAACAGGCTCAAAATGCTCATTTACTACTCGTAAAGTCGGTCGCGACCCCGGCCGTTTTTCGCCTGTTTTTGCGGGGCCGCCATCGGTATTGTACTGGCTGCCTCGCCTACGTTTTTAAACGCCTGCTTTGCCACAAGGAGTCACGACCATGATGCATGCCGATCTGATCGACCAGGAAGATTTTCGCGAGCGCCTGGTCTCCCTGGGCCTGAGCATTCCATCGGGCGCCTCGCCGGAACAGGCCTGCGAGCTGGCCGTCAGCGGCCTCAGCCCCGAGCGCGCCGTCGCCTTGCGCCGCCTGGTCGAGGAGTTGCTCGGCGGCAGCGCAACCCTGCTGCCCAACGTGCGTGAAGCAATCAGCCGGCACCTGCTGCCGGCGCTGGTGCCGAAACCTGTGTGACGCCAGCGCAGCAACTCTCACTCCAGATTGACTGGTGGGCTGAAGCCCACCCTACACGGTAAATGCGTACGAACCCTGTAGGGTGGGCCGGGCGGCGCTCCGCTTCAGATCAACGTAAGAACGAGATGGATCGCGGCACACAACGAAACGGGGCGCCATTGGCGCCCCGTTTTCATTGCGGCTCGACTCAGATACGCACACTGGCGAAGGTCGATTCGCCCTGGGCACGGTTGAGCGCCAGCACCGCACTGGAATTGACCTGCTGCTCGGGAATCGGCAGGAGCACCACCAGGTTGTTGCCCTGCTGACCGGCGCGCTCGTCGCGCGGCGGAATGCCGAAGTACTCGCGGTAGCACTTGGAGAAGTGCGGCGTGGAGACGAAGCCGCAGACCGACGCCACTTCGATGATCGACATGCTGGTCTGCTTGAGCAGTTGGCGCGCACGAATCAGGCGCAGCTTGAGGTAGTAGCGCGATGGCGAGCAATGCAGGTACTTCTGGAACAGGCGCTCGAGCTGGCGCCGGGAGATATCGACGAAGCAGGCCAGTTCGTCGAGATCGATCGGTTCCTCCAGGTTGGCCTCCATCAGCGCGACGATTTCCTGCAACTTCGGCTGGTTGCTGCCGAGCATGTGCTTGAGCGGCACGCGCTGGTGATCCTGCTCGTTGCGGATACGCTCGTAGATGAACATTTCGGAGATACCGGCAGCCAGTTCGCGGCCATGCTGCTGGCCGATCAGGTGCAGCATCATGTCCATTGGCGCAGTGCCGCCGGACGAGGTATTGCGGTTGCGGTCGATGGAAAACAGGCGAGTGGTGATGGCGGCTCGCGGGAAGGCCTCCTGCATCGAGGCCAGACACTCCCAGTGCACGCTGCAATCGTAACCATCGAGCAGCCCGGCCTTGGCCAGCGCCCAACTGCCGGTACATACCGCACCGAGCTGACGCCCCTGACGCGCCTGCAGTTGCAGCCAGCTGACATGCTCACGCCTGACGCTGTGCTGGATATCCACACCGCCACAGACGATCACCGCATCCAGTGCCGGAGCGTTGTGCATGGCAGCGTCCGGTGTGATCTGCAGACCATCGCTGGCGCTGACCGGCAGACCATCGTGAGTGAGGGTGTGCCAGCGATACAGCTCCTTGCCGGAAAGCTGGTTGGCCATGCGCAGGGGTTCCACCGCCGAGGCAAGGGAGATCAGGGTGAAGTTGTCCAGCAGGAGAAAGCCGATGGACTGGGCGACACGGTTCTGGGGTTGTGCCCCTTGAGTGAACTGCGACATCGATGAAACCCTCACGCTAAGCACGGTATGAGCCCACTCGAGATGAGCCTCTGTTTTGTTCTCGCCCGGATTTCGGCAACCGGGCCGCTATCCATACTTAGGCAAAGGTCATGCCTAAATTGAATGCACGTTCAATAAAAAATAGACCATCCGTGCATGGCGCACCAGGCGGGACTCGGGGGGATGGGAAAGAAGTCGGTAAAACGCTCACGAGCCCTTGCAGCATGGGGGCTTGAGCATTTCGGTAGCACTGCCTGAGGGGCATGCTACGACGCCCGACAGCGGCAGTAACGGACGGACGGTAACAACAGCGACCAGCAGGTCACCACGAGCGCAGCCAGGCGCATTTTCGGTCGCACCAAAAGCTCGCGAAGCGGTCGTTCCGGATCGGATGCTGCACCAGCAAAGGTCAGCACTCGATGGCGCTGACCGCCAGCCCCCCGCGCGAGGTTTCCTTGTACTTGTCGTGCATGTCGGCACCGGTGTCACGCATGGTGCGGATCACCCGATCGAGCGAAATGTGATGTTCGCCATCGCCACGCAGCGCCATCTGCGCGGCGTTGATCGCCTTCACGGCTGCAATCGCGTTGCGTTCGATGCAAGGCACCTGCACCAGGCCACCGACCGGATCGCAGGTCAGCCCGAGGTTGTGTTCCAGGCCGATCTCGGCGGCATTCTCAAGCTGCTCGGGCGTGGCCCCGAGCACCTCGGCAAGCCCTGCCGCAGCCATGGCGCAGGCCGACCCGACCTCCCCCTGGCAGCCGACCTCGGCGCCGGAAATCGATGCGTTCTTCTTGCACAGGATGCCGATCGCAGCAGCGGCCAGCAGGAAGTCGACCACGTCGGCGTCGCTGGCATCGGGGTTGAAGCGCATGTAGTAGTGCAGCACCGCCGGGATGATCCCGGCCGCACCGTTGGTAGGCGCGGTGACCATACGCCCACCGGCGGCGTTTTCCTCGTTCACCGCCAATGCGTAGAGGTTCACCCACTCCATGGCGCTCATGGTGCTGCCAATCACGTTGGGCTTGCCCAGCTCCTGCAGGCTGCGGTGCAGCTTGGCGGCACGCCGCCGTACGCTCAGCCCGCCAGGCAGAATGCCCTCCTCGCGCAAACCATTGGTCACGCAATCCTGCATGGCCTGCCACAGCTTCAGCAGCCCCGCACGGATTTCCGCTTCGCTACGCCAGGCTTTCTCGTTGGCCAGCATCAGTTGCGACACGCGCAGACCATGCAGGCGGCACAGGCGCAACAGCTCGGCACCACTGGAAAAGTCGTAGGGCAGTTCGGTGCGATCCTGATCGAGTCGACCGCAGGCAGCCTGCGCCGCGTCGACCACGAAGCCGCCACCTATCGAGTAATAGGTATCGCGGTGCAACTCGCCTTGCTCTCCTTGCGCAATCAGGGTCATGGCATTCGGGTGATAGGGCAGGTTTTCGTCCAGCAGGCGCATGTCGCGCACCCAGTCGAAGGCGACAGGCAGGCGACCATCGAGCAACAGCTCACCACACTCCAGCAGTGTGGCCATGCGCGGGGCAATCTGCGCCGGATCGATACTGTCCGGCCACTCGCCCATCAGGCCCATGATCACCGCGCGGTCACTGCCGTGGCCGACACCGGTGGCCGACAGCGAGCCATACAGGCGCACCTCGATGCGCTGTACCCGCTGCAGCAGCTCCCGCTCACGCAGCGCTTCGACGAACAGCGCGGCAGCACGCATCGGCCCCACGGTGTGAGAGCTGGATGGTCCTATACCGATCTTGAACAGGTCGAAAACGCTGATGGCCACGATGAAAACCTCGCTGGATGAGTCGCCGCTCATGATCGGGATTTCATCACTGCGCCCACGTCTGACACCGACCAGCGCGTGCTCATTAACGTCGTCGTGAAGGGTTCCGAGGAGCACGTCTCGTTTCGACATGCACGCGTCGTTTTCCAGGCCCTGGAGCGGCCCACCTCTTGCTATGAAGTAGCACGCACGTCGCGCAGGCACTCCGCCACTGGCTAACCGACACAGGCAGGATTCATGAACAGACTCACCCACTGGCTGCTCGCAATCACCCTTGTCTCCTCCACCGCTCTGCACGCCGCCGAGGCCGAACGCTGTGAACTGGTGCGCCTGAGCGACGTCGGTTGGACCGACATCACCATGACCACGGCGGTCGCTCGCCTGGTGCTGGGCGAGATCGGCTATCGCACGCAGATTCGACGCATGTCGCTGCCCGACACCTACCGAGGATTGTCCGAAGGCCAGTTGGACGTGTTCCTCGGCAACTGGATGCCGGCACAGAGCGAACTGGTGCAACCCCACCTGGACAGCGGCAAGATCGAGAAGCTGCACACCAACCTGCCGACGGTGCGCTACACCCTGGCGGTGCTGACCCCAGGCTACGAGGCAGGACTCAGGGACTTCGCCGACATCCATCGTTTCAAGGACGAGCTGGGTGGACAGATTTTCGGCATAGAGCCCGGCAACGAGGGCAACGAGATGGTCAAGGGCATGATCCGCGACAATGTCTTCGGACTGAGTGGCTTCAGTCTGGTGGAGTCCAGCGAAAGCGGCATGCTCAACCATGTGGAACGTGCCCAGCGCCTGGGCAAATGGGCGGTTTTTCTGGGTTGGGAACCGCACCCGATGAACGAGCGTCTGAAGATGAACTATCTGGCCGGCGGCGATGACTATTTCGGCCCGAACTATGGCGCCGCTCAGGTGAATACGGTTGCACGGGGCAACTTCAGTAAGCAGTGCCCCAACCTGGCCCGACTGTTTCGCAACATGACCTTTACCATCGCGGCGGAGAACCAGTTGATGAGCGCCGTGCTGGAAGGCAATACCAATCGCCGCCGCGTGGCCAAGGACTGGATCGAGAGCAACCCGCAGGTGATCGCGGCCTGGCTCGACGGCGTGACGCGTTACCAGGGCGCTCCGATCACCGATGTGTTCGATATACCCATGAGGAAAAATGACTGATAAATTCGGCGAAACAGCCAATAAATAACGATAAAAATGGCAGAAGAAAACAACCACCCCAAAGTCCCGGACGCGACCCGCGCGCTTCACCGAAAGCCTCGGCAACCGATCGTCCCGCAGATGCGGCCGACTCGCTGCTCGCAGTTCGCCGGGCCTCGTTTTCTCATCGCCCCAAGCGCGCATCTTTCGCCCTTCTGTAAATTTTTTTCAACATCGCCACAGCCCCCGCGATACGCCGCCTGCGCCTCGCCTAAAGAGCTGAAAACCAAGCCTGGCGCGGCTTCCAGGCTTGGCCAAGGGATAAAAAAGTCTGTTAAGGTTTTTAAAGCGCGTTCTCGAAACCCGGTTCCGACATGGGTGTCGGGGGCTATTCGAAACGACATCGAGCAGTGCGTTCAGGAGCCCGAAAAACAGCGAGAACACAGGAAAATAGACGGCGTGACGGGCCATGTCGTCGCCCAACACGTCAGGGTCGCAAATCGATAATTGCGCAGACCCCAAGACTATATCGTTGAGTCAGCCGATGACGTCGCTGCCGAGCCCCGAGGGGAACGGCAGACTGGGGCCCACCGCCCCGGACCGAAGAACAGACAAGTGCTGGCCCACCATCGATCGGGCGCCAGCCCAACAAGAAATTTCGGATGTACGCATGCACCAGGACGGCGCATGAAACCCCAAGGGAATGGGCTTCGAAACACTGCCAGAGGGTTTGGAAAGCGGTTTGCAACACGGCAAGGCAATGGTCACTCGAAACATGATGCAGCAACGTAGCGGGCAGCTTTCGCCTCCGGCCGCGTACGTTGCAGCGTGCCCGGGTGTCACGGCCAACCCCTGCAGCGAAGCGCCTGCCGACCCCGTAACTCAGCAAACACCCACACAGGTATCAGAGGCCTGACACAGCTGATCTACGCTTCGATGATGCGTGCCCGGCCGTGCCAGCGCGAACTGGATGCCGATTGAAGGGGAAACGTCCCATGCAGTCTGGAAAGATCGTGGTCGAACACCTGTACAAGGTTTTCGGCCCCAACCCACAAGAAGCCATCGACCTGCTCAAGGAAGGCTGGAGCAAGGAGAAGATTCTGGCCGAGAAAGGCGCCGTGATCGGCGTCAGCGATGTGTCGTTCAGTGTCGAGGAGGGCGAAATCTTCGTGCTCATGGGCCTGTCCGGCTCCGGCAAATCCACCCTGATCCGTCTGATCAACCGCCTGGTAGAACCCAGCGGCGGTGATGTCTACATCGATGGCCAGAACGTGGCCAAGCTGCCGCAGTCGCAACTGATCGACCTGCGTCGTCGCGACATGAGCATGGTCTTCCAGTCCTTTGCCCTGATGCCCTCGCGCAGCGTGCTGGACAACGCCGCCTTCGGCCTGGAAGTGGCCGGCACCGGTCGCAAGGAGCGCGAGAAGCGCGCCATGGAAGTGCTCAGGCAGGTCGGCCTGGACACCTTCGCCCACAAATATCCGCACGAGCTTTCCGGCGGCATGCAGCAGCGCGTCGGCCTGGCCCGTGCGCTGGCCGTGAACCCGTCGATGATCATCATGGACGAGGCCTTCTCCGCCCTCGACCCGCTCAAGCGCCGCGAGATGCAGGATGTGCTGCTGGAGCTGCAGAAGACCCACCGCCGCACCATCATCTTCGTGTCTCACGACATCGAAGAGGCCATGCGCATCGGTACCCGCATCGGCATCATGGAAGGCGGCAGGCTGATCCAGGTCGGAACCCCGCAGGAACTGATCGAGCAGCCGGCCAACGAATACGTGCGCAACTTCTTCGACACCGTCGACACCAGCCGCTATCTCACCGCAGGTCAGCTCAAGGCCGACAGCGTGCCGACCTACGTGCACAACGGCAAGGCACCCGATGCGGCGAAAATCTGCAAGGAGCTGCAAGCGCTGGACAAGCACTACGCCTTCATCGTCGACGAGCAGAACAACTTCCAGGGCTCCATCAGCCTGGAGAAGATCGCCCTGATGGTCGACGGCGACACACCCCGCCCTCTGGAAACCGAAGCGCTCAAACGCGTCGTACCGGTTCCGGAAGATATGCCGCTGGAAGACGTCATCAGCCGCCTGGTGGACAACGAAGGTCCGATTCCGGTGGTAGACGCCGACGGTCATTACTGCGGCGCCATCAGCAAAGGCCGTCTGCTGACCCGACTGCAGGGGGAATCCCATGAGTGACAAGAAACTCGACCTGGGCAGCTGGGTCAACGACGTCGTCCAGCACCTGCTGGACAACTACAGCGGCGCCTTCGACAGCATCGGCAAACTGGTCAGCGGCTTCTCCGAAGGCATCGAAAGCCTGCTGATGCTGCCGCCAGCCTGGCTGCTGATCGCCATTTTCGTCGCCCTCGGCCTGTGGCGCATCGGCGTACGCTTCGCGACCTTCACCGCCGTAGCCTTCATCCTCATCGTCATGACCGGCTTCTGGGAACAGACCGTGGTGACCCTGGGCCTGACCTTCTCCTCCACGCTGATCAGCCTGCTGCTGGGCATCCCGCTGGGTATCTGGGCAGCCAAGAGCGAGCGCGTGGCCACCATCATCCGACCGATTCTCGACTTCATGCAGACCATGCCGGCGTTCGTCTACCTGATTCCGGCGGCCATGCTGTTCGGCCTCGGTCGCGTGCCCGGCATCATCGCCACGGTGATCTTCGCCATGCCGCCTGCGGTGCGCCTGACCAGCCTGGGTATCCGCCAGGTGAACAAGGAAATCGTCGAGGCCGGCCAGTCCTTCGGCTGCACCAGCTCGCAACTGCTGTTCAAGGTACAACTGCCCAATGCCATGCCGTCGATCATGGCCGGGGTCAACCAGACCATCATGATGGCACTGTCGATGGTGATCATTGCCTCGATGGTCGGTGCCGGCGGTCTGGGTAACGATGTGCTGGCGAGCATCCAGCGCCTCGACATCGGTCTAGGCTTCGAGAGCGGCATGGCCGTGGTACTGCTGGCGATCATTCTCGACCGCATCACCGAGAGCTTCGGCACCCCGCAGACGGCCAAACGCGGCATATTCGCCTGGTTCAGCGGCAAGCTTCAGCGCCAGTCCACCTAATCCGTTCTTTCACTTCACAGGGAACCGCAGATGAAAACGATCAAGACCACCGCCGCCATCGGCCTGCTGTCCTGCGCACTGATGCAGGGGGCCATGGCCGCCGAGCCGGCGAGCTGCAAACAGGTGCGCTTCGCCGAAATCGGCTGGGCCGACATCGCCGCCACTACCGGCGTGGCCATGACCCTGGTCGAAGGCCTGGGTTATCAGCCTCGCAAGATCATGGCGTCGGTTCCCATCGCCTTCACCGGCGTCAAGAGCGGCCAGGTTGACGTCTTTCTGGGTTACTGGGCGCCGTCGATGGACTCGGTGATCGAGCCCTTCCTCAAGGACAACGGGGTCAAGGTACTGGAAAAGGCCAACCTCGAAGGCGCCAAGTACACCCTGGCGGTGCCGACCTACGCCGCCGAGGCCGGTCTGAAGAGTTTCCAGGACATCGCCAAGTTCAAGGATCAGCTGGGCGGCAAGATCTACGGCATCGAGCCGGGTAACGACGGCAACCTGCTGATCGACGGCATGATCAAGAACAATCAGTACGATCTGGGCGGCTTCCGCATGGTCGAGTCCAGCGAAGCCGGCATGCTGGTGCAGGTGTCGCGCGCGATCAAGAAGAAGGAGCCGGTGGTGTTTCTTGGCTGGGCACCGCATCCGATGAACACCCAGTACGACATCACCTACCTCTCCGGCGGTGACGACGTGTTCGGCCCCGACTATGGCGCCGCCAAGGTCTACACCGTGGTACCACCAGATTACGAAGCGCGCTGCGCCAACGTCGGCAAGCTGCTGAGCAACCTGCAGTTCACCGTGGAGATCGAAAGCCAGCTGATGGAAAAGGTTCTGGAGAAGGAAAACCCGCAGAACGTCGCCAAGGAATGGATCAAGGCCAACCCGGCGATCCTCGACCAGTGGCTGAGCGGTGTGACCACCTTCGACGGCCAGGACGGCGTAGCCGCCGTGAAGAAACACGTCGGGCTGTAACAGACCCCGACCCGATTCAGGCCCCCAGGGGCCTGAAACCTCCTCGTCGATCACTAGCGGCTGATTTCTGGCCGTGACGGGGAGACTCTGCCCGCGAACCGGCAATCTGCTGCGCAACACGGTTTCGCAAGGCCCGCAATGAGAACGAGCCAGTCAACGATTTTGCAACTGCCACTCCCAGAGAGGTTACGAACGTAGCGAGCGATGGCCAGGCGAGGCGCAGTCAGCCGAGAACGGCGTGTACGAGCCGTACATGAACCTCTCGAAGCCGACGTCAACGCAGGGTGGCCGAGCGCAAAGGTTTGTAACCCTCCTCTCAACTGACGGAGCACCACGATATGCGCGTACTGAAAAATCTCTGCCTCGGCGCCGCCGCCCTGGCCATCGGCATGGGCAGCGCCCTTGCGGCCGAGAAACCCACCCTGAAGATCGGCTACGTCAACGGTTGGGACGACAGCGTCGCCGTCACCCACGTCGCCGGTGAAATCCTGCAAAGCAAGCTCGGCTACAAGGTCGAACTCAAGCCCGTGGAACCGGCCATCATGTGGCAGGGCATCTCCCGCGGCGACCTCGATGCCACCCTCTCCGCCTGGCTGCCGGCCACCCACGGCGAGTACTACGAAAAGCTCAAGGACAAGGTCGAAATACTCGGCACCAACTACTCCGGCGCCAAGATCGGCCTGATCGTGCCCGACTACGTCGAGGCCAGGACCATCGAAGACCTGGAGAAGTACGCCAAGGACTTCGACGGCAAGATCACCGGCATCGACGCCGGTGCCGGCGTGATGCGTCGCACCGAAGACGCCATCAAGCAATACAACCTGGCCAGCATCAAGCTGATGCCCAGTTCAGGCCCGGCCATGGCCACTGCCCTGACCCGCGCCGAGAAGGCACAGAAGCCGATCGTGGTCACCGGCTGGATTCCGCACTGGATGTTCGCCAAGTGGAAACTGCGCTTCCTCGAAGATCCGAAGAAAGTCTTCGGCGATGATGAGCGCGTCGACACCGTGGCCAACCCGGCGCTGAAAGAGAAAGCCGCCGACGCGGCCGCCTTCCTCGGCAAGATTTCCTGGAGCGGCGAAGAAGTCGGTTCGGTGATGCTGGCCATTCGCGAAGGCGCCAAGCCGGATCAGGCCGCCAAGGACTGGATCGCCAAGAACCCGGATCGCGTAGCCGAGTGGCTGAAGTAAGCCACACGCCCTGCACACCTTCGAAGCGGGCCTCTGGCCCGTTTCGTCGTTCTGCGAGACTGCGTGCGCATCGCGGGTACCGGGGACAAGGCGGTGCGCACGGCACACCCTGCGGCATCGCGGCTACCGCACAGCCACCTCGTTTGATTGATCGAACGATCAAAATCCGCCTAGACTCCGGCGCAACTTCCCCCGCCGGAGACCCCCATGCCCAAGGTCGGCATGCAGCCCATTCGTCGTTCGCAATTGATCGCCGCCACCCTGGAGGCCGTCGACCAGGTCGGTATGGCCGATGCCAGTATCGCCTACATCGCCCGCCTGGCCGGCGTATCGAACGGCATCATCAGCCATTACTTCAACGACAAGAACGGTCTGCTCGAAGCCACCATGCGTCACCTGATGCAGGCGCTCAGCGACGCGGTGGGCGAGCGCCGTCGGGCACTGCACGAGGACAACCCGCGCGCCCATCTCAAAGCGATGATCGACGGCAACTTCGACGACAGCCAGGTCAGCGGCCCGGCGATGAAGACCTGGCTGGCGTTCTGGGCCAGCAGCATGCACCAGCCGGCCCTGCGGCGTTTGCAGCGGGTCAACGACCACCGTCTCTACTCCAACCTGTGTGGTCAGTTCCGTCGCATCCTGCCGCAGGATCAGGCACGCTTCGCCGCTCGCGGCCTGGCCTCGCTGATCGATGGCCTGTGGCTGCGCGGCGCACTGTCCGGCGAGGCCTTCGATACCGGGCAGGCCCGCCACATCGCCTACGACTACCTCGACCTGCAGTTGGCCAAGGCCGGCTAACTCCGGCCCGCGCGCCTCGCAAGCCGAGGACTCGTTGCACGGACATAGCGCCAGAGTCTCCCCAGCATCTGCCCCATGGGCATGTAGGCCACATCGAGTATCGATTGCAGACAACGCGCGCTCGTACCTGGACGCACCGGGCCTCCCGCCTCGATACCGGCCACCCAGATCATCTGGCGCAGGTAGCGATAGACGCCGCGATCACTGATGGTGTGATTGTCAAACCGTTCGAACAGGACACCGCCAAGGCCACGCAGCATGTCCCTGAGCATGAACCAGAGCAAACCAAAGGTCATGCACAGCAGAGCGATGAGCAGTAGCAGCCCCCACCCTCTCTCCTGCAACGCCATGAACAGCTCGAAGTAAGCCTGATCGCCCTCGCCGTAGGCGACGACCAGGGTGCAGAGGATTGTCAGCAAGATGGCGAGCAATCCGATCAGACGATTGCTGTCCACCCGGCCAAAGAAAAAGCCGAGCAGTTCATGCTCGTCGAAATCACCGGCCTTGGCCCGGATTCGCTGCCAATCCGACCAATCCTGCTCCATCTCCAAAGCCAGCAGGCCCAGTTCGTCGGCCCGGCACCGATAACGTCGGCAAAACCAGTGCTGCTCCCAAACCCCGAGGCTGACCTGATCGCTCGCCTTGACGTCAAGAAGAGCACCGAGCCTCTCCTCGACAAGCAGCGCCTGCTCACGGTCGCTGATGCTTCGACAACGTATCACCATCAGCAGGAAGGGCAGGGATGCCAGCAACACGACGAATCGCCGCTCATACAGCACGTCGGCCATACCACCCAGCAGCAGAACCGATACCACCCCACACAAGGCCAGCATGTAAAAAATGCCCTGGCGATATTCCCGATGAGCCCAGGCCCTTCTCAGGGGCAGCCTGATGAACAGCTCGCGGTGCTCTCTGATATCCCGGTACAGCGACTGAATCTGCATCTGCTCTCCCTCTCGTATCGATCTCCGATGCCCACGCGCAGGCGGTGGCGTCACGCGCGCGGAATCTTCCCAGATCGGGCGCCATGTCGCGATTGGCTGGGTGCTGTCGCTTTTATTGATTGATCGTTCAATTTAAATAAAATAGGCTGTCCCGCAAGCAGATTGACCGAGTTCAGAGGACAACCCCATGCCCCGCTTCGCCGAACAGCAGCTCTACATCGGCGGCCAGTACGTTGCCGCCAGCAGTGGAGAAACCTTCGAGAGCATCAACCCGGCCACCGGCGAGGTACTGGCCAGGGTGCAGCGCGCCAGCCAGGCCGATGTCGAGCGGGCCGTGGCCAGCGCCAGCGCGGGGCAGAAGGTGTGGGCGGCGATGACCGCCATGCAGCGTTCACGCATCCTGCGCCGCGCCGTGGATATCCTGCGCGAGCGTAACGACGCGCTGGCCGAGCTGGAGACCCTCGATACCGGCAAGCCGTTGAGCGAAACCCGCTACGTCGACATCGTTACCGGCGCCGACGTGCTGGAGTACTACGCCGGCCTGATCCCGGCCATCGAGGGTGAGCAGATTCCGTTGCGCGAGTCCTCCTTCGTCTACACCCGTCGCGAGCCGCTGGGCGTGGTCGCCGGCATCGGCGCCTGGAACTACCCGATTCAGATCGCCCTGTGGAAGTCCGCACCGGCACTGGCTGCCGGCAACGCGATGATCTTCAAGCCCAGCGAAGTCACCTCGCTGACCGCGCTGAAACTGGCCGAGATCTATACCGAGGCCGGCCTGCCAGCCGGCGTGTTCAACGTGCTCACCGGTAGCGGTCGTGAAGTCGGTCAGTGGCTGACCGAGCACCCGGGTATCGAGAAGGTGTCCTTCACCGGCGGCACGGTCACCGGCAAGAAGGTGATGGCCAGCGCCTCCAGCTCCAGCCTCAAGGAAGTGACCATGGAACTGGGCGGCAAATCACCGCTGATCGTGTTCGAGGACGCCGATCTGGATCGCGCCGCCGACATCGCGGTCATGGCCAACTTCTACAGCTCCGGACAGGTGTGCACCAACGGCACCCGCGTGTTCGTGCCCCGCATGTTGCAGGCGCGTTTCGAGGCCAAGGTGCTGGAACGGGTCAAGCGCATCCGCCTCGGTGACCCGCTGAACGACGCCACCAACTTCGGCCCGCTGGTGAGCTACGCGCACATGGAAAGCGTGCTCGGCTACATCGAGAAGGGTCGCAGCGAAGGTGCGCGACTGCTGGTCGGCGGCTCACGCGTCACCGATGGCGATTACGCCCGTGGCGCCTTCGTGGCGCCCACCGTGTTCACCGACTGCCGGGACGACATGACCATCGTGCGCGAAGAAATCTTCGGCCCGGTGATGAGCATCCTCATCTACGACAGCGAAGAGGAAGTGATCCGCCGTGCCAACGACAGCGACTACGGCCTGGCCGCAGGCGTGGTGACCCGCGATCTGAACCGCGCACATCGGGTGATCCACAAGCTGGAAGCCGGCATCTGCTGGATCAACACCTGGGGCGAGTCGCCGGCCGAGATGCCGGTGGGTGGCTACAAGCAGTCCGGTGTCGGCCGCGAAAACGGCCTGGTCACCCTCGGCCACTACACCCGCATCAAATCGGTACAGGTCGAGCTGGGCGGCTACAGCTCGGTGTTCTGATCGTCGCACCTGGCTTGTGGGAGCGGCCTTGGCCGCGAAAAGCATCGCGGATGAACCGCTCCAGCCAGGAACCGCCGCCCCGTAGCCCGGATGCAATCCGGGAACAGTCACCCGTGTATGCCCGGGCTGCACCCGGGCAACAGGAGGAGCCATGCCCCAGGAATTCGACTACATCATCATCGGCGCCGGTTCGGCCGGCAATGTCCTGGCCACCCGTCTGACCGAGGATGCAGACGTGAGCGTGCTGCTGCTCGAAGCCGGCGGCCCGGATTACCGCCTCGACTTCCGGACCCAGATGCCCGCCGCCCTGGCCTTTCCGCTGCAGGGCCGGCGCTACAACTGGGCCTACGAGACCGACCCCGAGCCCTACATGAACAACCGCCGCATGGAATGCGGGCGCGGCAAGGGCCTGGGCGGCTCGTCACTGATCAACGGCATGTGCTACATCCGCGGCAATGCGCTGGACTTCGACAACTGGGCCACGGCCAAAGGCCTGGAGGACTGGACGTATCCGGACTGCCTGCCGTATTTCCGCAAGGCGGAAACCCGCGACATCGGCCCCAACGACTACCACGGCGGCGACGGCCCGGTGAGCGTGACCACGCCCAAGGCCGGCAACAACCCGCTGTTCCATGCCATGGTCGAGGCCGGCGTGCAGGCCGGTTACCCGCGTACCGATGACCTCAACGGCTACCAGCAGGAAGGCTTCGGTCCGATGGATCGCACCGTGACCCCGGAGGGTCGCCGTGCCAGCACCGCGCGCGGTTATCTGGATCAGGCACGGGCACGGCCGAACCTGAGCATCGTCACCCACGCCACCACCGATCGCATTCTGTTCGACGGCAAGCGCGCCAGCGGCGTGAGCTACCTGATCGGCAACTCGAACAGCGCTACCGAAGCCCGCGCCCGTCGTGAGGTGCTGCTGTGCGCCGGCGCCATCGCATCACCACAAATCCTCCAGCGCTCCGGCGTCGGCCCTGCGGCGCTACTGCGCGAGCTGGATATCCCGATGGTGCACGCACTGCCCGGCGTCGGCCGGAACCTGCAAGATCACCTGGAGATGTACCTCCAGTACGCCTGCACCCAGCCGGTCTCCCTCTACCCGGCCCTCAAGCTGCTCAACCAGCCGGGCATCGGCGCGCAGTGGCTGTTCGCCGGCAACGGCATCGGCGCCAGCAACCAGTTCGAGGCCGGCGGCTTCATCCGCACACGCCCTGAATTCGCCTGGCCCAATATCCAGTTCCACTTCCTGCCGGTGGCGATCAACTACAACGGCAGCAATGCGGTGAACGAGCATGGTTTCCAGGCTCACGTCGGCTCGATGCGCTCGCCCAGCCGTGGGCGTATCCAGCTCAAGTCCAGAGACCCGCGCCAGCACCCGAGCATCCTGTTCAACTACATGAGCCATGAGCAGGACTGGCAGGAATTTCGCGACGCCATCCGCATCACCCGCGAGATCATGGCGCAGCCGGCCCTCGACCCCTATCGCGGACGCGAGATCAGCCCCGGCATCGATTGCCAGAGCGATGCCGAACTGGACGCGTTCATCCGCGAACATGCGGAAACCGCCTTCCATCCTTCCTGCTCGTGCAAGATGGGCGAGGACGACATGGCGGTGGTCGATGGCCAGGGCCGCGTGCATGGTGTGCAGGGCCTGCGGGTGGTGGATGCCTCGATCATGCCGGAGATCATCACCGGCAACCTGAACGCCACCACCATCATGATGGCCGAGAAGATCGCGGATCGAATCCGCGGGCATCAGCCATTGCCGCGCAGCAACGCGCCGTACTTCGTCGCGGGCGACAGCCCCGTGCGCACTGCGCCGCTGCGCAGCCAGGAAGACAGGCTAGTCGGGTAGTTCCTGACGAATCATCCAGTGCCCATCGGGCGGCATCAGCCGCCCGAGATCAAAGCGCTCCAGTGCAGCGACATCGAGCATCTCGATCCGTGGGCTGATCAGCTGCGCTACCTTCTCGCCCTGCAGAGCACGCACGGCCAGATCCAGCGCAATGCGCGCCTGGATCACCGGCGAGTCGGTGGGCGCGGCCAGCACCTGGCCTTCGTGAATCTGTTCCAGCACGCGCTCGGTGGCGTAGAACGACAGCACCTGCGCCTGCGAACCGACATTGCGCACCAGTTGCGCCGCGAAGGCCGCCGCCTCGGCATTGCCGATCAGGTAGTCGAGTTGCGGATGCTGCTTGAACAGTTCCCGCACCAATTGGGCCTGACGACTGCGATCCACCGGGCCGTAGCCACCATGAACCAGCGTCACCACAGTGCCCGGCAAGGCCTCGCGCAGCCCGCGTTCGGCATCCTGCACCCAGCCGGCATCCGCCGGTCCCGGCAACCAGCCGACCCGGATAGGTCGTCCCTCGCTGAGCCGCACCACATACTCGAGGGTAGCGCGCGCCATGTCGGCGAAATCGACCCGCGAATGGGCACTGACCCCAGAGCATTCCAGGCGATTGACCAGGTCGATCACCGGACGACCTGCCTTCGACTGCACTTCCGAGACGTCACACAGGTCATAGGTATTGATGCTGGCCACGACGAAGGCATCGGCACCCTCGGCCACGCAATGGTCGAACTGCTCCTGTTGTACCGCCGCATGCTCGTAACCACCGGCCTCATAAATACCCAGGCGTACGCCAAGCCGATTCGCTTCCTGATCCAGGCCCCAGGCCACACCCCACCAGTAACGATCCTTGCCGTGGGGCAACAGCGCGCAGATGCGCCAGGGCTTGCTGGCCACGGGCAAGGGTCGGTAATCCAGCAGGCGGCCATCGGCTTCTACCGGATAGGGAAACCATTCGGCAGCCAGCAGTGACTGGCAGAGCAGACCGAACCAGACAGGTAACCAGCGCATGAAGCCATCCTTAGCCCGTAGCAGGGCGATATGCCACTCGCTCAGCGTAGCACCCGCCCGCAGTCTCATGCGGATTTGCCCGAGCGAAGTCGGCAGCCTAGGATCTGTTGGCGTTTCGGCGCAAGCCGCGTTGCCGCGAGACATGGCTCCCGGCTGGGCGCGGACGCCGGAAGTCCTGCAACGACAGCGGGAGCCAGTTCCCGCGCAACCCGAAGGGCCGTGCCGGTTTTGGCGCGGTGCGTCGTTACTCGACGGCTCATCTGGGCGACCAGACTTCGCGTCTCGCGCCCGGCACCGCGCTAGAATCGGCCACGGCGCGGTCGCGGCGAAACCTCAACAGCCCCTAGAGTAAAGCGTGAAGATCACGAGAACAGCATGACCATCCCCGCCCCGCTCGACCCACGCACTGCCCGCCTGTTGCCATGGATCGTCGCCATCGCCTTTTTCATGCAGACGCTGGACGGCACCATCCTCAACACCGCCCTGCCCGCCATGGCCGGCGATCTGGCCGAAGACCCGCTGCGCATGCAGTCGGTGGTGATCGCCTACATGCTCACCGTGGCCCTGCTGATCCCGGCCTCGGGCTGGATCGCCGATCGCTTCGGCACGCGACGCATCTTCTTCGGCGCCATCGCCCTGTTCAGCCTCGGCTCGCTGCTGTGTGCACTGTCGGAATCGCTCGGCATGCTGATTGGCGCACGGGTCATCCAGGGCCTCGGTGGCGCGCTGATGATGCCGGTCGGGCGCCTGGTGGTACTGCGGGCCTATCCGCGTTCGGAGCTGGTGCGGATCATGAGCTTCATCACCCTGCCCGGTCTGCTCGGTCCACTGATCGGCCCGAGCCTTGGCGGCTGGCTGGTGGAAGTGGCCAGCTGGCACTGGATCTTCCTCATCAACCTGCCCGTGGGGCTGCTCGGCTGCTGGGCCGCGCTGCGCCACATGCCGGATCTGCGCGGGCCGGAGCGCAGCCGCTTCGATACGGCGGGTTTCCTGCTGTTCGGCGCCGCCATGCTGCTGATCACCGTGGCGCTGGAAGGACTGGGCGAACTGCACCTGCCGACCATGCGCGTGGTGCTGCTGTTGCTGGGCGGCATGGCTTGCCTGGCCGCCTACTGGCTGCGTGCCGGACGCATTGAACAGCCACTGTTCTCGCCCTCGCTGTTCCACACCCGCAGCTTCGCCGTGGGCATCATCGGCAACCTGTTCGCACGTCTCGGCAGCGGGGCTCTGCCCTTTCTCACGCCATTGCTGCTGCAACTGGCGATGGGCTATTCGCCAGTTCAGGCCGGCATGAGCCTGATTCCGCTGGCACTGGCCGCCATGGCAGCCAAGCCCCTGGCCAAACCGCTGATCGAGCGCCTCGGCTACCGCAACATCCTCACCGGCAACACCCTGCTGCTCGGTGCCCTGATCGCCAGCCTGGCACTGGTCGATGCACAGACCTCGACGTTGCAACTGATCATCCAGTTGAGCCTGATCGGCGCCTGCAACTCGCTGCAGTTCACCGCGATGAACACGGTAACGCTGATCGACCTGGACAACCGCGACGCCAGCAGCGGCAACAGCCTGCTGTCGGTGGTGGTGCAGCTGGCGATGGGCCTGGGCGTCGCCTCGGCAGCGGCGCTGCTCAGCGGCTTCAGTCGCGACCTTGGCGGCAGTGACCACGTGTTGCAGGCGTTCCAGGCCACCTACCTGTGCGTCGGCCTGTTGTCGATGCTGGCAGCGGCGATCTTCCTGCAACTGGACACGAAAGCGGGCCGCAGCGGACGCAACATCGAGGTTCCGACCGACGACTGACGCGGCCTGATACACTGCCGCCCTGTTTCACCAGCCCCGAGCCCTTGCCGTGACCGCTACCGCCTTCGCCAGCCTGCCCCTTTCCGCCGCCATGCAGGCCAACCTCGCCGCCATCGGCTATGCCGAGATGACGCCCATCCAGGCCGCCAGCCTGCCGCTGATTCTCAAGGGGCGCGACCTGATCGCCCAGGCCAAGACCGGCAGTGGCAAGACCGCAGCCTTCGGCATCGGGCTGCTGCATCCGCTCAACCCACGCTACTTCGGCTGCCAGGCCATGGTGCTGTGTCCGACGCGCGAGCTGGCCGATCAGGTAGCCAAGGAGATTCGTCGCCTGGCCCGTGCGGCCGACAACATCAAGGTGCTCACCCTGTGCGGCGGAGTGCCCTTCGGCCCGCAGATCGGCTCGCTGGAACACGGCGCGCACGTCATCGTCGGCACGCCCGGGCGCGTGCAGGAACACCTGCGCAAGGGCACGCTGAAGGTCGATGGCCTCAATACTCTGGTGCTCGACGAAGCGGATCGCATGCTCGACATGGGCTTCGTCGACAGCATCAGTGACATCATCGAACAGACCCCCGCGCGCCGGCAGACCCTGCTGTTCTCCGCCACCTACCCGGCCGGCATCGAACAACTCGCCGCGCGCTTCCTGCGCAACCCGGAGCGGGTCGAGGTCGAGGCGCAGCATGATGATGGGCAGATCGAACAGCGCTTCTACGAAATCGCCCCCGCACAGCGCCTGGAGGCCGTCAGCACGCTGCTGCGGCATTTCCGCAAACAGCCGGTGGTCGCCTTCTGCGCCACGCGCCAGCAGTGCGACGAGCTGGCCGCACAACTGGAAGCCGAGAAGATTTCCGCCGCCGCCCTGCATGGCGACCTCGAACAACGCGAACGGGATCAGATTCTCGCGCTATTCGCCAACCGCAGCCTCAGCGTGCTGGTAGCTACCGACGTCGCCGCACGCGGCCTGGATATCGCCGGGCTGGAGATGGTGATCAACGTCGAACTGTCACGCGACGCCGACGTGCATATCCACCGCATCGGCCGCAGTGGCCGTGCCGGCGAGAAAGGTCTTGCACTGAGCCTGGTGGCACCGGCCGAAGCGGGCCGCGCCCAGGCCATCGAGACCCTGCGGGGCAATGAGCTGGCCTGGTATCCGCTCCCTGCCGCCAGGACGGGTGGCGAACCCCTGCTGCCACCGATGCACACCTTGTGCATCGGCGCCGGGCGCAAGGACAAGCTGCGTCCTGGCGACATCCTCGGCGCCCTGACCGGCGACGCCGGTATTGCCGGCGACCAGGTCGGCAAGATTGCCCTGTTCGATTACCAGGCCTATGTCGCCGTACAGCGCGATGTGGCTCGCCAGGCGCTGAAACGCCTCAGCGAAGGCAGGATCAAGGGCCGCTCCCTGCGTGTGCGTCTGATGTGAGAACCTGCTCGCGATCTGCTGCGCGTCGACGCTACCGTGCTTGAAACAAGCTCGGCAAGCCGCTTGCGGCTAACGCGCTTCAGCGCAACCCGAAGGGCTAACGAAGTGAGTACTGCTCATTTACAACTCGTAAAGTCGAACGCGACTCCGACCGCCCCTCTCATGTTTTTGCTGGATCACCATCAGTTTTGTATCGTTCCAGCTCGCAAGATCGCGAACTGGTTCTTAGGCTGATATAAAGGATCAAACGGCCTGGGCCGGAGTTACCCATGCGCAATATTCTGGTCATTGAAGACAGCCCCCTGGTACTGAAGATTCTCGAGCACCTGTTCCGTCAGGAACCTGATCTCGAACCGATCTTCTGTGCCTCACTGGCCGAAGCCGAGGTGATGCTGGAAACCTCGGCAGCCCTGTTCTTCGCCGCCATCGTCGATCTGCATCTGCCCGACGCCCCCAACGGCGAGAGCGTCGACCTGGTGATGCGCTATCACCTGCCCTGCATCGTGCTCAGTGGCAGCTACAACGAACAACGCCGCGACGAGCTGTTGATGAAAGGCGTGGTCGATTACGTGCTCAAGGAAAGCCAGCACTCCTACGAGTATGCCTTCCGCCTGCTGCACCGGCTTGATCACAACAGCCACATCAAGATCCTCATCGCCGACGATTCCGACGCCCAGCGTCACTACATCCGCCACATTCTCGAACCGCATCACTACCAGATCATCGAAGCGCACGATGGCAAGGAAACCCTGCGCCAGCTGGGCGCCCAGCCGGACATCGACCTGCTGGTGCTCGACCACGCCATGCCTGGCGTCAGCGGTTTCGAACTGGTCAAACTGCTGCGCCAGAAGCTGCGCCTGAACGACCTGATCATCATCGGCGTGTCCGCCGACCCCAAGGGCTCGCTCAGTGCGCAGTTCATCAAGCACGGCGCAGACGACTTCCTGCGCAAACCGTTCTGCCCCGAAGAACTGAACTGCCGGGTAATGTCGACGCTGGAGCGTCGCGACCTGCTGCGCGCCCTGAAGAAAGCCGCGCAGTTCGATGCCCTGACCGGCCTGAACAACCGCCGAGCCTTCTACGAACAGGGCCTGCAGCTGCTGCAGCAGGCACAGCGCGAAGGACGCCACGTCAGCGTCGCGATGCTGGATCTCGATCACTTCAAGCAGATCAACGACGGTTTCGGCCACGCCAGCGGCGACAGCGCACTGGTGGTATTCGCCCGAGCGATGAGCGCGGCCTTCCCCGACATGCTGCTGGGCCGCCTGGGCGGCGAAGAGTTCGCCCTGCTCAGCCTGCACGATACCCAGCATGTCAGCCAGGCGCTGGACAAGCTGCGGCGCCAGTCCTCGGGCCTGCACTATGCAGTGGGTGCTCCCCCTCTGTCGTTCAGTGCCGGGCTCTATCAGGGCGAACCGGAGGATCTGGAAAGCCTGCTGCACGAAGCGGACATTCGCCTGTATCGTGCCAAGCAGCAGGGCCGCGCGCGAACCGTACTGGCCTGATCAGCCTGGGGCACGAAACGGCTATAGCCCCTCGGGGCTGTGCCGTCTGAGCGTCCTGGCATAGCTGCCATCGTCGCTCATCGCCTGGATCGCCTTGTCGAAACGGCTGGCGATTTCTTCATGCCCGGGATGACTGCGACGTATCAGGATATGCAGGCCATTCTCGCTCAACGGCAGCGGCAGAAACTCCAGCTCGTCGCGAATGGCGCTCAACTCCCGGCTCAGGTGATGGCGTGCTACCCACTCGTCCTCCAGCGCCAGTTGAACCCTTCCGGCATGCAGCATGCGTGCGGCGATCTCGAAATTGCCGACCCCCACCTTGAGCAGCTTCGAGTCGTTGTCGAACTCCCTGGAGTAGGCATAGCCGCGCACCACGGCAATGCTGTAGGGATAGAGATCGGCCAGACTCTCGAAGCGGATGTTGCTGCCCTTGCGCTGGATGAAGCGCAGACGGTTGACCAGGTAGGGCCGGGAAAAATGGCCGTACTCGGCGCGATCCGCGCTGTACCAGGCATTGATCAGTACATCGTAGTCACCGCGCTTGAGTCCGAGAACCGCCCGCTCCCAGGGCACCTCGACGTAACTGGTGGTATAGCCGGCGCGCGTCAGCGCCTGCGTCACGAGATCACTGGCCAGGCCGTTGCCGGGCAGATCGCGATCATTGAACGGCGGCCAGGGATCGGCCACCAGGCGCAGCAACTCCGCCGAGGCCAACGCAGGCGACAGCAGCAGGAGCAATAGCCAGGCACGCACTGCAGGCATTGGGGACGATCCATCCGAAATGATCAGTTCTAGTGATAGCAGGCGCAGCGAAAATCGTCACTGTTTCACATTTGAGACAGTAGCGGGATCGCCTGGTGCTCAGCCTTCATTCCGATGGCAGAATCGGCGCCCCAGAGCGGCTTCGGGTAAACTTCGCCACTGCCTGTTAGGCCGTGCCCGTGCCGATGAACCATCTGGGGAAACCTCGTGTTGCAAACTGAAGTCCTGATCATCGGAGCCGGTGCCGCCGGCCTGATGTGCGCCGCCACCGCCGCTGCGCGTGGCCGACGCGTACTGGTGCTCGATCATGCCAACAAGGCAGGCAAGAAAATCCTCATGTCAGGCGGCGGACGCTGCAACTTCACCAACCTGTATTGCGAAGCGGGCAACTTTCTCTCGGGCAACCCGCACTTCTGCAAATCCGCTCTGGCACGCTTCACCCAGTGGGACTTCATCGGCCTCGTTGCCAAGCATGGCGTGCCCTACCACGAGAAGAAACTCGGCCAGCTGTTCTGCGACAACAAGTCCAGCGACATCCTCGAACTGCTGCTGGCCGAGTGCAACGAAGCCGGCGCGGAAATTCGTCTGAACAGCGCCGTGCAACACATCGAGAAGACCGAAGACGGCTTCCTGCTGCAAAGCGATATCGGCGAGGTGGCCTGCCAGTCGCTGGTGATCGCCACCGGCGGGCTGTCGATCCCGACCCTCGGCGCCACCGGTTTCGGCTACCAGGTAGCCAGGCAGTTCGGCCATGAGCTGCTGCCGACTCGCGCCGGCCTGGTGCCCTTCACGATCACCGATCCACAGCTCAAGACCCTCTGCACGGAGTTGTCGGGCACCTCGGTTGAAGACTGCCGGGTGAGCTGCAACGGCCAGAGCTTCGTCGAGAACATCCTGTTCACCCATCGCGGCCTGTCCGGGCCGGCGATCCTGCAGATCTCGTCCTACTGGCAAGCGGGCGACACCGTGCATATCGACCTGCTGCCCCATATCGACCTGCCCGAGTGGCTGACAACCCAGCAGCGCGAACGCGGCAACAGCGAGCTGAAAACCCTGCTGGCCGAGCTGTTCACCAAGAAGATGGCGACCCTGCTGGTGGACAGCTGGTTCACCAACAAGCCGTTGAAGCAGTACACGCCGGGCGAATTGAAGGCGATTGCCGAGCGCCTGTCCGACTGGCAACTGGTGCCCGCCGGCACCGAGGGCTACCGCACGGCCGAAGTCACCCTGGGCGGGGTGAACACCGACGAGGTATCGTCCAAGACCCTGGAGTCGCTCAAGGTGCCGGGGCTGTATTTCATCGGCGAAGTGCTGGACGTCACTGGCCATCTCGGCGGTTTCAACTTCCAGTGGGCCTGGGCCTCGGGCTACGCCGCCGCGCAATACGCCTGATCCGGCGGATCAGCCGTCATAGCCTCTGGATGACGTGCCCCGCAGACTGGAAACCCAGCCCGTGAGCCTGTGCCACGCGTTCACAGGTGAGCACTCCACGGGCGACGTTGAGGCCGGCCAGCAGGTGCGGATCCTCTTCCAGTGCGCGTCGCGTGCCCTTCTGCGCCAGGGCCATCACGAACGGCAGCGTGGCGTTGTTCAGCGCCTGGGTCGAGGTACGCGCGACCGCGCCCGGCATGTTGGCCACGCAATAGTGCACCACGTCATCGACCACATAGGTCGGCTCGGCATGGGTGGTGGCGCGGGAGGTCTCGGCACAGCCGCCCTGATCGATGGCGACATCCACCAGCACCGCACCGGCCTTCATCTGCCGCACCATGCTCGCGGTGATCAGCCTGGGCGCCGCCGCGCCGGGAATCAGCACACCGCCGACGACCAGATCGGCCGCCAGCACCTGCTCCTGCACCGCCGCACGCGTGGAGTACAGCGTGGTGATGCGATTGCCATACTGCGCATCGAGCCGGCGCAGGGCATCGACGCTTCGATCCAGCACCGTCACGTCGGCGCCCAGACCGACGGCCATCGCCAGCGCATGGCTGCCGACCACACCACCACCGAGGATCACCACCTTGCCCGGTGCCACGCCGGGCACCCCACCAAGCAGTACGCCACGCCCACCACGCGCCTTCTCCAGGCAACTGGCACCGGCCTGGATCGACATGCGCCCGGCGACCTCCGACATCGGCGCCAGCAACGGCAGACGCCCCTGTGCATCGGTCACCGTCTCGTAGGCAATACAGGTCGCGCCACCGGCCATCAGTTCTTCGGTCTGCGGCCGATCCGGCGCCAGGTGCAGGTAAGTGAACAGGGTGTGGTGCTCGCGCAGCTTGGCCCGCTCCACCGCCAGCGGTTCCTTGACCTTGACGATCAACTGCGCCTGCTGGAATACCTCACCAGCCTCCCTGGCAATCTGTGCGCCTGCCTGCCGGTAGTCGTCGTCGGCAAAGCCGATGGCGGCACCGGCCCGGGTCTCGATCCAGACGTCATGCCCCAGTGCGGTCAGTTCGGCCACCGACTGGGGGGTGAGCCCGACGCGGTACTCGTGATTCTTGATTTCCTTGGGTACGCCGATTCGCATGGCTCTCTCCCAGCGTTCAGGATCAATAGCCTGAAGTCTAGGAAAGCCTCACACGTCTCACCGGGAAATCCGCGAGAAAACCTGTCCGTCCGTCACTGTCCGAACAGCAGGCGCCGCGCCTCGGCCGTCAACAGCGCCTTCGGGTCTTCATTCACCTGCGCCACCAGCGCATAGGCACGTTGCACGGCAGGCCGTGCGGCGATGCGCTCGAGCCAGGCGGCCATGTGCGGAAAATTCTCGATCTTCTGCTGCTGAGCTTCCCACAAGGTGGCCCAGGGATAGATGGCCATGTCAGCGATGGAATAGTCGCCCGCCACGTATTCGCGCTCGGCCAACTGGCGATCCAGAACCCCGTAGAGCCTGGCGGTTTCCTTCACGTAGCGGTCGATGGCGTAGGGAATCGGCTCCGGCGCGTAGCGCACGAAATGATGGTTCTGCCCCGCCATCGGCCCGACGCCGCCCATCTGCCAGTACAGCCATTGCAGCACGCCGAAGCGTGCGCGCGTCTCGCGCGGCAGGAACAGCCCGCTCTTGTCGGCCAGGTATTCGAGAATCGCCCCGGACTCGAACAGGGCGATGGGCCCACCAGCATCGGCCGGCGCATGATCGACGATCGCCGGGATGCGGTTGTTCGGCGCAATCTTGAGGAATTCGGGCTCGAACTGCTCGCCCTTGCCGATGTGTACCGGGACGATGCGGTAATCCAGACCGGCTTCTTCGAGAAAGATGCTGACCTTGTGGCCGTTGGGTGTGGTCCAGTAGTACAGGTCGATCATTGGTTTTCCTCCACGTGGATCACGGCCCGCCTGACCGGGCCGTGGGTCGCTTCATACGCCTGCAGGATGCGTGCGAACCAGGCGCCCAGCGCCGAATCATCGGCCCAGGGTTGTGCACCCAGGCACCATGCCCAGAACAACATGCCGGCCAGCAGGTAGTCACAGCCGCCGGGCGCCTGGCCTTCGAGGAAGGGCTGCTCGCGCAGCCACATCTCCAGCGGCGCCACACCTTCACGGAACAGCCGCTCACCGCCCTGCGGATCGGCGAACGCCTCCAGGCTCATGCCCAGGGCCTGTTCGCGGCTGCTGCGGAAATAGTCGCGGTCAGCCGGGTCGATCACCCGCCAGACCCTCGGCACCAGAATCTTCAACAGCGGCATGCGCACCATGTGAAAGCTCAGGCGCTCGACCAGATGCGCCCGCTCGGCCGCCAGCGCGTCGCCAAGCAATGGCCGCTGTGGGTAACGTCGATCCAGGTAGGCGAAGATGGCCATGCTGTCATGCAGCGTTTCGCCGTCGTCGGTCAGCACCGGCACCAGCTTCTGCCCGGAAAAAGCGATCGGCTCCTTGTCAGTGAAGCGTATCGGGCGACTCTGGTAATCCAACCCCTTGTGCGCCAGCGCCAGGCGTACACGCCAGCAGTATGGCGAGAACACCAGCTCGCGATCAGCACCGCACAACTCGAACAACTCTCGCATGCCTATCCTCCAATTAAGAACCGATCAGTCCAAAAATAAGCGAAAAACAACCCGCAAGAAGGCTCAGGCCGCCCCCAGGCCTTTCATCACCACCGCCACGGTGGCGCGAACCGAATCGGCCGGCACCCCGGACTTGACCTGGGTACGCAACCCGCTCATCACGCATTGCAGGTACCCGGCACGGGCCTGCACATCCTCACCAGCCGGCAACTCGCCACAGGCCACGGCATGCATCAGCGCCTGCTCGAATACCTGACAGATCCCTGCCGTGGCGCGCTGCAGCACTGGCACCAGCTCGGGCTCCGACAGGGAGAACTCGTTGGCCACATTGACCAGCATGCAACCACGCGGCACACCATCGGGACCGCCGTCATCGAGCACACTGAGCAGGCGCTCGCGAATGAAGCCGAGTGGTGAAGCACTGGCTTCCAGTTGCTCCAGCAACAGGGTACGGCGCTGCTCCACATAGCGGCTGAAGGCAGCGATGAACCAGGCCTGCTTGCTCGGATAGGTCTGGTACAGGCTGCTTCTGGACAGGCCGGTAGCCACTTGCAGATCCTGTAGCGAGGCGGCTTCATAGCCGCGCTGCCAGAACAGCTGCATGGCGTTTTCCAGCGCCTGATCCGGGCAAAAGCTTCTGGGGCGTCCACGTGTCGTCATGCGGCACATTTAGAACCGAACAGTCCAAAAATGCAACACGAGACGTGTCGGGCATGCCCATGGATATCCAGTGACCAACGAGTTCCGGTAGGCTTCTCAGATCCTTTTCCTGCAGACCTTCCATGCCTCGCCCTCGCCTCCGCCAATCGCTGCGCCGTCTCTGGGCGCTGGACAAGTTCAGCGCCAGCCTGCGGGTATTCATCGCCCTGGCTGGCGCTCTGACACTGTGCGGGTGGCAGGGCTGGATGCATGGGCTGATCCCGCTGTTTCTCGGCATCATCGCCAGCGCCCTGACCGAAACCGACGATAGCTGGCAGGGCCGCCTGGGCACCGTCCTGGTCACCCTGGTCTGCTTCAGCGCAGCGGCCTACGCGGTCGAGTTCCTGTTCCCCTACCCCTGGCTGTTCGTCATCGCCCTGGCGCTTTCGGCCTTCCTGCTCAGCATGCTCGGCGCCCTTGGCGAGCGCTTCGCCACATTGGGTTCGGGCACGCTGATCCTCGCCGTGTACAGCATGATCGGCGTCGAGCAACGCGGCGGCATCGCCGGGCTGTGGCTCGAACCGCTGCTGCTGGTGGCCGGTGCCGCCTGGTATGGCCTGCTCTCGGTGATCTGGCACGGGCTGTTCGCTCACCAGCCGGTGCAGCAGAGCCTGGCCCGCCTGTTTCGCGAACTGGGCAAGTACCTCAAACTCAAGGCGGCGCTGTTCGAACCGGTGCGCCAGCTGGACGTGGAACAACGCCGCCTGGCTCTGGCGCAGCAGAACGGACGGGTGGTGTCGGCGCTCAACGCGGCCAAGGAGATCATCCTGCATCGGGTCGGCAACGGCCGCCCCGGGCCCAAGGTCAATCGCTACCTGAAGCTGTATTTTCTCGCCCAGGACATCCACGAGCGCGCCAGTTCTTCGCACTACCCTTACAACGAACTGGCCGAGACCTTCTTCCACAGCGATGTGCTGTTTCGCTGCCAGCGCCTGCTGCGCCTGCACGGCGAGGCTTGCGAACGCCTGGGCAGCGCCATAGAGCTGCGCCAGCCCTTCGAATACCGCGAGCTGTGCAGCCAGGCCCTGGAAGACCTGCACGCTTCGCTCGACCACCTGCATCTGCAGAGCAATCCGGCCTGGCGCCGCCTGCTGCGCTCGCTCGGTGCCCTGGCCGGTAACCTGGCCAGCCTCGATCTGCTGCTGGGCAATGCCAGCAACCCCGACGCCCTGGCCGACGAGCAGGACAGCAGCCTGCTCGATCGCGAGCCGCATTCGCTGCGCGAGGTGATAGAGCGTATCGGCCAGCAGCTCACGCCCACCTCGCTGCTGTTTCGCCACGCGTTGCGCCTGTCCATCGCCCTGGCAGCCGGCTACGGCCTGCTGCATGCGATCCACCCGACGCAAGGCTACTGGATACTGTTGACCACCCTGTTCGTCTGCCAGCCGAACTATGGCGCCACGCGTCTCAAACTGGTGCAACGCATCAGCGGCACCCTGCTCGGTCTGGGCATCGGCTGGGCGCTGTTCGATCTGTTTCCGGATCCACGCATCCAGGCACTGTTCGCCGTGGTCGCCGGTGTCGCCTTCTTCGCCACCCGCACCACGCGCTATACCCTGGCCACTGCGGCGATCACCCTGCTGGTGCTGTTCTGCTTCAACCAGATCGGCAATGGCTACGGCCTGTTCCTGCCGCGCCTGGTCGACACGCTGCTTGGCGGCCTGATCGCCGGCCTGGCGGTGTTCCTGATCCTGCCCGACTGGCAGGGCCGACGCCTGGGTCGCATGCTGGCCGGCACGCTGAGCTGCAACAGCGCCTACTTGCGGCAGATCATCGCCCAGTACGCCAATGGCAAGCGCGACGACCTCGGCTACCGCCTGGCCCGGCGCAACGCGCACAATGCCGACGCCGCACTGTCCACCACCCTCGGCAACATGCTGATGGAGCCTGGCCACTTCCGTAAGGACGCGGATCAGGGCTTTCGTTTCCTGGTGCTGTCGCACACTCTGCTCAGTTACCTGTCCGCGCTGGGCGCGCACCGTGGCGAGCAACTGCCGCAGGCGATCCAGGCACAGCTGCTGGAACAGGCCGAGGCCCTGGCCCGCAGCCTCGATGAAATCGCCGCGGGCCTGCGCGGCGAACGCCCACTGGCCATTCACAGCGATGAGGAACAGGCCCTGGCGCAGACGCTGGAGCAGATCGCCGATGACGCCGACGAGCGCCAGCGTCTGGTGCAGACCCAACTGGCGCTGATCTGCCGCCAGTTGGCACCGCTGCGCACCCTGGGCGCGCATCTGCACAAGGACACCGGCTCCTCGCGACACTAGCTGACCCATAGGGCTTTCTGCCACTATCTGGACACGCCTATTTCCCAGGCTTTGCCCATGCCCGCCAGCCGACACACGCCCTCTGCCTTCCTGGTCTCGTTGCCGAACCTGTTGCTGGTGTTCTGCCTGCTGCTGACCAGCCAGATGGCTGGCGCGAATACCCGCCTGAGCGACACCAGCGCACCGCAGGATCTGTATGGCCTGGTGGACTTTCTCGTCGACCCTCGGGGCACGCTGAAGCTGGAGGATGTGCGCGCGGCCGAAGCGCCGTTTCACGCCTCGACGACCCGCCGTGACCTCAGCTTCGGCTATGTACCAGGCGTGATCTGGCTGCGCCTGCCGCTGCAATCCGAGGCCAGCGCAATGCGTATCTGGCGCCTGGAACTGAATTACGCCTCGCTGGACGAAGTGCGCCTGTACGACATCGGCGCCGATGGCGTGCGCGAGTCGCGCAGCGGGGATACCGTGCCCTACGCGGAGCGCGCCGTCGGCCACCGTTATCCGGTGTTCGAAATCGTCCTGCGGCCCGGCGAGCAGCGCACGCTTTACCTGCGCATCGACTCGCGCGGCAGCATGACCCTGAGCGGCGCACTGATGTCCCTGCGTGATTTCGAGCAGCACAGTCAGAACGGCTACCTGGTGCATGCCATCTACTTCGGCGTACTGATCGCCCTTGGCCTGTACAACCTGCTGCTGTTCCTCGCCCTGCGCGAACGCCCATTCCTCAACTACGTGCTGTTCATGTTCGCCTTCGCCCTCAGCGTTCTTTCGCTCAACGGCCTGGGTGCCCAGTACCTGTGGTCGCAGGCCGCGCCCTGGAGCAACCGCATGCTGCCGGTGAGCCTGACCCTGGCAGCATTGCTGTCGGTGGTCTTTGCCCGCAGCTTCCTCGATACCCGCCAGTGGCTGCCACGCTGGGACAAGGGCCTGCTGGCGCTGTGCATCGCCATCGGCATCGCCGTGCTGGCCACCGTGCTGCTGCCGGTACAACGCGCCCTGCAACTGATGTCGCTGACCGGCCTGACCGCTACCCTGACACTGCTGGTCACCAGTTTCGTCTGTGTGGGCTACCGGGTTCCCGGCGCGCGTCTGTTCGCCCTGGCCTGGCTGATGCTGCTGACCGGCGCGGTGCTGCTGGCACTGCGCAACTTCGCGCTGATCCCCTCGAACTTCCTCACCCTGTATGCCATGCAGATCGGCTCGGGCCTGGAGATGATCCTGCTGTCCTTCGCCCTGGCCGCACGCTTCAACGAACTCAAGCGCCAGCGCGAGGCGGCACTGCAACTCAACGAGCAGATCCTCGCCAAACGTGTCACCGAGCGTACCCAGGCCCTGGAACAGGCCAACCAGCGTCTCAGCGAACTGGCCCTGCAAGACCCGCTCACCGGCCTGGCCAACCGAACCGCGCTGCAACAGCATCTGGATCAGGCCCTGGCACGCAGCACAAGGCGTGGCGAACTGCTGGCGGTGATGCTGATCGACCTTGACGGTTTCAAGCCGGTCAACGACCAGCATGGCCACGAATTCGGTGACCGGGTACTGGCCGAGGTGGCTCAGCGTCTGCGCCAGTACCTGCGCGATGCCGACCTGCCGGCCCGCCTGGGTGGCGACGAATTCGTGGTCATCTGCGAAAACGTACAATCGGCAGAAGACGCGCGTGACCTGGCCAGGCGCCTGCTGGAGGGCCTCGACACGCCGATGTATCTGGATGATCGTGCGGTGCGCGTCGGCGCCAGCATCGGCATCGCCCTGAGCCGAGGCACGGAGGACGCCACCACGCTGATCCGCCAGGCCGATGCAGCCATGTATCGGGCCAAGGCAGAAGGCCGCAACCGCGTGCAACTGGCGACTCAAGACCTTTGACGGTGGGCCACAGCCCGCCACTACTCGAAATCGAAACCGCACCATGGACAAGATTCTGCTGCTGCAAGACGTGCTCGCCCACCTGCAGGCCGACCTCGAACAAGCCACCCTCGCCGCCCTCAGCGCGCACGAAGCGGCCACCCACGAAGAGAACGTCGCCGAGAACAAGTACGACACCCTGGGCCTGGAGGCGGCGTATCTGGCCAGTGGTCAGGCCCGTCGTGTCGAAGAGCTGCGCCAGACGCTGATCACCTGGCGTCAGTTGCGCCCGCGCCCCTTCGACGCAGCCCAGGGCATCGAGCTGGGCGCACTGATCCAGCTGCTGGGTGAACATGACGAAGAGCGCTGGCTGTTCCTCGGGCCGCAGGGCGCGAGCATGAAGCTGCAACATGCCGGGCACTCCATCCAGGTGCTCGGCAGCGCCGCACCGTTGGGACGCGCCCTGCTCGGCAAGGCAGTGGGCGACGAAGTGCGCTTCGGCGAACAGTGCTTCGAGATACTGGCAGTCGAATGAGCGGAACTATCTGAGCTAGGGTTGGTAATCAGCAATGATCGTTCAGCGCCTGGAGGCTGCCATGGAAACCCCGGTTCACGACCTGCCCGCCCTGTTCAAGCAACTGGGCCTGCCCAACGATGCCGCCAGCATCAACGCCTTCATCAGCACCCACTCGCCCCTGCCGGCCGGGCGCTCGCTGGCCGATGCCGCGTTCTGGAGCCCGGCCCAGGCCGCCCTGCTGCGCGAGGAGATACTCGAGGACGCCGACTGGGCCGAGGTGATCGACCAGCTCAACCTGCGCCTGCACAGCTGATACCGCGCCTGGCATCAAATACCGGGTCGGACGGCTAGGGTGTGCCGTGCGCACCGTTGCTCCCTATCGCCGAGGCATCGGTGCGCGCGGCGCACCCTACGAACTCATCTCGCGCCAGGTCAGGTACATGCGCAGGTCGAACTCGATCTGCGCATAACCCGGCAACATGTGGTCGCAGAGTTTGTAGAAGGCCTTGTTGTGCTCGGCCTCCTTCAGATGTGCCAGCTCATGCACCACGATCATCTGCAAAAAGACCGGCGCGGCATCGCGAAACAACGAGGCGACGCGAATCTCCTTCTTCGCCTTGAGCTTGCCGCCCTGCACGCGCGAGATTGCCGTGTGCAGCCCCAGCGCGCGATGGGTGAGGTCGAGACGGTTGTCGTAGAGCACCTTGTCGATGGCCGGCGCGTTCTTCAGATGCTCCTGCTTGATCGCCATCACGTAACCATACAGGGCCTTGTCGCTCTGCACTTCATGACGGCCCGGATAACGCTGCGCCAGGTAACCGCCCAGCCGGTCGTCGGCGATCAGTTGGCGGACTTGCTGCTGCACGGCAACGGGATAACCCTGGAGATACTTCACCGATACGATCCCACAATCATCAGGATCGCCAGTGTAACGGATGCCGACCTATTCGCTCGGCATGACACGCAGCACACGCCCCTCGGCACTGTCGGTGAGCAGATAGAGCGCGCCGTCAGGCCCGCTGCGCACGTCGCGAATGCGCTCGCCCAACTCTTCGAACAGCACCTCCTCGCCAGCCAGCATGCCGTCGAGCAGCCGAATTCGCCTCACGCTACGCTCGGCCAGCGTGGCCGCGAACAGATCACCCCGCCAGTTGGGAAACAGCTCGCCTCGGTACAGCGTCAGGCTCGATGGAGCCACTGACGGCGTCCAGTGCAACAGCGGTGCCGTCAGCCCAGGCAGTGCGCTGTAGGGGCTGATGCGCGCGCCGGTGTAATCGACGCCGAAGGTTGCCAGTGGCCAGCCGTAATTGTTGCCAGCCTCGATCAGGTTGAGTTCATCACCACCGCGTGGCCCGTGCTCGTGGCTGTACAGGCGACCGCTGTCGGCGTCGAAGAAGATGCCCTGCACGTTGCGATGCCCGAGGCTGTAGATTTCCGGGGCCGCACCCTGCCGTCCCACCAGGGGGTTGTCCTGCGGAACGCTGCCATCGCGATTCAGGCGCACGATCTTGCCCAGATGATTGGCCGGATTCTGCGCCTGCTCGCGCCAGTCGAAACCGTCTCCCAGCGTCAAAACCAGGGTCTTGTCGGCCAGAAAGGCAATACGTCCGCCATAGTGCGAGGCGCCCTCCTTGAGCGGTTGGGCAGTGAACAGCACCTCGAAGTCACGCAGCTCGTCGTCCACCAGACGGGCACGCGCCAGGCGTGTGTTGTTGGCCTCCGGCGAACCGTGGGCGTAGCTCAGGTAGAGCCAGCGGTTGTCGCTGTAGTCCGGATCCAGCGTCACCTCCATCAGTCCGGCCTGCGCGGCGATGAACATGTCGGGTAACCCGGCGACCGGTTCCGGATCGACGCTGCCATCCGCCTCGATGACGCGCAGGCGCCCCTCACGCTCGCTGACCAGCATGCGGCCGTCAGGCAGAAACGCCATCGCCCAGGGGTGCTCCAGGCCTTCGCTGAAGGTTTCGATGCGGTAATCCTGAGCCAGCAGCGGAGCGCTGATGAGCAGGGCGCCGAACGACAGCGCGCGAGAGGTTCTCAACATGGGCAACGCCTTGTCACTGAGAGTCGGAAGAAGTCGATGTAGAGCGCAGGCGGCAGCCTGTCCCGAGCAGCCCGAACAGCAGCGCACCGACACTGCCACAAGCCATCAGGCCGAGTGTGCCGAGCGACGTACGATCCGCCGCGATCAACGTCGGCATCGGCGCGAGGGCGTTGGCCAGCGCCAATGCGCACCAGATGGCGAGCGCACCAGCCAGAACGAAGATCGCCCAGCGCAGCGCTGGCAGGCGCCGCACAAACCAGGCGGCCAGAGGCAGGGCGAAGATGAAGCCCAGCGTACTGAGCAGAGCGAAAGTCGGCGCAAAGCCGAGCAGGTCGAGGCAGATGGTGCCCAGTCGCACCTCCATCGGCATGGGAGCCCCGAGTGCCTGTAGCGCGGCGAGATTGGTCTGGGTCTGGAAGACAGAGGCGAGCAACGAAGCCAGCAAGACAGCGACAAGGAACGCGAGCAACAGACGTGGCTTGCTGGACATGGGGCAGTTTCCCGGAACGACAGTGCAGGAATTATGGCGTACCACACCCCCCATCATGTTCCGGGAGTTTTACAGGGTTTTACCTATACCGTGCCAGGCGCCGCGCAGGACAGAGCAGCGCCGCCGCTCAGCCTCCTGAAACTCCAGGTATGAAAAAGCCGCGTCTGCTTGCACAGGCGCGGCTTTCGACCGAGCGGCGCGGGCCACAGGGCCCGCGTCGAATCAGTTGACCTTGGCGGCCAGCTCGCCACTGGCGTAGCGCTGGTACATGCCTTCCAGGGAGATCGGTTTGATCTTCGAGGCATTACCGGCGGTGCCGAAGGCTTCGTAACGGGCGATGCAGATGTCACGCATGGCGACGATGGTCTTGGCGAAGAACTTGCGCGGGTCGAACTCGCTCGGGTGTTCGGCCATCATGCGGCGAATGGCACCCGTGGAAGCCAGACGCAGATCGGTGTCGATGTTGACCTTGCGCACGCCATGCTTGATGCCTTCGACGATTTCCTCGACAGGAACGCCGTAGGTTTCCTTGATGTCGCCACCGAATTCGTTGATCACTTTCAGCCATTCCTGCGGAACGGAGGAAGAGCCGTGCATCACCAGGTGGGTGTTGGGGATGCGCTTGTGAATTTCCTTGATGCGCTCGATGGAGAGCACGTCGCCGGTTGGCGGCTTGGTGAACTTGTAGGCACCGTGGCTGGTGCCGATGGCGATGGCCAGGGCATCGACCTGGGTCTTCTTGACGAAGTCGGCGGCCTCTTCCGGATCAGTCAGCAGTTGGCTGTGATCCAGTACGCCTTCGGCGCCGACGCCATCTTCTTCACCGGCCATGCCGGTTTCCAGGCTGCCCAGGCAACCCAGTTCGCCTTCCACGGACACGCCGCAGGCGTGGGCGAAGGCAACGGTCTGCTGGGTCACACGCACGTTGTAGTCGTAGTCGGCCGGGGTCTTGCCGTCTTCTTTCAGCGAGCCGTCCATCATCACCGAGCTGAAGCCCAGCTGGATGGAGCGCTGGCACACGTCCGGGCTGGTGCCGTGATCCTGGTGCATGCACACCGGGATATGCGGGAATTCTTCGATGGCAGCCAGGATCAGGTGGCGCAGGAACGGCGCACCGGCGTACTTGCGGGCACCAGCGGAGGCCTGGACGATGACCGGCGAATCGGTCTTGTCGGCGGCTTCCATGATGGCGCGCATCTGCTCGAGGTTGTTGACGTTGAAGGCCGGCACGCCGTAGCCGAATTCGGCGGCGTGGTCGAGCATCTGGCGCATGCTGATAAGTGCCATGGTGTTACTGTCTCCCGATCTGGAGGTCGTTTATCGGTGCAAGCCTGCCGCAGGGGCAGGCGTTGTTCAAGTTTCGTGGAGTCGGCACAACGTGCCGACTCTCGTCCCGGCGTCGCCGGGGTGTTACGGCGCCTTGCAGCCCCGGCCGATCAGGTCGTCGGTCGCCGTCCAGTAGACCAGCCCTTCCTCACCCTTGGTGTGGAAAGACAGGCGCCCATCGCTGTACAGCACGCCGGAAGCCGCCGGCTCCTGGGTCAGGCGATAGACGATGTCGTCGCCGCCCAGCCTTACATCCACCTGCTCATAGCTGCCATTGGCGAAGCGCCACTGCACTTCGACCTGGCTATCGCATACCCAGCGATTCCAGTGATCCGGCACTACCGGCTGACTGTTGCATGCCGCGAGCAGCAGCGCGATCGCAGCAAGCCCCGCCAGTCTGATTTCGCTCATCGTCTCTCCTCGTCAGCAACGCTGTTCCGGTACCGAGCCAGTGGGCTGACCCGTACTCTGCTCGACACGCTGATCATCCTGCGTGGTCGGTGTTTCGATCTGCGCAGGGCTGAACACCTCGCAGGCCGCTTCACGACCACCGCCGGCACAACCGACCAGCAACATGCCCATGATGCTGAAGACGGCAACTTTTTCCATGACATGACTCCTTTCTCGATGATCCGGTCTTCTACAGACCACCCGTTCACGTCAGGGTTTTATCGGCCGGGGCGAAGAGTGGCTCCCTTCACCCTAGCTGGCGATCACTGCGCGCGCTGCTCCAGCACCTCAACCGCCGGCAGCACCTTGCCCTCGACGAACTCGAGGAAGGCACCGCCACCGGTGGAAATGTAGGAAATCCTGTCCGCCACGTCGTACTTGTCGATGGCCGCCAGGGTGTCGCCACCGCCCGCGATGGAGAAAGCCGGGCTGTCGGCGATGGCCAGTGCCAGGGCTTTGGTACCGTTGCCGAACTGGTCGAACTCGAACACGCCGACCGGGCCGTTCCACAGGATGGTCTGCGAGGCCTTGAGCATCTCGGCGAACATCGCCGCGGTTTGCGGGCCGATGTCGAGGATCATGTCATCTTCAGCGACGTCCCTGACCGCCTTGACGGTGGCTTCGGCGTCTTCGGCGAAAGCCTTGGCGACGACCACATCGACCGGCAGCGGTACGCTGACCTTGGCCGCGATGGCCTTGGCGGTCTCGACCAGATCAGCTTCGTACAGCGACTTGCCCACCGGCAGGCCGGCAGCGGCGAGGAAGGTGTTGGCGATGCCGCCGCCGACGATCAGCGAGTCGCAGATATCGGCCAGGGAATTGAGCACGTCCAGCTTGGTCGACACCTTGGAGCCGGCGACGATGGCCAGCATCGGCCGCGCCGGCTTGTCCAGGGCCGTGCCCAGCGCCTCCAGTTCGGCAGCCAGCAGCGGGCCGGCACAGGCGATCTTGGCGAACTTGGCCACGCCGTGGGTCGAACCCTGGGCGCGATGGGCGGTACCGAAGGCGTCCATCACGAACACGTCGCACAGGGCGGCGTACTGCTGGGCCAGCTCGTCGGTGTTCTTCTTCTCGCCCTTGTTGAAGCGTACGTTTTCCAGCAGCACCAGCTCGCCGGCCTTGACCTCGACACCACCGAGGTAGTCCTTGACCAGCGGTACGTCACGACCGAGCGCCTTGCTCAGGTAGGCGGCAACGGGCGCCAGGCTGTCTTCCTCGCTGTAGACGCCCTCCTCCGGGCGGCCCAGGTGCGAGCAGACCAGCACGGCAGCGCCTTTTTCCAGTGCCAGCCTGATGGTCGGCAGGGAGGCGAGGATACGCGCATCGCTCTTGACCACACCGTCCTTCACCGGGACGTTGAGGTCTTCGCGGATCAACACGCGCTTACCGGCGAGGTCGAGGTCGGTCATCTTCAGAACGGTCATAGATCAGTCCTTCACGGGGCAGGATTGGCTTGTAGGAGAAAATGTTCGGCGACATCGAGCATGCGGTTGGCGAACCCCCACTCGTTGTCGAACCAGGCCAGCAGGTTGACCAGACGCGGGCCGGACACGCGGGTCTGGCTGCCGTCGACGATGGCCGAGTGCGGGTCGTGGTTGAAGTCGCAGCTGGCGTGCGGCAGTTCGGTGTAGGCCAGCAACCCCTTGAGCGGGCCGCTTTCCGCCGCCTGATGCAGCACGCGATTGATCTCTTGCGCAGAGGTATCGCGTGCGGTTTGCAGGGTGATGTCCAGGCAGGAGACGTTGACCGTCGGCACGCGGATGGCCTTGGCCTGGATACGTCCGGCAAGCTCCGGCAGCAGGCGCTCGATACCCCGCGCCAGGCCGGTGGATACCGGAATCACGGACTGGAAGGCCGAGCGTGTGCGACGCAGGTCTTCGTGGTGGTAGGCGTCGATCACCGGTTGGTCGTTCATCGCCGAGTGGATGGTGGTAATGGAGACGTACTCCAGACCCACCACCTCATCGAGAAGTTTCAGCAGTGGCACACCGCAATTGGTGGTACAGGAGGCATTGGACACCAGCCGTTCGGTACCACCGAGGCAGTGCTGATTGACCCCGTAGACCACCGTGGCGTCGATATCCGCCTCGCTGGCCATCGGCTGCGACAACAACACCCGCGGTGCGCCAGCATCGATGAAACGCTGCGCCTGATCACGGGTGACGTACTGCCCGGAACACTCCAGCACCAGGTCGATGTCCAGCGCGGCCCAGTCGATGGCCTCGGGCTCGCTCTGGCGCAGCACCTTCACGCAATCGCCGTTGATATGCAGGCAGTCGCCATCGACCTTTACCTCGCCGGGAAAGCGCCCGTGGGTGGAGTCGAAGCGAGTCAGGTATTCGATGCTGGCCTGATCGGCCAGATCGTTGAGCGCAACGATCTCCAGCTGCGCCCCGGCCCCGCGCTCATGCAGAGCACGCAGCACGCAGCGACCGATACGGCCATAACCATTGAGGGCGACACGGTAGGGGCGTTTGGACATGGGAGGTCTCGGATGAACCGCAGGGTGGATCACGCTCTATCGATCCACCCTGCGGTGTAAAGGTGGATGCAGGGAACGTCATCCACCCTACGCTATGGCGTCGTTCTCACTTAGGCGTCCAGCAGTTCTTCGGCGGTGGCGACGACGTTGTCGACGGTGAAACCGAATTCCTCGAACAACTGCGCAGCTGGAGCCGACTCACCGAAGCTGGTCATGCCGATGATGCGACCTTCCAGGCCCACATACTTGTACCAGTAGTCGGCATGCGAGGCCTCGATGGCGATACGCGCGCCAACCTGCAGCGGCAGCACGGCCTGCTTGTAGGCGGCGTCCTGCTGGTCGAACACGCTGGTCGACGGCATGGACACCACGCGCACCTTGCGGCCGGCGGCGCTCAGTTTCTCACAGGCGGCCATGGCCAGACCGACTTCCGAACCGGTGGCGATCAGAATCAGCTCCGGCTCACCGTCGCTGTCCTTGAGCACGTAGCCGCCACGTGCGACATCAGCCAGTTGCCGGGCATCGCGAGCCTGGTGCGGCAGGTTCTGACGACTGAACACCAGGGCACTCGGCCCGTCGGCACGCTCGATGGCGTATTTCCAGGCCACGGCGGATTCCACGGCATCGGCCGGACGCCAGGTGTCGAGGTTCGGCGTGCCACGCAGGCTGGCCAGTTGCTCGATCGGCTGGTGGGTCGGGCCGTCCTCGCCCAGGCCGATGGAGTCGTGGGTGAATACGTACAGCACGCGTTTCTTCATCAGCGCGGACATGCGCACGGCGTTGCGCGCGTACTCCATGAAGATCAGGAAGGTCGCGCCGTACGGCACGAAACCGCCGTGCAGGGCGATGCCGTTCATGATCGCGCTCATGCCGAACTCGCGCACGCCGTAGAACATGTAGTTGCCGGCAGCGTCCTCGGCGGACACACCCTTGCAGCCTTTCCACAGCGTCAGGTTGGAGCCGGCCAGATCGGCCGAACCACCAAGGAACTCAGGCAGCAGCGGGCCGAAGGCATTCAGCGCGTTCTGGCTGGCCTTGCGGCTGGCGATGGTCTCGCCCTTCTCGGCGACGTCCTTGATGTAGGCAGCGGCCTTCTCGGCGAAATCGGCCGGCAGCTCACCAGCGATGCGGCGCTTGAACTCGGCGGCCAGTTCCGGATGGGCGGCCGCGTAGGCAGCGAATTTCTCGTTCCAGGCGGCCTCGGCTGCGGCGCCGGCTTCCTTGGCGTCCCACTCGGCGTAGATCTCCGCCGGGACTTCGAACGGGCCATGGTTCCAGCCCAGGTTGGCGCGGGTCAGGGCGATCTCGTCATTGCCCAGCGGTGCGCCGTGGCACTCTTCCTTGCCCTGCTTGTTCGGCGAACCGAAACCGATGGTGGTCTTGCAGCAGATCAGAGTCGGCTGATCCACGCTCTTGCGCGCGGTCTCGATGGCCATCTTGATCTCTTCGGCGTCATGACCGTCGACATTGCGGATCACCTGCCAGCCATAGGCTTCGAAGCGCTTGGGCGTGTCGTCGGTGAACCAGCCCTCGACTTCGCCGTCGATGGAAATGCCGTTGTCGTCGTAGAAGGCGATCAGCTTGCCCAGCCCCAGGGTGCCGGCCAGCGAGCAGACTTCGTGGCTGATGCCCTCCATCATGCAGCCATCACCGAGGAACACGTAGGTGTTGTGGTCGACGATGGTGTGGCCTTCACGGTTGAACTGCGCGCCCAGCACCTTCTCGGCGATGGCGAAACCGACAGCATTGGCGATGCCCTGGCCGAGCGGCCCGGTGGTGGTTTCCACCCCCGGGGTGTAGCCGTACTCCGGGTGACCCGGAGTCTTGCTGTGCAGTTGGCGGAAGTTCTTCAGGTCGTCGATGGACAGGTCGTAGCCGGTCAGGTGCAGCAGCGAGTAGATCAGCATCGAACCATGGCCGTTGGACAGCACGAAGCGGTCACGGTCGGCGAAGCTCGGGTTCTGCGGGTTGTGCTTGAGGTAGTCGCGCCACAGTACTTCGGCGATATCCGCCATACCCATGGGGGCACCGGGGTGGCCGCTGTTGGCTTTCTGCACAGCATCCATGCTGAGGGCACGAATGGCATTGGCTCGCTCACGACGGCTGGGCATCGCTGAATCTCCTACGGGGGCTGCTTCTGAATGAAGGGGGCGAAAAAAGGCACCTATTTTCGCCCAGCCAGGCCCCGCGGGGCAATGACAGATGGTCGTAGAGACAAAATCAGCTCGCCTGCTCGCTCAGAACGCTCACGGCCGGACTGCCCGGCCCGCCCAGGCACGGCGCCTGGAACAGCTCGCCATGCCAGACGCCGGCCAGTGTGCGACTGAACACCAGCGACCACACCGCAGCCAGTTGCACCGCCAGCAGCACGCCGACGAAGGCGAAGAAAGCCAGCCCCGTCAGTGCCTGCAACTCGAAAGTGGCCAGGGCGAAGACTCCCAGCGGAAAGGTGAACCCCCACCAGCCGAGGTTGAACGGCATGTTGTCGCGAATGTAATGACGGGTGAACAGGGTCGCGATCACCAGCCACCACAGCCCTGCCCCCCATAGCGCCAGGCCACCGATCAGCCCGAGATCGCGAGCCAGCTCGGCGGCGCTGGTCAAGGGCGTGCCGGCGAAAGCCAACGGCGCTGCCTGCCCCATGCTCAGCAGCCCCAGACAGCCCGTGGCCAAAGGCCCCAGCGGCAACCAGCTGGTGGCGGCGAAATCGGTATCCGGCAGCTTGTGCAGGGCCAGACGCAGCAGCACCAGGGTGATCAGCGAGAACGCCAGCGACAACGACAGCCCCCACAGCACGAAGCCGGCCACCAGCAGTTGCTGCGCGGCCTGAGCCGGCAGGTGCGGTGCCAGCGCTCCCGCAGTGCTGGCGGCAACTTCCGGTGCGACGATCGGTAGCAGCCAGACCGCCGTGAGTTTCTCCAGGGCATGGTGCTGGCGGGTGAACATCAGATAAGGCACCAGCAAGGCGCCAAGCAGCGCCAGTGCCGCATCCAGCCACCACAGGGCATGTGCCAGCGCGTAAACGCCCTCCCCCCAACGCGGTACACCGAACAGCAACAGCCCCTTGATCAGCACCGCCAGTCCCATGGGAATGGCACCAAGGAACATCGATTGCACCGGGTGCAGCAGCATCGGCCAGAGCGTTTCACGAAACAGCGCAAGGCGTAGCAGGAACAACAGGCTGAACAGCGCGAACAGACCGACGGCGAAGAACCACAGCCCTTCGGCCAGCATCGCCAGACCAGGCAGGTGCCAGGGCAGATGGGCGATCACCAGCGCCAGTACGCCAGTTCCCATGGTCATGGCGAACCAGTTGGGCGTGAAGTGGCGGATGAAGGCGAGCGGCTCGGGCAAACGACTGAATGGGCGCGGCATGAATCGGGTTGTCCCGTGACATGAGTGATGGCGCAAGGTTAAGAATTGGCTTGCCATATTAAAAATACATATTCAGCATTCTATCCATGCCATAAACCTATACAAAGATCATGAACCTTCACCACCTCAAGGTCTTTCTCGCCGTGGCCGAGGCCGGCAGCATCAGTGCTGGAGCGCAACGCCTGCATATCAGCCAGCCAGCGGTCACGCGGGAGATTCGCGACCTCGAGGCCAGCCTCGACCTGCGCCTGTTCGACCGCCTGCCCCGTGGCGTGCAACTGACCGAGGGCGGCCGGCGCCTGCTCGACTACGCACAACGCATCTTCAGCCTGGAGCGTGCTGCGGAGCGCGACCTGCGCGACTTCGCCCAACTGGAACAGGGCGAACTGAACCTGGGCGCCAGCGCCACACTCGGCTCCTACCTGCTGCCACCGTTGATCACCCGCTTTCGCACCCTGCACCCACAGGTGTTCGTCAGCCTGGAAGTGAGCAACACCGACGCCGTGACGCGCCAACTGGACGAAGGCAGCATCAGCCTGGGCTTCGTCGAAGGGCCGTTCAACCGGGGCGATTACGCGCACCGCCTGCTGGCTCGCGACGCCCTGCTACCGGTGGTCGCCCCCCATCACCCATTGGCCAGTGGCGGCCCGTTGCAGGCCGAACGGCTGCTGGACTACCCGCTGTACATGCGCGAACCGGGCTCCGGCGCACGCGTCAGCGTCGAGCAGGCCTACCGCGCCCACGGCCTGGAGCCCCGCGCCGGCATGGCGATCGGCAGCACCGAAGCGCTCAAGCGTCTGCTCGCCGATGGGCAGGGCATTGCCTGGCTGTCGCAGCGGGTGGTGGATCGCGAGCTGGCCAGCGGCAAACTGCGCCATCTGCCGGTACAGGATCTGAAGATCGAGCGCGAGCTGCATGTACTGTGGCGTCTGGGCGCCAGCCTGAGCCCGGCCCCAGCGGCATTTCTGCAGTTGAGCCACGCGCAGGAATGACCGGTCGATCAATATCAAAACTTTTTGATATTGATATTGCTGTATGAAAAATGACCGACTAGACTGCGCCACCATGACCCTGCGCGCATCCCAGCTGGAATTCGACCCCTGTGACGAGCTCGCCGCCCTGTGCAAGGCCGGCGGTGATCCGTTGCGCCTGAACGTCCTGCGTGCCCTGAGCAACGACTCCTTCGGCGTGCTGGAACTGGCACAGATCTTCGCCATCGGCCAGTCGGGCATGAGCCATCACCTCAAGGTTCTGGCCCAGGCCGGCCTGGTCGCCACCCGCCGCGAAGGCAATGCGATCTTCTACCGTCGCGCCCTGCCCAATGGCCGCCTGCACGCCGCACTGCTGGAAGACATCGATGAACTGGCCCTGCCCGGCACCATGCAGGCACGCATCGCCACCGTGCATCAGCAGCGCGCCACCGTCAGCCGCGACTTCTTCACTCGCATGGCCAGCAGTTTCCAGGCTCAGCAGGATCTGATCGCCAGCCTGCCGCAGTACCGCGACAGCCTCCTGGCACTGCTCGACGCCCTGCACTTCGCCCCTGGCTCCACGGCATTGGAGATAGGCCCGGGCGACGGCGCCTTCCTGCCCGAGCTGGCGCGTCGCTTCACGCGCGTCACGGCGCTGGACAACAGCCCGGCCATGCTCGAACTGACCCGCCAACGCTGCGCCGCCGAAGGGCTGGGCAACGTCGAGCTGAAGCTGGCCGACGCCCTGCAGGACGAACATGCTGCCGCCGACTGCGTGGTGCTGAACATGGTGCTGCACCACTTCGCCACCCCGGCAGAGGCCTTCCGCAAGCTGGCCGGACTGGTTGCCCCCGGCGGCAGCCTGCTGCTCAGCGAGCTGTGCAGCCACGATCAGAGCTGGGCACGGGAAGCCTGCGGCGACCTGTGGCTCGGCTTCGAACAGGAAGACCTGGCGCGCTGGGCGATGGCCGCTGGCCTGACGCCCGGCGAAAGCCTCTACATTGGCCTTAAAAACGGCTTTCAGATTCAATTACGGCACTTTGCCAAACCCGATGCGCACAGCGCCTTCAGCCTCCGGCAAGAAAGGAACCGATAGATGAGCGAATATTCCCTGTTTACGTCCGAGTCCGTGTCCGAAGGGCATCCGGACAAGATCGCCGACCAGATTTCCGACGCGGTGCTCGACGCCATCATCGCCCAGGACAAACACGCTCGCGTGGCCGTCGAGACCCTGGTCAAGACCGGCGTGGCCATCGTCGCCGGCGAAGTGACCACCAGCGCCTGGGTCGACCTGGAGCAGATCGTCCGCGACGTGATCTGCGACATCGGCTACACCAGCAGCGACGTCGGTTTCGACGGTGCCACCTGCGGCGTGCTCAACATCATCGGCAAGCAGTCCCCGGACATCAACCAGGGCGTCGACCGCGCCAAGCCGGAAGACCAGGGCGCTGGCGACCAGGGCCTGATGTTCGGCTACGCCAGCAACGAAACCGACGTGCTGATGCCGGCGCCCATCGTACTCTCGCACCGTCTGGTCGAGCGCCAGGCCGAAGCGCGCAAGTCCGGCCTGCTGCCGTGGCTGCGCCCGGATGCGAAGAGCCAGGTCACCTGCCGCTACGAGAACGGCAAGGTCGCGGCCATCGATGCGGTCGTGCTGTCCACCCAGCACAACCCGGAAGTGAAATACGATGACCTGCGCGACGGCGTGATGGAGCTTATCGTCAAGCACGTGCTGCCGGCCGAACTGCTGCACAAGGACACCCAGTTCCATATCAACCCGACCGGCCAGTTCATCATCGGCGGCCCGGTGGGCGACTGTGGCCTGACCGGTCGCAAGATCATCGTCGACAGCTACGGCGGCATGGCCCGTCACGGCGGCGGCGCCTTCTCCGGCAAGGATCCGTCCAAAGTCGACCGCTCGGCCGCCTACGCCGGTCGCTACGTGGCCAAGAACATCGTTGCCGCCGGCCTCGCCGAGCGCTGCGAGATTCAGGTTTCCTACGCCATCGGCGTGGCTCAGCCGACGTCCATCTCGATCAACACCTTCGGCACCCACAAGATCGCCGAAGAGAAGATCATCCAGCTGGTGCGTGACGTCTTCGACCTGCGCCCCTATGCCATCACCCGCATGCTCGACCTGCTGCACCCGATGTATCAGGACACCGCTGCCTACGGCCACTTCGGCCGCACGCCGCAATCGAGAACCGTCGGCGACGACAGCTTCACCACCTTCACCTGGGAACGCACCGACAAGGCTGCCGACCTGCGCGCCGCCGCAGGCCTGTAAGCCTGCCGCAACTCACGCGCGTCCGCGAAAACGCAAAACCGATGCCGGCAACGGCATCGGTTTTTTTTGCCTGCGGACAATCGCTCACCTCGATGCTGCTGGCCTGCAGGTTTCGAAGGTGCCGAAAGCCGCCTCGATGTGCTCACGGCCCAGATAGGTCACGGTGTTGGTCAGTTGCATGACGAAGGGCGCCGCGCCCGGCTGCTCGGTGATCGAATCGAAACGAAGTTGCCGAAGTTCGCCACGCAGCGCCGCAATGAGCTGCGCAGGCTGATCTAGACTTGCCGATACGGCGCTGCATGAAGGCACCGTCAACCGTCGGCCCTCGGGCCACCCGATCGTTCGGAGCAAGGATGCTCGAGATGAAACGCTGGATCGCTCTGCTGCTATTCCCCTTCACGGCTCAGGCCACCGACTGCCCCGATTGGCCCATCGACCACGCCAGGACGGAACTCGCAGCGCTCAGCCAACAGGTATCGCGGTGGGATCACGCCTACCACAACCAGGGCCACTCGCTGGTGGCCGACGAACTCTACGACCAGGCACGCGAACGCCTGCTGGCCTGGCACACATGCTTCCCCGCTGCGCTTGACGCATTACCCGAACCACTGGCCGGCAGCGCGGGGTCAATCGCGCATCCGATCGTACAAACCGGCCTGCGCAAACTGAACGATGCCGCAGTCGTCGAGTGGATCGCCAGCCGTGACGATCTGTGGATTCAGCCCAAGGTCGACGGGGTCGCCGTCACCCTGGTGTACCGCGACGGCGTTCTGCGCCAGGCGATCAGCCGTGGCGACGGACGCCACGGGCAGGACTGGACGATTCGCGCCAGACAGTTGACCGGCATCCCGACTCGACTGCCCGAGCCGCGCGACCTGGTGTTGCAGGGCGAACTTTACTGGCGCCTGGATGACCACACGCAGTCTCGCGATGGCAGCGCAGGTGCCCGAGGCAAGGTGGCAGGAATGATGGCCAGGCAAGCGTTGACCCCACAGGCAGCCAACTCCATCGGCCTGTTCGTCTGGGACTGGCCGGACGGCCCGGCGCAGATGAGCGAACGCCTGCAAACGCTCCACAGACTGGGATTCAGCGACAGCCTGCGCTACACCCGGCCCCTGCATGGTATGGAGGATGCTCGCCGCTGGCGCCGGCACTGGTTCGATGAGGCACTGCCGTTCGCCAGCGATGGCGTGGTTCTGCGTCAGGGTACGAGACCTCCCGGGCAGCGCTGGCGAGCCAAGGCGCCGCGCTGGGCGATTGCCTGGAAATTCCCGGCCAGTCAGGCACTGGCCGTGGTTCAGGCGGTGGATTTCAGCATCGGTCGTAGTGGGTACATCACGCCCATCCTGCGCCTGCAACCGGTCGATCTCGACGAACGACGCATTGGCCGAATCGCACTGAGCTCACTGCAAGCCTGGGAGAAACTGGACATTCGCCCTGGCGACCAGGTGGCGATACGCCTGGCCGGCCTGACCATTCCCCAGCTCGATCAGGTTATCTGGCGTAGCCCGCAGAGACCGACGGTACAGCCCCCTCGGGCAGAGGATTACCATGCGCTGAGCTGCTGGCGCAGCACTCCGGCGTGCCAACAACAGTTTCAGGCTCGCCTGGCGTGGCTCAGCGGCAAACAGGGCCTGGCGCTGGCCGGCGTCGGCCCGACGACCTGGAGCCGCCTGTCCCTTGCCGGCCTGCTCGACTGGCTGGAGCTGGACGCCGAGCAGTTGCAGCGCTTGCCAGGCATCGGCCCGCGTCGTGCAGAACAGTTGCAGCAGACGTTCCGCCAGGCCAGGGACAAACCGTTGCGGCAATGGCTGCGTGCCCTCGGCGCACCAGCGGGGTTCGACAGTGGAGAACTCGCAGACTGGCCGAGCCTGATCGGGCGCCAACGAGACGACTGGCTGCGTCAGCCGGGCATCGGCCACAAGAGCGCCGATCGTCTGCTGGCGTTCTTCAGTCATCCCGAGGTACGGCACCTGGGCATGCAGTTGCAACAGGCGGGCGTCATCGCTTTCCAGCCCGGTGAAAATTCACCGCGTGGCTGATCCTGATCAGTGAATGGCGAATTGGTACCGAACCTCGCGCACCAACCAGGGTCATTTCGAGATACACACCCACGAGGAGAGATCATGATTCGCCAAACCACCTTGCTCGGCCTGCTGCTGGTGGCCGGGCTGAACGCCACACCGGTTCTGGCTGCCGAACCCGACAAGGGTTGCGCCAACAAGCGCCAGGTCATCGAAGAGAAGATCGAAGCGGCCCGCCAGAGCGGCAATGCGCACGAACTGGAAGGACTGCAGAAGGCACTGGGCAACGTCGAAGCCCATTGCGACGACGCCACCCTGCACAGAGAGCGCCTGGCCAGCGTCGAGGAGGCTCGCCAGGAAGTGCAGGAACGCGAGATGGATCTGCGCGAAGCCATGGGCAAGGGCGACCAGGAGAAGATCGCCAAGCGTCAGGCCAAGCTGACCGAATCACGCGCCGAACTGGAGCAGGCCGAGGCCGAAGCGCGGGCCGATCAGTAAGCGCGGAAAGCCTTGTGGCAAGCCTCGCAGCTGTCCTCGACAGCCTGCACGGCAGGCTCGAGCTCGGCCCGACGCAGCGGCGGCGCTGTGGTGGCCTGCACCAGCGCGGCCGTGGCCTGCTCCAGATCGCGGGCCATCTTCTGAAACTGTTCCTGACGCAGCCAGACCTCCGGGTTGGCCTTGCTGCGCTCGTCATCCGCCACCGACGGGAAATGCTGCCAGGGCTCGCGTGACAACCGATCCAGCTCGGCGGCACCAGCAATGAAACCGGCTTCGTCATAAGGGATACGGCCGCGCAGCATTCCACCGAGGTCTTCGCTGACCTTGAGCATCTCCTTGAACAGCGCCTGACGCTTGCCCAGCGGCGAATTGGGGTCGACCCCACCACAGGCGGCCAGAGTCAGGCAGACGCAGGTGAGCAACAGGAGTTTCTTCAAGGTCATCGACACGACTTCCGGGCGACAGGGGGCCGCCAGTATCGCGGCTCGCCTCCACCTGGCCAAGCGACCTCTTGTCACAACGGCTGTATTTCGCGCTCGCCAGTCAGCCGGGGTTCAGGTACGAAAACGCCCCAGCTGGGTATTGAGTTGCTGCACCTCGTCGTGAATCTGCGCGCTGACCTGCACCACGCTTTCGGTCTCGCCCTGGCTGCGCTCGGCCAGGCTGGAAATGTGCGTCACGCGCTGATCGATCTCCTGCGCGACCTGGCTTTGCTGCTCGGCGGCCGTGGCGATCTGTGCATTCAGGGCATTGATGCCATCCACCGCCCCGACGATGGTTTCCAGTGCGTTGCTGGCCTGGCGGATATGGCTGAGGTTGTCGTCGGCCAGGGTCGCACTCTGCTGCATCGCCAGCACCGCATCACGAGCACCGCCCTGCAGACGCTGGATGATCGCCTGGATTTCGCCGGTGGATTGCTGGGTACGACTCGCCAGAGTGCGCACCTCGTCGGCTACCACCGCAAAACCGCGTCCGGCCTCCCCTGCGCGCGCCGCCTCGATGGCCGCATTGAGCGCCAGCAGGTTGGTCTGCTCGGCGATGCCGGTGATCACCTCCAGCACCTTACCGACGCCACTGGTTTCGGCCTCCAGGCGCTGCACCTGCTCGCCGCTGCGGCGCAACTGCTCGACCAGCTCGGCGATCTGCGCAGCACTGCGCTGTACCACGTGCCGGCCGCTCTGTGCGCAGCCATCGGCACTGCGCGCCGACTCGGCGGCATGGGCGGCGTGACGCGCCACCTCGGCCACGGTGGCGCTCATTTCGTTCATCGCGGTGGCCACCTGGTCGAGATCCTCGTACTGGCGGCGCACGCCGTCACCCGCCGATCGTGCGGCGCCGACCACGCTGCCGACGTGCTCCTCCGTGCGCTCGCCACTGTGCTTCACCTCGGCCAGCAAGCCTCGCACCTGCTCCTGCATGCGGTTGTAGCCGGCGAAGATCCGGCCGATCTCGTTGTCACCGTGCTGACCGTCCAGGGCACGGGTGAAGTCACCCGAACCGACCCGGGTCAGCGCCCCCTCCACCGCGTTGAGGTTGTGCATCAGCGGCCGCAGGCCGAACTGGCGTCCCAGCACCACCAGCGCCAGGATGCCCAGCACACAACCGAACGCCAGCCACATCTGGCGCCGCTGGCTGCCTTCGGCATGATTCGCCATCAAACCGACGGCCTGGTTCATTTCCCGCAGCAACTCGACCGACTGCTGCTCCAGTGCCTTGAGGTCTACGGCCGAGTCGCCTGCGACCATACGCTGCAACTGAACACGAAAGCCCTGCCAGAGACCGCCGACCTTGTTCATCTGCGCCTGCACGTTCGGCTCGGCAATGGCGCTGATATTGCGCACGGCATTACCGCTCAACAGGTCGCGATGGGCGGCGTCGAACTGCGCCATGGTCGCCTCGAGGGTAGCAGGCGGCAGCACGCCCTCACGCAACAACAGGGCTTCCTTGGTCATTTTCTGGCTGAGCATGCGCTGTGCGCCGGCAACGTTGATCGTCTCCGGCGACACCGACATGCTCAGGTACAGCGCCACCGAAGCGACCACCGCGAGCAGGAACATCAACGCGTAGGAGAACAGGAACTGCTGATTCAGTGTGCGCAGGCCAATGGCGCTGAGCAGTCGATCGAAAAAGGCTGTGACGAACATGACGGACTCCCGGGCAGTCGGCGGGAATCCCCGCCAAATGACCGAGAGCAAGCAAGATCACGGCCAGCAGTCAGGCGTCTTGCGCGTCGTTCCTGCACGCCAATCGCACCAGAACAGGGCGACGACCGATCGGTCACGCGCCATTTCGGCTCGGCGTGCGTGCTGCCGCTTACGCAGAGACCACGAACAGGGCCACGATCAACCCCATGCCGGCGAACCACACCAGCGAACGCAGCGGCCCCCAGTCAGCCAGGTAGCAGATGAAATACAACAGGCGGCTGATGATGAAGGCCACGGCCAGCTGATCGAGCAGCACCTGCTCGGCGCCGCCAGCCTGATGCGCGATGATCACCGCCGCCGCGAACGCCGGGGTGACCTCGAAGCCATTGAGCTGGGCGTTGTTGGCGCGTTTGCGCCAGCCTTCCAGCGTGCCGAGAAATGCCCGTGGATCCTGATTGGCGCGCGGCCCGTAACCAGGACCGAGAAACTTGGCGGTGGCGGTGCCCAGATAAGGCAGAACGATGGCGATCAGTACGCACCAGTAGGCGAGGGTCATGGCATGGCTTCACGGCTGAGATCGGGAGGCCAAGCGTGAGCGAGCGCCACGTTCGCCGTCGATGGCCGTATCCGCCGATGATGCCGGCGCTTCGGCCAAGTCTGCTGCGATCCGCGCCAGCTCGACTCACGCCTTGAAGCGATCCCTGGCGTAGGTGATCGCGGTCTTGCCATGCGGCGCCGGCAGGCCATCCTCGCCGAGATTGACGAACACCAGCTTGTCGATGGTCAGGATGCTCTTGCGAGTCACCTTGTTGCGCACTTCGCAACGCAGCGTGATGGAGGTGCGACCGAATTCGGTGGCGGTGATGCCCAGCTCGATGATGTCGCTCTGGCGCGCCGAGCTGACGAAATTGATCTCGGAGATGAATTTGGTCACCACGCGCTGGTTGTCGAGCTGGACGATGGCATAGATCGCCGCCTCCTCGTCGATCCACTTCAGCAGGCTGCCACCGAACAGGGTGCCGTTGGGGTTGAGGTCTTCGGGCTTGATCCACTTGCGGGTGTGGAAGTTCATGCAGTGTCCTCCGTGCCAGATGAGGCCCCATGATGCGCCGACACCGCTGCGCTTGTCGTGGCACGGCTGGCTATGACCGCCATAGTCGCTCAAATGCGACGGAAAGCCTTGGGCTGCGCTTCGCACACGGCTATAATTCGCAGGTTTCACGCGACCGGCACCGCTCCGGTCGCTCCCGCCACCTGTCCGAGGGGCGCTGCAGCAGGGCAACCTGTCAGGCTCGGATGGGGCGTTAACCATACGCATCAACGGCGCCCATTCGCAGACAACGAATGGAGTGCTATTGCATGTCTTTCAGTGATTTCAAAGTCGCCGACATTTCCCTGGCCGACTGGGGCCGCAAAGAGCTGATCATCGCCGAATCCGAGATGCCGGCATTGATGGGCCTGCGTCGCAAGTACGCCGCCAGCCAGCCGCTGAAGGGCGCGAAGATCCTCGGCTGCATCCACATGACCATCCAGACCGGCGTACTGATCGAGACACTCACCGCCCTGGGTGCCGAAGTGCGCTGGTCGAGCTGCAACATCTTCTCCACCCAGGATCAGGCCGCCGCCGCCATCGCCGCCGCCGGCATCCCGGTATTCGCCTGGAAGGGCGAAACCGAGCAGGAGTACGAGTGGTGCATCGAGCAGACCATCCTCAAGGATGGCCAGCCGTGGGATGCCAACATGGTGCTGGACGACGGCGGTGACCTGACCGAAATCCTGCACAAGAAATACCCACAGATGCTCGAACGCATCCACGGCATCACCGAAGAGACCACCACCGGTGTGCACCGCCTGCTCGACATGCTCAAGGCCGGCACCCTGAAAGTCCCGGCGATCAACGTCAACGACGCCGTGACCAAGAGCAAGAACGACAACAAGTACGGCTGCCGCCACAGCCTCAACGACGCCATCAAGCGCGGCACCGACCACCTGCTGTCGGGCAAGCAGGCGCTGGTCATCGGCTACGGTGACGTGGGCAAGGGCTCGGCCCAGTCGCTGCGTCAGGAAGGCATGATCGTCAAGGTTTCCGAAGTCGACCCGATCTGCGCCATGCAGGCCTGCATGGACGGCTTCGAGCTGGTTTCGCCGTACAGGAACGGCCTCAACGACGGTACCGAGGCGAGCATCGACGCCGCACTGCTGGGCAGGATCGATCTGATCGTCACCACCACCGGTAACGTCAACGTCTGCGATGCCAACATGCTCAAGGCCCTGAAGAAGCGCGCCGTGGTGTGCAACATCGGCCACTTCGACAACGAGATCGATACCGCCTTCATGCGCAAGAACTGGGCATGGGAGGAGGTCAAGCCGCAGGTGCACAAGATCCACCGCACCGGTGCGGGCAGCTTCGATCCGGCCAACGACGACTACCTGATCCTGCTGGCCGAAGGCCGTCTGGTGAACCTGGGCAACGCCACCGGTCACCCGAGCCGCATCATGGATGGCTCCTTCGCCAACCAGGTACTGGCGCAGATCTTCCTGTTCGAGCAGAAGTTCGCCGACATGTCGGCCGAGAAGAAGGCCGAGCGCCTGACCGTCGAAGTGCTGCCGAAGAAGCTCGACGAGGAAGTCGCACTGGAAATGGTCAAAGGCTTCGGTGGCGTGGTCACCCGGTTGACCCAGCAGCAGGCCGAGTACATCGGCGTGTCCGTGGAAGGCCCGTTCAAGCCCGATACCTACCGCTACTGACGCGCAAGGTGGATAAGCCCCAGGCTTATCCACCGCCAACTTCCCGCATGGTGGATGCAAGAGCGCCATCCACCCTACGTCTCCAAGGCTAGAAATCCTATGAGCCAAGAACGCCGCTACAGCTTCGAGTTCTTCCCCACCAAGACCGAAGCCGGGCATGAAAAACTGATGGAAGTAGCGCGTCAGCTGGCGACCTACAAACCCGATTTCTTCTCCTGCACCTATGGTGCCGGCGGCTCGACCCGCGATCGCACCGTCAACACCGTGCTGCAACTCGACGGCGAAGTGAAGGTGCCCACCGCCCCCCACCTGTCCTGCGTCGGCGACAGCAAGGCAGAGCTGCGCGAGTTGCTCGACCTGTACAGGAACGCCGGCATCAAACGCATCGTCGCTCTGCGCGGTGACCTGCCGTCGGGCATGGGCATGGCCAGTGGCGAGTTGCGCTACGCCAACGAACTGGTCGAGTTCATCCGCACCGAAACGGGCGACCACTTCCACATCGAGATTGCCGCCTACCCGGAGATGCATCCGCAGGCGCGCAACTTCGAGGACGACATCGCCAACTTCGTGCGCAAGGCCAAGGCCGGCGCCGACAGCGCCATCACCCAGTATTTCTTCAACGCCGACAGCTATTTCCATTTCGTCGAGCGCGTGCGCAAGCTGGGCGTGGACATCCCCGTGGTGCCCGGCATCATGCCGATCACCAACTACAGCAAGCTGGCGCGCTTCTCCGACGCCTGCGGTGCGGAAATCCCGCGCTGGGTGCGCAAGCAACTGGAAGCCTATGGCGATGATGCCGACAGCATTCGCGCCTTCGGCGAGCAGGTGATCAGCGAAATGTGCGAACGCCTGCTGCAAGGTGGCGCTCCGGGTCTGCACTTCTATAGCATGAACCTGGCCGGCCCCAGCCTGGCCATCTGGAACAACCTCAAGCTGCCGCACCAGAGCCGCTGATTCACGGGCGGCCTCTTAGAACCCGTTCACGATCTGCTGCGCGTTGGCCTGGCGTCGTTGAAAACACCCTGGATCGCCAGCCCGGTCAAAATGCTCATTTACAGCCCGTAAACTGCATTTTCTCAGGTGTTTTTACCTGGCCAGGCTCTAGCTCGCAGGATCGTGAACAGGTTCTGAGCCCGCCTGCCTCCTCTCCCGCCTTGCCGCCGAAGGATCGCCTGCCATGCTCAAACGCTCCAAGATCAACGCCTCAGTCAGCCCCAAGGGCAGCCTGGAAACACTCTCGCAACGAGAAGTGCAGCAATTGCGCGAAACCGGCTCCGGCAGCGTTTATCGCCTGTTTCGCCAGTGCGCTCTGGCGATTCTCAACACCGGCTCGCACAGCGACAACGCCAAGACCATCCTCGAGGCCTACCCTGACTTCGAGGTGAAGATTCACCAGCAGGATCGTGGCATCCGCCTGGAACTGATCAATGCGCCGGCGGACGCTTTCGTCGACGGCGAGATGATCGCCAGTACCCGCGAGATGCTCTTCAGCGCCCTGCGCGACATCGTCTACACGCAGAGCGAGCTGGAGAACAAGCGCATCGACCTGGACAGCTCCGAAGGCATCACCGACTACGTATTCCACCTGCTGCGCAACGCCCAGACCCTGCGCAGCGGCGTGGAACCGAAGATGGTGGTGTGCTGGGGCGGCCACTCGATCAGCACCGAAGAATACAAGTACACCAAGAAGGTCGGCCACGAACTGGGCCTGCGCGGTCTGGACATCTGCACCGGCTGCGGCCCGGGCGTGATGAAGGGGCCGATGAAGGGCGCCACCATCAGCCATGCCAAGCAGCGCAACCTCAAGGGACGCTATCTGGGGCTGACCGAGCCGGGCATCATCGCCGCCGAGGCGCCGAACCCCATCGTCAACGAGCTGGTGATCCTGCCGGACATCGAGAAACGCCTGGAAGCGTTCGTGCGCGTCGGCCACGGCATCATCATCTTTCCGGGTGGCGCCGGTACGGCAGAAGAGTTTCTCTACCTGCTGGGCATCCTCACCCACCCGGACAACCGGGATCTGCCCTTCCCGGTGATTCTCACCGGCCCGAAGAGCGCCGGCCCGTACCTGCAGCAACTGCACGATTTCATCGGCGCGACCCTGGGCGAGGCGGCGCAGCAGCGTTATCGCATGATCGTCAACGACCCGGCCGAAGTCGCACGCGAGATGGCCACGGGCATCAAGACGGTGCGTCAGTTCCGCCGTGAGCGCAACGACGCCTTCCACTTCAACTGGCTGCTGAAGATCGACGAAAGCTTCCAGCACCCGTTCGAACCGACTCACGACGCCATGGCCAGCCTCAATCTGACCCGCGAGCAGCCACTGCATCACCTGGCCGCCAACTTGCGGCGTGCGTTCTCCGGCATCGTCGCCGGCAACGTCAAGGAGAACGGCATCCGCCTGATCGAGGAGCACGGCCCCTACGAGATTCGCGGCGAAGCGACCATCATGCGTCCACTGGATCGTCTGCTGCACGCCTTCGTCGAGCAGCATCGCATGAAGCTCCCGGGCGGCAGCGCCTATGAGCCCTGCTACCGCGTGATCGACTGAGGTCGGACAGGGCACACGTCAACGGCAGGACCACTGATCTGGCGCACGACCATCCTTCCAGCGCCAGATCATCGCCAGTCTGTTGCCGTGTTGCTTCGCCACCGAACACGCCAGCTCGTGAACCAACCGACAGGCTGGTAGCTGCGCAAGCCATCAGCTCTGTTATACTCGGGACTTCCCGCCAGGCTTGCGCCCGGATGCTAGCTCCCAGAAGCCAGCAGTACCGGACGGGATCATGCGCCCCACGTGTGATTCAAGCCAGGCAATATCACCCCATAGGGCCACGCCCTCACTACGTACAGGATTGCCCATGTCCTTTGCTTCCCTCGGTCTCTCCGAGGCTCTAGTCCGTGCGATCGAATCCGCCGGCTACACCCAGCCCACTCCAGTGCAACAGCGGGCCATTCCCGCCGTGTTGCAAGGTCGCGATCTCATGGTGGCGGCCCAGACGGGCACGGGTAAGACTGCGGGCTTCGCCCTGCCGATTCTCGAACGCCTGTTCCCGGCCGGTCATCCCGATCGCGAACAGCGCCACGGCCCGAAACAACCGCGCGTGCTGGTGCTGACCCCCACCCGCGAACTGGCCGCCCAGGTGCACGACAGCTTCAAGATCTATGCACGTGACCTGAAATTCGTCAGCGCCTGCATCTTCGGTGGCGTCGGCATGAACCCGCAGGTTCAGGCACTGGCCAAGGGCGTTGACGTCCTCGTCGCCTGCCCGGGCCGTCTGCTCGACCTGGCCGGCCAGGGCAGCGTCGATCTGTCCCATGTGGAAATCCTGGTGCTGGACGAAGCCGACCGCATGCTCGACATGGGCTTCATCCACGATGTGAAGAAGGTGCTGGCTCGCCTGCCGGCGCAACGCCAGAACCTGCTGTTCTCGGCGACCTTCTCCAAGGACATCACCGACCTCGCCGGCAAGCTGCTGCACAATCCCGAGCGCATCGAAGTCACACCACCGAACACCACGGTCGAGCGTATCGAGCAGCGCGTATTCCGCCTGGCCGCCAGCCACAAGCGTGCCCTGCTCGCCCACCTGATTACTCAGGGCGCCTGGGAACAGGTGCTGGTGTTCACCCGTACCAAGCACGGTGCCAACCGCCTCGCCGAGTACCTCGACAAGCATGGCCTTCCGGCCGCTGCGATCCATGGCAACAAGAGCCAGAACGCACGCACCAAGGCACTGGCCGACTTCAAGGCGAACAAGGTACGCATCCTCGTCGCCACCGACATCGCCGCACGCGGCCTGGACATCGATCAATTGCCGCACGTGGTCAACTTCGAGCTGCCCAACGTCGAGGAAGATTACGTCCACCGCATCGGCCGTACTGGTCGTGCCGGGCGTAGCGGTGAGGCCATCTCCCTGGTTGCGCCGGACGAGGAGAAGCTGCTCAAGAGCATCGAGCGCATGACCAAGCAGAAGATCCCGGACGGCGATCTGATGGGGTTCGATGCCAGCACCGTGGAAGCGGAGCGCCCGGAAGTACGCGAGCCACGCCAACCACGTGGTGCCGGGCAGAAGAAGCAGAAGACCGAAGGTGCCGACAAGCCCAAGGGCGAGCGCCACAGCGGTGGCCGCAAGGACAAGGGCAAGGATGGCGGCAAGGAGCAGAAAGCCAAGCCGCAAGGCCAGAACCGCCGGGGTCAGAACCCGCGCAGCAACGCCCAGGGCTCGGCCGCAGCAGCGGCTCCCTCGTTGCCGCCAGATCGCGATCCCGAGGAGTTTCTCGACGACGATATCGACAATTTCGGCAACCGTGTCGACTATGTCAGCCCGAACCAGAACAAGCAGCAGGGTCGCGGCCGTCGCGCCGGCGGTGCACCGGGCAATGGCGCGGCGCCCCAGGGCCAACGCCAGAACAACAAGGCTCCGCGCAACAGCAATGGTGGCGGCAACGGCAGCAACAAGAATCGTCGCCAGGGCGGCGGACAAGGCGGCCAGGGTGGCGGCCAGGGCCGCAACGGCGGCAATCGTGGTCGTGGACGCCAGACCACTGACGGGCGCATCACTTCGCTCGATCGTGACGAGTTGCCACGCTCTGAAGCTGCCGTACGCAACCCGCGCGAAAAGCAGCCGATCATCGTCCACAAGAGCTCGCGCCTGGATCGCTTCCCCACGGCCGAGCAGCTCGACGAGTTGAGCAACAACTCCCGCCCGCGTGGCGAGAAACCGGCACTGCTCACGCGCAACCGCGACGAGTAAGACTCCACCGCCAACGAAAACGCCGCCCAATGGGCGGCGTTTTCGTTATTGCCGGTATAGAGAAGATGAACGGCTAAACAGCCCTCTCCCGCCCTACGGGCACGCCCCTTCGCCCCATAAATGGGGGCGGGTCGTCAGAGGGCCGTAAACGGCCGCCTTCCTTACTGACGAATACCTTCGACCGAGATGATCAGCTCGACGGTTTCCGAAGCCGGGCCGAGATCCATGGCGATGTCGAAGTCCTTCAGCTTCAGGGTGGTGGTGCCTTCGAAGCCGGCACGGTAGCCGCCCCACGGATCCTTGCCTTCGCCGATGAACTTGGCAGCGATCACCACCGGCTTGGTCACGCCGTTGAGGGTCAGGTTGCCGGTGACGTCAGCGGTGCCTTCGCCAGTGGACTTGACCGACGTGGACTCGAAGGTCGCGGTGTCATGCTTGCTCGCGTTGAGGAAGTCAGCGCTACGGATGTGCTTGTCGCGCTCGGCGTGATTGGTGTCGACGCTGGCGGTCTTCAGGGTCACGCTGACCTTGCTTGCCTCGGGCTTGGCGGCATCGAAGCTGAACTTGCCGTCGAAATCCTTGAAGGTACCGTACAGCCAGCTGTAGCCCAGGTGGCTGATCTTGAAGTTGACGAAAGCGTGCTGGCCTTGCTTGTCGATGACGTAGTCGGCGGCCATGGCCTGGCCACCGATCAGAGCCGAGCCCAGAACCAGTGCAGCGAGGGTGTTCTTCAACATGGGGAGTTCTCCTTGCGAGGTTGTCGATCTAGATGGGCATTGGCCCTGGTTTGCAATGCTTCAGCGCCCGAACATCCGCAGCAGGGTGCTGTCGCGGTCGATGAAATGGTGTTTGAGTGCCGCCAGGCCATGCAGGCCGGCGAAAATCACCAGCCCCCAGGCCAGGTATTCATGAATCGCCCCGGCGATGTCTTCCTGCTGCGGGATGCCGGTCAGGGTCGCCGGCACGCTGAACAGACCGAACACCTCGATGCCGCGGCCATCGGCGGTGGAAATCAGATAGCCGGAGATCATCACGCCGAACAGGCCGAGATAGAGCACGCCATGCCCCAGCTTCGAGGCCAGGCGAGTGAGCTGACCGTGACTGGCCAGCGCAGTCGGGGCCGGGTTGAACAGGCGCCAAAGCACACGCAGCAGCATCACGGCGAACAACAGGATACCGATGCTCTTGTGCAGATCCGGCGCGCTCTGGCGCCAGGGGTCGTAGTAGCCAAGCCCCACCATCCAGAAGCCAAGGGCGAACAGACCGAATACGGCCAGCGCCACCAGCCAGTGCAGCAGCACGCTGACCAGACCATAACGAGCAGAGGTATTGCGCCATTGCATGGAGGGGTTCCCTGATTCATTTTCCGAGCAAGACTAACGGCAAATATATCGATTTAAAGCGGAAAATTTCGCTATGAAACATCGAGAAATGCGATATCTCGCTCGAGATATCTTGAGTGGACGAATTGAGTGCCTCGGCGCTACAGCAAAGTTCGCCACGGCTGGTACAGACGGCATATTACGCCAGACCAACGGTATCGGCGGCGTCTCGCTCGCCGCTTCTGGTAGGCTGTGCCGCCGAACACTGGGAGCTTTCTCATGAGCCTGAACGACCACTGGATGCAACGCGACCTCGACGTGTTGTGGCACCCCTGCACCCAGATGAAGGATCACGAGCGTCTGCCGCTGGTGGCGATTCGCAAGGCCAGCGGCGTATGGCTGGAAGACTTCGACGGCAAACGCTACCTGGATGCGGTCAGCTCCTGGTGGGTCAATGTCTTCGGCCACGCCAACCCGCGCATCAATGCCCGTATCCGCGATCAGCTGGAGAATCTCGAGCACGTCATGCTCGCCGGTTTCACCCATCAGCCAGCCATCGAACTGTCCGAACGTCTGGTGCAGATCACCCCCCCCGGCCTGAACAAGGTGTTCTACGCCGACAACGGCTCCTCGGGCATCGAGGTGGCGCTGAAGATGAGCTTTCACTATTGGCTCAACACGGGGCAGACGGACAAGAAGCGTTTCATCACGCTCAGCAACAGTTACCACGGAGAGACAGTGGCAGCGATGTCGGTCGGCGACGTGTCGCTGTTCACCGATACCTACAAACCGCTGCTGCTCGACACCATCAAGGTGCCCAGCCCGGACTGCTACCTGCGTCCGCAAGGCATGAGCTGGGAAGATCATTCGCGTGCCATGTTCGCCCACATGGAGCAGACGCTGGCCGCGCACCACCATGAAGTGGCCGCCGTGATCGTCGAGCCGCTGATCCAGGGGGCCGGTGGTATGCGCATGTATCACCCGATCTACCTGAGGCTGTTGCGCGAGGCCTGTGACCGCTACGGCGTACACCTGATACATGACGAGATAGCCGTCGGCTTCGGCCGTACCGGTACGATGTTCGCCTGCGAGCAAGCCGGCATCAAACCCGACTTCCTGGTGCTGTCCAAAGCGCTCACCGGTGGTTACCTGCCGATGGCAGCCGTCCTCACCACGGACGACGTCTACGCGGCTTTCTACGACGACTACGCTACCCTGCGCGCCTTCCTTCATTCGCACACCTATACCGGCAACCCGCTGGCCTGCGCCGCCGCCCTGGCCACGCTGGACATCTTCCGCGACGACGACGTGATCGAGCGCAACAAGGCCCTGTCCGCACGCATGGCCAGCGCAACCTCGCACCTGGTCGATCACCCGCATGTCGCCGAGGTGCGCCAGACCGGTATGGCGCTGGCCATCGAGATGGTGCAGGACAAGGCCACCAGAACCGCCTACCCCTGGCAGGAACGGCGCGGGCTGCGCGTTTACCAGCATGCACTGGAGCGTGGCGCGCTGCTGCGCCCGTTGGGCAGCGTGGTGTACTTCCTGCCGCCTTACGTGATCACCCCGGGGGAAATCGACTTTCTCGCCGAGGTCGCCAGCGAAGGCATCGATATCGCCACACGCACTTCCAGCAGTGTGGCAGTGGACAATCGTTATCCCGATCATCGCGATCCGGGCTGAGTCGGGAACGGTGCACACGGCGTACCCTGCGGATAGAATTCGCGCCTCTGTTCAAGGTTGGTAAAGCCATGCGTCTGTCCCGCTTCTTCATCGACACTCCGCTCTCCCTCGGTCAGCACGAGCTGCCCGAGGCGCAGGCCCACTACATAGGCCGCGTGCTGCGTCATGCTGTGGGCGATGCCGTGCAACTGTTCGACGGCAGCGGCAGGGAATACCTGGGCGAGTTGATCGAAGTCGGCAAGAAGAACGTCCGTGTCGAACTGCGTGAGGCCATCGACGGCCTGGCAGAATCACCGCTGCGTATCCATCTGGGCCAAGGCCTGTCACGTGGTGAACGCATGGACTGGGCGATCCAGAAGGCCACCGAGCTGGGCGTCGCGGAAATCACCCCCATCGTCTCGTCGCGTTGCGAAGTGCGCCTGAAGGACGAGCGCGCCGACAAGCGCATGGCTCACTGGCGCCAGGTGGCAATCAGCGCCTGCGAACAATGTGGTCGATCGGTTGTACCGCTTATCAATCCGCCGCTGGAGCTGGACGCCTGGCAGCAACGGATCGAGAGCGATCTGAAGCTGGTGCTGCACCCGGAAGCCGCTCCACTGCAAAGCCACACGAAGCCTGGCACTCTGGCGATCCTGATCGGGCCGGAGGGCGGACTGAGCGAGGAAGAGGTGGCGCAGGCGCTGAGGAGTGGCTTTCATGCTGCCCGCCTGGGATCGCGTGTACTGCGCACGGAAACTGCCCCGGTGGTCGCGCTGAGTATCGCCCAGCAGTTATGGGGCGATCTGCAGGCGTAGGATGTCGCGTTGATGTAACAAAATGCGACCTTGAAAGATTGCAAGCAGAGCAGTCTTTGTCATTCTCTGCGCGCCTCTTGCACGACCTGCCCTACCGGCAAACCGTGCTTGACCCAGTTCGACACTCTTACGGTGTCGTTCTCCCCCTCGAATAACAATCAAGAGGCTTGAGCACCGCCCAAAAAGCGAACTCATGCCCAGGAGCATTGCATGAACGAACTGGTCTCCACCCTCAATGGGTATGTCTGGAGCTCGGCGCTGATTTACCTGTGTCTCGGCGTCGGCCTCTATTTCTCCTTGCGTGGTCGCTTCCTTCAGGTTCGCCACTTCAGGGAAATGATTCGTCTGATGTTCACCGGCAAGACCGATGAACATGGCATCACCTCCTTCCAGGCACTGACCATGACCCTTGCTGGCCGCGTGGGTACCGGCAACATCGCCGGTGTGGCCACCGCCATCACCTTCGGCGGCCCTGGCGCCGTATTCTGGATGTGGATGGTGGCGTTCCTCGGCGCCAGCTCGGCGTTCATCGAGTCCACCCTCGGCCAGGTCTACAAGGAGAAACTCAACGGCGAATACCGCGGTGGCCCTGCGTTCTACATCGAGCGTGGCCTTGGTCTGAAGTGGTACGCCTGGCTGTTCGCGATCGTCACCGTGTTCGCCTGCGGTCTGCTGCTGCCTGGCGTACAGGCCAACTCCATCGCCTCCAGTGCACAGACCGCATTCGGCATTGAACCCACGGTCACCGCCGCTCTGCTGGCCATCATGCTCGGCATGATCATTTTCGGCGGCGTGAAGCGCATCGCCCACTTCACCCAGGTGGTCGTACCCTTCATGGCACTGGGCTACATCCTGGTCGCCCTGGTGATCATTCTCCTGCACATCGATCAACTGCCCGGTGTGATGGCTCTGATCTTCAAGAGCGCATTCGGCCTTGAAGCCGGTTTCGGTGCCATCGTCGGCCTGGCCATCCAGTGGGGCGTGAAGCGCGGCGTCTACTCCAACGAAGCCGGTCAGGGCACCGGCCCGCATGCCTCCTCCGCTGCCGCAGTCAGCCATCCGGTCAAGCAGGGCCTGGTTCAGGGCTTCTCGGTGTACATCGACACCCTGTTCGTCTGCTCCGCCACCGCCTTCATGCTGCTGATCACCGGTCAGTACAACGTGCAGGCGCCGGACGGCACTCCGCTGTTCACGGGCATCGCCGGTGTCGCCGCAGGCCCGGGTTACGTCCAGACCGCCATGGAAAACGTGATGCCGGGCTTCGGTAACGCATTCGTCGCCATCGCCCTGTTCTTCTTCGCGTTCACCACCATCCTGGCGTACTACTACATCGCCGAAACCAACATCGCCTACATCAACCGCAAGGTGAAACGCCCCATCCTCACCCTGCTGCTGAAGTTCGGCATCATCATCGCTACCGTTTACGGCACCGTGCGCAGCGCCACCGTAGCCTGGGATCTGGGTGACCTGGGTGTGGGCCTGATGGCCTGGCTCAACATCATCGCCATCGTGCTGATGCACAGAATTGCCTACAAATGCCTCAAGGACTACGAGCAACAGCAGGCTCAGGGCAAGGATCCGGTGTTCGACCCCGTGAAGCTCGGCATCAAGAATGCCGATTACTGGACCAACGACCCGGCAGCAATCAGTCTACGAGCCGAGCAGAACAAAGACCTGCAAGGCGACGAGGTAGCGCAGCCACGCAGTTGATCGCCAGAGCGTCAAGCGAGCCCCGGCAGGAACGCCGGGGCATCCACACCCTGCAAGGAGTTCGCTCTTGCAGGGTGTTTTCGTTTCAGGGGGGGGAATCATGCACTGCGCGTTGCGCGGGGATAACAGCCTGAACGATGAGCGGCAGGGATCAGGCACCGTCAGCACCCGATGACGGCATCCGAAGCGTCAGATCAACCCGGCATCGGCCAGCAGTTGCTCCAGCCCGACCAGATCCGGAATGCGCACCACGTCTTCACCAACACGCGCGGCCCCCAGTTCCAGCGGCGCCAGCTCGACATCCGCAGCCGCCAGGTCGCTGCCAACCTTCAGGGAACGCGGAATACCCTGCACCAGCAAGGCGATGAACTTGACCTTGGGACGCCCACCGAGGGCGTTGATCACCACGACCCGAGCACCATTGGCCACTTGGGTCTGGCCACCACTGGCCGCTTCGAAGGACAGCAACGGCAGGCGCAGATCACGCCAGGCGATCTGGCCGAGGAACCAGTCCGGAGTACCTTCGCTGAGCTGTGGGGCACGGTAGGGAATCAGCTCGGCCACCGCCACGTTGGGCAGCAGCAGGGTGCGGTCGGCCAGCGGAATCAGAAGGCCCGTAAGGCTGGCGGCACTGTTCTGGGTGGCGACGGCTTGGCTCATGAAAATGTCCTATACGGGCCAGTGGCCCTGTCAGCTGCAGTTTTCCGCAAGATGATTGACCAGCGCCACGGCCAGCTCGCGTGGATCGGCGCTGAAACTGCTGTAGCCTCCTTCGCGCAAACTGTCCGGCATGCTCGGGCTGACGCAGCTGTCGGCACGCTGGGTCCAGATCACCCCACCCTGGCGTTTGACGTAGGCGGCTGCGGCGCTGCCGTCGCTGCCCATGCCACTGAATGCGATGACCCCACACTGGGCACCGAACTGTTGCGCCAGGTTGAGCATCATCTGGTCGATGGACGGGCTATAGGGTTCCGGCCAGCCGCGCTCGGCGATCTGCATCGCGCCGTCCTCGGCGAAACCCAGTTCATGGACGATGGGTGCGATCACCACTTCACCACAGCGTACCGGATCCCCCTGACGCGCCGGATTGACATGCCATTGGCTGTGCCGACCGACCGCCTGAGGCAATACAGCCTCGAAGCTGGCATCGATGTGCTGGGCATAGATGAAACCGATGGGCAGCCCACCCGGCAGCGCATCGAGAAACGCCTTGACGGCTGCCGGACCGCCGAGCGAAGCCGCCAGCAGCCAGACCTGGCGCGCCGGCTCACCCGCCTTCAGCGGGGTATCGGCCAGGGCCTGCGGCAGCTCCAGGCGCGCGGGACGCTGCGCTTCATCGAGCAATGACTGCAGGCTCGGGCCCACCGCCTGTGCCGGATCACCAACCAGACGCTTGAGCTTGCCGAACAGGCGTCGCTCCCAGCGCGGGTAGTTTTCCGAGTGACGCTCGGGCGCATGTCCCTCGCCGAACAGCACCGGCGCACTGGCATGTTCCAGAAGACTGTCGACCAGTGGAGAGTCCTCCGACTGTGCCAGATCGACCAGCCACAGATCGGTCTCGCAGGCAGCCAGAGCATCCTCGTCAAGGCGCGCCGGGTCGCTGTTGAGCACGACCTGATAACCGCTACCGGCCAACGCCTGCTGCAACACATGGCGCTGCAGCGAAGTGTCGGCGATCACTGCAATACGTGCCGCAGATTTCTCAGTCATGTCCGTTTGATCCGTTGGCTATCCACCAACTGTGCGATGGTGTCGAGCAGCAAGGACTCCTGATAGGGCTTGCCGAGGTATTCGTTGACGCCAATGGCCATGGCCCGCTCGCGGTGTTTTTCACCGGTACGCGAGGTGATCATGATGATCGGCAGATCTTTCAGGCCATCGTCGTGACGCACCAGGGTGGCGACTTCGAAGCCGTCCATGCGTGGCATTTCGATGTCCAGCAGCATGATGTCGGGCTTGTGCTCCTGCAACTGGGAAATGGCATCCACTCCGTCCTTGGCAGTCATCACGTTCATGCCATTGCGTTCGAGCAGACGGCTGGTGACCTTGCGCACGGTGACCGAGTCGTCCACCACCATGACCAGCGGCGGCCGGTCGATTTCCACCTCTTCGCTGGCCGCCACCTGACGCGCGGCCAGACGTGGGCTCAGTTGCCCCAGCAGATGGGCGTGCAGCACGCGGATGGTCGCCAGCAGATCGAGAATCACCACCACACGACCATCGCCGAGAATGGTCGCACCGGAGATACCGTGCACCCCGGCGAATTGCGGGCCGAGGCTCTTCACCACGATTTCGCGCGAACCGGCCAGACTGTCCACCTGCACCGCCACAGCATGTTCGCTGGAGCGCACCAGGATCACTGGTAGCGGCAGGCTCTGGCCTACCAGCTTCGGATGCTGGCCGTTGTTCAGCAGGTCGCCCAGGTATTTCAGCTCGTAGGCCTGCCCGGCGTACTCGAAGCGCGGCGCATCCGGGGCGTAGTAGGCTTCCAGCTCGTAGGGCGAGACGCGCACGATACCTTCGATGGTATTCAGCGGAATGGCATAAAGGTCTTCGCCCGAGTAGACCATCAGCGCACGGTTGACCGATACGGTGAACGGCAGACGGATGGTGAAGCGCGTGCCCTGACCCACCGTCGAGTCGATGCTCATCGAGCCGCCAAGCTGCTTGACCTCGGAGTGCACCACGTCCATGCCCACGCCACGCCCGGAAATCTGCGTGACCTTTTCCGCCGTGGAGAAACCGGCTTCGAGGATGAACTGCAGCACCTCGTGGTCGCTGAGGTCACTGTTGGCATCCATCAGGCCACGCTCGATGGCCTTGCGCCGTACCGCTTCCAGGCGGATACCGCCACCGTCATCGTCCAGCGTGAGGACGATGTCGCCACCCTCGCGACCGAGATTGAGGCGGATGGTGCCGGTAGCCGGCTTGTCGGCGGCAAGACGCGTGGCAGCAGGCTCGATGCCATGGTCGACGGCATTGCGCAGCATGTGTTCCAGCGGCGCGACGATGCGCTCGAGCACCGTGCGATCCATTTCCCCTTCGGCGTTGCCTACGACGAACTCCACCTGCTTGCCCAGCTCACCCGCCACCTGGCGAACGATACGGCGCAGGCGCGGCACCAGGCGGTCGAATGGCACCATGCGGGTGCGCATCAGGCCTTCCTGCAGTTCGGTGTTGACCCGCGCCTGTTGCAGCAACAGGGTCTCGGCGTCGCGGTTCTTCGCCGCCAGGGTTTCCTTCAGGTCGAGCAGGTCGGAGGCCGATTCGAACAGTGCGCGCGAGAGCTGCTGCAACTGCGAGTGGCGATCCATTTCCAGCGGGTCGAAGTCCTCGTATCCGGCGCGCTCGGCCTCGGCCTGGTAGCGACTGAGAATCTGCGCCTGGGTCTCGGTATCGAGACGGCGCAACTGGTCGCGCACCCGGTCGATGGTCGCTTCCATCTCGCTCAGGGTGAAACTGACATCGCTGACCTGCTGCTCGACGCGGCCCCGGAAGATCGAGGTTTCGCCCGCCAGGTTGACCAGACCTTCGAGCAGTTCGGCCGGCACCTTCACCAGTTCCTGCGGAGCACGACGGGCAGCGGCTTCCTGGGCAGCCTCCCGTGCACGCTGCACGAACGGCAATACCTTGGGCGCCTGCACCTTGACCGGCAGCTCGCTGGCGGCAACGATCGGCGTAGCCAGACTCGGTACGCTGGCCGGCACCGGCTCGGCGGTTTCGTCGACAACTGCGGGCTCATCGGCCAGGCTGTCGCTGAGGCGCTGACGCAACAGGCCGAGTTCCTGCTGCAAGCCTTCGAAACCGGACTGCACATCGAGGAACAGGCTTTCAGGCCATGGAGTCCCCTGCTGCAACGCCTCGCTGAGGTGCTGTTCGAGGTCGTGGCTCATGTCCCCCAGGCGCTTCTGCCCGGCCAGGCGCGCACCGCCCTTGAGGGTGTGCAGGATACGCAGCATCTCGTCGATGGCGGCGCCATCCTCACGCTGCTCTTCCCAGCGCCCGATGGCGGTTTCCATCGCTTCGAGCAGGTCATCACCTTCTTCGAGGAAGATGTCGAGGATGTCACTGTCGGCCTCTTCGGCTTCTTCGCGGTCGACCACCGCCTTGAGCTGCACCGCAGACGGCATGCTCAACTGCTCGTCGGGGTTGGCACGAAAGCGCCTGATGGTCTCGATCAGAGCATCGCCGGATGGCACTGCCCGCTGGCCACGAACAGCCTCGAGCATCTCGGCCAGACGATCGTGGCAGGATTGCAACAGGGTGAACAAGTCGGGGCTGGCACGCAGACGCCCGCCACCGAGCCCTTCGTAGAGGAACTCCAGTTCATGAGCCAGATCGCCGATTTCGCGAATTTCGGCCATGCGTGCACCCCCCTTGAGGGTGTGCAGGTCACGCTGCAGGGCTTCCAGCTCCAGGCTGTTATCGATGTCCCCCATCCAGCGCTGCAAAGCAGCACCGGCGCTGTCGATGATGTCGAAACCCTCTTCGAGGAAGATTTCCACCAACTCGGGGTCGCGATCCTCGTGCCAACTGACTGCTGCGCGTGTTTCAGTCTCGGGCTCGACAATGACCGGCGGCAGCTCTTGCGCGACCTCGGCCGGTTCGGCTTCATCGGCCACCAGCGGCAGTTCTTCGACCGACTCCTCGGCGACCGGGTCGAGCACGATCTCGTCCTCGACCAGGGCCAGTGGCGGCAATTCGTCGACATCCCATTCGGGCTCGCCCGCCTCGGCAGGCTCCTCGACCGATAGCGGCTCGATCTGTACGGCGGCGGCCGACAGGCTCTGCGCGCCGCCGCCCTGGCGGAACTGACGAATCGCCTGAATCAGATCGTCTCCGGACACCAGCGGCTGGCGCGCCTGCAGTTGGTCAAGCATCAGCGCCAGACGGTCGTGACTCTGCTGCAGCAGGCGTCCGAGATCGGTGGAGTAGTTGTAACGGCGGTCGACCAGCCCTTCGTAAAGCGACTCGAGTTCATGCCCGAGATCGCCAATGGGGCGGATCGCGGCCATTCGCGCGCCCCCCTTGAGGGTATGCAGATCACGCTGCAGGGACGACAGCGGCAGGGTGTTGTCGGGCTCGCTCAGCCAGCGCTCCAGAGCCTGGCCGGCGCTTTCCAGGATATCGACGGCCTCCTCGAGGAAGATCTCGACCATTTCCTCGTCGAG